>Ga0081538_10000915_pt1 | contig 31814 bp, 27 predicted proteins | sample TabmetS5T2R1_FD_71022 | JGI IMG/M metagenome (GOLD analysis project Ga0081538, IMG submission 71022) | Tabebuia heterophylla rhizosphere microbial communities from the University of Puerto Rico - S5T2R1 | ecosystem: Host-associated > Plants > Roots > Rhizosphere ...
GGCGAGCGCGTCGGCCAGGCCGCCGCAGAAGGCGTCGCCGGCGGCGGTGGTGTCGACCGCCCGGACGGGGATGGCGGGGACGTGGCCGGCGTCGCCGTCCTCGACGACCAGGGCGCCGTCGGCTCCGAGGGTGACCACCACGGCCCGGGCCGGGAGCCGGCCGGCCGGCTCAACGGCATCGGCGACCGTCGCCGGGACCGGCCCGCCGGCCAGCTGGGCCAGCTCGACCCGGTTCGGCACCAGCACGTCGACCTGGCCGAGCAGCTCGGCGGGGAGCTCCCGCACCGGCGCCGGGGTGAGCACCACCCGGCCCGCGGCCGTCCGGGCGGCGGCGGCCACGGCCTCCAGCGGCACCTCCAGCTGGAGCAGGGTCACCGCCGCCGTCCGCAGCGCCGGCCCGGCCTCGGCCACGTCCTCCGGGGTCAGCCGGGCGTTGGCGCCGGGGCTGACCACGATCTGGTTCTCGCCGTCGTCGGCCACGGTGATGAAGGCCGTGCCGCTGGGGACGCCGGCGACGGCGCGGACCTGCGTGGTGGCGATCCCGTCGGCCTCCAGCGAGGCCAGCAGCTCGCGGCCGGCGTCGTCGTCGCCGACCCTCCCGACCATGGCGACCCGGCGCCCGAGCCGGGCCGCCGCCACCGCCTGGTTGGCCCCCTTGCCGCCGGGGTTGCGGAACACGTCCTGTCCCGAGACCGTCTCCCCGGGGCCGGGCAGCCGGGGGACCCGGACGACCAGGTCCAGGTTGAGGCTGCCCACGACCGCGACCTCGGGGGCGGCCGCGCCGGCCGGCCGGCCGCTCACCGGCCGGCCCCCGCGCCGGCCAGCCCGGCCAGGAGGTCGGCGGAGACCGGTCCGCCAGCCCGCGGCGGGAAGGCCTGCACGAAGCACTCGGCGTCGAGCACGATCCAGCGCAGCGGCTCGGGGATGCGCTCGTGCTCCTCCAGCTGGGTCTGGTGGCGGCCGATGGCCGCCCACTTGCGGTCGGCGACAGCCCGGGTGTCGACCCGGACGGCGATCCGCTCGTCCGGCACCCCGGTGACGTCGAACAGCCGCCCCTCCTCGCCGTAGCCGAAGCCGCCCGCGCGCACGCCGGCGTAGAAGCGGTCGACGTCCGAGCGTGGGTAGGCCGCCTGGTACAGGCGCAGGTAGGCATCCTCGGGCTCGCCCTCGGCCGCCCTGGCCCGCCGGAACGCCTCGGCGGCGGCCTCGCCGGCCCGGACGTGGTCGTGGTGCGAGGTCAGCCCGTCCGGTCCGAACGACACCACCAGCTGCGGGCGGACCTGGCGCAGCACCGTGGCGACCTCGCCGACCAGCCGCTCGAACGGCACCTCGGGCAGGTGGTAGTCGGGGTGGCGGAGGAAGTGGGCGGGCGCGTCCCCGTAGCCGATGGCCTCGAGGAAGGCCCGCTGTTCCCCCTCCCGGACCGTGCCCAGCGTCTCCCGGGTGGCGGCCGACCCGGCGGCGATGGGGCCGGCCTCGCCGCTGGTGGCGAACACGAAGGTGGGCTCGACCCGGCCCCGCTGCAGCAGCAGCGTCCCCCCGAGCAGGTAGGAGTCGTCGTCGGGGTGGGCGAGCACCGCGACCAGCCGGGCCGTCACCGGCCCGCCCCGCCGGGCCGCAGGACCACGATGCCGTAGACGCCGGCGTCTTCGAGCACCACCCGGGCGCGGCCGTCCGCCGCCGGCTCCAGCGCCGCCCGCAGGGCCCCGTCGGGGCTGCGCGCGACCGCCTCGGCCACCTCGAAGGGCAGGCGGACCTCCAGGACCAGCCGGTCGAGCACGGGGACGCGGTCGGCGCCGGCGTCGTAGTCGTAGCGGACGAGGTGCAGGGCGGCGCCGCCGTCGGCCGCCTGGAGGGTCAGGGCGGCGTCGGTGCCGCCCTCGGTCACCGTGACCTGGGGGCCGCCGTCGAGCAGGTCGAGGGAGAACCCGAACGGGTCGACGGTGCGGGTGGCCGGGTGCCCGAGCAGCCGTTCGCGGGCGCCGGCGGGGAGGTTCTCCCCCAGCGGGCCGCAGACGACCAGCCGGCCCCCGCCGGCCAGGTACCCGGCCAGCAGCTCGGCCTGGCGGCCGGTCAGCCAGGCGCACGCCGGCAGCACCAGGGTCCGGTAGCGGCGCAGGTCGCCGAGCCCGAGCCCGTCGGGCCGGAGGGTCCCGTCGGGGAAGAAGACGACGTCGTAGGGCTGGAGCCCGGCCGACAGGGTCTCGCAGGCCTCCCAGAAGGGGACGCGGCCCTCGAAGGGGCGGTTCTCCCGGTTGTCGCCCATGACCTCGGGACCGGGCGCCGCCCGGAAGCTGCTCTCGACCGAGAACACGACGCCGACCTCGCTCCAGGAGCGGGTGGCGTAGAGCCGCTCGTGGCCGGCGATGAACGCCTGGATCTCGCTGGCCAGGTCGTGGGGCGGGTAGAAGGCGTCCTCGATGACGCTGCCCATCCAGGCCCCGTAGGGGACGCTCATGTTCACCCCGAGGGCGGCCGCCTCGTACAGCGACTGGCGGAAGCGGTCGTAGGCACGGCCCCGCTTGAGGTTCTCGACCAGCTCGGGGACGACGCCGCCGTACGGGTTCTCGACCACCACCACCGGCTTGTCCCCGCCGAAGCCGGCCGCGTACCGGTACCAGGCCGGCTGCCGGTAGGTGGTGTTGCGCATCTCGGTGACGACCACGTCGACGGCCGGCTCGAGGGCGTAGTAGTTGTCGAACAGGTTGAAGAAGTTCCCCGACACCTGGAGGTCCCGGCCGACGCTGGCCGCGTACTCGCGGGCGTAGGCGGCCAGCTCGGCGAAGTAGCGGGTGATGTTGGCCCGCTGGAAGGCCATGTACTGGCCGAACAGCGGCGTGGCCTCCCGGCCCGACTTGAAGTCATAGCCGCGGGCCAGCAGCCACTCGCCGTAGTGGAAGGCCGCCAGGTCCTGGCCGCGGAGCTCCGCCGGGAGCTCGCCCGGCGGCAGGGCCTGGAGGTGGTCGGCGAAGCCGCGCATGCAGGTCCGGCAGAAGCAGCCGCCGTACTGGAGCGAGGTGATCGGGACCTCGGCCTCGTCGAAGTGGATGCCGTGGCAGCCGGCGTCGATCTGGAGGCGGACGACGGCCTTGAGGTACTGGCGCCACACCGGGTTGTTGCGGTCCATCATGTAGTTCCAGTGCTCCCGGTCGGGGCACTCGATCCACAGGGCGTGGCAGGGCCGCCCGTGGATGTCCCGCTGGGCGCACTCCTCGAGGATGTCGGTGACCTCCTCGCCGTCGGCGTTCAGCACCGGCTCGGGGAAGTACCGGTCCCGCGGCGGCCACAGCTTCGGGTAGCGGTCCTGCCAGAACTCCCGGATCCCGAGCCAGTCGCGCCGGCCGGCGCCGCGGGTCTCGTTCAGGGCCAGCACCCGGGACTCGTCGTCGTCGAGCTCGACCGGGTACTCCCAGGCGTGCTCGAAGACGACCCCGAACACCTTGATCCCCCGGCGGCCGCACTCGGCGATGAACTCGGCGTCGTTGACGAACCCGTAGACCCGGTAGCGCGGCGGGACCTCCCCGAAGGCCTCCTCCTCCAGGTAGGGCAGGGCCAGGTTGCCGCCGCCCAGGGCCGCCCAGACCAGCATGGTCGCCCGGTAGTCCTCCAGGTGGTCGATCATCCGCAGCCGGCGCGGCGGGAAGCTCGGGTGGTAGTTGTGCTGCAGTGGGAACCAGGCGTCGAAGTAGGCCCCACGCTCCATCGAAGGCGTCTCCTCGGTACTCGGCTGGGCTAGGGGCGGGCGGTGGCCGCCGACGGCACGGCCTCGTCCGGGCGGGGCGGCTCCTCCCAGATGCTGTCGCCGCTGTCGGGGTCAAAGAAGTGCAGGTGGCGGGTGTCGACGGCCACCTCGACGCGGTCGCCCTCGCTGGCCCTGGTATTGGCGTCGAAGCGGGCCACCATGGTGGTGGTGCCCGAGCGGGCGCCCGCCTCCAGCTCGGCCACGTCCTCGCCAACGGCCGCGGCCAGCTCCCTGGTGTCGGGGGTGAGGACCGGCGGGGTGTCGACGGTGAAGTGGACCAGCACCTCCGACCCCATGTCCTCGCGGAGGTCGACGGCGGTCGTGAGGCGGTGGTCCTCGGGCACGCCGGAGCGTAGCTCGGCGTCCTCCAGGTTCTCGGGGCGGATCCCCAGGATGACCTTGCGGCCGGTGTAGCCGCGGAGGCCGGCCCGCTCCGACAGCGCCTGGGGGTCGACGGCCAGCCGGTTGCCGCCGAAGGAGACGAACAGCCGCTCGCCCTCGGCGGTGACGTCCGCCTCGACCACGTTCATGGCCGGTGAGCCGATGAACCCGGCCACGAACAGGTTGGCCGGGCGCCGGTACAGGCTGGCCGGGGCGGCCAGCTGCTGGAGCACCCCCTGGCGGAGGACCGCCACCCGGTCGCCCATGGTCATGGCCTCGACCTGGTCGTGGGTCACGTAGATGGTGGTCACGCCGACGTCGCGCTGGAGCCGCTGGATCTCGGTGCGCATCTGCACCCGCAGCTTGGCGTCCAGGTTGGACAGGGGCTCGTCCATCAGGAACGCCTTGGGCTGGCGCACGATCGCCCGGCCCATGGCCACCCGCTGGCGCTGGCCGCCCGACAGCTGGCCCGGCTTGCGGGTGAGCAGCTCGTACAGGGCCAGGGTGGTCGCGGTCTGCCCGACCCGCTGGTCGATGTCGGCCTTCTTGAAGTGGCGCAGGCGCAGCCCGAAGGCCATGTTCTCGAACACCGACAGGTGCGGGTAGAGGGCGTAGTTCTGGAACACCATGGCGATGTCGCGGTCCTTGGGCGCGACCTCGTTCACCACCTTGTCCCCGATCCGGACCTGGCCCTCGGTGATCTCCTCCAGCCCCGCCACCATCCGCAGGGCGGTCGTCTTGCCGCAGCCCGACGGCCCGACCAGGACCATCAGGCTGCCGTCGGGCACCTCCAGCGACAGGTCCTCGACGGCCACCGTGCCGTCGTCGAACACCTTGGTCACCTGGTCGAAGACGATCCCGGCCATGGGCTCAGCCCTCCTCGCCGATCCCGAGCGGCCCGCCCGGGAACCGGACCATGGTCACGTCGTGCCGGCCGGTGCCCTCGAGGATGAGCACCAGGGCCCGGGTCGGCGCCTCGGCCAGGGGGGCGCCGTGCCACACCGCCCGGTCCATGACCACCCCCGACCCGGGCGGGACCCGGAACACCCGGAACCGGTCGGGCGGGGGCAGGCGGCCCGGGTCCTCGGGGTGGTCGGCCGGGGCCACGTACACGAGCAGGTCGGCCGAGGTGGCGAAGACGGCCTCCTGGGTGCGCAGGTGGCGCTCGGCCCAGTCGAAGGTGCCCTCGGCCGGCCACAGGTCCAGGTAGCCGACGCCGAAGGGGCGGCCGTCGCCGGCCAGCAGGGCCGTCTCGGCCCACCAGCGCCAGCCCGGGCCGGCGGCGTCCTCGGGCCGTGGCGGCCGCTCGACCACCCGGCCGAAGGGGGCGAAGGCGTCGGCGGTGAGCGGCTCCACCGGCAGCCGGATCATCCCGCCACCTCCACCAGCCGGGGCCGGCCGGCCAGCCCCGACGGCCGCGGGGTGGCGTTGAGCAGGTTCGCCGGGGTGTTGGCGACCCGCAGGGCCAGCTCGTTGGGGCCGGGCCGGAGCAGCCCGGTGACCTCGATCGCGTACGGGTCCCAGAGCCGCACCCCGGCCGGCTGGCCGTTCACCTCGACCTCGAGCACGTCGTCGCCCATGGGCACCTCCAGCAGGATCCGTCGCCCGGCCACCTCCTCCGGGACCTCGACCGTGGTCCGGTACAGGCCTCGGCCGGAGTAGAACGGGTAGCCCTGGCCGGTCCAGGAGTCCGGCCGGGCCGGCCCGCCGGGCGGGGCCGCGATGCGGTAGCCGCCGTCGGCGTCGCCGGCCACGGCGAACGATCCGAGCAGCTTCACGTGGTCGACCAGCCCGCCGGTGGCCTCGCGCAGCACCAGCCGCACGGCGAGGACGTTGCGCCCCTGCCGGGCCGCCCCGGCCAGGTCGACCTCCCCCATCTCGGCGTCGATCCGGCTGCGGACCGGCCGCCAGGGCAGCTCCCGCCCGTTCAGCCAGACCCGCGGGTCGTCCCCGTCGAAGCCGTCCACCAGCAGGGCCAGCCGCTCGGGGAGGTCGTCCACGTCGAAGCCGACCCGGTACCAGACCGGGATCGGCCAGGCGCCGTCCGGCTCGACCGGCAGCTGGTACGCCCAGGCGCCCGCCACCACCGCCTGCCAGCCGCGCTCGTCCACCTCCGGCTCGGCGTACCCCTCGGGCCCGGCCCCCTCGGCCTCCGGGCAGGCCACCCAGCCGGTGACGACGAGCGCGTTGTCGTCCTCGGCCGTGAACGACCACGGCCCGTCGAGGGGGGTGTGGACAACTTCGCCCACCTGTCCCCCGGCTGGGCTACCCTCCCGTTCAGGGGCCCCAGAACCCGGTGGGCGGCGGTCCGGCGCGGCTGCCGGAACCGGGGGGCGGCGGTCCGGCGCGGCTGCCGGAACCGGGGGGGGGGGGTTCAGCGCGTCTGCCGGAGCCGAGGGGTGGGGGTCCGCCGCATCCGCCGGAGCGGGGGGGCCGGTGACCACGAACACCGAACCCACCGGGGGGAGGGTCAGGTCGAAGGCGGTCCAGCCGTCCTCGGGCGCGGCGGCGGCCGGGCGCTCCTCGCCGGTGCTGGGGTCCCAGAGCACGGGGGTGGCGTCGCCGGGCAGCCGGACCCGCATCGCCTGGGGCTCGAAGGTGGTGTTGACCAGGAACCACAGGTCGCGGCCGTCGCGGCGGCGGTGGAGGGTGAAGACCTCGGGGTTGGAGATCTCCACGTCCGGGGTGATCAGGGAGCGGACGGCGCCGTCGAGGGCGGCGGCGAAGCCGTCCCGGGCCGGCCCCGGGCCCTCCGACAGCACGGCCAGGTCCCCGGCCAGGAACGCCCCGCCCGGCGCCCCCAGCAGCGCGGCCACGCGCTCGGTGACGTCCTCCATCCCGGCCGGCCCGAAGCCGGCCGAGGGGGACAGCAGGACGCCGAGGACCTTGCCGCCGCCGGCCGCGAACCGCTCCAGGGCCTCGACGGTGGCCGTCCGCAGGTGGGCCATGGGCGGGACCACCACCAGCTCGTAGTCCTCGTCGGCGACCCGGACCCGCCCCCCGTCCAGCTCGGACCGGGCCAGCACCTCCTCGTCGAGGTAGTCGAAGTCGTGGTGCAGGCGCAGCAGCGTGTCGGTGAGGACGTTGAGGCCGTGCTCGACCGCCTGGCTCTGCTCGGTCCGGGTCTGGGGCAGGTAGGCGGCGAACATGGCGTTGATCGGCCACAGCACCGCCACCTTGGCCACGTGCCGGCCCCCCGACAGCAGCTCCGAGGTGCGGCTGATGTAGGCCGAGAACTCGCCGTACCAGGGCCACCAGGGGTACTGGTAGAACATCGACGGCGGCCAGTCGCGCTTGCGGGCGCCCTCGAAGGTGTAGTGGAAGCCGTGAGGGTTGAGCAGGTTGACGCCGAGCACGTACTCCCAGTCGGCGATCCACTTCATCCGCTGCATGGTGGCGTCCATGAAGATGCCGCCGAAGGACTCGCAGATCAGCCGGGGGCTGCGGTTGTGGTGGGCGGCCGAGGAGGCGACCTTCATGGCCACGTGCTGGTCGGGCTGCTCGCGGGTCCCGATCACCGGGTAGAGGTGGTCGACCGCGGTCACGTCCATCTGCTCGTAGTGGCGGAACAGGTTGCCCTCGACCCGGACCATGGCCCGCAGCCACTCCTCGTACAGCAGGTGGGCGGTGAACAGGACCCCGCGCTCGCGGCACCAGTCACGGATCTGGCGGTAGTAGGCCTGGCTGTAGAGCTCGGTGGTGGTCGAGTAGAAGTCGTGCCGGGTCCGGGCGGCGTCCGGCCGGACGTCGAAGAACAGGTCGACCAGGCGCGAGCGCAGGTCGTAGCCGTTGCGCTCGGCGAAGCGCCGGAACATGTTCCGGGTCCAGGGCACGATCGGGTTGTCGCCGGCGGTGAGGAAGTAGTGCATGGCCGGCTCGTCGGAGTAGAAGCCGACCAGCGACCGGCCGTCGCCCTGGCCGTCGCCGAGCGCCCGGAGGTAGGGCGCGTAGCCGAGCCGGAGGAACTCGGCCGTGGCCTCGGGGTCGAGGGCGTCGATGTAGTACTCGGCCCGCTTCTCGACCAGGTAGCACAGCCGCCAGCGGCCCGGCGGGACCTCCCAGGGCACGACCTTGGAGAACGACAGGTTGGGGGTCAGGTCGACCACCCGCCCGTCGTCGGCGATGGCGAACGCGGCCACCGGGGTCGAGCGCTGGAAGTCAAGGTAGCGGCTGTCCTCGCCGGTGAGGCACATGAACCAGGGACCGGTGATGGTGAACGACACGCACTCCAGGTACCGCTGGGCCAGGTCGGGCCGGGCCTTGAGGACGCGCTTGTCGGCGGTCCCGCTGGGCCAGTTCATCTCGTCGTAGATCCAGGCGGCCAGCCCCAGCCGGTTGGCCTCCTCGACCCCGAGACGGATGCGGTCCAGGTAGGCGTCGGACAGGTACGGCAGCTCGAGGCCGTAGCGCCCGTGGAACACCACCCCGTGCATGCCCTTGTCGCGCAGCTCGCGCAGCTGGAAACGCATCTCGTCAGGGTCGAGCTCGCCGTTGAGGAACCAGAAGGGCAGGATGCCGAAGTCGCGGTTGGGCTCGCGGAACGCACCAGCGTCCAGTGGCCTCGGCGAGGCCAGGGGCCGGCCGGCGGCGGGCGTGGTGGGGTCGTGCAGCTGTGTCATGGGGTCACCGTCGCCTTCACGTACCCTTCCGGCTTCTCGATCGCGGTGCGGAAGGCCTGGTCGATGGTTGCCAGTGGGAAGCGGTGGGTCACCAGCCCCTCCAGCGACAGGCGCCCGGAGGTGACCAGGCGCATGGCGGCCCGCATGCCGCCGAGGATGGTGGCCACGTCCCGGAAGTGGGCGTTGGCGATGCGGAACGCGTTCCAGTTCCAGTCGGCCAGCGGGACCTGCCGGGGCGGGCCCTGGTGGTAGCCGGCGATCACCAGGGTCCCGCTCATCCGGGTGCAGGCGCCGATCGCCGCCAGGGCCGCCTGGGTGCCGGTGATCTCGATGGTCACGTCGGCCCCGGCGCCGCCGGTGGCGTCCAGGACGGCCTCGGCCAGGTCGTCCCGGGCCGGGTTGACGGTCGCCGTGGCCCCGGCCGCGGCCGCCCGGGCCAGGGCGTCGTCGCGGGTGTCGGCCACCACCACCCGCCGGGGGCCGCGCAGCTCGACCAGCCGCTGGACGAGCTGGCCCATGAACCCGGCGCCGACGATGGCCACGTCGTCGCCGAGCCGGATCCCGGCCAGCTCGACGGCGTTGACCGCGCAGGCCAGGGGCTCGGCGAGCGAGGCCAGGTCCAGGGCGACGTCGCCGGCCGGGAAGCAGTGCTCGGCCGGGACGGCGACGTACTCGCCGTACCCGCCGGCGGTGACCCAGACCGCCACCGGGTCGCCGGGGCCGAGCCCGGCGACCCGCTCCCCGGCCTCTTCGACCACCCCGCTGACCTCGTGCCCCGGGTGCCAGGGGTAGACGGCGTGGCCGGCCGCCCCCTGGTAGATGTCGAGCTCGGAGGCGCAGACCCCGCAGGCCGCGACCCGCAGCAGGACCTCGCCGGAGCCGATCGGCGGCGGGGGCACGTCGGCGATGGTGAACCGGCGGGGCTCGGTCAGCACGGCCTGGCGCATCAGCCCTTCAGCCCCGAGACCGAGATGCCGCGGACGAACTGCCGCTGGAACACCAGGAACAGGGCGATCAGGGGCAGCGACGCCACCACCGACCCGGCCATGATCAGGTTCCACAGCGTGCGGTTCTGCTCCTGGAACAGGCCAAGGCCGAGCGGCAGGGTGTACAGCTCCGGGCTGCTGAGCACGATCAGCGGCCAGAAGAAGGCCGCCCACCAGAACTGGAAGGTGAAGATGGCCAGCGCGGCCAGCGCCGGCCTCGACAGCGGCAGGATGACCTTCCAGTAGATGCGGAAGTGGCCGGCCCCGTCCATCCGGGCGGCGTCCAGCAGCTCGTCCGGGATCGACTTCATGTACTGGCGGAGCAGGAAGATCCCGAAGGCGCTGACCAGGTTGGGCATGATGACGCCCCAGTAGGAGTCCAGCCACCCGTGCCCGCCGACGCCCATGAGGTCGTTGCCCCCGGCCAGGGGGACGACCTTGAGGATGACGTAGTTGGGGACCACCCTGATCTGGTCCGGGACCATCATCGTGGCCAGGATCAGGAAGAACAGGAGGTCGCGCCCGGGGAACTTGCGCTTGGCGAAGGTGTAGGCGATCAGCGACCCGAAGAACAGCTGGGCGATGGTGATGGCGCCGGTGGTGATGGTGCTGTTGATGATCCAGCGCCCGATCTGGTGGCCGGAGCCGAAGAACTGCCGGTAGTTGTCCAGGGTGGGGTTGGCCGGGATCCACTGCGGCGGGTAGGAGAAGATCTCCCCGAGCGGCTGGAACGACGACGACACCATGTAGAAGAACGGGGCCACGAACAGCACCCCGCCCGCGGCCAGGACCACGTAGCGGAGCACCCGGCCCGGCCGGACCCGCCGCCGCCGTACCGCGATGGCGCCCACCTAGCGCTCCACCTGCTTGAGGTAGAAGCGGAACTGGAGGAACGAGACCACCAGCAGCAGCAGAAACACCGTGTAGGCGAGCGCCGAGGCGTAGCCCATGCGGAAGAACCGGAAGCCCTGCTGCCACAGGTAGTAGACGAACGTGGTGGTGGCCCCGCCCGGCCCGGGCGGCCCCCCGCCGGTCATCACGAAGATCTGGTCGAAGGCGTTCATCCCGAGGATGGTCTGGAAGATCAGCAGGAAGAAGGTGGTCGGGGCGATCAGCGGGAAGGTGATGCGGCGGAACCGCTGCCAGGCGCCGGCCCCGTCGACCTCGGCGGCCTCGTACAGCTCGTTGGGGACGGCCTGGAGCCCGGCCAGGTACACGATCATGTTGAAGCCGACGCTGACCCAGATCCCCATGACGATGACCGACGGCATGGCCAGGTTGCGGCTGCCCAGCCACTGGACCGGCTGGTCGATCAGGCCCAGCTGGAGCAGGTAGTAGTTGGCCAGCCCGTAGTCGGCGTTGTAGACCCACTTCCAGATGATGGCCGCGATCACCAGCGGGGTGATGGCCGGCAGGTAGTACATGGCCCGGAACAGCCCCAGGGCCCGCAGCTGGGTGTTGAGCAGCAGGGCCAGTCCCAGGCCGATGGCCATGGCCGGGATGACCGAGCCCAGCGTGAAGTACACCGTGTGCCCGACGGCCGCCCAGAAGGCGCCGTCGCCCAGGACCTCGCGGTAGTTCTCGAGGCCGATGAACGGCCGGTCGGGCTCGATCAGGTCCCAGTCATGGAGCGAGATCCACAGCGACACGACCACCGCGTACAGGATGAAGGTACCGAACAGGATGAGGCCGGGGGCGGCGAACAGATAGGCCGTCCACTCGCGGCGCATCTCCTTGAGGACGCCGCGCAGGCCGCGCCTCGGTTTCCTCCTTGGCTGTGGCCGTGACCTGGTGCCGGGGACCGCAACCTGGGCCACGGGCTACTCCTCCAGCAGCGTCTGGCCCTTCTTGGCCGCCTTGTCGAGCGCCTCGGCGGCGCTCTGCTCACCGTAGATGGCCTTGCCGAGCTCGGCGTTGAGGGCCTCCGAGGCCTGGCCCCAGTTGGGGTTGGTGGTGGTCTCGTTGACCGCGCACTTCATCTGGTCGGCGAAGCCCTTGAGCCAGGGGTTGTAGCGGCCCAGCTGCGGGTCGGACAGCAGCGACTGGCGCGGCGGCAGCAGGGTGGCCGTCGGCGTCCCGAAGGTCCACAGCTTCATGTTGTCGGGCCGGGACAGGAACTCGATCCAGAGCCAGGCCGCGTCCTTGTTCTCGCTCTGGCTGCTGATGACCAGGCTGTCGCCGGCGATGGTGGTGGCGCAGCGGGCCGGCCCGACCGGCATCGGGGCCACGCTCCACTTGTCCTTGATCTTGGGGAACGACTGGGTCATCTCGCCGCCGAACCAGGCCCCGGCCTCGTACATGGCCACCGTGCCCTGGGCGAAGGCCACCCGGCCGTCCCAGGAGTTGGAGGCCAGGTAGTCGGGCGGGGCGTACTTGCGCAGGCCGACGTAGAAGTCGGCCGCCTGGACGCCCTGGGGACTGTTGAAGGCGACCGTCTTGCCGTCCTGGGAGAGGAGGTTCCCGCCGGCCTGCCACAGGAACGGCAGCCAGTAGTACTGGGCCTCGGGGGCGAACAGGATGTAGCCGTACTGCTTCTTGGCCGGGTTGGTCAGCTTCTCGGCCGCCGCCTGGAGCTCGTCCCAGGTCTTGGGCGGGCTGGTGATGCCGGCCGCCTCGAACAGGTCGGTGCGGTAGAACAGCCCGGTGGTCTCGCCGTCGTAGGGCAGGGCGTACATGCTGTTCTGGTAGGTGGCCGTCTGCTTGAACCCGGCGATGTAGTCGTCGAGCTTCACGTCCTTGCTGCCGGCGATGTAGCCGTCCAGGTTGACGAAGGCCTTGCGGGCGGCGAAGTCCTGCACGGCGCTGGAGTCGATGAAGGCCGTGTCCGGGGGGTTCCCGCCGGCCACCTGGGTGGTCAGCTTCTGGGTGGCGCTGTCGGCGGGCACGTTCTGGAACTTGACGGTGATGTTCGGGTGCAGCTTCTTGAAGTCGGCGGCCAGCTTCTTCATCTGCTGGGCCTCGCCCACCCACGACTGGAAGGTGATGGTGACCGGGCTGGTCGGCTCCTGCGGGGTGACCGGCTGGACGGTCTGGCCGGCCGGGGTGTCGCTCTCGTTGGAGGTCCCCCCACCACCGACGCAGGCCGTCGCCACCAGCGCGACCACGGCCGCCGCGGCGAGGGCGCGCGTGCGGCGCGCGATGATGACGGTCCGAGCTCTCAGCATGCCGGCCTCCCACCCTGAGCCACCATGAGCAAACCGATTTGCCCCCCGCTGTGGCGGAGCATGGCCCGCCCTCCGGTTGTCTGTCAAGATGCAGTCGCTCATGAATCGATTTGCGCCGCAGGTGCGCATCACCATCGCCGACGTCGCCAGGCACGCGGGCGTCAGCAAGACCACCGTGTCCCACGTGCTCTCCCGCAAGCGCCCGGTGTCCCTGGTCACCAGGTCGCGGGTCGAGGACGCCATCCGTGAGCTGGGCTTCCGGCCCGACGGGGTGGCCCGCAGCCTGCGCACCCGGACCTCCCAGATGGTCGCCCTGATCATCCCGGACATCACCAACCCCTACTACCCGATGGTGGCCCGGGGCCTGGAGGACGGCCTGGGCGGGTCGATCTACCGCAGCCTGATCTGCAACACCGACCGGCACCCGGAGCGGGAGGTCGAGTTCCTCGAGGACGTCTGCGCCCGCGGCGTCGACGGCATCGTGCTCGACTCCTTCACCCTGCCCGGTGAGCGCCTGGTCGAGCTGCTGCCCCCGGGGGTGTCCCTGGTCCGGATCGGGACCACGGTGATCGACGACCCCGGCTACGACACCGTCCACGCCGACGACGAGCAGGGCGCCTTCGACGCCACCGACCACCTGCTGCGCCGCCCGAGCCGGCGGGTGGCCATGGTCCAGGGGCCGCCCGGGGCCGGCGGCCGGCGCAACGAGGGCTACCTCCGCGCCCTCCGCTCCGGCGGCCGGCCGGACCCCGAGCTGGTTCTGTCCGGGGAGTGGACCCGTTCCGGCGGGGCGGCGGCGATGCGGCGGCTGCTGGCCCTGCCCGACCCGCCTCAGGCGGTGTTCTGCGCCAACGACCTGATGGCCTTCGGGGTCCTCGACGCCGCCCGGGAGGCCGGCCTCGCCGTCCCCGGGGACCTGGCCGTTGCCGGGTTCGACGACATCGAGGCGGCCGCCATGACCCATCCGCCGCTGACCACCGTGTCCAACCCGGCCTACGAGACCGGCCTCCTCGCCGGGACCCTGCTCAAGGAGCGGATGCTCGGGGTCGAGACCGGCCAGCCGCGGACGGTGACCCTGCCCTGCCGCCTGGTCCGCCGGGCCACGGCCTGAGCGTGCGCGTCCACCTGGACACCGACCTCGGGTCGGACACCGACGACCTGTGCGCCCTGGCCATGCTCTGTGGCTGGCCGGGGGCCGAGCTGAGCGGCGTGACCACGGTCACCGACCCCGGTGGTCTGCGGGCCGGGATGACCGCCTACGCGCTGGCGCTGGCCGGCCGGGAGGAGGTGCCGCTGGCCGCCGGCGCGGAGGGGACGCTGGCCGAGCCCATGGTGCCCTTCGAGTTCCCGGACTACTGGCCGGAGCCGGTCCGGCCCCGCCCGTCGCCGCCCGGGGCGGCCCTGGAGCTGCTGGCCGCCGCCGCCGAGGCCGGGGCCGCGATCGTGGCCGTCGGCCCCTCCACCAACCTGGCCCTGCTCGAGGCGGCCCGGCCGGGCCTGCTCGGCCGGGCCAGGGTGGTGCTCATGGGCGGCCACGTCCCGGCGTCCGGCCCGGGCCTGCCGCCCTGGGGGCCGGACGAGGACTTCAACCTCCAGCAGGACCACCTGGCGGCCTTGATGGTCCTGGAGCGGTGCGACCCGGTGGTCGTGCCCCTGGCCGTCACCGCCCAGGTGCACCTGCGGGCCGCGCACCTGCCCCGGCTGCGGGCGGCCGGGCCGCTCGGCGCCCTGCTGGCCGACCAGGGCGAGGCCCATGCCCGCGACCAGGCCACCAGCGAGCTGGGCCGGGCCTGGCCGGCGCTTCCGGACGACCTGCTCAACTTCCAGCACGACCCGCTGGCCTGCGCCGTCGCCCTCGGCTGGGACGGGGTGACCACCGCGGAGCTGCCGGTCCGGCTCGAGGTCGGCGGCGGCCGGCTGCGGATGGTCCGGGGAGCGGGCGGGCGGCGGCTGCGGGTGGTCACCGCCGTCGACGGCCCCGCGTTCTCCGAGGCCTGGCTGGCCGCGGTGGAGCGCGCCTCGGCCGTCAGCCGGCCCTGACGACCAGCCCGCCGTCCACCCGCAGCACCTCCCCGGTGATGAACGAGGCCTCGTCCGAGGCGAGGAACACGATCGCGGCCGCGACCTCCTCGGGCTGGCCGATGCGGCCCATGGGGTGCATGGCCACCCACCCGGCCATCACGGCGTCGCCGTCGGGCGCGTCGCGCATGATGCCCTCGTTCATCTCGGTCATGATCGTGCCGGGGACGATGGCGTTGACCCGGATCCCCCGGCGGGCGTACTCCACGGCCGCCTGCCGGGTGAGCGCTTCGACCCCGCCCTTGCTGGCCGCGTAGCCGGCCCAGCCGAGGAACCCGACATGGGCCTGGACCGAGCTGAGGTTGACGATGCAGCCGCCGCCCTGGGCCAGCATGCGGGGGATGGCGGCGCGCATGCCCCGCCACACCCCGGACAGGTTGACGTCCACGACCCGGGCCCAGTCGGCCTCGGTCATCTCGCCGGCCGTCCCGGCGACCGGGACGGCGGCGTTGTTGACCAGCACGTCGAGCCGGCCGTGGCGGTCGGCGGCCTCGCCGACGACCGCCTCCAGGTCGGCCAGGGAGCGGACGTCGGCCCGCCGGAAGAAGACCTCCCCGCCGGTGTCGCGGAGCTGGGCGGCGACGCGGGCGCCGCCGTCCTCGTCGACGTCGGCGATCGTGACCCGGGCGCCCTCGGCGGCCAGCGCCCGCGCCGTGGCCCGGCCGATCCCCGACGCCCCGCCGGTCACCACCGCGACCTTGCCCTCGACCCGGCCCATCCTCGGCGACCTCCTCGCTCGCGTGCCGTCACTCGCCGGTGAACCGCGGCGCCCGCTTCTCCAGGAAGGCCCGGATGCCCTCGGCGGCGTCGGCGGTCTGGTGCAGGTCGGCCAGGGCCTCCTGCTCCCTGGTCAGCCCCTCCTCGAGCGGCGTCTCCATGGCCGTGCCGACCAGGGCCAGCATCGCCCTGGTGGCCAGCGGCGCCACCCGGGCCACCTGCTCGGCCCGGGCCAGGGCGGCCGCCAGGAGCCGCTCCGGCGCCACCACCTCGGAGACCAGCCCCAGCCGGAAGGCGTCCTCGGCGGTCAGGCGCCGCCCGGCCAGGAGCACGTCGGCGGCCACGAACGGCCCCGCGGCCCGGGTGAGGCGCTGGGTCCCGCCGCCGCCGGGCGACAGCCCGAGCAGCCCCTCGGGCAGCCCGAAGCGGGCGTTGGCCGAGGCGACCAGCAGGTCGCAGCAGAGTGCGATCTCGAACCCTCCGCCGAGGGCGTAGCCGTTGACGGCCCCGATGACCGGCTTGGCGAAGCCGTCCAGCCACGAGAACAGCCGCCGGCTCTCCGCCTGGTAGCGGACGAACGCGGCATGGTCGCCGGCGGCGTACTCGGCGATGTCGGCCCCGGCGACGAACGCCTTGGGGCCGGCCCCGGTCAGGACGACCGCCCGGACCTCGGGGTCGCGCTCGGCCTCGCCGAGGCGCCGCTCGAGCTCGCCCAGCATGGCCGAGCTGATGGCGTTCAGCTTGGCCGGCCGGTTGAAGGTCAGCACCAGCGCCGGCCCCCGGCGCTGGTGGAGCAGGACGTCGCCGTCGCCCACTACACGCATCCCTCCTGGCGCAGCCGCCCGACCTCGTCGGCGCCGTAGCCGAGGGAGCCGAGGATCTCGTCGGTGTGCTGGCCGACCACGGGCGGGCCGAGGCGGATGGTCCCGGGGGTCCGGCTGAACCGGGCCGGCACCCCCACCACCCGCACCTCCCCGACCCCCGGGTAGTCGACGGTGGTCAGCAGCTCGTTGTGGGCCACCTGGGGGTCGGCGACCACCTGGTCGAAGGTCTGCACCGGCGCGCACCACACGTCCCGGGTGGCCAGCAGCTCCAGCCAGGCCGCGGTGGGCCGCTCGGGCAGGCGCCCGGCGATGGTCCGGTAGACCTGGTCCCGCTCGGCCCAGGCCCGCTCGGGCGTGTCGTAGGCGGCCAGCTCGGGCAGGTCGAGCAGCTCGCCGAGGACGGCCAGCGACCCCATGGCCAGGGCCAGGTGGCCGTCGGCGGTGCGGTAGACGCCGAACGGCGCCGACAGCCAGGCCCCGCCGATGCCGGCCTCGCTGCGCTCGAAGCGGCGCTGGGAGTTGAGGAACGCGGCCAGCTCCTGGCACTGGAGGGCGACGGCGGTGTTGAGCAGGCTGACGTCGATCCGCTGGCCCTGGCCGGTCCGCTCCCGGTGGAACAGGCCGACCATGGCCGAGAAGGCCAGCAGCAGGGCGGTGGCGGCGTCGACGATCGAGCTCCCGGCGGGGGTCGGGGGGTCGTGGCGGCGGCCGCCGTAGGCGGCCAGTCCGCTGATCGACTGGACCAGCAGATCCTGGCCGGGCCGGTCGGCGTAGGGCCCGTCGGGCCCGAACCCGGTCCCGGCCACATAGACCAGCGACGGGTTCACCGCCCGGAGGTCCTCGTAGCCCATGCCCAGGCGGTCCATCACCCCCGGCCGGAAGTTCTCGGTGACCAGGTCGGCGGTCTCGGCCAGCCGGAGGACGACCTCGCGGGCCCGCGGGTGCTTGAGGTTCAGGGTCAGGGACCGCTTGTTGCGGTTCATGGCCAGGAAGAACGGGCTCTGGCCGCCCAGCAGCTCGCCCATGGCCCGCAGCCCCCGCTCCCACTCCCCCGACCCGGGGCGCTCGACCTTGATGACGTCGGCGCCCATGTCGCCGAGGAACTGGGTCGCCCACGGGCCCATCATCATCTGGGTGAAGTCCAGGACCCGGACCCCCTCCAGCGCCGTCGCCGTCATGGCCGTCATCCTCTCCGGGCCTGCTCGCGGCGGCTGGCCGTCCAGGCGGCGTCCATGGCGGCCAGGACCCGGTCGGGGTCGCCGCCGTGGCGCAGGTACCGGTGGACCAGGTCGCCGGCCGTCTCCTGGAAGGCCAGGAAGCCGTCGTGGCGGGGTCGCAGGACGGCCGCGTCGAGCGCTCCCAGGGTGTCGCGGAAGAACCCGGAGGCGGCGGCGTTGACGGCCTCGTCGGTCCAGGCCGAGCGGTGCCCGGGCTGGCCGCCGGCCTCGAAGTAGACCGTCCGCTGGACCTCGGGGCGGGCCACGAAGGCCGCGTAGCCGACCGCCTCGGCCACCGCCGCCGAGGAGGCCGACACGGCCAGCCCGGCGCCGCCGAGGGTGCCCCGGGGCACGCCGTCGTTCCCGGCCGGCGGGGGCGCGGCCAGCACCAGGTGGTCCCGGAACCCGGGCCGGGCGTAGTTGGCGTAGCCGAAGGCCAGCGGGCAGTACGCCACCTCGTCGGCCGTGCTCATGTGCTCGAGCAGCCGCGGCGGGTTCCAGTCCAGGCTGGAGGGGTGGCAGCGCTCGACCAGGGCCGCCAGCAGGGCCAGGGCCGAGCGGCCGATGCGGCGGGAGACGACCTGCCTGGCGAGGAACGGCGTCTCGCCGAGGGCGGCGCAGACGGCCACGAAGGCGCAGACGGCGTCGACGGGGATGGCCGCCACGGCCGCCCACAGGCCGGCCTTGGGCAGGGCGGCGGCCGCGTCCAGGGCTTCCGGCCAGGTCCGGGGGAGGGCGACCCGGGCCCGCCGGAGGAGGTCCGGCCGGTAGGCGGCGACCTGGGCGGCGGCGTCGGTGGCCAGGGCCCAGCGGTGCCCCTCCCACACGTACGACTCGGCGCTGCGGCCGACGCCGCCGGTGGCCTGGACGGCCAGGGCGGCCTTGTCGAGCTGCTCGTCCAGGGGGACGAGGCAGGAGCGGGCCACCGCCTCCCCCACCGCCGGGTGGTCCAGGTAGACGAGGTCGAACCGCCGGGCCAGCTCGTCCACCGGCTGGTCGGCGAAGGCCTGGAGGGAGCGGGTCGTCCACTCCACCCTGACCTGTGGCCGGGCGGCCGCGTAGGCCGTGGCCGTGGCCTCCAGGCCGCCCAGCCCGCGCACGTGGTCCCAGGTGATCCCGCGCAGGACCGTCGGGCCCGGGGTCACCGCCACCCCCCGGGCGGCAGGGCCAGGCCCTCGGCCCCGACCTCCAGCCGCGTCAGGTGCCAGCGGCCGAGGTTGGTCGTGAACATGGTGGCGCCCCGGAAGGCCAGGTTGGTCGGGTGGGCCAGCAGGTGGGCCGACCACTCGCGGAACAGCACCTCGACCCGGCCCTCGGGGTCGACCCGCAGGACCTGGCTGGGCTCGTAGCAGCCGACGTACAGGTTGCCGGCGACGTCGAAGGCCAGGCCGTCGGGCCAGGCGCCGGGTGTGGCCGCGACCTGGGCGTACTCGCCGGCCGAGCCGTCGTCGGCGATGGCGATGCGCGACACCCGGTTGGCGAAGGTCTCGGCCACGTACAGGTGGCGGCCGTCGGGGGCGACGGCCAGCCCGTTGGCGAAGGTCAGGTCCTGGCCGTACCACAGCTCGCCCCGGCCGTCGGGGTCGAACCGGAACACGCCCGGCCCTGGCCGGTCGAACTGGTGGCTGTCGGAGACGTACAGCCGCCCCTGGGCGTCGAAGGCGGGCGAGTTCGGGATCCGCAGCCGGTGCCCGGGGGCGCCGTCGGCGAACCGGGCCACCCGGCCCGTCCGGGTCTCCACCCGGAACACGGCGGCGTGCTTGAGGTCGCAGACGAACAGGTCGTCGCCCCAGAAGGCCATCCCCAGGCAGAACCCGCCGGTGGAGGCGACCTCCTCGACGCCGGCGCCCTCCGGGTCGACCCGGAAGATCTGGCCTCGCTCCCCGCCGCACCACACCGACCCGTCGCGGTGCACGGCCAGCCCCTCGGGGTGGTCGAGCTGGGGGTCGCTGAGGGTGCCGTCGAAGAACACGCTGACCCGGCTCGCGTCCAGGAGCCCGCTGGTTGGCGCCATGTCGCTCCTCGCCCGGGTGGCTAGCGGACGAGCAGGGGCCGCAGCGTGCGGTGGGCGATGTCCAGGCCCGCCTTGACCCGCTCCTCGTCGCCTCCCCACACCGGGTCCTCGTGCTCGACCGAGAGCACGCCGTCGAAGCCGCCCTCGTACATGGCGTCGACCAGCCGCCGCCAGTCGACCTCGCCCAGGCCGGGGACCCGGTAGCGCCACCAGCCGACGTCCCAGGGGTCGGGCCGCTCGACGGCCCGGCCCGGCCAGCCGAAGCGGTTGCGGCGGTCCCCGAACAGCTGGATGTCCTTGGCCTGGGCGTGCGGGATCCGGTCGACATAGGGCGCCAGCGCGGTCACCGGGTCGATGCCCATCCAGATCAGGTGCGACGGGTCGTAGTTCAGGTACAGGCCAAGGGAGAACATCCACTCCCAGAGCTCGGGCGAGTAGGCGAGGTTGCCCGGGTAGCCGTCGGGGTGCCAGCCCTCCATCACGCAGTTCTCGATGATCAGCTTGACCCCCCGCTCCCCGGCCCGCTCGACCATGGGCGCGAAGATCTCCTCGGCCTGGCGCAGGTTGTCGGCCACGGTCCGGTTGGGGTCGCGGCCGACGAAGGTCCCGACCGTCGGGCAGCCGAGGGCGGCCGCCGCGTCGATGCAGGCCCGCAGGTGCTCGTGGGTCGCGGTGCGGACGTCCTGGTCGGGGTGGAGGTTGTTGTCGTAGAAGCCGAGCGAGGACAGCTCCAGGCCGTGCCGGTCGAACAGGGCCCGGACCCGGTCGGCCTCGGCCCCGTCCCGGCCGATCCTGACGGCGTCGACGTGGCTGGTGGTGAAGCTGCGGTCCCCGGCCGCCGGCCAGGCCGCGACCTCGAGGGCGTCGTAGCCGTTGGCCGCGGCCCAGGCGGCGATGTCGTCAAGGGACAGCCAGGGCAGGCAGGCGGTGAAGAAGCCGAGTCGCACGATGCACCTCCGGCTGGTCTAGCGCCCTGAGCCTTCCCGGTGGAGCTTCCGCACCGGCTTGCGCCACGGGGCGCTCTTGAGGCTGTGGGACAGCGCCCGGTAGGCGGGCTTGGGCTGGAGGTCCTCGTCGAACGGCAGCGGCCGGCGGGGCGCGCCGTCCTCGCGGGGCAGGTCCTCCTGGAGCCAGGTGTAGCGGTCCGACAGGCCGAAGGTGATCAGCGCCTTGACCGCCCTGTGGTCGAGGGTGACGTCGAGGTAGCGGCGATAGACGTCGGCGACCCCGCGGTCGCGGACGGCGATGTCGGCCGGCAGGCCGTCGTCGAGCACGTCCATTTCGGTGATCAGGATCTTCAGGCCGCGGTCGGCGACCTCGTCGAGGAACCGGGTATAGGCGCGGGCGTTGAACCGCTCGGCGAAGCGGTCGGCGAGCAGGTGGGCCTGGATCCCGAGGGCGTGCACGGGCACGTCCTTGCCGAGCAGCCAGTCGATCACCTGGAGGGTGGCGCGCCGCCGCGGGCCCGGCTGGTCGCCGAACTCGTTGACCGTCTCGAAGCCGAACTCGTTGAGGACCAGCATGGCCCTGGGGTCCAGGGCATGGGCGATGAAGAACGACTCGGGGATGTACGACGGACCGATCGTCTCGTACCAGGGCACGTCGGTGCGGATCCCGCGCACGCCCTCCGGGCTGGTCACCTCGTTGGCGACGCTCCAGGCGTCGACCCGGCCCTTGTAGTGGCGGACCACCGCCCGCTCGGTGCCGAACAGCAGCCGGCGGGCCTCGGCGCGCTCCAGCCCCCAGAGATCGTCCTCGGTCCAGCCCTCGCCGAAGCCCTCGTCCCAGACCAGGTGGGCCCCGAACACGGCCATCCCGTGCCGCTCGGCAAAGGCGACGATCTGATCGCCGTAGCTGAAGTCGAGCTCGGCGTCGGGGGTCGGCTTCAGCCGGTACCAGAGCAGGTCGTCCTCGGTGAACAGGATCCCGGCCTCACGGGCGAACAGCCGCGCGTACTCCTCGTCCGCGATCTGCCAGGTCGCCGTCGAGGAGCCGTAGGCGATGCCCGCCCGCCGGGCCTGCTGCCAGAGCGGGACCCGCCCGCCGCCGCTGGCGGCCGTGCCCCCGGCCGCCGGCAGGGCGGCGCCGGCCACACCGGCCGCGGCCAGCCCGGCCGCGCCGAGCAGGAGCGAACGTCGGGACAGGACGGGGGCTTCGCGCATCTCACTGCCCTTCCTTCGGGTTGTGCCGATGGGGACGCGACGGCGTGGGTAAATCGGTTTGCACCCGGTTGGCCTGGGAGCCTACGGCCTCCCGGGCGGCGCGACAACCCCCGGGCGTGGTAGAAGCCGCCCATGGACGAGGCCTGGCTGGTCGACGCGGCCGCCTGGGCCGCGGTGGGGCCGTACCGGGCCGCCCCGGGGGCGGTGGTCGCCGACTCGGGCACGGTGCGGTGGTTCCGGACCGGGATCGACTTCGAGGGCCTCAACGGGGTCCTGTGGGCGCGGCTGGCCGAGCGCGAGCTGGACGGCGCGATCGAGCGGGCCCTGGCCCCGTTCCGGGAGGCCGGGGTGCCGATGCTCTGGCACGTCGGCCCGACCAGCTCCCCCCGGGACCTCCCGCGGGCCCTGGAGGCCGCCGGCCTGGCCCTTCACGAGTCCGAGCCCGGGATGGTCGCCGACCTCGCCGCCGTGGGGCCGCCCCCGGCGGCGCCCGCGGGGCTGGAGATCCGCCGGGTCGGCGACGAGGACGGGCTGGCGACCTGGACCCGCCTGTGGGCCGGGACGCCACCGGACGCGAACGTCGACGGCCTGGTCGAGCTGCGCGCGCCCGGCGCCCTCGGCCCCGGCCGGCCAGCCCCCCACCTGCTCGCCCTGCTGGAGGGGGCGCCGGTGGGGTGCGCGGCCGTCTTCGTCGGCGACCGCCGGGACGGCCCGGCGCCGGCCGCCTGGATCGAGCACGTCGTCACGGTCCCGGCCAGGCGGCGGATGGGGATCGGGGCCGCGCTCACCCACGCCTGCCTGGCCCAGGCGCGGACGCGGGGCCTGGCCCGGGCCGTCCTGACCGCGTCCCCGGAGGGTCACGGCCTCTACGGGCGCCTGGGCTTCCGCGACCGCGGCACCGTGGCCCGGTATCGTTACCCGACGGGCGTGTGACCCCCAACGGGGAGGTGGCGGGTGTCCCCACCGGCCAGGACGGTGTTCAGGACCTGTCCGCTGTGCGAGGCGACCTGCGGCCTGGAGCTCACCGTCGTCGACGGCCAGGTGCGGGGGGTCCGGGGCGACCGGGACGACGTCTTCAGCCGCGGCTTCATCTGCCCCAAGGGCACCACCCTCGGCCAGCTCCACGACGACCCCGACCGCCTGCGCGGGCCGCTGCTCCGCCGCGGCGGCGAGCTGCGCCCGGCCACCTGGGAGGAGGCGTTCGCGGAGGTCGCCCGGCGGCTGCCGCCGATCGCCGAGCGCCACGGCCGTGACGCCGTCGCCGTGTACCTGGGCAACCCGAACGTCCACAACCTGTCGGGCATGCTGTACGGCCGGGTGCTGCTGAAGGCGCTGGGCACGCGCAACGTCTTCACCGCCAGCACCGTCGACCAGCGGCCCAAGGAGGTCTCGAGCGCCCTGCTGTTCGGCACGACCGTCTCGGTCCCCGTGCCCGACCTCGACCGCACCTCGCACCTGCTGCTGCTGGGGGCCAACCCGCTGGCCTCCAACGGCAGCCTGGCCACCGCCCCCGACTGGCCGGGACGGCTGCGCCGCATCCGCCGGCGGGGCGGCGCCGTGGTGGTGGTCGACCCCAACCGGACCCGCACCGCCGCCCAGGCGTCCGAGCACGTCCCGGTCCGGCCCGGGACCGACGCGCAGCTCCTCATGGCCATGGTCCACACCCTGTTCGCCGAGGGGCTGGTGGAGCTCGGCGCCGCCGCCGGGCTCGTCGCCGGGGTCGAGGTGGTCGAGGGGCTGGCCCGCGACTTCCCGCCCGAGGCGGTGGCGCCGCTGTGCGGGGTGGACGCCGCCACCATCCGCCGGCTCGCCCGCGAGCTCGCGGCCGCCCCCAGCGCGGCCGTCTACGGGCGCACCGGGATCTGCACCCAGGAGTTCGGGACGCTGGCCAGCTGGCTCGTGGACGTGCTCAACGTGCTCACCGGCAACCTGGACCGCCCCGGCGGGGCGATGTTCCCCAAGCCGGCCGCCGGCGGTGCGAACACGGCCGGCGCCCCCCGCTACGGCCGCCAGACCCTGCTCGGCCGCTGGCGCAGCCGCGTGCGCGGGCTGCCCGAGACGTTCGGCGAGCTGCCGGTGGCCTGCCTCGCCGAGGAGATCGACACCCCTGGCGAGGGGCAGGTGCGCGCCCTCGTCACCGTGGCCGGGAACCCGGCCCTGTCCGCCCCCAACAGCGGCCGCCTGCAGCGTGCCCTGGCGTCGCTGGAGCTGCTGGTCTGCGTCGACTTCTACGTCAACGAGACCACCCGGGCCGCCGACGTGATCCTGCCGCCGCCCAGCCCGCTGGAGCGCGGGCACTACGACCTGGCGTTCTACCTGTTCGCGCTCCGCAACGTGGCCAACTACTCGCCGCCCGTCCTCCCTCGGCCGCCGGGGCAGCCCGACGAGTGGCAGATCCTGTGCCGGCTGGCGATGGCCGCCCAGGGGCTCGGCGGGGACGCCGACCCGGCCCTGGCCGACGACGCCGCCATCCGCTTCCTGGTCGGGCGGGCGGCCGCCGACCCGCACTCCCCGTTCGCCGGGCGCGACCCCGACGAGGTGCTGGCCGAGCTGGCCCCCCGCACCGGGCCGGAGCGGATCCTCGACTTCCTGCTCCGCGCCGGCCCCTACCGGCTGACGCTCGACACCCTCCTCGAGCACCCGCACGGGGTCGATCTGGGCCCGCTCCGGCCGCGGCTGCCCGAGGTGCTGCGGACGCCGTCCGGGATGGTGGAGCTGGCCCCCGAGCCGCTGGTGGCCGACGTGGCCCGGCTGCGGGCGTCGCTGGAACGCGCCCGCGACCGGGACGACGGCCGGCTGGTCCTCATCGGGCGGCGCCACCTGCGCTCCAACAACTCCTGGATGCACAACATCGGAACCCTGGCCAGGGGCAAGGGGCGCTGCACCCTCCAGGTCAACCCGGCCGACGCCGCCCGCATCGGCCTGGAGGACGGCGGCGCCGCCCGCGTCGCGTCACGGACCGGCGCCCTGGTCGCCCCCGTCGAGCTCACCGACGCGGTCGCCCCCGGCGTGGTCAGCCTGCCCCACGGCTGGGGCCACGACCTCCCCGGCGTGGCCATGGCCGTCGCCAAGGCCCACGCCGGGGTGAACGCCAACCTGCTCGCCGACGACGACCGCTACGACGAGCCGTCCGGCAACGCCGTCCTCAACGGCATCCCCGTTCAGGTGACGGCGGCGGGACCGGGCTTCTCCCAGACCGACACGTGACTGCCGCTGTCGCCGGTGAAGGGGGCGCGGGCCCAGTCGCTCCAGCGCTCACGCAGGGACATGCCGGCGAGCCGCGCCATCAGGTCCAGCTCGGACGGCCAGACGTAGCGGAACGGCGCCGACATGGTCTCGAGCTGGCCGTCCACCACCCAGTAGTGGTGGGAGAACGCGATCTGGGTGGCGACGTCGTACTCCTCGAAGCCGAGATGCTCCGGGGTCACGGTGAACGCCCGGACGGTCTCCCCGGGCGGGAGCCGCTGCAGCTGCGGGACGATCACCTCGATGACGAAGCAGCCGCCGGGCTCCAGCTGCGCGGCCACGTTGGCGAAGCACGCGACCTGCTCGTCCTGGGTGGTCAGGTTCATGATCGTGTTGCGCACCAGGTAGGCGAGCCGGAACGGACCGCCGACCCTGGTCGTCGCGAAGTCGCCGACGGTGACGTCGACGTCGCCGCCGCCCGGCTTGGCCCGGAGCTGCGCGACCATGTGCGGCGACAGGTCGATGCCGTGCACGGGAACCCCACGCCGGCGCAGCGGGATGGCGATGCGGCCGGTCCCGACGCCGAGCTCGAGCGCGGCCCCGGTCCCGGCCAGGTCGCCCAGGAAGTCCACCACGGGCTCGATGACCGCCGGGTCGAACAGCTCCGGCCACTTCGCCTCGTAGGTCCTGGCGATCCGCTCGTCAAAGGGGCTGGCAGGCACGACCGCAGCATGGCAGCCGCCGGCGGCCCGCCACCATCGAATTCCGCTGCCGACCAGGCGTCAGGCCCGGCGCCACGGCATTGACAGACATCGACGAAGGTCGATACCGTAGATTGATATCTGTCAATGTAGGGAGGCTCCGGATGACGACCGGCAGCGCGGTGTGCTGCGCGCCCCTGGGGGCGCCGGGGCTGTCCGACGACCAGGCCGAGGCGACCGCCCGGCTGTTCAAGGCGCTGGCCGATCCCCACCGGGTCAGGATCGTCAACCTGCTGGCGACCAGCCCCGACCCGGTCTGCGTGTGCGAGTTCACCGGGCCGCTCGGGCTCAGCCAGCCGACGGTCAGCCACCACCTCAAGAAGCTCGTGGCCGCCGGGCTGCTGGAGCGCGAGCAGCGCGGCACCTGGGCCTACTACTCGCTACGCCCTGACGCCCTCGACCGCCTGGCCGGCGCCACCAACCTCCAGGGGAGCAGCCGATGACCACCCAGCACCCCGACACCGACGCCCTGCGCGAGCGGGTCCGGGCCCGCTACGCCGCGGCCGCCCTCCAGGTCACCAGCGGCAAGGGCGACTGCGGCTGCGGCCAGCCGGCCGATTGCGGCTGTGACAGCGGCTGCTGTGGCGGCGTCCAGGACGAGCAGCCCGGGATCGGCGCCGGCCTGTACGCCGCCATCGACCGCGACTCCCTACCCGACACGGCCGTGCTGGCCAGCCTGGGCTGTGGCAACCCGACCGCCGTGGCCGAGCTCCACCAGGGCGAGACGGTCCTCGACCTGGGCTCCGGAGGCGGGATCGACGTGCTGCTGTCGGCCAAGCGGGTCGGCCCCACCGGCAAGGCCTACGGGCTGGACATGACCGAGGAGATGCTGGCCCTGGCCCGCGCCAACGCCGCCGAGGCCGGCGCCACCAACGTGGACTTCCTCAAGGGCCACATCGAGGCCATCCCCCTCCCCGCCGGGACCGTCGACGTCGTCATCTCCAACTGCGTCATCAACCTGTCCACCGACAAGCCGGCGGTGTTCGCCGAGACCCTCCGGGTCCTCAAGCCCGGCGGGCGCATCGGCATCACCGACGTCGTGGCTGAGGACCACCTCTCACCCGAGGACCGGGCCGAGCGGGGGGCGTGGGTGGGCTGCATCGCCGGCGCCCTGTCCAAGGGCGAGTACCAGGCGCAGCTCGCGGCCGCCGGATTCACCGACATCTCGGTCAGCTTCACCCACCCGGTCGGCGAGGGCCTCCACTCGGCCATCATCAAGGCCACCCGACCAGCCGACACCACCTCCGCTGCGGCCGTGCCCGCCCGGGCCCGCCGCGAACTCCCGGTCGTGCAGCAGGCCGGCTGCTGCTGATCTGACCGATGACAAGCAGCAATGACCAGCCGGTGGTGGTGATCGGGGCCGGTCCGGTCGGCCTGGTCGCCGCCGCCCACCTGTTGGAGCACGGCCTGGAACCTCTCGTCCTGGAGGCCGGACCTCGGGTCGGGGCCAACGTCGCCCAGTGGGCCCACGTGCGGTTGTTCTCCCCGTGGCGCCTGGCCCTGGACCCGGTCAGCGTGGGCCTGCTGGAGCGGGCCGGCTGGACCGGCCCCGACCCTGACGCCCTGCCCACCGGGGCCGACCTGCTCGAGCACTACCTGGAACCACTGGCCGCCCTGCCCGCCCTGGCCAGCCGCGTCCGGCTGCACACCACCGTGGTCGCGGTCGCCCGCCACCACCTGGACAAGGTCCGCAGTCCCGGCCGGGACCAGCTCCCCTTCCTCGTCCGCGTCCGCGACGGCCAGGGCCAACTCCGTGACCTGCAGGCGCGGGCGGTCATCGACGCCTCCGGGACCTGGACCCGGCCCAACCCGCTCGGTGCCTCCGGACTCCCCGCCCTCGGCGAGTCCGACGCCGGCGCTCGGGTCGTCTACGGGCTCCCCGACGTCCTCGGCCGGGAGCGCGACCGCTATGCCGGAAAGCGCACGGTGGTGGTCGGGGCCGGCCACTCGGCCGCGACCAGCCTGCTCGGCCTGGCCGACCTCCAGCGGCAGCTGCCGGGCACCCAGATCCTGTGGGCGGTCCGCTCGGCCACCCCACGGCCGCTGGTCGGCAAGGGCGGCGCCGAGGCCGACGAGCTCCCCGCCCGGGGCCGCCTCGCCACCGACCTGGCCGCCCTCGTCCGGGCCGGCCGCATCGAGCTCGTCAGCGGCTTCCGGATCCACACCGTCGAACCGTTCGGCCACCGGGTCCGGCTGGCCGGCGACCAGCTCCGTGCCGACGACGCCCTCCACGCCCACGGTCGGGTCGTGGAGGCCGACGAGGTGATCGCGGCCACCGGGTTCCGCCCCGACCACGCCATCGCCGCCGAGCTCCGGCTGGCCCTGGAGCCAGCCCTGGAGAGCCCAACGGCGCTGGGGCCGCTCATCGACCCCAACGTGCACACCTGCGGGACCGTCCCCGCCCACGGCATGGCCGAGCTCGCCCACCCCGAGCCCGGCTACGTGATCGTGGGCATGAAGAGCTACGGCCGCGCCCCCACGTTCCTGCTGGCCACCGGCTACCAGCAGGTCCGCTCGGTGGTCGCCGCCCTGGCCGGCGACCACACCGACGCCGCCTCCCGCGCCCAGGAGCCACCGGCCGCTGCCAGCTGGCCCGGGACTGCGGCAGCGCTGTCACTTGCCCCGGTGTCTTAATCAATCTATATTGATCTAGATGGCGACCTCGACGGTCATACCTTCTGGCTCACCGGCCAGCCGCGAGACCCCGCCGACGGAGCTGGCCCGAGCGCTGGGCGACCCGCTGCGCTGGCGCATCGTGGAGCTGCTCGCGGCAGAGCAGCTGTGCGTCGCCCACCTGGCCGAGGAGCTGGCGACCGCACAGCCCCTTGTCAGCCACCACCTCAAGGTCCTGCGGGCGGCCGAGGTGGTGGAGACCGACCGCTACCGCTACTGGACCTACTACCGGCTCCGACCCGGTGCCCTGGTCCAGCTGGCGGCCACCCTCGGGCTGGTCGCCCGCTCGGCCCCGAGCGGGACCGCCTGCCGCCGGGCCATCGACGGCCAGGCCCCGGCCCCCAGCCCCCGCCCCCCCGTGCCCCGAGGAGGCAGGCCCATGCCCTTCCGCGACACCCCGATGGACCCGCTCACCCGCCAGACCTTCGCCCGCTCGATCGAGTCCCTGGCCACCGAGTTCCGCGGCATCTACTCCCTGGAGACCGTCGAACGCTACGTCGACGAGGCGGTCGGCCGGCTGTCGGGGGCCCGGGTCGTGGACTTCATCCCCCTGTTCGTGCACCGCTTTGCCCGCGAGCAGCTCCGCGCGCTCGCCCAGGCCGAAGGAGTCATCATCAAGGACGTGCCCGAGGTCCTGTTCGTCTGTGTCCACAACGCCGGCCGCAGCCAGATGGCCGCCGCCCTGCTCGACCACCACGCCAAGGGCCGGGTGCATGTCCGCTCGGCCGGCAGCGCCCCCGGCGACCGGATCAACCCGGCCGTGGTGGCGGCCATGGACGAGTGGGGCATCGACCTGTCCCAGGAGTTCCCCAAGCCCTTGACCGACGAGTTCGTCAAGGCCGCGGATGCCGTCATCACCATGGGCTGTGGGGATGCCTGCCCGATCTACCCGGGCAAGCGCTATGAGGACTGGGAGCTGGACGACCCGGCCGGCCAGCCGGTCGAGGTGGTGCGCCGCATCCGCGACGACATCGACGGCCGCGTCCAGCAGCTGCTGGCCGAGCTCATCCCCGCCGGCGCCTGAGCGCCTGCAATGTTTGTCGAGGATCCGAGCAGGGGAAGCCGACAAGGCTGAGTGTCGCCGTTCTCGTCTGCCCAGACCCTGTGGACGACCGGCTCGGAGAAGCCCCTGGTGTCCGTGGCAGGCTCCCCAACGACCCACGAGCCCCTCGCCGTCCGGCCGGGCGACCGGGCGGTCACCAGGATGGCGGACGCCAGGCTGCGCGAGTACGCCGCCACCCGCGACCCAGCGCTGCGGGAGGAGATCGTCCTGGCGTACCTGGGCCTGGCCGACCGGCTCGCCATGCGGTTCCGCCACAGCCGCGGCACCACGCCCGAGGACCTCACCCAGACCGCCCGGACCGGGCTGATCGCCGCCGTCGACCGCTACGACCCGGCGAGGAGCAGCAGCTTCGTCCCGTTCGCCGTCGCCTCGGTCGTCGGGGAGCTGAAACGGTACCTGCGCGACACCAGCTGGCGGCTGCATGTGCCCCGGCAACGCAAGGAGCAGGTGCTCCGCCTGTGCCGGGTCACCGACGAGCTGCACCAGACCCTCGGCCGCTCGCCCACCACCGGCGAGCTGGCCGACCAGCTGCGGCTGACCAAGGACGAGGTGCTCGAGACACTCGAGGCCGCCGGGACCCGGATCGGGTTCTCGCTCGACCGACGGGCCGGCGACGACGACGGCGACCTGCCCATCGGCGACCTGCTGGCCGCACCGGAACCCTCCGAGGAGCCTGAAGACCTGCTGGCCCTGGCCGACCTCATCGCCGGGCTGCCGGAGCTGGAACGTCAGGTCATCGTCCTGCGCTTCTTCCACGAGCTGGACCAGAGCGCCATCGCGGCCAGGATCGGCTACTCGCAGATGCATGTGTCGCGGCTGCTGCGCCGGGCCCTGGCCCGGATGCGGGTCCAGCTGGTGGAGCCCTGAACTCACCACCTGCACGGCGTCAGATCACCTCAAACGGGTGAAGCCAACACGGCCGGCCGGCGCGACACTCGACGATGACGGGCGGGAGCGGGGATGCGGAGGGGTGATGCAGTGCAGAGCAGCGAGCGGACGATGATCCCGCTGGCGCCGGCGCCGGTTGCCCGCACGAGCGCGCCCGACCGGCCGACCGAGCTGGCGTGGCTGCTGGCCGCCGCCGCGCTCGGCCTGGCCCTGGAGACGCAGCGGCGATCGATGGACGCCGCCGTCGCCGTCGCGGGCCGGCTCGGGGCGCCGCTGGGACTGCTGGCCCGTCCCGCGCTGGCGCTGGCGCGGGGGTCGGTGGCGGTGGCCCGCCACCACCTCGACCTCGACGGCTGGGCGGCGCGTGGGCTGGCCGGGCAGCGGCGGGCCCAGGAGGCCGCCGCCAGGACCATGCAGTCGCTGATCGCCGTGCTGGCCGCCGCCGTCCTCGACGAGATCGACCTGGACGCCGTGGTGGCCCGGGTCGACCTGGACCGGATCCTGGAGCGTGTCGACCTCAACCAGGTCGCGGCCCGCATCGACCTGGACGCGATCATCGACCGCATCGACATCGACGCCATCGCCGGCCGCATCGACCTGGACGCCATCGCCGCCCGCATCGACCTGGACGCGATCGTCGCCCGGGTCGACATCGACGCCGTCCTGGCCCGGGTCGACCTCCCCGAGCTCACGGAGCAGGTCATCGAGGAGGTCGACCTGGGCGAGATCATCCGGGAGTCGAGCAGCACCATGGCCAGCGAGACCGTTGACGCCCTGCGGGTGCAGGGGATGCGCGTCGACGGTCTCGTCAGCCGGGTCGTCGACCGCATCCTGCTCCGCGAAGGGGCGCGTCAGACCGGTCCGCCCCCGCCGGAGCTGGGGCCATGACCCGGGAGATCCGCTACGCCGAGGCCAGGGCCTTGCAGGGCCACCGGGCCGGCTTCGCCTCCCGGGTCGTGGCCGACGCCGTCGACCTGGGGGTCATCTGGCTGCTCGGCCTGTCGGCGCTATTGGCCGTCGGGGTCGTCGGCTACCTGCTGACCGGGCCACCGTTCCAACTGCCCGTCCTGCCCAACTGGCTCGATGCCGGCGTTGGCGGGGTCATCGCCGTGCTCTACCTGGGCCTGAGCTGGGCGGCGACCGGGAGGTCGGTGGGCAAGCAGGTCGTCGGGCTGCGGGTGGCGGACCGCGGTGGCGGCCGGCTGCCGTTGTGGCGCTCGTTCGCCCGGGCCGCGCTGTACGTGCTGTTCCCGGCCGGGCTGCTGTGGATCCTGGCCAGCCGGCGCAACGCCTCGATCCAGGACCTCGTGGTCGGCACGGTGGTGGTCTACGACTGGG
>Ga0081538_10000916_pt1 | contig 31800 bp, 28 predicted proteins | sample TabmetS5T2R1_FD_71022 | JGI IMG/M metagenome (GOLD analysis project Ga0081538, IMG submission 71022) | Tabebuia heterophylla rhizosphere microbial communities from the University of Puerto Rico - S5T2R1 | ecosystem: Host-associated > Plants > Roots > Rhizosphere ...
TGGCTTCAGGGAGTAGGCCAGAATCTAACCGCGCTGCGCACCCGGCTCGACATGACCCTCGCTGCCGTGTTTCCCGACTGGCGTCAGACGGTCTCGAACCTCGGTGTGGGATTCGTAGAGGTGTGCCACAGCCTCGTTGGGGAGTGGCGAGTCTGTAGGGAAAGAGCTGAGACGGCGCGCCTCGAAATCTTCCGGCTGGAGGGTGACCTGGAAGGGAAACGAGCGATGCTCAAGGCGGCTGAGGCCGCCGCCGTGGAAGCGGATAATCAACTGACCGCGAAGCAAAGTGAACTCGATAAACTTGAGGCGGCGCGCGTCAACGTCCTCGGCGGGCAACCGGTCGAAGCCGTTCGAACCGCATACCAAGAGCGGTCGGAAGCCGCTGAGAAGGCATGGCACGAAGCCGAGATGGTGCGATCCACGGCCGAGCAACATGCTGCGGCGATGGCGTCCCACGCCGTCGGGGCCCGTAACGCCTGCGAGGCGGCAGAGAGCGAGCACAGAGCTGCCGAACGTGTGCTGGAAGATAAACTCATGGCCTGCGACATGACCAGAGCGCAAGCAGAATCCGCGATTGCCAGGGGGGAAGCGTGGATTGCCTCCGAGCAGGCCCGTCTCGATGTGCTCCGGGAAGAGGTTACGAGAGCGAGGGCAACGCTGACTGCGATACAAGAGTCGGCGAAGGAGCACGAAGCGGTCGGCCGGCCGGGATACACTCGCGATGAAATCGCCGCGGCGCTAACGGAGCTTGCAGAGCGTCGCGCCAAGGCTTCAGCCGAATTCACCGAGGCCAGCTCAGTCCTCCATCACGACGATCAGGCTCGCGCTCGGATGGCCGAGATCAGGGCCATGCTCGACGCACGACGGGAGAAGGCACAGGTCTGGGGGCAACTTGACGAGCTGATCGGTTCGGCCGACGGTGCTAAGTTTCGGCGCTTTGCGCAGTCCCTGACACTCACTCGTCTGACCCAGCTGGCCAACCGGCACCTCGCCGACCTACACCCGCGATACGAGCTCCAGCGCGCCCCGGGCAGTGACCTGGTGTTGCAGGTCATCGATCACAACATGGCCGACGAGGTCCGTGGTGTTCACAACCTTTCGGGCGGTGAAAGATTTTTGGTGAGCCTCGCGCTCGCGCTTGGGCTTGCCAGCATGTCGTCGAGCCGCGGCATCAAGGTCGAGAGCTTGTTCATCGACGAAGGCTTCGGCGCACTCGACAGCACGAGCTTGGCGATGGCCGTCTCGGTGCTGGAGCAGCTGCAAGCAACCGGCCGTCGGGTGGGGGTGATCAGCCATGTCGACGAGCTGAAAGAACGCATCGCCGTTAGGATCGAAGTGACGCCAGTGGGAGGCGGCCGCAGCACCGTCAAGGTCCGCACGGCTTAATCGTCCGACGTCCCCACCCACCCCGTGCTGGAAATGTCGAAGATCACCCCATCCGGTCCGCGGTACTTCACTTCAAAGTTGCGGTGTGACGTTCCCGGTGACATCGCCATATTTACCTGGGGGCGTTTGTCGGCGTTAGCCGCTTGCAGACGTGCCTCGGTCGCTTCCAGATCCTCCACCTTGAACCCGAAATGGTGTAGCCCGACGAAGTTGACCCCTTCCGGCTTGTCGGCGGCTTGATCGTTCTTGAATTTGAGGATTGCGACATTGATCGAGCCGTCGGTGAGGTAATAACCCTCGGCCAGAGGACCATCCACTTTCCCCACTTCTTGTAATCCGAGGGTCTCTTTGTAGAAAGCTGCTGTCTTTTCGGGATCCTGGGTCGACAGGGCGATGTGCTTGATCTTCGCCATATTAGTCTCCTTTGGGCTGTGAGATATGTCTGCTGGCCCCCTGACGAGCGGCGCGAGGCTTGTCAGCGACACTACCAGAGCCGACCGTCCCTGTCAATCGGCTCTTAACCCGATGTCAACCGCGCCAGCCCCCGTACCAGGCCCTTGGCGTGGTCCAGCGGATAGTGAGCCCGCATAGCGATCTTCTCCGCCTCCAGGGAGCCACCGCCATGCAGGCTCTCGACCATCCACATGCCTCCAAAGTCTGAAGCCGTGAGGTCGCGAATGAACTTGAGCAGCCTGAGGCGATCCAGGGTCGGAATCCCCTTCGCGCCTCTAAAATATTTCTCCAGATACGGACGGGTGATCGGGTTCCGATAGTCGGCTTCCCCCGGCATGGTCACCACCAAGCCGCCAGCGATATCGTGCACTGCCCGCAGGGCATCGTAGAACTTCACCCCGGAGAAGTTCTTGCCGGCATTGGTCTTCACCGGGTCGGGAACGGCGGTGCCTGGGCCAGCCACCGTCGATTCGAGCGCAGCAGCCACCCCTGCCGCATAGATCAGCGCAGAGGTCTGCATCAGATCGGTGAGCTTATCGTGAATGTGGCGTGCGTCGGCCACGCCGTTATATTCGGCGGCGAGGGCGGCGGCGCCGAGGAGCAGGTCAAGCATGGCAGCCTTGGCGCCGGCATAGGTGTGGCGGTGGTAGGTGGCGAATAATTCCACCAATGGCCCCGCATAGGACCATTCGCCGCACATGAACACACGCTCCCAGGGGACGAAGACATCTTCGAAGATCGTCAGCGTCTCCACCAGAGAGAACCGGCCACTCATGGGGGCATCCAGACTCTCCTCCTGAGCCGACGAGCCGGCGCGGCAGATCATCTTCAGACCCGGTGTCTCGGGGGAGACGGCGAAGGCCACGGCATAGTCTTGATCGGTGGCGCGGAGAGCTCGGGTCGGGATGACGATGAGCTCGTGAGCCACCGGGGCGCCGGTCGTATGGGCTTTAGCGCCCCGGACGACGATCCCCGCAGCGGTGCGCTCGACCACGTGGACGTAGAGATCCGGGTCTTCCTGCTCCGACGGCCGCAGGCTCCGGTCCCCCTTAACGTCGGTGACGCCGACGGCGCTCCAGAGATTGTTCGCTTGGTAGCGGCGGAGATACTCTAGAAAGCGGTCATAGTACGGCGTGGCGAGGTCTTGCTGGATGGTGTAGGTGACGATCGACAGCGCGCTCAAGAGATCGACGCCCCAGGACGCCAGGCCGCTGATCGGCGAGATCTCGGCTGCCTTCCGCGAGGCCTGGATTTTCTTGAGCAGATCATCGCTGCTCTGGGGAAGGTGGCAATAACGATGGATCTTGGCTCCCGTGACATGTGAGCGTGCGTGCATGAGCGCATCCAGTTCGGGCTCTTGCGCCAGATCGTACAGCAGGGCGATCGCATTGACGCCGGGGATGGTGAGCGGATGCGTGGTGACCTCGGTGATCCGCTCCCCTCCGGCATAGATTTCGAGGTCCCGACCGATAAGGCTTTGTCGATACTGGTTACCTGTCTCGATGAACATGCGCAACCCCCGTCGTGTCTTTTTGCGACGGCAGCTCTATACGTGCGCCTTCCCTATGCTCGTCCCCCGCCCTTTAACATGCTCCTAACGGGGGAGAGGATTCAGAGAGTTGGCCCGTCGTAGTGATGCCTTGCCTTATCGTCCCCGATAGTGGGGCTGCAATGCCTCAAATCCTGCCAGCGGTTTGGTCTTGATCTGACGAAAAGGCCCCCCGGCGACGGGGGCGCGGCGATGCTGCAGACAGGCCATCGCCTGAGTCACGCCGGCCGCAGCACTGGCGACGCACGTCACACCGACGCGCGCCTCGATGTCGTGAATCTGATCTGCGATGCCCGCGCAGCCGAACAGCAAGCAATCCGCCCCATCCTTGACCGCTTGCTCGGCATGGAACGCCAGGGTTTCCCGCACCGCTGGATCGTCGGACTCAAAGTCGGCCACCGACAGGGGGGTCTGGTACGTCCCCACAAATTGTCTGACCAGGCCCATGGCCGCCGCCACGGCGGTGTACCGCTCCTGCGTCCCGGCCACCGGGGTGATGATGGCGAAGCGTTGACTGAGGCAGGCTGCCTGCATGAATGACGCCGCGCCAATGCCGACCACCGGGACGCGCACCAGCATCCGCAATGCCTCCACGCCCGGATCGCTGAAGCAAGCGACCACCACGGCATCAAAGGGATACTTGTAGGCGGCTATCACCTCCAGCATACCAGCCGTCGCCAACGCCGCATCCAAGGCCCCTTCGATAGTGTACGGCCCGTTGGTGCTGCGGATCGTTACAACGTTCGCGCTCGACCCCGCTGCGGCTTGCGCCGTGCGGTCAATCGCCGCTGTCATCTCTTGGGAGGTGTTGGGATTGACTACGAGAATGGTAGGTTTATCCATGACCGATCCCCCTGCTGTGAGAAGAGAACCGTGCCCGACCGATGGGTGGTAAAGCCCATTGGACTGACTCATTGTACCTGACTACAAAGCTGCTGGCATCGACGACCAGCGACCACGCGTCGCTCGTCCCCTTGACACCTCATCGCATCCCCGGCGCTCTCCGCCAAAAAGATGCTCTACCGGACGGCACCGCTGGCTTAGCCCGAGCGGCCATGGATTAAGTGCAAAGGGGAGGGTGCGATCGCTCGCTGATGCATGGGAGTTGGACAGGCCCATGGGTCAGTCGCTGCCGCCCCGATTAGCGGTGTCTTGGGATGTGCCGACTCCTGGCTCACGGACGATGATGACAACACGCCCGACCAGGGCCGCTGGCGGGGGTGTCGCGGGCTCACTCAACTCAATGCGCCGGCCAACGCCCTGCGCCAGGCGAATTCCATCGGAGGTACGCACAAAACCTTTGCCGCGTAGCATCCCCAGCTGCTGCAGTCGCTCAGTAAGAACCTGAGGGGCGATGCCATCTTCCACAGCAAGCTCATAGGCCATGAAGGATTCATGTAGATGCGGCGTGGGCTGGGCGCCAGCGCTGCGGCGCCGGGCCCGCAAACCCTGTAGGTCGGGTGGAAAAAGGAGGGATGGGTCCACCTGACCATGGATAGAGCGCACCACCGGCGTATCCGGCGCCATGCGGTGGAGCACAGCTTCCAGCGATTCGAGTGACCCCTGTGGGATGAGATCGACTTTGTTGAGCAGTAACAGGTCGGCCGAGGACACCTGGTCCTCGAAGGTGCCTTCAAGATCCCGTCGCTCGAACAGCTGCTCAGCGTTAACGACGACCACCGCCATATCGTCATCCACCCAGCGACAGACTGGTTCACGCCAGACTTGGATCTGCGTATCGAACGGTAGGGCGACGCCTGATGTCTCCACGATGATTCCGTCGGGACAGACACGTTCCCACAACATCTGTAACGTCTTGACCAGTTCATCGGACAGTTGGCAACAGACGCAGCCTCCCTCAAGCTCTACATAGGCTTCTCCACCCTGCCCTAGCAAGGCCTGATCGATGCCCAAGGCGCCGAACTCATTGGAGACGAAGGCGATGCGAGCCCCCTTCGCCTGGGCCTCCTTGAGCAAGTGGGACACCAGGGTCGTTTTGCCGGAGCCGAGGAAGCCGGAGATCACGAGGACAGGAATGCGCTTGTCTATAGAACTGGCATTCATGAGGGCTCACGCAAGAAAGCAACTGAGTACCATGCGCCATCAATGTACCACTAGTCGCACTGTTCCCCCACCCAGCCCCCTCAAGGGAGGAGGGTTCGGGATGGGGTGAGATGTTGGTGCCTCGTACTACAACTCCCGAGTCAGACTGCCAGTTCGATCAGTTTGGCGTCAACGGTGTCCCCGCGGATGATCAGTCGGGCCACCGATACCGGCAACTTGAAGCGCCGTGGCCCGGCGCTCCCGGGGTTCAAGAACAGCACGCCCTGCCGTTTGACCATGGCCGGTCGGTGGGAATGGCCGCTGATGACCGCATGGAATCCTGCAGCTGCCGGGTCGAGGTCGAGGGCCTTGACATCGTGCAACACGTAGAGCACGACGTTCCCCAGCTCGACCACTTCGGTTTCAGGCAGCGCGTGGGCCCACTCCCCCTTGTCATTGTTGCCGCGTACGGCGACCACTGGGGCGATGGCGTGCAACGCTTCGAGCACCTCCGGCGTCCCGATGTCCCCCGCATGGATGATCATGTTGACGCCATCGAGAGCGTTGGTGGCTTCAGGGCGCATCAGGCCGTGCGTATCTGAGATGACACCGAGGACATGAGCATCTTCCTGCAACTGCATCACGGCGCCCTCCGGCGTACTCCTCGTCGAGTTACTTTTCCCTGGCCCACGGTTTGACAGCCCTATGCCGCCACCGGCGGCCGCGTTTTCCAATGACCAGTGGCCTGCTCGAAGGCATGGGCGAGCTGCAGCACGCCGAAGTCATCCTGATGCCGTCCAACGATCTGGATGCCGACCGGCAACCCCTCCGGCGTGAAGCCACCGGGTACGGAAATGGCGGGAAGTCCGGTGACGGTGATGTAGTAGCACGATTTCATCCAGTCGATATAGGTCTGCATCTTGATGCCATTGATTTCCGTGATGTAGGGCTGGTTGACGTCAAATGGCGGCACCTGACTGACCGGCATGATCAGGAACTCATGGGTTTCCATGAATTGCCGCAGGCGGTGGTACAACTCGGTCCGCTTGCGCTCTGCTTGGCTGAGTTGGGGCCCGGTCAATTTCGTGCCCGCCCCCGCGTTCCAGATCACCGTATCCTTGACCAGATCGGGGTGGTTCTTGACGTGGTCGCCGTACAACAGCTCGAAGCGCCAGGCGCGCCAGACCTGGAAGATCTCGTCGGCATCGCTGAAATCCGGGGTGGCGTCGTCGATCACACACCCCAGCGCCTCGAACACCGGTCGTTGGCTGTCGAGTAGCGTTGTGACGCGCGTATCCACCGGAATGCCGCCGAGATCGCGACTCCAGGCGACGCGCACCCCCTTGAAGTCCCGCCCCAACGGCCGAGCGAACAGACTACCCGGCTCGGTAATGGCGATGGGTGAGCGCGGATCGGGACCGGCGATGGCACCCAACATCAGCGCCGTGTCCTGCACCGTGCGCGCCATGGGCCCTTGCACGGAAATCCCCCACCAGCCGAGCTGCGTCGGCCACACCGGCACCCGCCCTGGAGCCGTGCGAAACCCTACGACGTTGCAGAAATTCGCCGGATTGCGCAGCGAGCCGCCAGTGTCGCTGCCATCGGCGATCGGCAGCATCCCACACGCCAGTGCCACCGCGGCCCCGCCGCTACTACCGCCGCAAGTTTTGGTGGTGTCATACGGGTTGAGAGTCGCCCCGAAGACCTCGTTGAACGTCTGCGAACCGGCCCCGAACTCCGGCGTATTGGTCTTGCCGATGGTGAGCGCCCCCGCCTTCTTGAGACGTTCGACGATCAGGCTGTCGTGATCCGGCACATAATCCTTGAAGATCCGCGAGCCGTAGGTGGTGCGGATGCCCTTCGTAGGCACCATGTCTTTATGGGCAATGGGCAATCCGTGCAGGGGGCCGATCCCCTCCCCGCGTGCCAGCGCCTCGTCGGCGTGTTTGGCCTGGGCCAGCGCCAGCTCGGGCAGCAAGGTGACGATGGCGTTCACCTTGGGGTTGACGCGGTCGATCTGGGCCAAATGGGCCTCCATCACTTCACGTGCCGACAGGTCCTTGACACGGATTCGCCGGGCCAATTCGGTGGCGGTTAAGAAGCAAATCTCAGTATCGGGCATGCACAACTCCTTATTGTGAGCTGGTCGCGAACTCCATCAGCTCGGTCCGATGGTCGAATGGATCAGACACGTAGACGCGGTCATAACTCTCCGTGAAGGCAGTATTACTGACTTCGGGGTCTCACACCGCAATGGCATGTCGCATCCAAACATTTGGGTCTTCGTAACGTCCGCTGTTATTCTCGAGATCTATCAACACCGGTTGCAACGCCTCCGGCACCACATATGCCCCACTCTCGGGGAAATACATGCCGGTCCAGGCCTCCCACTCCTGAGCAGTGCCCGTGATCACCATCGACTGTGGGGCGACCTGGAGCAACTCGGCTCCGAGGCGCCAGTGCACGCGCAACCAAGGATCGAAGGGCAAGCCGTCAGGGCGCGTCCAGTGTGCATAGCGCTCCATCGGGGTCAGTGGATAGCGGTGCTTGAGCGTCGGCCGCACCGGCGCGATCAAAGCCGCGAGGCCATTGGCAGCCGCCGTAGCGCGCATGGCCTGCAGGATCGTCGCGCTGAGCCCCCGGCGTTGCTCGCTGGGTGCCACCATGGCCGCCAGCGCCGACAACGTGGTGGGAAGTCGCCCGCATTCGACGTCGCGCACGCCCCGCTCCAGGACGCCATCCACACCCGAGGGCAGATCACCCCTCGTGCCATCCCACACTACCGGGATAGTGTGTCTGGCGGCAATGACCCTGCCGGCGGCGTCGCATAAGACGACCTGAAACCGCGCGAATGTGCTGTAAAGCAGCGCCCAGTACCGCTTGCACACGGCGTCGTGCTGCAGAAACTCCGGCCATACCGCTGGGCCTAGACCGCGCACCTGTTCCGTCAGGTCAGGACGTTGCTCCAGCGTCACCAGTGCCTCGGACATACGACTCACCCGTCAATGGCTCGGTGCTGGCCGACCCTCCGCACCTATTCAAACAAATAATTCTGCGACCCGGCAGGCAAAGCCCGGGAGGACCTCACCGCCATCCAGGGTGTCTGCGTCGGTCAGCCTCTCCACGGCGGTATGGGAGGTATACACGGCTACCGTGCGGGTGCGCGGGTTCAGCACCAATACCATGCGCGTGCCAGCGTTGAGCCAGTCGTTCACCTTTTCCTCAACCTCGGTATATGTATCGCCGGGAGATACAACTTCCACGGCCAGATCCGGCGCACCGGGCCAGAATCCTCGGGGAATGCCCCCTGCCGGGATCCGCTCGCGTCGCACAAATGCCAGGTCCGGAGCACGCACGGTGTCCGGCTCCGAAGCGATCTTGAACCCCGTCTCGGCTCCGAAGACCACCCCGAGGGCATGGGGTTTCACAAACTGAGCGATTACCACGGCGATATTGACAGCGACCGCCCCATGCTCGCTACCGGCAGGCGGCATACGTCGGACCTCCCCCCTGACCAGCTCATACCGGAAACCATCGTCGGGCATCATGAACAATTCGTCGGCGGTGGTCAATGTTGTCGCCGTACTCATGGTGACCTCCTTCATCCGTTCCGATCGGATGCTGGTATTATAGCCAGAATTCGCGCCCGGCAAAGCAAATTTACCCGCCGAGCGCTCGTCCCTCCTCCTATGGAAGGCGCTAGACGCGTGCGGGGAGCCACCCCACCACGTCCAAGCACCGGGCAAAATGCAGCAGCGGCGGTGTCTCGGGCAACGTCAACCCGATCTGATGCGTCATGGTGTTGACGTGTACCTCGGCCTCAGCTGGCTGGAGGGGCCAGCGCGCATGATGGATGTCACCGCGCCATACCCGACCCCGGCGATCCGCCGCATACAGGCAGTAGCGCTCGGTCAGCCAATGCGCCAGGCTCCCGGGCGAAGCATAGGACACCGGCCCGACCGGCTGATACTCGGCTTGAAAGGCTGCAGGTGGGGCTCCACGGTGCGTGCGGTCGCTGGTATGGCGCACGTGATCGCCGGAGCGCTTCGCCGCCATACGGGCGTCGTAGTAAGGTAAGTGAAAGAGCCTCCGGGCGAGGCGGACCGCCAGGGGGTTGGTCGCATCCAGACTAAAGAACCACACTCCAGGCTTGCCATTAACTATCACATAGGTGCGAACGTTCAGTTCCGGAAACGCCGATAGCCAGGGCAATGGCGGCAGCGCACGCGGGCGGACGCCGGTCATACGGAACGGGACCACGCCGATCCAGGCGGTGCCATCGAAGGCGTCGAGGGCCAACGCCGGGGGAATCAAGGCGCGCACTGCCGCGTGTGGCACGGGCCAGTGCATAAAGAGCAGATCATGCCAGCGCATGGCGAGCATCCACGGTTGACGGGGCAGCTCCCATGGTCGGTGGCTGGTTTCGGCTATCATCAATGCTGACCTATTGTCTCCTCCGTCGCTCGATGGGCATTGGAGCCTGGTGAAGACCCCCCCGCGCAGAGGGAGAGGGGACAAAAAACTGCCCCAGAAAGGGGTTCGGGAGGGGGCGAAATCGTGGCACCAGTTACCCAGCTTCTGGCAAGGCCCAGAGCGTCTCCTCTTCGCAAGAACCCGGGCCCACGTTATACCCTAGCCACGTGCTGAATGACAAGTTCCATTGACTCGACCTCACCAGCGTGTCGGTTTCAGGAACCTGCGCCGAGCGCCACTTTCTGACTTGTACCATAACCTTGATCTTGGTAGAGTGGACTGCCCTGCGAGACGATGCCCTGCCGCGTGACGAAGACTTGTCGCCAATGGGTACCATCGAAGGCATCGGTCATAGAAAAACCCTTGCAGCCACGACGACAATGATGGAGGAGAGGCGATGGCCCTTACGCTGGTTGAGATCGAACGCATGCTACAAGCGGCGAAGAAGAAGGCGTTGGATATGGGCGTGATCGTTGGCATTTCGATCGTCGATGCGCGCGGCGATCTGCTGGCGGCGTTACGCCTGGATGGGGCGCTGTGGCGCACTATGCCGGTGTCCCGTGGCAAGGCCTACGCCTCGGTGGCCTTTGGCCTGCCGAGCGGTGAGCTCACGGAGCGCGCCAACAATCCGGTGATGCGTGCCCTGATGCTCATGGAAGAGGGACAGATCATTCCGCAGCAGGGTGCCGTACCCATCAAACGGGGGAGTGAGCTGCTGGGTGCCATCGGGGTCAGCGGAGCACGGAGTGAGGAGGATGAAGAGATCGCCCGTGCCGGACTCGGCGCTCTCTAACACGGCGACGGCGGGTGAAAAGGAGGATGTCGATGGCTGAAGTGATCGGCGCGCAACTTGTCGTCGAAGCATTAAGGCATGAAGGGATCGATACCGTCTACGTGCTGCCCGGCGATCCTGTAGGCTCGATCGTCAACAATGCCGCGGCCATGGGCATGCGCGTCATCTCCGTGCGGCACGAGCAGGTTGCCACGATGGCGGCGCAGGCGCACTCGTATCTGACCCGCACCTGCGGCGTGGCCATCGCCGCCTCGGGTCCAGCTCATAGCAATACCATCACCGGCATGGCCAATGCCTGGGCCAATTGCTGGCCGGTTCTGGTCATCGCTGGCTCATCCGAAAATCGCCGGCGCAACATGGGCGATTTCCAGGAGGCGCCGCAGGTCGAATCCTCGGCGCCTTTCTGTAAGTGGGCCTACATGGTCGAGGGCCCGCGGCGCATTCCGCAAAGCATTAATACGGCCGTGCGGTATGCCATGAGCGGACGGCCTGGCGCGGTCTATGTCGATCTGCCCGCCGAGATCATTAACGCCCCGATCGAACGGGAAGATGTCTATTTCCCCGCGGCTGTGGGCGAGCCAGCGCGCTCGCAGGGCGACCCACGAGCTATTGAGGAAGCGCTCCGCGTCCTCCGGTCCGCGGAACGCCCGCTGATGATTATTGGCAAGGGCACGGCCTGGTCACGTGCCGAGGACGAGCTACAGGAATTCGTCGACAAGGTGCAGATTCCGTTTCTGACCTCCCCCATGGGCATGGGCATGGTGCGACCGGATCACCCAATGTGCGTGGCTGGGGCGCGTTCGCAGGCGCTCAGGAATGCCGATGTGGTATTGTTGATCGGCGCCCGCTTCAACTGGATCTTCCACTTCGGGCTGCCGCCGCGCTTTGCGCGAGGCATCAAAGTCATTCAGATCGACATTACAGCGGAGGAGATCGGCCGCAATGTGCCGGCAACCGTCGGGATCGTCGGCGACGCCAAGATGGTGCTGGCCCAGCTCAACGAGGCCTGGAAAGATAACCCGGTCAAGCACGGCGAGACCGACTGGATTCGCAGCTTGCGCGAGTATGTCCTGAAAAACCAAACGACGATTCAGCCCATGCTCGACTCCGATGCGGTGCCGATGGGCTACTACCGCATGCATCGCGAGGTGCGGGATTACATCTCCGAGGAGACCATCGTCGTCGCCGATGGCGCCAGCACGATGGACATCTCACGCCAGGTTGTCTACTCCTACAAGCCACGGCACCGCATCGACGCTGGCATTTATGGCTGCGTTGGTACAGGCGTCCCCTTCGCCATTGCGGCCCAAGTGTGCTTCCCCGACAAGCCGGTCATCTGCTTGAACGGCGATTGGGCCTTTGGTTTCAATGGGATGGACATCGAGACAGCGTGCCGCTTCAAGCTGCCGGTCGTGTTCATGATCTACCAAAACGGTAACATCGATAAGTGGGTACGCACCTGGGTCGACCATGCGGAAAACCCGAATGACTTCATCCCAGCTATGCGCTATGAGAAAATGATGGAAGCGTTTGGGGGCCATGGGGAGTATGTGACGCGACCGGAGGAGATCCGCCCGGCGCTGGAGCGTTCGTTTAACTCCGGCAAGGCATCCCTCATCAATGCGGTTATGGACCCGGGGGCAGCGCGTCGTCCGCAGGAGTTTGGCTGGCTGGATCGGCAGGGTCGGATGAGGTACTAAGCTGACGAAGAGGCGCCCCCTTCCCTCGTCCTCTCATTCGGCCTCGATGTGGAGAAGGAAGGGAGGCGTATCAGATATCAGACTAACGGCTCAAGACAGGTGGTGATCGATCGACCCCACTTGGCCGGACCTGTGTTATCGCCTGGAGGATACGCTCTTCGAAGGTTTCAAAAACCTTGGCGAGTTCCCGGGCCTTGATCTCAAGCTGCACCGCACGCTTCCGCACCAATCCCTCGTCGCTCAGACGATATTTGCGCTCGCCATGGACTAGGTAGAGCGTCTTGCCGTCGCAGACGAGATTACGAGTGCCCCCAAGCAATTCGGCTGTCACTGTGACCGTGAAGAGGAAATTCTCCTGGGAGGGGGGGAGGCGATGATCATAGGCGGGGTTGTCTTGAATATCGCCCGCCAGGATCGGTTCACACCCGGTTATCAACGAAAGCTCCTTACGGGAAAGACTGGCTTGGGGGGTTCCCATGATAACAACTCGGCGGGGGAATTCCTCCTCTGGAAACCCATAGCGATCTTTCCGGCTGACTTCGCGTGTTTTCTCAAACATAGCGGACCCTCCCTCGCGAACCGTCATGACCCCATGCCGTCCACTGCGGACAGTCATTTCAAGGGAAGTGCGTCAAATTTTAACAGCTTCACCAGCTCACGCTGAATCGTACTCGGTTGCCGCTCGATCGTGAGTCCGAAGGAAAGGCCACGAAAGAAGCGGTGTCGTTTCGAATACTTATTATGGAGAATGATCTCGAACGCTTCCGCGTCGGTGGAGACGAGGCGGTTACTGTAGCATGAAATCAGCTTCATCTCCCGGTAGGTGGCCTTGGTGGTAAACCACGTGTAGATGCAGGCTCCGATCTCAAAGATGATCCCTGGAATGATGCCAAATGGCAGGATCGTCCGCCGAATCTCGTTATGGAAGGCCACCTCTGGGAGATGATGATAATCCATGGTGAGGCTTAAAATCAACAAAATAGTCCCAATGCTGAAGAGCATAATGATCCCAATCAAGGAATCGTAATTGGGCTTGAATTGGTAGAGATGGTGATTGAGGAAGAATCCGCTGCCCTCGACGATCAAACTGTTCTTCTTGACGTGCAGGAGCTCGCAGGGGATCGTCTCTTCGTACTCGGCTTTCTTCAGCCGTGTATCGAGCGAACGTTCGAGGTGGGACACCAACTTCTGCACTTTGGAGCGTTTCAACCCTGGATCGTGATAGATCAACTGGCGCTTATTGTGTTGGTTATAGGTAATCAAGCCGCGAGGTCCGAGCTGGGTAAATTCAAAATCGTGCATCCCGAACAACGCCGCGAAGGCACGATCATCGAATAAGCGATCATCGAGGCTCTCGCGTCGCCCGGCACACTGCCGCCCGATCTCCACCGCCTGCTGAATGGCTTCGACCTGATGAAGCGGAATCACCCGCTCGGGCCCCTTAGGTTTGCCGCGCTGGCGGAAGACTACGGCATACTTCGTGCCCATGCCGGCACTGACGGCGGAGGGCTCCGTCTTATAGCTAATGTCGAGAGCCTCGAGCGTAGTCGGGATACTGGGTTGGACCTCGACACCCTGCCGTGTGGCAATATACTCTTCCCCCAGAGCATGGATCATGAGGTCATCGACGATCGATACCTCGCCCTCAAGGCGCATGAGTTCATCGGTTCGATACGGGCTACGAGCGAGAAATCCGTCGGCGACGGCCCTGATAAGGATATAATCCCCGACGGGACCATTCTTGAGGAGACCGCGCCGAAATTCGTGCTTGCTCAGCAGCCAACGCAGGAGCTCTCGGTAGGATCGTTCCCCATGGATCGGCACATCCCAACCGCCAACCGTGATCTTGTTGATCTTGCGGAGTGCGACGACGGTATTCCATTCCAGCGCCCAATTTGAGTGTTCGACATACTCTAGCGCGGACAGGGCCAAGTTCAGCCAGGCTTGCCGATAATTCAGCGACAACCCGTGCTTAGGCAGCGCCTGATACTCGCGCCAAGCCTGTTCAACGACTTGGTCATCCCCGAAGACTTCGGAAAGGTCGAGTAGATCCCCTTCGACGTCAGAGAGAACTCCCCGGTCGATCTCGACATCGAGGTCCAGACGGTAAACGGTCAGGATCTCTTTGCGAAACTTGGTGCGGGTCGTGCGGACGTTGGGGACGCGGGACTTGGTGATTTGATCATAGGTGATGCGTTCGGAGACAAAACCCCGCTCAATCACACCGATGGGCTGGTAGTTGCGATGCGGGTCGTGGCTAGCGCTGCTCTTACTGATGTGGATATTGTTGGGAACGGCGAAAACCTCTTTGCCGGTGGCTTTCGTGAGTACTTCGGAAGCTTTGTAAAAGTCGCTTTCGATCGTCGCCAGCAAGCGATTTAGGGTGAGACTCAGCTTGGCGGTGGCCAGGTCGCGTAGGCTGTAGAGGATTGGGAAGGTTGAGATCTCGTAGTCGTCCCGGTCGAAGTGAGCCGAGCCCCCCAGATGGTACATGCGTTCGAACCTGGGGCACATTCGGAGGTGGTCCTTGGCGAGAATACGTTCCCCGAAGAGGGTGCGAAACTCGCACTCAACCTCCAGCCCAGCCACAAGGGAGTCATGCTTGGTTGGCTTCATGGGGGTTGATGCCGCCTGAACAGCTCGAACCGACAGACGTAAACGTACCTACTCTATAACATGCTATATATCATGGCAAGCAAACCGACTGCAACCGACTTTTTCGCCCCATGTGCGTCTTTCGGCTCAATGGTCACGGTCTTTCGCTCGCGTGTGGGAAGCGGCGACTACCTCATCGTCGGATGGTGGGGCCGTGTCGGCGGTGCGCCCGGTCCATCACTGCTCGGCTGGTGGGGAGGAGGTCTCTTTGTTCTGGACTTCGATGAGGAGCAGAGCAGGTCGGATCTCTGTGATCTCGACACCCGCGGGCAAATCGATCTGATTCTTTGTGAGCAGAAAGTAGTTGATCCCCTCTCGCACCTGGGCGAGGCTCACACGAGCCCGCACCGGACGCGACCGCATGGCTTCCAGGGCGAGTTGAGAACCGCGTAAGCGCACATTCACCTCACGGGGCACTTCACCACGCAGCTCGATGGCAGGCGCGATCTGCTGGTACTCGACGGGGATCGTCATGGCGATCTCAGAGCCTTGCTGACCGGCCAGTGCCACCCATAACAACCCCGCGACCCCGACCGCCATACCCTTAGCCCAGAGATTATTGGTGAGAAGGCCCCGCCAATTGCGCTTGTCCGCATCACCCGAGAGCGTATCCTGGAGTTCCTGCTCTAACTCCTGCTGCAAACGCGCCGGTTCAAAGAACGGAATCAGGGTGCCCTTGCGTGCCAGGGCAACGGTCCCGCGCTCCTCAGACACCAGCAGGCATAAGGCATCGCAGCGTTCGGTGAGGCCTATGGCGGCACGGTGACGAGCACCGTACTCAGAGGGGAGGCCGATGGCAGTAGTCATCGGTAGAAAACAGGCGGCGCGTTCAACGCGATTGGCTCGAATCACCACAGCCCCATCGTGGGTGGGAGATGGCGGCTGAAACAAGGTACGGACGAGCTCACGGCTGACGATTGCCTCCAGGTGGACCCCTTCACGGAGATATTCGTCGATCGCCTCATGGCCGGGCAGCACGATCAACGCGCCCACCTTTTCACGCGCCATGTCGAAGACCGTTTCGGTCAGCTCCACCAGCGTCTCCCGCTGGAGCGTGACTGGCTGGCCGCGTAGCAGGTCAAGGGGATTCATCCGCTCGAGGATACGTCGGATTTCCGGCTGAAACACGATGACGATCACTAAGAGAATGATCGACCACAGCGACTGAAACAGCCACCCTGTCATCACCATTCCCGTCCACCGGGCCAGCAGTGACAGGAGACCGATGACCGCTAGACCTGCCAACGCTCGCAACGCACGGCTTTCTCGCACCCAGAGATAGAGCTGGTAGAGGAGGAATGACACCAGCAGGATATCGATGACACTATGAAACTGGAAATAGCCAAAAAAGTCCATCAGCGGTCGCCCCTCGATCCGGCTCTCCACTCATCTGGTCTTTCTTCGCTGCCAACCCCCATCCAGCCTCTGCACCGTGGCATTGGACACATGACAGACTGAACCGTTACAATGCCGAGGCTTATCACGGCTTCGGTGGCCGCCACACCCTTCCATCCTGACTTACACAGGAGAACCGACAGATGCACTCGCTGCTGGCGCGCGCGCCTTCTTGGTCGATAGGGGGAGCATATGGCCTGCTGTTTCTCATCTTCGTCACCATCACCTATGACCACTCCAAAGCCTGGAATAATCCTAACCGAGGAGATCAAGACCTCGACCTCACCCTGGGCCTCAAGATCCGGCATTTCGAGGCCCTAAGCGATGGCTACCACCATCCTCTCCTCCCAGCCCTTGTCGCCCCCTTCGCCGAAAAAACTCTACATTACTTCGCCAAGGCCAAATTGGTCAACATTGCTCTCGGAGCGCTGGCCTTCTGGGTCATGGCATGGGTCGGGCTGCACCTGGTCGGACCGGCCCCTACCTTTCTGGCTCTCATCGCCATCGCTCCAGGATTGTCGAATAAGAGTGCGGAATTCACTGCCGAACCCCTGTTGCTGATGCTGGTTGTGCTGACCTTCTATTGGTTGGTCAAAGGCTTCGAGGACGCAAGGTTCTGGGCCTTCGCTGGGGCCTCCGCCGGTCTTGCTTATCTGACGAAAGGCTCCGGCCTGCTCTTGCTGCTTGCCTATGCGCTGGCGGTGCTCAGAGGCGCGCCCAAGCTCGTTCTCACCCCACGCTTCTGGCTCTTTCCCCTGGCGTTTGTGCTCGTAGCCTCACCGTTGCTGGTCTATAACTGGCGCGTCTTCGGTTCGCCGATTTTCAACTACAATACCGCTCATGTCATCTGGCTTGACCATACCGAAGAGCAGATGGTCATGTTCGACAAGGGTCTACCGACGATGTTTTCCTATCTCGCGAGCCACAGCCTTACGGATATGCTGCATCGGTTTCTCAGAGGGCTCGTGATCGTGCGCGGCGTCGAATGGGTCTGGCCGTTCTTGGCTATCTTTGTCTTTGCTCCCAAACGGTGGTTCGCCTACTTTCAGGTTTCCCCGACGAAGCTGTTGACGGTGACGGTGGCCAGTACAGTGGTGTTGAGTTTCTACCTCCCCTTTGCCTGGAGCGCCGTGGTCCAGCGTGGCATTCGCTATCTGTTGCCGATCTTCCCCATCATCTTTCTGATGCTGGCCGACATCATCGTCTTCTACACGGCTCGACTGGTACGCCAGTGGTGGCGGCCCCCGATGCTGGAGTCCCTGGCCAGGCTGGCGCTATGCATACTGCTAGTGGCGCTGAGCGCCGTCTGGTTGGTGCAGCTAGGCTGGCGGGATTTCCAGGCTCCCCTGGCCATCGATTTTGAGGATCCGGCAACGGCTGCGCTGTATCACTTACTGGATACGCCGGCCTTCGATGGCAAGCAGGTGCTCCTGGGGCCGAGTCATGAGTTCACGGGGGCCTGGCTCTTCCAGCACAACGTCACGTTTCCGATCATCCCGCCTGGGCTATCCTCGGCGGAGTTCGTCGCCTGGCTCGAACGGGCTGGGATCGACTATATCCTCGCCAATCAGGAGATGATCAGACGTCGTCGGCACAGCGTGGGTGAATATTTGGCCTATTCGCCAGGTGGAGGGGTGCAGATATTACGACTGGAACCAGCATGGGAGATCATTTACCAAGGACCCCCACCGTCAAGGTTTGCCCTGATTCGCGTGCGCTAGAGGAGATTGTAGCCCAAAGCACCACCTGCCCCTCCCCGCTGTCGGGGGAGGGGCAGGTGGTGAGAACGCCGCTACAGGCGAGGGGAGGGTAATCGGCGTGGCGCGTGTTCACGCCCCTAGGACTTTCCCCCCGCCGGAACGGTGACACGGTGGAGACGCTGCGCCAGCGCCTCGTGTTCCTCCCGAATCTCATGCGGCAAGCGAGCGCCAAACTGCTCAAAAAACTTGCGTTGCGAGCCGATCTCCTGCTCCCAGTCAGCGCGATCGATCTGAAGCAGTTCTTCGAGCGTGCTCATGGGTAAATCAAGGCCTTCACGCTCGATGCCATCTGGGGTTGGGATCCAACCGATGGGGGTTTCAACGGCCTTGCCGCCGCCACGCACTCGCTCGAGGATCCATTTCAGCACCCGCACGTTTTGTCCGAATCCGGGCCAGAGAAAATTGCCCTGGGCATCCGTGCGGAACCAATTGACTTGGAAAATCTTCGGCGGCTGCGCAGTGCTTTGCCCCATCTGCAACCAGTGGCCGAAGTAGTCCGCCATATTGTAGCCGCAGAAGGGCAGCATGGCCATCGGGTCATGACGTACGACACCGACGGCTCCAGTCGCCGCGGCGGTGGTTTCGGAGGCCATCGAGGCGCCCATGAACACCCCATGTTGCCAGCTAAAGGATTGATACACCAGCGGCGCGACCCGCGCGCGGCGGCCACCGAAAATGATCGCCGAGATGGGGACCCCTTGCGAGTCTTCCCAGTGTGCAGAGATGCTCGGGCACTGGTGGGCCGGCGTGGTGAAGCGCGAATTCGGGTGTGCCGCCTTCTCCTTCCCGGGCGCCCAGGCATTGCCACGCCAGTCGGTGAGCTGCGGCGGGACGGGGCCGTCCATTCCCTCCCACCAAGGCTCTCCGTGGGGGGTAACGGCCACATTTGTGAAGATCGAATTGTGTCGAATCGCCGCCATCATGTTGGGGTTGGTTTTCGAACTCGTGCCAGGGGCGACGCCGAAGAACCCGGCCTCGGGGTTGATGGCCCACAAGCGGCCGTCGGGGCCCTGCTGCATCCAGGTGATATCTTCTCCCACGGTCCACACCTTATAACCCAGGTGTTCCAGTGGGGACACCAACATCGCCAGGTTGGTCTTGCCACAGGCACTCGGAAACGCCGCGGCCATATAGGTCACTTCGCCCGTGGGATCCTCAAGGCCCAGGATCAGCATGTGCTCGGCCATCCAACCCTGGTCGCGGCCCATGACGCTGGCGATCCTGAGCGCCAGACATTTTTTCCCGAGCAACGCATTGCCGCCGTAACCCGAGCCGATACTCCAGATCAGACGCTCTTCCGGAAAATGCAGGATAAACCGCCGCTCAGGGCTGAGGTCGCCGACCGAATGCAGCCCAGGCACAAAATCATCAGACGCGCCCAGGCGGTCCAAGGCCACCGTGCCCATGCGGGTCATGATGCGCATGCTGGCCGCCACGTAAGGGCTGTCGGTGATCTCCACGCCCACCTTGCTGTAGGGCGACTCGACGGGTCCCATGATGTAGGGCACGACGTACATCGTCCGGTTCTGCATGCTGCCGTCGAATAACTTGCCGACGTTATCGCGGGCTTCCTTCGGGGGCATCCAGTTGTTGGTCGGCCCGGCATCGTCACGCTCCGCACTGCAGATAAAGGTGAGGTGTTCCGTGCGGGCGACATCGCTGGGATGGCTGCGATGCAAATAGCAGTCGGGATAAGCCTCCTGATTGAGACGGAGCAACGTGCCATCTTCCAGCATACGCTCGATCAGGCCTTCATACTCCGCCTGCGATCCGTCGCACCAGACCACCTTCTGGGGGCGGGTCATCTTGCTCACATCGTTAACCCATTGCTCGAGTGGCGTAGCCATAGCTATAGACCTCCCTCATTCTGGAACCCCGGAATCACGAGCGAGCGCTTGCCTGCAGGGGTCACGCACTCAGGCAATCCGGCGGCGTTTCTTCACCAAATAATCCACCACGAGATATTCTCCGAGCTGCTCTGGGGTCGTATAGAATGCACGGCCACGATTGATCTTGGTCATCTGATCAACGAAACGCTCCAGGTAGTAGCTCTTCGCCAGCATAAAGGTATTGATCGCAATGCCCTTGACGGTGCAGCGCTTGACCTCCTGCAGCGTCGCCGTTATCGTCCGCTGGCTGGGAGGGTACTGCAAGTACAGTCGATCACCCTCACAATGGGCCGTTGGCTGACCGTCGGTGATCAGGATGATCTGCTTGTTCGGACTTTGCCGTTTGGAGAGCATCTGCTCGGCCATGCGCAACCCTTGCTGCATGTTCGTAAAGCCTTGGGGGACATTGGTTCGACCGCGGACGACGTCCCGATAATCAAGCTGCACATCGATATAACCCATGAGCATATCATAATAGTCGCTGTACAGGGAAGCGTTATAGCCAAACGACTTCGGTTTGACATAAGGCAGATCGGCCGGCTTCATCTCCTCCGCCGCGGTATAAAAGCCGACGATCTGCAGAGTATCGCGCGGAAAGGTGCTGCGGACCAGGTTATCGAGGGCTAAGGCGACCTTTTTGGCGGCGTAGAAGCAGTTGTTCCAGGCCATCGAGCCACTCATGTCGATGAGAATGACCGTCGATGTGTGCGACAGAAACTCTTGCCGTCGCACCACGAAGTCATCGATGTGTAAGGACACCGGCGTGCCCGTCCCCTCCCGGCTCACCGCATTGAATACGGTGGCGCTTAAGTCCAGTAGCAACGGATCACCGAATTCATAGGTCTTGGTGTCCTCGGTCGGCATCCCGATGCCCCCGCGCTGGCGCGTGTCATGCTCTCCAAAGCGGTCCCGCTTGATGAAGGAGAAGATGTCGCGCAGGGCCTTCTGGCCGATCTTGCGCATGGCCAAGGGTGTCAACTGCAAGCCGTCTTTCGTCCTTATAATATACCCCGCCGCTTCCAGTTCCTTAGCGATGTCCTTCATATTCCGAACGGATTGAAAGGCTTCATCCCCCAACAGGTCCCGTAGCTTATCCGTGTCGACCTGTTGCGGATCACCATCCCAGCGCACGCCTTCCAGTTGTTTTTCAAGCGCTTCGAGCTGTTGCAATTGCTCCATCAGCTCTTGCGCCTGCTCGAGCGAGATTTCCTCACGCCCCTTGAAGCGGTAGCGCTGTGGCGGCAGTTTTTTCCCCGCCAGTTGGTCGAGCAATTCTTGCAGTTCGGCGCCTTGCGCCTGCAGCTCCGCGCCAAGACTGGTGTCCATGAGCTGCTCTAACTCGCGGCGCACCGGCTCTGAGAGACTTTCCAGAAGGGAGCGCCACTGCTGTAATTGCTGTTGGAGCTGCTGGATCAGCTCCTCGAGGGTCTCCTCTTGGACCGAAGGGAATTGCGGATGCTGGTCCTTGAACTGTTGAAAGTCCGCCTGGCGCCCTTGTAATTTCTCCCGCAACTGCTGATTGAGATCGCGGTACATGTCGAGCTGACCCTGGGCGGCGTCGGCGGCGGAGCTCTCGGATGGCGCCTGGGTCCCATTCAACTGTGACTGCATGGCACGCTGCTGTAGCTCTTCGAGTAATTCCCGGAAGGCTTGCGCCGCCTGCGGATCGAGAAAATCGTATTGGCGAAGCGCTTGAATCTGCTGGGGCACGCTCTCCGGAAGATTATCCAGGAACTCGCGGCGTCGCCCAGCCTCCGCGGTCTGCCGCGAGGATGGCTGTGCAGGCCTGTCTGCCGCAATCGTCTGGGTCTCCTGGAGCTGTTCCTCGACGGCCTGGCGTTCTTGTTGCAGGAGCTGGTTGAGCTGCTGCCGGATGCCGTTCAGGAGTGAGTTGAGGTCGTACTTGTCGAGTTGTTGCTGTTTGCGCTTACGTAGCTGCTCCAGCATGTCGCGCAGGCCTTGCATCTTCTGTTCGCCAGATGACATCCCTCGTTGCATCAACATCTGCATGGCGCGGGAGACATCACCGTCCTCGGTCAGATAGTCAGAGAGAGCATCCATCAGTTGGTCGCCGCTGAGCTGGCCACCCGATGCTGTCGCCCATTCGAAGTAGCGGTACGTCCTCATCCTGATTCTCCAAGTCTCCTGGCATTACGACGCCTGGCATTCACGGGACGACAGAGCGCGGCGCGTGGCCTCGGACGGCACCCGTCTGCGTGGATAGTTGTGGATACGGACACAATGTGCGCAGGCAGCAGTGTTGACAATCGGGGCGGCGGGCCTTACAAACAGTGCGCCCATGGTGAATGAGATTCACATGCGCCGCATATACCTGCGTTGGTGGAATGTGAGGTTCGAGCGCCACGTGCGCCCGCTCAGCCGTGCATCTGGCTGGGAGCAGGCCTAGCCGTGTCGTAACCCGGTGGATATGCGTATCGACTGGGAAGGCTGGATGCCCACAGGCAAAGAGGAGGACGCAGGCGATGGTCTTCGGCCCCACCCCGGAAAATTCCGCCAAGAACGCGCGTGCCGCCGGCATCGGCATGTCCATCAGGACATCCAGACGCAGATGGCCTTGGCGCGCCTTGAGAGTGCGCAAAATCTCCTGAATCCGTTGGCCCTTCAGCTTGGCGAGTCCGCCCGAGCGAATGACGCCGGCGAGGTCATCGGGCTGGGCGTTCGCGACCTCTTCCCAGGTGCGAAAGGCGGTGCGCAGGGCCGCGTATGCCCGGTCGGAATTGACATCGCTGGTGTTCTGCGACAGGATCGTCGCGACCAATTCTCCGAGGGGGTCGTGAGTGGGAGTCCAGCGCGGTGAGCCATAGGCCTGTTCGAGCTTCTTGAGGATCGCACGCAGACGGATGACGTCGGTCGACGGCTCGTGACGGAGTGTTGAATCCATGCCGTTAGGGCTGCCCCAAGGTCTGTAAGTGTCGTTCGACAGAGCGTGCCAGGGCCTCGAGATTGTATCCTCCCTCGAGCAAAGAAACGAGTCGACCCTCACAGAAGCGCTCGGCGAGATCACGCACGATCGTGGTCATCCGAGCGTACCCGTCGTCGGTCACATTCATGCTGGCCAAGGGGTCGTCGCGGTGCGCATCGAATCCTGCTGAGACGAGGATCAGATGAGGTTCAAAGGCCTGTGCCGCCGGGTAAAGAACCGTCTCGAAGGCCTCCTGGTATTCGCGATCGCCGCACCCAGCCGCCAGTGGAACATTCACGGTGTAGCCCAGCCCTGCTCCGGTGCCGCGCTCGGCCGTTCGGCCCGTCCCGGGGTAGAAGGGGAATTGATGCGTGCTGAAAAACAACACGCTGGGGTCGTCCTCGAAGGCGTGTTGGGTGCCATTGCCATGATGCACGTCCCAATCCACGATCAAGACGCGTTTCAAGCCATAGCGTTTCTGGGCGTAACGCGCGGCAATGGCGACATTGTTGAACAGACAGAATCCCATGGCACGCTCGCGTTCGGCGTGATGCCCAGGGGGCCGCAGGGCTACAAAGGCATTGGCGGCCCCACCTGCCATGACATGGTCCACAGCCAACAAGGCGCCTCCCACGGCCAGCAAGGCGGCATGGTACGAGTCGTGGCTGATATAGGTATCAGGGTCGAGCGCTCTGACCCCACGTGTGCAGGCGTGTTCGATGGCCTTGATGTACTCCGGCGTGTGCGCCAATGCAAGCCAATCCAGCGACGGTTCGGTAGGTTCGGCCTGGACGAGATCAGCCAGCATGCCGGTCGTTTCGAGATGGCGTATGATGGCGGTAAGCCGCGCCGGTTCCTCGGGGTGACGGCGACCGGTCTCGTGCCGCAGATAATCAGGATGGGAGATAAAGCTGATCGGGCGCACAGGAGATCCCCTCATGAGACATCAGCGTGAGAATTTCCGCCAGGTTAACCTACCCGAGTATACCGTAGTCAAGATCAGACTGTCAAACGGCAGCGCCTCTTTGGCACTGCCTTTCACGTTCACGTCTGAACGCTTAGGAGGAGAGGCGATGTCATCCGAGGATAGAATCATCCTGCACAACATGGTGTTTAGGGGACGCCATGGCGTTCATCCAGCCGAGCGCGAACTAGGACAACGCTTTGAGATCGATGTCGAGCTAGGTCTCGACCTCAGTCGGGCCATAGCCTCCGATGCTCTGACCGACACCGTGGACTACAGTCGTCTCCATGCCATCGTGCGAGAGGAAGTGGAGGAACAGCAATATCAACTCATCGAAACGTTGGCCGGGACGCTGGTGCGGCGCCTCCTGGCTGAGCTCCCCGTTACATCGGTGCTGGTGCGGGTGCGCAAACCGCAGGTTCCGCTAAACGGCATGCTCGGTTTCGCGGCGGTAGAGATGCAACGACGGCGGTGAGCTGGCCCTTCCCCTTGCCCCATGCCCTCCCGTCCTGTGAGAGGGAGGGCATGGAGGAAAAATGCGCGCCATTTTCCGCGCCGCGGTGGACTGGCTCGATGGGGTATGCCAGGCCACCCAGAGCAGCGCTCACATTCCCGGAGGATAGCACCGCACCTCGATGCGATTCCCATCTGGGTCCGAGAAGTACACCGACATCCCGTACCCGCGTGCCCCCCACCGTCGTCCTGGTCCCTCTTCGATGGTTACACCGTGCTCGGTTAGATGCTTCTGGAACGTCTCGAAATCCGCGACATCCACGACCATGGTGAAATGATTCAAATTGAGCAGGCCCTCGCCACGCGCCAGCGTTTGGCCCGGCTTCATTGGGAACAGGTCGATCACCGTTTCCGGGCACACTCGCACCGAAGGAAAGGGCACTTTCCCCTGCCGAAACTCCTCCCAACGCTCGGCTTCTAGCCCCAAAATCTGTGTATAAAACGCCATCGAACGCTCGATATCGGGAACGTTCAAAACGATGTGGTCCATCGCACTGATCTTGAACATCTGCTGCCTCCTTTCCGTGACACCCCAAGAGACGCCACGCTGGGCCTCATATGACCCCTTGGACTCGAGGGCAACACTACTTGGCGACGGATACCTACCGCGCTTCTGCACCTATGCCTGGTCGTGCTTATAGCTTACCGTTGTTGCCGATGTCAAGCCTGGACCGATCCCTAGCTGAGCGGTTCTCGTTGACGGGTGCCGCCAGCGTCCGGGGGGCTTGCCGACCTGGGCCTCGGTTAATTCACGCGCGCCTGCTGCCAAGCCGATCGCAAAAGGGCTCATAGCTGGTGACGAGGCCCTCAGGAACCTGCAAAAAAAGCTTGACAAGGGGCAGGCCGTCTGTTAACGTGGCGGCCGTTTCCCAGGAGGCTGCGGCAAATCAGTGAGGATCGATGACCGGAGAACTGAAAGAGCTGTGGTCGCGCAACCAGGCGCGAGGTACCTAAGCGACCGCTCGGGCGTGCTGTCTTTGGCCCCAGCGGTTTTTTTGTTACCGGGTCTGTCACCTGCCGCAGTTGAGTTGTCACAACCCATGGGTGTATGAGCACATGGGGCTGAAGCTGAAGAGGAGGAAGGGACGATGGCAAGCGGTCGGGTCAAGTGGTTCAGCGACAGCAAGGGGTACGGCTTCATCGAGCGTGACGATGGCGAGGACGTTTTTGTTCATTATACAGCTATTAAAGGCGAGGGCTTTCGGTCGTTGAGTGAGGGGCAAGAAGTCGAATTCGACATCGTGCAAGGACCGAAAGGCTTGCAGGCGGCGAATGTGGTTAAGAGATGAAAATTGATCAACAGAGATTGAAATGTTGACGTTCTTGATTACCTGCAGTAGAATACCCTCGCCTGACTGGCTTGCGGCGTGTGCTCCCTCATGCGATTGGCCAGTCTATTGCTAACGTCGATGCCGGGTATGCGCGTGCTTGACGCCCATGTTTATATCGGCTGTCTTCACCTTCTACCGCTGAAGGTGGATCACCAGCTGACTCTGGCAGGGATCGAAGGGGCGACATTTGTTGCCGACCCTGAAAACTTAGACCTCCCATGTAGCTATTCTTGCACGTCGGAGGTAGCTGACCGTTGGAGGCACCCTCGGTACTTGACCAGGAGAGGAAACATTCACAGCCAAAAGTGTTCCCATCCCTGGCTTCCCTCGATCCCTGCACTATCTCCGCGGTATGGTTATGTCCCTAGGAGCCGCCGGATCTCAGCCTGCGATGATCTCAGCCCACAGTATGATCTCTCGTTGTTAGCGGATGGCAACGAGCATCTGACTCAGGGCCTTCGCAAGCGCAGATGTCTGTACTCGTATCCTGGAGGAGTCACTGGGGTTCACCGACGCGTCCTCACGCGCTTGCTTTCGATCCCAACGCCTATACGTCATGCGTCCCGGCAGGTACGGTACCGGGAGGCGTCGGGAGTTTCGGGTCTCGGTAGTCGTCGTGTGGTGCCGACTGGTCGTCTGGCAATCCGGGGTGCAGTCTGACGTGCTTGCTCCACGCACGTCCCCGGACATGTTGGAGGCCCTCCGCTGGAGGGCAATGAACCAACTGCTGCAACAGAGCGAGGTGACACAAAGGCGATGATAGATCTGATCGAAAACATTGCCAAAGCGATCGTGGACAAGCCAGATCAGGTGCGAGTAAACGGGGTTGAGGGAGAAAACTCCATCGTCATTGAACTGCGAGTAGCAAAGGAAGACATCGGCAAGGTGATCGGCAAAAACGGTCGTACGATCACCGCCATGCGTACGATCTTGAACGCGACGCGCGCTCAGAAGGAAAAACGACACGTCCTAGAGGTCCTGGAGTAGTCCAGACGACGCATGGGTCGTCACGTAACCCAACGATCCATGCCGTCGAGTCATCCTGGCCGCGGAGGCCGGCGGGATCCCCCAGGCGCTTAGGGGTGTCAAGTCGCATAACCACCAAGGGTGAGGCGATGGGGGGGTATGGGCTGCAGCAAGTCGGGTCTTTCGCCTGCCTCCTGCTATACCTGGGGGTCATGACGAGTTGTACGGTTCTGGGGGGGATGGGCAGCGAGCCGAGCAGAGCCAAGAGATCCCCTGTTCCGGAAGCGGTTGACATCCTCTTTAGTGATGCGGAGCGGGCCTACCAACAGAAAGATTATGCACGCGCCCGCCGTCTTTATGAGTCGCTTCTCGCTAACTACCCGCAATCACCTCTGGTGGAGGATGCTTCATTTCGCCTCGGCGAAGTCCTCTATTACGAGGGAACATTTGCCGCCGCCCAACAGACCTTTCGAGAATTCCTAGAGAAGTTCCCGCGGTCCAGGCTTGCCCCCGATGCCGTATACTTGCAGAGTCTTAGCCTGCTGCACTTAAAGCGCTATGCTGAAGCACGTGGAGTACTGGAAGAGGCGCAACGCGCATACCCAAACGCTCGCCTACAGGCATCATTCACCCTCACACTCGCCAAAGTCTCTCTCGCAGAGGGGCAGTATATGCGGGCGCTCGATGGACTGCAGGGGCTGATGTCCGCGCGTCAGACTCCTGACGATGTGCAGCGAGAGGCTCGCGCATTGTCGATCGACATTGTCGCCGCAAAGCTCACACCGGCGGAGCTTGAGACGGTCAAGCGGCGCTCGCCCCTGGAGTTTCCGAGCGATTATATCCTGCTGCGCAAGGCGAGGGAGGCGTTGGATCGGCGTGCGGCCAATGAGGCGGAGGACGCGGCACGAGAATTCTTGGCGACATTTCCAAACCACCCTGAGGCGCCACAGATGCGGGCGCTCCTGACAAACCTGGAAGAGGCGCGCGCCGTCAGCGTGGACCCGTATAAGATCGGGATCATCCTCCCCTTGTCGAGCCCCCGGCAGCCGGCGTGGGTTAGCGAGCGTGGGCAAAATGCTTTGCAAGGTATCCAGCTGGCATTTGCTCGGGAGGGCTTTAGTCCGCTCAAACTGGAGGTCCGTGACTCCAAGGCCGATGCATCGACGGCAGCCGCCGTCATGGAAGAGCTTGCTACGGTGCAGCGGGTCATCGCGGTCATCGGACCGCTGCTCAAAGTCACAACAGAAGTGGCCGCGAAAAAGGCGCTGCAATTTCGTCTACCGCTGATTACCCCGGCCGCCCCAACCCTCGAACTTTCTGCCGACAACTCCTATGTGGTGCGTACGGCCCTCACCAACCACCTCGAAGCCCGTCGGTTGGCGGAATATGCTGTGGGCAACCTTGGCTTGCGACGCTTTGCCATCCTCTACCCCGATGGCGCAAGTGGACGTGAGCTGGCTGAGACGTTCCAATCCCGCATTTCAGAGCTAGGAGGGGAGGTCGTCGTCCGGCATACCTATCCGCCCAAACAGGCGGATTTCACGGCGATCATGCGTCAGCTCGGCGGGCAGACGGATGAGGCTCTCAAGAGCGGCAGCGGCAATGAAGAGGGCAACCCCATACCCGAAGGTGCCGCCGAGATGCGAGCGGCGAATGGTAGATTGGCCTATGAGGCGCTCTACCTGCCGCACTCTTTCGACAGCTTACGATATCTCGCTCCCGCCATGCGGATCTACAACATCACCGGCATCACGCTGCTCGGGGAGAGCGGTTGGAATGATCCGGAATTGATTAAGCAGGCCGGTGCAATCGTCGAGGGGGCGGTGTTCATGGACGGCTTCTTTGCGGGCTCGTCTGATCCTCAGGTACGTGAGTTCGTGCAGGGCTATCGGGCTAGCTTCAATACCACACCGGATTTGACTGCGGCCCAGAGCTATGACGCCATGCTCACGCTGCTCCATGTTCTGAAACAGCGGCCACGGACTCGTGAAGAGGTTCGAGAAAAACTCAGGAACCTCAAGAATTTCAGGACCGCCACGGGTTGGATGAACGTGCTGGAGAATGGAGACGTTGAGAAACGTTTGTTTGCGCTGACAGTGCGACGCGGGCAGATCGTCCAATTAAACTGACCCCGACCTCTCAGGAGGAGAGTTTCCTATCTCACTGCCCTCCTCTTTGCCTCCTTGCCCAGTACTCGGAGGTGCGGTCTACCCACCTATCTCTTATTCAGCTGTCATAGGTGATTCATCAGCACGTGGCGAGCTGTACCCACCCAAATCAAAATCACGCCAGCGCGATGACACTCCCAGATCGGTTCCGCCATCTCGGTTAACCTGTTGTACGGCCCGAACTTGCGCCGTGCGTGGGGTGTTCTCTTCCGCTAGAGCGATTTGGATGGTCGACCCCGCTCCTGGGTCGTTGCTCGTACCTGTGCGCGGATTGATGCGCACCAGCCGGATGTGCGGCGGCGTGACGAACTCCTGCAACGGCACCCGTTCGAGGGCCTGCTGCATGAACTCGATCCAAATCGGCAGTGCCGATCGCCCCCCGGCCTCTTTGTAGCCTAGTGACTCGCGGTCGTCAATGCCCACCCACACACCAGCCACTAGGGTGGGGCTATAGCCGACGAACCAGGCATCAATGAAATCATTGGTCGTACCCGTTTTACCTGCGACGGGCCGATTCAGCACTTTTGCGCGGGTCCCTGTGCCGCGCTGCACTACCCCCTGCAGCATCGAGGTCATCACGAAGGCCTGTTGTTCGCTCATGACTCGCTCGCCGAGGGGGACATGTTTCTCCAGTACTTGTCCCTCAGGATCCTCCACCCATTTGATGGCCACAGAATCATGACGGATACCCTGGCTGGCGAACACATTGTAGGCCGTCGTCAGTTCGAGGGGGGTGAGGCCAGAGGCGCCCAGGCCCAACGCCAGCGTGGGGGTCATCGGACTCCTGATCCCCAGACGTTTGGTATATTCGACGACATTCTTCACCCCGACGGCCTCCAGCAGTTTGATGGCAATGATATTCCGCGAGTGCGCTAGGGCTTCGGCGAGGGTGATTGGTCCCCAGAAATGCCCGTCGTAATTGGACGGCTTCCAGATTTTGCCGTCAGCCTGTTCCTGCACGATCGGCGCGTCGACCAAGACACGGGCCGGCGAAATCCCCTGCTGTATCGCGGTGGCATAGATGATCGGCTTGAAGGCCGAGCCGGGTTGGCGGATCGCCTGGGTGGCGCGGTTAAACTGACTGCGACTGGAGTCATACCCGCCCACGAGGGCCCGGAGGTACCCGGTGTGGGGCTCGAGCGCGACCACTGCCCCTTGCACGATGGGCTCTTGGGCCAGCGCGAGTATGGCCTTCTTGCCCTGTCCCCCTGAGACCGTGACGTCCGCCAAGATGACATCGCCAACTTTCAACGCGTCCCCCGGTCTGCGCAGACGCCGCTTCTCGTTATCGGCGTCAGGGTTCGGGGGATAGGCCCACGACATCGCCTCCAGCGGGATAACCCCCTCTCCTCCCTCCCAACGCACCTGGACGCGCCTGTCGTCGACGGCTACGACGACCGCTTTGACCCTGTGAGTCAAGACCGTTAACGGCGACTGCTCCTCAGGCCAGGGAATTTGTCGGACTCTCTCCCAGTCGATCTGTTCGCCCCTAGAGAGGTTGAGATGTCCGAGAGGACCGCGATAGCCTCGACGTTGGTCGTTCCTGATCAATCCACGGCGCAACGCGGCCTCGGCTGCTTCCTGCAGAGCCAGATCTAAGGTGGTATAGACTTTCAGTCCCCCCCGATACAGGAGGGTGCTGCCATATTGTTCTTCGAGATATCGTCGCACGTACTCGATGAAGTATGGGGCGTTGACCGTCGTCTCCTGGCGCGGGCGGAGTTGGAGGACTGCCGCTTGCGCCCTCATCTCTTCTTCGTCTGTGATATAACCGGTCTCGACCATCCGGCGTAGGACGTGGGCACGCCGCTTCAGGGTGCGATCCGGCGCGTTATACGGCGAATAGGCGGTAGGAGCTTTAGGCAGACCGGCCAGCAGAGTCGCCTCCTCCAGGGTGAGGTCGCCAACGCTCTTGCCAAAGTACACGTTTGACGCCGCCTCGACACCGTAGGCCCCGTGACCATAGTAGGTTTGATTAAGATAGATCTCCAAGATCTCGTCTTTACTAAGTAGATGTTCCATCCGCATGGCCAAGAGGACCTCACGCACCTTGCGTTCGAGTGTTTTGCGGTGCGTCAAAAAGAGCATCTTCGCCACTTGCTGCGTGACCGTGCTGGCCCCCTCCACCACCTCGCCAGCCTGGACGTTTGACCAGGCGGCACGCGCGATCCCGATGACGTCGATCCCCTCATGCGAGTAAAATCGGGCATCTTCGACCGCCAAGGTGGCCTGCTTGAGGATGGCGGGGATTCGCTCTAACGGGATCAGCACGCGGCGTTCGACGAAAAACTGAGCGACCGGGGTTTCATCGTCAGCATAGACTGAGGTGATGAGGCTGGGCTGATACGATTTCAGTTGGCTGATATCTGGTAGTGCTTCGGTGAAATGTTGGTACAGGATATAGACACTGGTACCAGCCGTTGCCAGCAAGAACACACTGGTCAAGCCTACGGCGGTCAGCAGGCCTCTGAGCCAGCGATGCGAGGGTGGCTTTTTCTCCTGTGTCGGTTTGAATCGGTATCCGGACGGCAAGGTGGCATCTCCTTCGAATGCTCTTCGTCAGTGCTACAGTAATGTCGCGCTACTCTTCTCTTCTTTCTCTAAGATTTTGAAGTATAAGGAGCTTTTTCGCTGGATGTCAAGGAGGCTTTGATCTTTGCATTGATCCGCTCTAGCTCCAATTGGACTGTGAGCGTCCTGCTGATTCTGCTAAAGTGGTGACTGTGATGCCGAGGATCTGCGATGATGAGCGGTGCATGCACCAGGAGGGAGTTATGGATCTTTTCGAAGAGCCTTCGCGACAGGTAGCGCCGGCACACGCTCCGCTAGCTGAACGGAT
>Ga0081538_10000917_pt1 | contig 31782 bp, 33 predicted proteins | sample TabmetS5T2R1_FD_71022 | JGI IMG/M metagenome (GOLD analysis project Ga0081538, IMG submission 71022) | Tabebuia heterophylla rhizosphere microbial communities from the University of Puerto Rico - S5T2R1 | ecosystem: Host-associated > Plants > Roots > Rhizosphere ...
CGCACCGACGTTCCCGAGCCCATCCGTCGGCCGGACAGTGAACGTGTGCGGGCCGTCGCCCAGTCCGTGGTACGACCAGGGTGAGCCGCACGGACCGAAGCCGCCGCCGTCGAGCTGGCAGACGAACGAGGCGGACTCGTTCGCGGAGAAGGCGAACGTCGCCGACTGGCTGTTCGTCGGATTGCCCGGGCTCTGGCTGATGACAGCCGTCGGCCCGACGCTGTCGATCGACCAGGTGTACGTCGTCGCAGGTCCAGTTCCGGCGCCGTCTTTCGCGCGCACGGAGAACGTGTGCCCGCCCTGACCCAGACCGGCGTAGTCCTTCGGCGAGGTGCACGCCGTGAAGGCGCCCCCGTCCAGGCTGCACTCGAACGTGGCGCCGGCGCGGCTTGCGAAGTAGAACCGCGCGGCGGTGCTCGTGCTCGGATTCCGAGGCTTGTCGCTCAGCGTGGCAACTGCGAGCCTCGTCTCCAAGCGCCAGGCGTACGACGCCTCACCCACGTTTCCGGCCGCGTCCGTCGATCTGACCGTGAACACATGGTCGCCGTCAGTGAGGTTCGAGTAGCCCTTGGGAGAGGAGCACGGGCTGAAGGCGCCGGCGTCGAGCTTGCACTGTCGCGTGCCCCCCTCGTTCACGGAAAACGCGAACGTCGGCGACTTCACGTCGCTCGGGTTCGTCGGCTTCTGGACGATGGTCACGACCGGCGAGACGTTGTCGACGGTCCACCCGTAGACGTCCTCGCCGAAGTTCGACGCAGCATCGGTTGCCCTGACGACGAACGTGTGCGGCCCGTCCGAGAGGTTGGCGTAGCCCGTGGGCGACGTGCAGGCGCTGAAACCCCCGTTGTCGAGCTTGCACTGCGTCGGCGCGTCGGCCGAGAAGGTGAACGTGGCAGATCGACTCTGAGTCGCGCTTGGCGGTCGATCGGTGATCGAGACGGTCGGCGCGGCGCTGTCCACCTCCCACACGTGGCCGTCCTGCCCGGTGTTCCCTGCAGCGTCCGTCGCCCGCACGACGAACGTGTGCAGCCCGTCCCCGAGGGGGCCTGGGTACGCCTTGGGCGACGCGCACGGGGTCGAGGTGACGCCGTCGAGCTCGCACACGACGGTCGCGTCAGGGTCGCTGGACGTGAAGCTGAACGTGGCCGTCTTCACGTTGGTCGGATTCCCCGGCTTGTCGCCGACGATGCCGACGGACGGCGGGGTCGTATCGACGGTCCAGACGTGTTCTGCCGGTGTGGAATCGGTGTTCCCCGCCCGATCGGTCGCTCGAACGCGGAATGTGTGCACGCCCTCCGCTACGCCGGAGTAGGACTGGGGGCTCGTGCAGCCAGCGAAGCCGCCCTCGTCCAGGCTGCATTCGAACGCGGCGCCCGCCTCGCTGGAGAACGTGAAGCTCGCGCTCGTTTCCTTCGTCACGGGCGGCGGGCCGGTGTTGATCGTCGTTTCCGGGGCAGCGACGTCGATCGTCCACGAGGCGCTTGCGGGGCTCGCGTCCTCGTTCCCTGCGGGATCGATCGCGCGAACGTGGAAGGTGTGCGGCCCGGGCGAGAGGCTCGAGTAGCTCCTCGGGCTGGTGCAAGCCGCGAAGGCTTCGTTTTCCAACCTGCACTCGAACGAGCCCGGCTCGCTCGAGCTGAACGTGAACTCGGCGCTCGTCTGCTGCGTCACGGCCGGCGGGCCTGGCGCGAGGGTCGTCTCCGGCGCGCTCCCGTCCACGGTCACGGTCGTGTCGCCGGTAAAGGCGAACGCCTCTGCCTCCCCTTCGGCGAGGAGCTCGGGGGTCCAGGTGTACGGCCCCTCGGTCGGCGCCGATTCTGCGGAGAAGGAGATCGTGAGCACGCCGCCGGGACAGAGGTTCTGGTTCCCGCCGCCCCCGGGCCGCTTGAGGTTGATTCGCCCCCCCGAGATCAGCGTTCCGTCAGCCTCCCAGGTCGACGCTTCGCAGCCGGAAGCAGCGGTCGTGGTCGCCGTTACAGGCTCGACGACGGTGAAGTCCTGAGGAATCGTGACCTTCGCACGGTCAGCCTGGTCGGAGGTGGAGCCGTTCGTGAGGGTCAGCGTGTAGGTCGCCGTCGTCGCCGGCTTCACGAAGTGGCGACTGAGCGTTCCGGTGAACGTATTGGGCGCAGCGGCAGCGGCCGAGGCCAGTACGAGCAGGCCCGCGCATGCGGCGAGTAACGGAATGCGACGGCGGCTGAACATCGAGAGACCCCTTCTCTAGAACAAGACTGCGAAGTTGAGACACAAGAACGCGAGCGCGATGGCGCCGATCCCGAGCGCCATGAGATCCGAGCGATGGAGGAATAGTGTCTCGGCGACGGCCGACCAGGGGACGCGCCGAGGCGGCACCGCCGAAGCCCCTACCAGGAGGAGCCCTACCCCGAAGAGTGCCGCCAAGAGCAGCAGGGCCGCCGACCTCGGCGAAGCGGAATTGGCCTCCGCCGCAGCGGGAGCCACGGCCGCCGCGACGACGCTCTCGTTCTCCCGCTCGTTCTCCGTGACCGGTCGCGTTCGGTCGACCCGTTCCGTCTTGACGCGCGCAATCTTCCGCGTCGAGGTTGCCGTCCGTCCCGCTTTCTTCGGCCGTGTCGCGCGGGGCCTCTGCGGAGCTGTCCGCTGCTGCGTTGGCCGAGTGGGCGGTGCGGTGGTCACGGTCGTCGGTGTGGACTGAACCGGCTCGGCCGGCGGCGGCGGTGGCGGTGGCGGTGGCGGTGGGGGAGGAGGCGGCGGTGGGGGAGCAGGCGGTGGCGGAGGCGGCTTGGGCCGCGGATCCGGCTTCGGCGGTGGCGGCTTCGGATCAGGGTCCGGGTCGCTCTGCGCGTTCGTCGCGGGGGTCGCCTCGCGTTGGACCACGGACGACTCCCCCGCGGCAACCGACGCGAAGGCGAGCGCCCACGCCGAGGCGAGAACGGTAAGCGCCGCGAGCCCGATGACGCGGGAGCTCGGCGGGCCGGCGCCGGCTCGTCGCCTCATCTCGACGCGGCGTGCCCCGGCGAGCCGCTCGGCTCGAGCGGGAGAGAGAATGACCCCAATACTGAACTCATGGTTGCTTGCAGCGTCCAATGTAGCCCCTCATGGGCATAACGCAAGCTGCCGAAACCCGGTAACGGTGAGCCGGGGGAAACCGCTTCGTCCCGGCGAATGCTAAGACCTCGTCGTTAGGCTCAAAAACGAAGCTCAGCGTGCAAACCGGAACTGCCAAGACGATCCTCATCTGTGAGGACGATGACAACCTCCGGCAGCTCCTCCGGGTTGTGATCGGCCCTGGCTATCACATCGTGGAAGCGGGCGACGGCGACGAGGCTCTCGTGCTGGCGAGCGAGCACCGGCCGGACCTGATCATCCTCGACCTGATGATGCCGCGCATGAGCGGTCTCGACGTCCTGCAGCAACTCCGGGCCAACGCGGCGACGGATGGGATGCACATCCTCGTCATGAGCGCCTGGCCCGATGCCGTCGAAGCTGCGCGGGCGGCCGGCGCGGACGCATTCCTCCAGAAGCCCTTCGAGCCGGACGCCTTGACCGCGCTCGTCGAGGAAGCTCTCGGCGCACCGGAATGAGATCGCTGTCGCTCTCCACCCGGATGATCGCGGCGAGCGCCTTGCTCGCGCTGCTCGTGGCCGGGGTCTTCGCGCTCCTGATCCACGCCGTGCTGACGCTCGACGATGCGCGTGACCGGGAGGCGCGGTCGAAGGAGGTCACGGCGGCAGGCGTCGAGCTGGAGAAGCTCGTGATCGACTTCGAGAGCGGTCTTCGCGGCGTCGTCCTGACCGGCGACTCTCGCTTTCTGAGGCCTGCCGAGGCGGGTAGGCGCCAGCTTCCGCGCCAGATCGGCGAGTTGGAACGACTCGTCGCTGGCGACCCGGCGCAACGGCGGCGCGTTCAGGCGCTTCGGGTTGCGATCGACGACTACGTGTCCGACTACCTCATCCCGATCGGGACCATCGCCAGGGACAACCCGGACGCCGTGCGGACATCGCTCGCGACCGAGGAGGCGAAACGGCGCACCGATGCGATTCGGGCGACCTTCAACCAGCTGCTCGCGACCGAGGACGCTCGTGCTGCGGCAAGTGCCGAGTCGGCCGAGACGCAGTCGCGGCGCGCCATCGTCCTGGGCGCCGGCGGGCTCGTGGCCGTCGCGCTGCTCATCGTCCTCTTCGGGCTCTACCTCGTGCGGTCCACCGCCTACCCTGTCCGCAACGTCGCCGCCGCCGCGAGTCGTCTCGCGAGCGGTGATCTCTCGGTGCGGCTCAAGGAGGGCGGCCCGGGCGAGGTTGGCGAGTTGACGCATGCGTTCAACCACATGGCGGCCGAGCTCGAGCGCCGCGAGCGCGAGCTAGAGCTCCAGAACGAGCTGCTCCGCGAGAGCGAGCGCAAGAAGTCGGAGCTCGTCCGGATCGTCTCGCACGAGCTGCGGACGCCGCTCGCGAGCATCCTCGGGTTCACATCAGTCCTCCTTAACCGCGACGCTGCGCCGGAAGACCAGCGGCGCTACCTCGAGATCATCGACCGGGAGGGGCGTCGCCTTTCGGCGCTGCTGAACGACTTCCTCGACGCGGAGCGCCTCGACGAGGGGCACCTGGCGCTCGACCGCGAGCTGATCGACGTGGGCCGTGTCGTCGCGGAGCAGGTGCGCCTCTTCGAGGGACAGAGCGAGAAGCACAAGCTGGACATGGACGTCCGCGCGCGACCCCTTCCGGTGCACGGCGACCCGAACCGGCTCGCGCAGGTCGTCGGCAATCTCCTCTCAAATGCGATCAAGTACTCGCCCGAAGGAGGCACGGTTCACGTGGTGGCGGAGCAGGACGACGGGCTCGTTCGCATCAGTGTTCGCGACGAGGGGCTCGGGATTCCGAAGGAGCTCCAAGAAGGGGTCTTCGGGAAGTTCTTCCGGGGAGATGCGCCCGCCAGCGGGATCCCCGGCAGCGGGCTGGGCTTGACGATCGCCCGCTCCGTGGTGGAGGCTCACGGTGGGCGTATGGACTTCGAGAGCGGGCGGGGTGAAGGGTCGGTCTTCTGGATGGAGCTTCCGATTGCCGCGAGCAATTGAGACTGCGGCTCGGCGAAAGGAGTGGGGGATGCGTCGTTCCATGTACATGCTGGTAGCTGTGGTCGGCCTTGCCGTCCCGGCGGTCTACACGTGGAGCTCCAGTGCCGCAGGGTCGGGCGCGGCCATAGGGCCCTCCACGATCCGGATCACGAGCCGCGAAACGAGCCGGGTCCGCGTCGACCTCGGCCGGCCGGGCCGCGGCGTCGGGGACACCGAGGTGATCCGCCAGAACCTCTTCAACAAGCGGATCCGGTCGAAGCCGATCGGCTTCTCCGAGTACGTCTGCACGTTCACGACCCCGACGACCCGCGCGTGCAACGTGACGATCTTCCTGCCCAAGGGGCGGCTCGTCGCCGGCGGCTCGATCCAGTACCAGGAGCTGTACGAGCTCGCGGTGCTCGGGGGGACGCGGTTGTACGACAACGCGCGTGGCACGTTGACGGTGATCCGGACGACGCGGAGGCCGCGGCGGCAGATCCTGCTCTTCCGGCTCGCCGGATAAACCGGGCCGCATCGGCGCGGTCGACGGAGCGGCGCAGGAGTCGAACCTACCGAGCCGTGGGCTACACGACCGCACCGGTTTTGAAGACCGGCTGGGCCACCGGACCCATGCCGCTCCCTGCCGGCGATCCTAGTCGCCTCACGCGCGCGGTCGCGCAGCCTGCCTGAGCACCCTGATGTCGCCCTCGCGCCGGGTGACTCCGTCCACGTCGAGCCGTTCGAGGAGCAGCTGCGCGAGCCTCCGCGAGATGCCGAGGAGGTCCCGGAAGCGCCCGAGCTCGATTGATCCCCCCCGCTCGCACTCGGCGATGGCAGCCTCGCGTGCTTCCTCGTACGCGCTCGTCGAGACGGCGTGGCGGTCCCCGAGCCGGACCAGGCGGCCTCGCCCCTCCAGGTACCGGGCGAGCGCAGGGTCGTCGACCGACGCGCCGGCCACGCCAGCCTCGGCAAGCGCCGCCTCGAGCCGCGCAGCAGCCTCCGCATGGGCATTGTCGAGCTGTCCCTCACCGCCCGGGAGGTACACGCGTCCGTCCCGGATGTCGAGCCCCATGGCGCCGACGATCGCCTGAGCCCACGGCTTGCCGGGGTAGAGCTCCGACGGGGCGAGGCCCGGATCCAGCGGAGCGGCTCGGGCCCGCTCGGTCAGCAGCTCTGCGACGACCGCCCGCTGATCGTCGAGCCACTCTGGCCGGTAATAGAAGTTGTCCGTCTGCGCGAGTCCGGCGAGCCCCGACTCGAGCTCGGCGGCCGTGAGGATCCCTCGCGCCCGCAGAGCCTCGAGCGTCGTCGGCTCTCGCGCCATCGCTCTCGTAATCGCTTCCGCATCACCTCCGTCGAGGAGCGCCAGGCGCTCCGGGTCGAGTCCACGCGGCGGAGCGGGATCGAGGACGCGCGCGCCACCGACCGTCGTCTGCGTCCGGAGGACGATGCGGTCGCCGCGGGCGGCCACGATGGGCTCGCTCAGCCTCAACTGACCGTAGTTGGCAATACGGACAACGCGGGCCGGGACTGCGGCGGTTCCGATCAGAACGGACACAGACGGCGCAATGTCGCCACCGTCAAGGCACACATCGAGCCGGTACGAGACGGGAAACGCGCCGGCCGCGACGAGCGCCTGACCGCGCCGCAGGGCCGTCCGCGGCGGCCCTGCGAGCCCGACCGCCACGCGCTGACCGGCGTCCGCCCGCGCGACCGCCTCGTCATGCACCTCGACCGACCGCACCCGCGCAGCGAGGCCGTCGGGCTCGACGCGAAGCTCGTCCCCGACTCCCACGGAGCCTGACCAGAGCGTCCCTGTCACGACGGTGCCGACGCCGGGGAGCGAGAAGACCCGGTCGATCCAGAGCCGCGTCGGCCAGTCCCTTCCGCGAGGCGCGACGCGCGCCGCAGCCCGCGACAGCGCCGCTCGAAGCTCGTCGAGGCCTTCGCCGGACAACGCACTGACCGGCACGACCTCCGCGCCGGGAACGAGCTCCCGGGCGGCTGCCGCAGCGTCCTCCACCCGAGCCGGCCCGACCGCATCCACTTTCGTCAGCGCGACCACTCCGACGTCCACCCCGAGCAGCCGCAGGATCTCGACGTGCTCCCGGGTCTGTTGCCGCACCCCCTCGCCGGCATCGACAACCAGCAGGAACAAATCGATGCCCGTCGCCCCCGCGACCATGTTGCGAACGAACCGCTCGTGGCCCGGCACGTCCACGAGCGAGAGCCGCACCCCGCCGCCCAGATCGAGCGGCGCGTAGCCGAGGTCGATCGACACGCCCCGCCGCTGCTCCTCGGGTAGCCGGTCCGTGTCCTTTCCGGTCAGCGCCCGGACGAGCCAGGTCTTGCCGTGGTCGACGTGCCCGGCGGTCCCTACTGTGAGCGGCAAGACAGCACCGCGCCGGCCACCTCGTCGACCTCGGCGTCGGACAGCGTCCGGCAGTCCAGCAGCAAGGCCCCGTCCCGCACGACGCCGACGACCGGCGGCTCGGCGCTCCGCAACGGCCCCGAAAGCTCCTCCTCGACGGCACACGCGTAGCTCGGCAGCTCCGCGAGCGGAAGCGCGCCACCTCCGACCCGCGCCACGGTCTCCTCGATGCGCCCGCCCACGAGCCCGGCCAACCGCTCCGCCCGCGTACGAACCGATCCCACCGGTTCGACGAGCATACGCAGGACCGGAATCTCCCATAACGCCCGCTCCGGCTCCAGGTAGAGCCCGAGCGTCCCCTCGAGCGCGGCGAGCGTCAGCTTGTCGGCCCGCAACGCCCGCTGAAGCGGATGCCGGCGCATGCGCTCGACCAGATCCGCGCGCCCGACGACGATCCCCGCCTGCGGCCCGCCGAGCAGCTTGTCCCCGGAGAAGCACACGAGGTCGGCGCCTGCGGCCACGCTCTCCCGCACGGGCGCCTCGTCCCGGACCGCCACGAAAACGCCGGAGCCTGCGTCTTCGACGACCGGGATGCCGTGTCGCGCCCCGACCGCGACAAGCTCCTTCAACCGAGGCCGCTCCGTGAACCCCACGACCCGGAAGTTCGATTGGTGCACGCGCAGCAGCAGCGCCGTCTCCGGGCCGACCGCCGACTCATAGTCGGCCGCGCGAGTCCGGTTCGTCGTCCCGACCTCCACCAAACGAGCGCCCGATCGCTCGAGCACGTCGGGAATGCGGAACCCGTCGCCGATCTCGATGAGCTCGCCGCGGGAGACGACGACCTCGCGGCCCTCCGCCAGAGCCGCCAGCGCGAGCAACACCGCGGCCGCGTTGTTGTTGACGACGAGAGCGGCCTCCGCGCCGGTCAGGCGTCGCAGCAGCCCGGCGACGTGATCCTGCCGCGACCCCCGCGAACCCTCCGGCAGGTCGTACTCGAGGTTCGAGTACCCGCGCCCGATCTCACGAAGCCGCTCGAGCGCAGCCTCGGCCAGCGGCGCGCGGCCGAGATTCGTGTGCACCAAGACGCCCGTCGCGTTCACGACCCGCCGAAGCGCCGGCGCCCGGGACGCACCGAGCTCCTCCCTCAGACGCACGACAAGATCGCCCGGCTCGAACCCGGCTCGAATCTCCTCTCGCGCCGCCTCCAGTACCCGCCGCGCGGCGCTCACGGCCAGCGGATCGTCCACGGCCCGCGCCAGCTCCTCCACCGACGGCAGGTCGCGAAGCCGCATCGGCCTACTGGGCGTCGGCCTTACGAGGCTCGGCCGTCGTCCCGGCCCGCGCGGACCGCTCTTCGTAGCACTCGATGACCAGCTTCACGGCCGCCTGAGGGTCGTCGGTCACGAAGAGCAGATCCTCGTCCGACCCCGACACGAGCCCCTGGGGCAGCAGCCGCTCGTTGATCCACTCGACGAGCCCGCTCCAGTGCTCCCGGCCGAACAGCACCACCGGGAAGTTGAAGACCTTGCCGGTCTGGATCAGCGTCAGCGCCTCGAACATCTCGTCGAGCGTCCCGAAGCCGCCGGGCATCATCACGAACCCCTCTGCGGCCTTCACGAGCATCGTCTTGCGTGCGTAGAAGTGCTTGAACGTGAGGCTGATGTCGAGGTACGGGTTCGCGGACTGCTCGTGCGGAAGCTCGATCCCGAAGCCGACGGACAAGCCGCCCGCCTCCTGGGCGCCGCGGTTGGCGGCTTCCATGACACCGGGCCCCCCGCCGGTCACGACGGCGAAGCCCGCCTCGGCGAAGAGCCGGCCGACGAGCGTCGCGGTCTTGTAGACGTCGCTGTCGGGGCGCACCCGGGCCGAGCCGAAGATCGACACACCAGGGCGGTCGATCCTGTCGACCGCCTCGAAGCCCGTCCGGAACTCCTCCGCGATCAGGAAGATGTTCCGAGGGAGGTTGCCGTCGTGTGCTTCGAGGATCCGTCTGTCTTCCATGCCGTTCCCTAAATGTCGCGCTCGACGTAGCTCGCTTCCATCCCCAGCACGAGGAGTGCTGCGAGCACGAAGTAGCCGACGGCCACGGCGACGCGCTGCCACGGCTTGATGTCGTAATACCCGAGCGCGCGCTCGTTCCCCCGCTCCTGCCAGCGGCGGTAGAGCTCGAAGCCCACCACGAGCACGATCAGGATCAGCAGCGGGTTCGGCGCGAGGAACAGCAGCCCGACGAGGCCGACGAACCCGAAGATCCAGACGACCGGGTGGATCGCGGCCGCGATCCGTCCCCCGTCCAGCGGCACGACGGGGATCAGGTTGAAGAGGTTCACGAGGAAGCCGGTGAAGGCGAGAGCCAGCAGGAACTCCGAGTCCTGCTGCTCGCCGACGAACCAGACGACGGCCGCGCCCAGGCTGCCGATGATCGGACCTGCGAAGGCGACGAGCGCCTCACGCCAGGCGTTCAGCGGGTTGTCGCGGAGCAGGATCGCGGCGCCCAGGAACGGGATGAACATCGGTGCGCTCACGTTGAGCCCCTGGCGCTTCGCCTCGATGTAGTGCCCGAGCTCGTGGACGAACAGCAACAGGACGAACCCGACCGCGAACTGCCAACCCCAGAACAGCGCGTACGCCGCGACCGACACGAGCATCGATGCCGACGTCGTGAAGATCTTGAGCTTGAAGATCGCGACGAAGACGAACTTGGCCTTCCACAGCAAAAGGCCGAGCGCGATGAACGGCGTCGCAAGCTTGCGGAGGATCCGGAACCGGGGCTCGTGCCTGACAGGCCCGCGGTCATAAGGTTCGTACGGCCGGAGCTCCGCCTCCTGTTCGGGGCTGAGCTGACTCACCGACCGCATGGTACCCACGGCCCCCTGCGTCGAACCTGCTCCAAAAGCGTGAAGAAACGGTGCCGAGCCCTGGTTTCCACCGGGTCGGGCGACTAGACCGGATCGCATTCACGGTTCACGAGCGAGGAGGCACGAATGGGACGCCGGCTGGGTGCCGCGGTGGTCGTCGCGGCCGTTGGACTCTCGACCCTCGCCGCCGGCTTGGGTGCGGCGGCGCGCACCGACCCTGAGGCGAAGCCGAAGAAACCGAAGGTGAAGGTGATTCGCGGCAAGCGCGGGCCGCGAGGGCCCGTGGGGCCGCGAGGGCTGGTCGGCCCGCCGGGACCAGCGGGGCCCGCAGGCCCGCAGGGGCCGGCGGGGGCTCAGGGCCCGCCCGGTGCGCCTGGCGCGCCGGGGCCGTCCGCGATCCGGATCGGCTTCGACGTCCCGGCCGGAACGGCCGAGGCGCAGTTCGCAGCGGTCGGCGGGCTCGTCCTGCGCGGTGGGTGTAGCGCGGGTGGGGACCTGTCGCTGGAGGCGAGCTCGGCGGCGAACAACGCGCGGGCCCGCGCAATGGTCGTCGCGAACGACACGCCGTCAGACACCGTCGCCTACGACGAGGACGACGACCTCGACACGGTCGACGGCTTCGACTTCGTCGGGGCCGCGGACGACGACGCGATCGCGACGCTCGTCTACCGGTCCGCGGCGGGCGGGGTCGTCACGGCGAATCTGCTGATGGAGCAGTACTCCGTCGGCGGCGCCTCGCGCTGCCTGATCGCGGGCTCGGCGGTGGCTGCCGACTAGTCGGAGGAGACGGCCGGGAGGTCGAGGCGGCGGCCGTCGACCTCCACCTCCGGCGCCGAGAAGATGCAGTCCACGTGGATGGCGGCGTCGTTGTCGCCGCCGTACGTGCCGGTGTTCTTGCCGATCGCGACATGGGCGGTGTTCGCCGCCTTTTCGTCGAGCATTACGTGGCCGCGCGGCTTCACCGCCGGGTTGAGCCCGATGCCGAGCTCCGCGATGACGTCGGCGCCGGTCCCGGCGTCGGCGACGATCTCGCGGAGCATCTGCGCCGCCTTGCCGCCCGAGATCTCCATGACGCGGCCCTGCTCGAACCGGAGGGTGACGGGCTCGTCCACAAGTCCGTCGACCGTGTAGGGGACGGTGAGGTCGGCGACGAGCACGCCGTCGGCGCCGTCCTTGAGCGGGGCGATGAAGATCTCGCCTCCCGGGTAGTTCGCGAAGTCGCCGTCGCCGAGCCCGACGGCGTCGGTCTTCCACGGGCGGCCCTTGACGGTGAGCGTCAGATCGGTCCCCGCGGCGCCGCGGATCGTCACCGTCTCCGAGCCTTCGAGCTCGTCGAGGAGGCGCCGGGCCGGCTCCTGCAGGTCGACGGACGGCTGCGAGAGCTCGCCCTCGAGAAGCTCGGGCGTGATGAAGCCCATGTAGATCTCGCGGCCGCCGCGCACGAGCATCGTCTCGCCGACCTGGAACCTCGCGGGCGCCTCGGCCGGGTGCGGCTCCTTGGAGAGGAAGTACGCGAGCGTCACGCGCTCGGCGGCCGCCAGGATCGGCGGAGGGGCGGTTGCCATCGGCCGCTCGCCGGCCCAGAGCTCGAACGTCGGCCGCCCGCCCGCCTCCTTCACCGCGGCGGCGAGCTGCATCCCCTGCTCGACGAGCGGCTCGTCGACGAACACGAGCACCTCCTCGTCCGGTCGCATGCGCCCGGCCTCGATGAGGTTGCGGCACCAGCCCGGCATGTCGTACTCGGCCATCGCGGCATCCTCGCAACTCGGGCCATCCGACGGGCGCAATAGGTTGGGGCGCCATCGGGAGACGGAAGAAACCGCCGCAGCCGTCCGTCCTGGGGAGAAGTCATCTACCTGCGGGGAAGAGGTGAATCTGTTGAAGAAGTTGCTTGCTCGTTTGGTGCGTCAGTCGCCGGCGATGATCGTCGCGATGCTCGCACTCTTCGTCGCGCTGACCGGGACAGCGGTGGCGACCACTTCGGCTTTGATCACGGGCGCGCAGATCAAGAACAGCTCGATCACCGGCGCCGACGTCAAGAACCGATCGCTCAGGCCGATCGACTTCCGAGGTTCGGTACGCGGCCCCCGCGGCCCGGCTGGACCCGCAGGAGCCACCGGTGCAACTGGTGCTACTGGCGCGAAGGGCGATAAGGGCGACAAAGGGGACGCGGGGGCTGCTGCCACAAAGCTCTTCGCCGCTGTGCAGGCTGACGGAACGCTCATTGCAACCCGGTCGAGCGGAGTGAACTCCGTCACCAAGGATGCGGGGGCCGGCACGTACCGCGTCTACTTCGACCAAAGCGTCGCGGCATGTGCCGCCGTGGTAACACCGAGCAACCCGGGCGATGCTCCCGAAACGTTGCAGGGCGCTTTCCAGGGCAGCCCAATCTCGGGCGGTGGGTTGACGAATAACGGCTTCTTCGTCCAGCTCGCCAACAATGCCGGCACGCTGACCGACGTGGGATTCCATCTCGCCGTTTTCTGCTGAGCCGCGCTCCAGTCAGGTCTTGCGTCCAGCTGGACGCAAGACCTGACTCTTCACGAGCCGCGGCCGATCCACTCCTCGCCGCCCTCGTAGAGCTCCTTCTTCCAGAGCGGGACGCGCTCCTTCAGCTCGTCGATCACGTCTCGACAGGCTGAGAGTGCGGCCTGCCTGTGCGGTGCGGACACCGCGATCGCCACGCTGACCTCGCCGATCTCGCAGCGGCCGGTGCGGTGGGCGATCGCGACCTCGCAGAGGTCGTAGCGCTCCTTGACCCCAGCGGCGATCTCCGCCATGACCTTCTCGGCCATGCCGGCGTACGCCTCGTACTCGAGCGCGATCACCGTCCGCCCGCGCGACTGGCGGCGCACGGTTCCCTGGAAGGTCGCGATCGCGCCGGCGCGCTCGTCCTCGACCTCCGCGACCACCGCACCGAGATCGAGCGGCCCGTCCACCAACCTAAAGGCGCCTCCGGAGACAGGTGGGATCACCGCGACCTCGTCGCCGTCCGAGAGCGCGGTCGAGCGGTCGGCGTACTCCTGGTTCACCGCGTAGAGGAGTCCCTCCGGCTCCTCGCCGAGGCCGAGCCGTCCCCAGACGTCGGCGACGCTCGTCGCCTCGACCTCGCGCTCGCTCCAGCCCGCGCGCTCGCGCAAGCCCGCGAAGAGCCTCACCGTCACGCTCATCGGGTGGGCTCGGCGCTGCTGCCCGTGATGCGCTCGATGGTGCCGAGGAGGAACGGCTCGGAGAAGCCGGCGACGAAGCCGAGGACGACCGCCTCGGCCCAATCCTCCCCCGGCGCTCCGATCTCGACGATCCCGCTCTCGAGCACGACCCAGAGGAACAGACCCGCGACGGAGCCGAGGAGCGGCTGCAACGCGAACGCGTACCAGAACCAGCGCAGGTCGCTGAGCCGTGGGAGCGTGTCGCGGAGCTTGAACGCCGCGGCCAGGGTTGCGCCCATCGCGCCTGCAAGCGCAACCAGAAGGCCTTCGCTCAAGCTCGCGTCTTCCGAGACCCAATCCGCGACGCCGATGAACGCGACGACGAGGGCGGCGAGGACCGGGGCGAGCCACACGAGACGAGTTGCCTTGGTTCCGTCGCGAGCCCGTCGCAACGAGTAGACCGAGTGGCGGACCCGGAGAAGCGTCGCGAGGTCGCGCTTCTTCTCCTCGAGGTCGGTCGGCCGCTTGTCGCCGTGGACCGTGCTCCAGGTCGGGATTCGGCTTCCCCGCTCGTCGCTGTCGCGGAGATACTCCGTCTCGAGCATCCCGTCGACGAGCTTCTCGTCGCCGGCCTCCACGAGCGCCTGGTCGACGCTCTCGAGCAGCAGGCCGAGGGCGTCGGCGTTGAGCTTCATCACCTCGTCGGGAAAGAGCAGCAGGCCTTCGAGTCGTTGCTCCTGGTCAGGCGTGAGACTCTCGGCTCGCCGGAGCCGTTGCGTGTCGCGAATGGCCGTGTAGAGGCGGTCGAGGTTCTTGCGGAACTCAGGATTGCGAAGGCGGAGGCGGCGGTTGATCTGCGTGTTGGCGAGAAGCGTCAGGATGTCGTTCGCCCGCCTCTCGAGCTCCTCGTCGAGCGCGTCGCTCACATGGGAATTGTCACCCGTAGACGCGCACCAGGGAACCGTACCCCCAGCGCGCTCGAAGCCCGTTCGCGAGCCAGAGCGGCACCCGGACGCAGCCGTGGCTTGCCGGCCACGCTGGCACCGACGGGTAGCCGTGGATCGCGAAGCCGCGAAGGAAGTACATGGGGTGGTACAGGACCCAGTCCCAGCCGAAGACCTCGCGGTAGACGCGCCACGTGCCGACCGGTGTGTTCCCGGTCGCGCCGGTCGAGACGTGGATGACGTTCACGACCGTTCCGTCGCGGACCTCGTAGAGGGTTTGCCGCGACTTGCTGACCTCGAGGTGGTCGCCGCGCCGGACGCGCGAACGGGGCCGTGAGGCCTTCGCGAGCACACGCCAGAACCGACGGTCGACGCGGCCGGTGCGCGGCAGCCCGTGGACCTTCTGGAAAGCGAGCACCGCCTCGTACGTCGCGAAGCCGTAACCCGAGTCGACGCTCGGCAGCGCGTAGCCCTGCTGCGCGAGTCGCCGCTTCAGCTCGAGGACGCCGGGGCCGTGGGAGCCCATGCGGAGCGCCGGCCGCCGGATCCTCAGCGCGAAGCGCCGCACGGCTCGGACGTAGCCGGGCCGTGGACGGAGCGCCACGCGGACGGCGTGGCGGCCCGCCCGGAGGTAGCCGATCCGCACCCGGAACCGGCCGGCGGAGCCGACCCGAAGCCGACGCGTCCGGCCGTCCACGCGGAGGACAACCGTCCCGGCCCGTGCCGGCAGCACGCGGCCCGTCACGATCGATCCCCGCACCCGGGCGCGCAGGCGCGGCCGCACCTGCGTCGCGACCTCGCCCGACTGCCCGCCGACCGTCCGCGCCTGGAAGACGCCCGGCTTGCGCGCCCGGCGCTGAAAGATGAACGACCCGTCGGTGCCGGCCCGGGTCTGCGCGACGACCGTCCATCCCCCCGCGAGCCGTTCGACGAGGAAGACCTCTGCGAGAGGAACCGTCGCGCCCTGGAAGCGCACGACGCTGTCGTACGACGCCACGCCCGGCTGCGCGGAGAGCGTGACCGCATCGGCGGCGCGTGCGGTGCCCGGCACGAGGAGTGCCGTCAAGGCCAGAAACAGGACGACACGCCGCATCACGCTCTTTATAGATGCTCGGACGTACGATTCCTTGTATGGCGACAGCCGAAGAAGGACGGGAAACCGACTCCGGCATCGAGATCAAGCCGGTCTACGCCGAGGGGGACGTCGAGGGTCTCGACCTCGAGGCGCCCGGCGAGTACCCGTTCACGCGAGGCCCCTACCCGGACATGTACCGGGGTCGGCCCTGGACGATCCGGCAGTACGCGGGGTTCGGGTCGGCCGAGGAGACGAACGCACGATTCCGATACCTGCTCGAGCGCGGGCAGACCGGCCTCTCGGTCGCCTTCGACCTGCCGACGCAGCTCGGGTACGACTCGGACGACCAGCGCGCCGAGGGCGAGGTCGGCCGGACCGGCGTCGCGATCGACTCGATCGCCGACATGGAGCTCCTCTTCGACGGGATCCCGCTCGGCGAGGTCTCCACCTCGATGACGATCAACGCGCCGGCGGCGCTGCTCCTGCTCCTGTACGAGCTGGTCGCCGAGGAGCAGGGCGTGGCCGGCTCGGAGCTCCGCGGCACCGTCCAGAACGACGTCCTCAAGGAGTACTGCGCGCGCGGCAACTACATCTACCCGCCGCGGCCGACGATGCGGATCACGACCGACCTCTTCGCGTACTGCCACGAGCGGCTGCCGCGCTTCAACACGATCTCGATCTCCGGGTACCACATCCGCGAGGCGGGCTCGACGGCCGTCCAGGAGCTCGCGTTCACGCTGGCGAACGGGATCGCCTATGCACAGGCCGCGGTGGACGCCGGGCTTTCGCCCGACGAGTTCGGCGAGCGGCTCTCCTTCTTCTTCAATGCGCACAACCACTTCTTCCAGGAGATCGCGAAGTTCCGGGCGGCGCGTCGGCTGTGGGCGCGAATCATGCGCGAGCGCTTCGGCGCGACGAATCCGCGGGCGATGGCGCTGCGGTTCCACGCGCAGACGGGCGGCTCGACGCTGACTGCGCAACAGCCCGAGAACAACATCGTGCGCGTGGCGGTTCAGGCCCTGTCCGCCGTCGCGGGCGGCGCCCAGTCGATCCACACGAACGCGTTCGACGAGGCGCTGGCGCTCCCGACGGAGCGCTCCGCGAAGATCGCGCTCCGGACGCAGCAGATCCTCGCGCACGAGGCCGGCGGGACGGACACGGCGGATCCCTTCGGCGGCTCCTACTTCATCGAGGCGCTGACGACCGAGCTCGAGGAGGCCGCCTGGGAGCTGATCGCGCGGATCGACGAGATCGGCGGCGCCGTGGCCGCGATCGAGCAGGGCTTCGTCCAGCGGGAGATCGAGGACGCCGCCTTCCGGTACCAGCGCCAAGTCGAGGAGCGTGAGCGCGTGATCGTCGGTGTGAACCGGTACAAGGAGCACGAGCAGGAGCCGATCGAGCTCCACACGCTGGATCCGGAGGCCGAGCGGCGTCAGCTCGAGCGGACGGCGCGGGTGCGGGCGGAGCGCGATGCGGACGCGGCCGGGAAGGCGCTCGAGGAAGTCCGGCGGGTGGCTCAGACGGACGAGAACCTCCTCTTGCCGATGCGCGAGGCGCTCCGCACGCGGTGCACGGTGGGGGAGATCTGCGAGGTCCTGCGCGAGGAGTTTGGGACCTACGACGCGCAGCGCACGTGACCGACCTGCGGCTCGAGCCGTGGGGGCCTGACGACCTGCCGTTGCTCCGGCGCCTGATGGGCGACCCGGCGATGACCGAGCACATCGGCGGGCCCGAGTCGGAGGAGAAGATCGTCGAGCGGCAGGGCCGCTACGAGGCTTCGGCCGATTCGGACACGACCTGGGTCTTCAAGGTCGTCGACGATGAGACCGCAGAGCCCGTCGGGTCGGTGGCCTACTGGGAGCGCGAGTGGCGCGGAGACGCCGTCTGGGAGATCGGTTGGTCGGTGTTGCCGGAGTTCCAGGGGCGCGGAATCGCCGGCCGGGCGACCGCCGCGGCGCTCGAGCACGCGCGTGGTCGGAATCGACACCGGTTCGTGCACGCGTATCCGTCGGTCGACAACGCGCCGTCGAACGCGATCTGCAGCAAGCTCGGGTTCGAGCTCCTCGGCGCGATGGAGTTCGAGTACCCGAAGGGGCACTACATGCAGTGCAACGACTGGCGGTTCGACCTGTCCGCATAGCGGCCGCAGCCGGGCGATGAATTCCGCGCCCGGAAACGTTCTTACATACATGAACGCGATCGCGTCCCCCAGAGCGGGTCCGCGGGAGTGGGTCGGGCTGGCAGTACTGGCGTTGGCCTGCGTCGTCTACGCGATGGATCTGACGGTGCTGCACCTGGCGGTACCTCAGCTGAGCGAGGACCTGGAGCCGACGAGCGTCCAGCTGCTCTGGATCGCGGACATCTACGGCTTCATGGTCGCCGGAGCGCTGATCACCATGGGGACGCTCGGGGACCGGATCGGCCGCCGCCGCCTGCTGCTCTTCGGTGCCGCCGGCTTCGCGCTCGCCTCGCTGCTCGCCGCCTTCTCCACGAGCGCCGAGATGCTCATCGCCTCGCGCGCCCTGCTCGGCATCGCGGGCGCGACGATCGCACCGGCGACGCTCTCCCTGATCCGCAACCTCTTCGAGGACCCGGGCCAGCGCACCTTCGCGGTCGGCGTCTGGATCACCGCGTACTCGCTCGGTGGTGCGCTGGGGCCGCTTCTCGGCGGCGTCCTGCTCGAGTTCTTCTGGTGGGGATCCGTCTTCCTCCTCGCGATCCCGGTGATGGCCTTGCTCCTTGTCCTCGGGCCGCTGCTCCTCCCCGAGTACCGCGATCCTGACGCCGGCAGGCTCGACATTCCGAGCGCCGCCTTGTCCCTGGTCGCTGTCCTGGCGGTCGTCTACGGGCTGAAGCAACTCGCGCAGGACGGGCTGGAGGCGCAGCCGTTCGCCGCGATCACTATCGGGCTGATCCTGGCGGCCGTCTTCGTTCGTCGGCAGTCCAGGCTAGAGGACCCGCTGATCGACCTGGCGCTGTTCCGCATCCCGGCCTTCAGCGCCTCGCTTGCCGTCTACACGCTCGGGATCCTGCTGCTCTTCGGCACGTTCCTCTTCATCTACCAGTATCTGCAGCTCGTCCTCGAGTACTCACCGCTCGTCGCCGGGGTCCTGACGCTTCCCTCGTTCGGCGCCTTCGTCCTCGGATCGATGCTGGCTCCGCTCTTCGTGAGGCGGGTGCGACCCGTCTACGTGATGGCCGGTGGCTTTGCGATCTCGGCCGTGGGCCTGCTCGGGCTGACGCAGCTGAGCTCGGATTCGGGCGTCGGATGGCTGATCGCATCCTCGTTCGTCTACTCGCTCGGCTCGGCGCCCGTCTTCACCCTGACGAACGACGTCATCCTCGGCACCGCCCCTCCCGAGCGTGCAGGTGCCGCCTCCGGGATCTCGGAGACGGGCGCCGAGCTCGGCGGGGCGCTGAGCATCGCGATCCTGGGCACGATCGGCACGGCCGTCTACCGGACGCAGGTGGAGGACGGCATCCCCGCCGCCGTTCCACCGGAGCAGGCCGCGACCGCGCAAGACACGCTCGGCGGGGCGGTGGCGGTGAGCAGCGATCTCAGCGCCGGGCTCGCGAATCAGCTGCTGGAGACCGCTCGCGCTGCGTTCACGGAGGGTCTGCAGGTCGTCGCGCTCCTCAGTGCCGTCCTGGCGGCGTTGACGGCCGTCGGAGTCGTGGTCTTCCTGCGCAACGTCCGGGCGGCGCCGACCGAATCCGTCGCCGTCCCGGACGGCGTTCCCGCCCGGGTCGCTTCGGGCGAGCCGGAGTGAGCGTCAGCGGCTGAGCTGGTCCGGCGATCGGGCGACGCTCTCGTCCGTGATCCAGGCCGTCACGAGAGCGGCGGGCGTGACGTCAAACGCGCGGTTGTCGACCGGCGCCTGCGGCGGGGCGATCGGCCTGCCGCCGAGTTGCCGGACCTCCTCCGCGGCGCGCTGCTCGACCGGGATCTCCGCTCCGGTCGGGGTCTTCTCGTCGATGGTGGAGACCGGCGCGGCGACGTAGAAGGGGATGCCGTGGTGCGAGGCGAGCACCGCGAGCGAGTAGGTGCCGACCTTGTTCGCGACATCGCCGTTCGCGGCAATGCGGTCGGCTCCCACGATCACGGCGTCGACCTCGCCGGAGGCCATCAGCGCGCCGGCCATCACGTCTGCGACCAGCGTGTAGGGGATCGCCAGCCGCTCGAGCTCCCACGCCGTCAGCCGGGAGCCCTGGAGGACGGGGCGCGTCTCGTCCACCCAGACCGACGGCTCGCGAGCCTGCTCGTGCGCCGCCCGGATCACTCCGAGCGCCGTCCCGTAGCCGACGCAGGCGAGCGAGCCCGTGTTGCAGTGGGTCAGCACCCGCGCCTGGTGTTCGATCAGCGGCGCGCCGTTCGCGCCGATCCGCCGGTTGCGCTCGACGTCCTCCTCCGCGATTCGCACCGCCTCGGCCACCGGGTCGTCGGCGGCCAGCGCGCGATCGACTCCCCACGCGAGGTTCACGGCCGTCGGCCGGGTCGCCTTCAGCCGGTCGCCGGCCTCCTCCGACGGCTCGCCCTTCACCGATGCCAGTGCGACGCCCATGGCGCCAGCCGCCCCGAGCGCCGGTGCCCCGCGGACCGCCAGGGTCGAGATCGCCTCGCAGAGGTCCTCGACGGTCGCGCACTCGAGCATCACGAGCTCCTCCGGCAGCCGCCGCTGGTCGACGAGCCGGACGGTGCCGTCGAGCCACTCGATCGTCGGCGGAATCGGCTCGCTCACCGCACCGCCTCGATCGTCGCCCGGATCCCCGCTTCCGGCCCGCCGGGGTAGAGGTATGCGTCGGACCCGACGACGAGCATGAGACCGTCGCGCGTCAGCGCGTGCTCGACCTCCGCCGCGGCGTTCTCCGGCCCGACGCCGCCGCTCAGCACCGCCGTCGCCGGTCGTGCGGCCGCGATGCAGGCCCTGACGTCCTCGGGGTCGTCGAAGAGCCGGCCGGAGAAGGACCCGGCCTGGACGAAGTCCGCGCCGCACATCCGCGTCAGCCCGGCTAGGACCGCCGGCGCCACGCTGACGGGCCGATCGCGCATCAGCAACGCCGCGCCGACGCGATGGGCGAAGAGCGGCACGCCCAGCTCGGCCTCGCGCAGCGTCCGCAGCGAGTCCAGTCCTTGGGCGAAGACGTTCAGCATCAGCGCCGTCGCGCCGAGCTCGACCGCCCGCTCCGCACGGCGGAGGAGCGAGTCCGCCGGCCCGGTGACGTTCGCCGCGTAGACCGTCTCCTCGGGGAGCACGGCGGCGACCGCTTGCACGCGGTCCTCGAGCGGGCACCACGGCGGGTTGCCGAGCAGCTCGTCGTCCTTCACCAGCGCCGCGCCGCCGCGCGCGAAGATTGCCGCAGCCTCCGCAACCTCCTCGGGCGAGAGACCGAGCGACGGCTTCACGATCGCCCCGACCGACACGCCCGGCTGCGCCGCGAACGCCGGCCCGGGAAAGGCGCCGTCCGGCACGGTGAGCTCCACGAGGCGGCACCGTTCGAACGCCGCGAGGTCGGCCCACTCTCCGGCGACGAGACCCGACACGAGCATCGTCACGTCGGCGCCCCAGTTCTCGACGGGGAACTCGAGCGTCGCGATGCCCTCCTCGCCCGAGACTCGCGGACGGACGAACTGCGGCCCCTCGGGGAGCCCCGTCGACGCGACGACGGCGAGCGCCTCGACGGCTTCGGGCGGGTCGACCTCGAACGAGACGCGGATCATCGGTCAAGCTTGACGGACATGCGGATCCTCCTCGTCTCGCAGATGTACCCCGGGCCGGACGACCCGGATCTCGGCGCCTTCGTCCAAGGGCTCGAGCGGGAGCTCGTCCAGCGCGATCACCAGGTCGAACGCGCCGTGCTCGACCGGCGGAGAGGCGGCAAGGCGAGGTACCTCAGGCTCGGCCGCGACGCCCTGACAACCGCGCGCCGGTTCCGGCCCGACGTCGTCTACGCGCACTTCCTCGTCCCGACCGGGCTCCTCGCCGCGCTGGCCTCGCGCGCGCCGCTCGTCGTGACCGCGCACGGCCGGGACGTCCGGAACGTCGGCTCCTACCCGGGGATCCGGGCGGCAACCCGCTGGGTCGTGCGCCGGGCGGCGGCAGTCGTCGCCGTCTCCGAGTACCTCAAGGACGAGCTGGAGTCGAAGGTGCCGGAGGCCCGAGGCAAGGTCGACGTCGTGGACTGCGGGGTCGACCTCGAGCGCTTCCGTGTCGAGCCGGCTCCGGAGGGGCCGACCGCCTTCCTCTGCGTCGGGTCGTTGATCGAGCGGAAGAACGTCGTGCGGCTCGCCGACGCCTTCGCGGAGTTCGGTTCGGGGACGCTCACGTTCGTCGGCGACGGGCCCCTTCGCGGCGCGCTCGAGGGCCGGCCGAGCGTGACCGTCGCGGGCCGCGTTCCGCACGACGAGATCCCGGCGTGGCTCGCGCGCTCGCACGTCCTCGCCCAGCCGAGCCTCATCGAGCCGTTCGGCCTCGCGCTCCTCGAGGCGATGGCCGTCGGCCGGTCGGTGGTCGCAACGCGGATCGGCGGGCCGCCCGAGTTCGTCCCGCCGGAGGCAGGTGCGCTCGTCGACCCGACCGACGTTCACGACATCGCCCGCGGGCTCCGCGCGGCCGCCGCCTTGCCCAGGCCGAACCCCGCCGCACGGGCGGCGGCGGAGGAGCACGACGTCAAGCGGCAGGCGGATCGGGTGGAGGAGATCCTCCGGAGAGCCGCTCGAGATCGGCCAGGCGGCGCTCGACGAGCGGCCTGACGCTCTCCTCGAGACCGGCCTCGCGCGCGAGCTCGAGGGCCTGTTCGTAGCTCCCGCGCACCTTCTCCGGCGCCACGCCCTGCTTGAGCCGGTTGTCGCCGGTGACGAGAAGTTTCTGGATTCGCTCACGTACGTCGTTCATCCGGCCGAATCAGCTCCAAAATTGCGAAACTTCATGCGCCATGTTGGTCGAAGCTGCTGAAACACTGCCCTCGACGATCCGCGTCCTCATCGTCGACGACGAACCCCTGTTCGTCGAGATGGTCCGTGCGATGCTCGCGGCCGAGGAGGGCATCGAGGTCGTGGGCACGGGCGGCGACGGGCTCAGCGCAGTCCGTTTGGCCGAGGAGCTCGATCCGGACGTGATCGTCATGGACGTGAGCATGCCGGTCATGGACGGAATCGACGCGACCAAGCGCATCCGCGAGGCCGATCCGGGCGCCTGCGTCCTGATCCTCACGGGCGGGACGGCGGCCGGCGACGTCGATCGGGCACGCAAGGCGGGCGCGTCGGCGTACATCACGAAAGACCGGATCTCCACGGATCTCGTGTCGGAGATCCGCAACCTGGCCGGCAGATAGCCGCTGCTATCCTCGCCGCCGTGCTCCTCGTTGCGCTCGGCCAGGCCGCTCTGGTCTTCATCTATTTCCTGATCTGCATCGCCCTGATCATCCTCGTGCTTCTGCATTCGGGGCGCGAGGCGGGCATGGGCGGCATGGGCTTCGTCCCGACGTCGCAGGGCGGCACGCACATCGTGGAGCGGAACCTCACGCGGGTGACGATCGTCGTTGCGCTCGTTTTCGGCGCGCTCACGATCGTGCTCTTCCGCGTGCTCGAATAGGTTCGCACCGCGGCTACACTGACTCGCGCGCGCTGGTGGCGGAATTGGTAGACGCGCAAGGTTGAGGGCCTTGTGGGCTTTGCGGCCCGTGGAGGTTCAAGTCCTCTCCAGCGCATAGCGTCGAGTGTTCGAGGGGTTCCAGCTCGAGTTCGTGGACGTAGGGGAGGCGACTCTCCGTGTCCGCTACGGCGGCTCCGGGCCGCCCGTCGTGCTGCTCCACGGCCATCCACGCACCCATGTGACGTGGCACAAGGTGGCGCCCATCCTGGCCGAGCGCCTTACGGTCGTCTGCCCCGATCTCCGAGGCTACGGCGAGTCCTCGAAGCCTCCGACAACGGAGGATCACGAGCCGTACTCCAAGCGGGCGATGGCGAGCGACGTGGTGGCGCTCATGGACCGGCTGGGCCATGGCCGGTTCGCAATGGTCGGCCATGACCGCGGCAGCTACGTCGCCTTTCGGGCAGCGCTCGACCACCCCGACGCGGTGAGCCGTCTCGCCTTCCTCGGCGCGGTTCCGATCGTGGAGGCGCTCGAGCGCGCGGACGCCCGCTTCGCGGCTGCCTGGTGGCACTGGTTCTTCTTCGGCCAGAAGTCGAAGCCGGCCGAGGACTGGATCAACCGGGATCCCGAGGCCTGGTACACCGGCACATCTGAGCACATGGGCACGGAGGCCTTCGAGGACTACCGGCGGGCGATCCGCAATCCCGAGGTCGTCCACGCCATGTTGGAGGACTATCGCGCAGGGCTCGGCATCGATCGGCGTCACGACGAGGAGGACCGCGCCGCGGGACGGAAGGTGCGCTGCCCGACGCTCGTGCTGTGGGCCGAGCGCGACGACGCGGAGGAGCTCTACGGCGACCTTCGCCCGATCTGGGAGCCGTGGGCGGACGACCTTCGTGTCGAAGGCATCGACTCCGGCCATCACATGTCCGAAGAGGCGCCCGAGGCTCTGGCAGCGCGGTTACTCGCCTTTCTGTCCGTGCCTTGACGTCGTCCGGCGACCCCGGTACCGTGATCGAACACATGTTCGCGGAAGGAGGCCCGATGACCGAGCGGCAGCGCGCGATTCTCGAGTACCTGCACGAGTACGTCGACGAGCACGGCTACCCGCCCACGGTGCGAGAGATCGGCGAGGCCGTCGGCCTCCGGTCGCCCTCGACCGTCCACGCACACCTCGCGCAGCTGGAGCGCGCCGGGGCGCTGAAGCGGGACCCGACGAAGCCGCGGGCGATCGAGCTGACCGACCGGCGCCGCGCCGCACCCGTCGAGGAGGCGGAGGTGCGCCGGCTGCCACTGGTGGGCCAGATCGCCGCAGGCGGACCGCTGCTCGCGGAGCAGAATGTCGAAGACGAGATCGGCGTGCCGGAGCCGCTCGCCGCGGGCGCCGACTTCCTCCTGCGCGTGAAGGGCGACTCGATGGTGAACGCCGGGATCCTCGACGGCGACATCGTCGTGGTGCAGCGGCGCGAGGACGCGCGGAACGGGGAGATCGTCGTCGCGCTGACCGGTGACGACGAGTCGGCGGACGAGGCAACCGTGAAGCGGTTCTTCCGGGAGGACGGCCGCATCAGGCTCCAGCCGGAGAACGACGCGCTCGAGCCCATCTACTCGCCGTACGTGCAGATCCTCGGCCGGGTCGTGGGGGTGTTCCGGAGGCTCTGATGGAACGCGTCCGGTCGTTCAACCGCACGCTCGACCAGGAGCTCGTCGCGCTGATGCGCGGCGCCAGCCTGGAGTGCCCCGTTTGCGGGGAGTTCGTGATGCGGTCGAACGGTGCGGTGTGCTGCCCGGAATGCGGCTTCCGGCTCGGCTCGCGCGACCGGCAGGCCCAGGAACCCCGGCTACAATTCGGTCTGCAGGCCGGGTGATCGCGGGCCGGTGCAAGCCGGTCCGAGGAAAGTCCGGACACCGTAGGGCAGGACGCTGGGGAAATCCCAGACGGCGAAAGCCGATGGAAAGTGGCACAGAAAGGAAACCGCCAGGAGCGAAAGACTCTCCGGAGACGCTCAGGGTAAGGGTGAAAAGGTGGGGTAAGAGCCCACCAGCATCGCGGTGACGCGGTGGCTCGCCAAACCCCGTCCGGTGCAAGGCGAAGCAGGCTCCGCTGACGCTGCCCGCCGAGGAGCCGGGTGCGCCGCTCGAGCCGTCGGGAGACCGCCGGCCTAGAGAGATGGTCATCCACGACAGAATCCGGCTTACAGGCCTGCTACCGAAAACCCCCGCACCGCGGGGGTTTTCTATTGGGCTACGTTAAATGCATTCGCTTCCGACTCCACGGACGCTTGTCCGGCTCGGGCTCGTGGTCTTCGTGCTCGCCTGGATCTTCGGGCCCTACGAGCTTCGCTCGGCGGTGCCGATCTGGCTGCCGTTCCTCATTGCGCTCGGCCTCGAGCTGCATTTCTTCGTCGAGGCCTATCGGGCCGCGCCGGCGCCGTCGCGGGACCGCGGCCCACAGGAGGCGGACCGTGACCTCTTCGGATACGGCGGCGAGACCGATGAGCTCGTCCTTGTCCGTGACGGCGACGAGGAGCTCTGGGTCCCGTACGCCGGCGAGACCCCCGAGGAGCTGGAGGAGCGGATCGCCGAGGGGCTGGACGAGGACGACGAGCCGGAGGAGTCGGCGGTTCCCCACTCGCGGCCGTGGCGCAGCCTGCTCGTGGGGCTCGGCGTCGTCGCATCACTCGCCGCGCTCTTCTGGATCGTCGAGGCGAGGACGGGCTGGAACGGGATCGGCGAGGACGCACGCGCCGCGGCGATGGAGCGCTTCTCTCAGGAGGCCTCGCGCCTCGCGGCCAAGCCGGTCACGATCAGATGCGACGAGTCCGGCGACTACGTCGGCGCCGTCCAGCACAGCGACGGTGTCGCGGCGGTCGGCGGCGACCTCGCCTACCTGACGCCCGAGCGCTGCCTCGATCTGTACCGGCTCGCGTTCAAGGGCGAGATCCGATCGAATCGGACGGGCCGGGCAATCGCAGTCCTCGCCCACGAGTCGTGGCACCTCCGCGGCGTCGCCGACGAGGGCGTCACGGAGTGCTACGCGTTCCAGTCCGGCGTCGACCTCGGCCGCCGACTCGGCCTCTCGTACGACCGATCCCTCGAGCTGATGCATCGGCAGTTCGTGGAGAACACGGGGCGCAGGGGCTCGAGCATCGAGTACCGCGTCCCGGAGGAGTGCCGCGACGGCGGGAGCCTCGACCTGAAGCCGCGCGACGAGCGGTTTCCTTAGTCGCGGCGGAAGTGCATCCGGACGACGGAGCCGGCCGGGGTGCTGCGGATCTCGATCACATCGGCGACTCGGCGGGCGATCATCAGCCCACGGCCGGCCTCCGCCGTCGGCTTCGCGATCTCGTAGCCGGCGAACGGATCGTCGATCCCTCGTCCCGTGTCGCCGATCTCACAGACGAAGGTCTCCGGCGTGGTCCAGGTCCGAACGCGGGCGACGAGGGCCGCATGCCGGAAGACGTTTGCCGCGACCTCACCGGTTGCAAGCTCGGCATCGCGCCGCGTGTCTTCCGGCAGGCCGGCCGACGATGCGCGCTCGCGGACGAAGCGGCGGACGACGCTCGCCCTCGCGAAGTACGCGTCCGCGGCGGCCTCCGGCGGAGCGGGCAGCGGCACGCTGTCGAGGCGATCCGCGAACGCCTCGGGCTCGAGATAGTCGGCGGATGGCGTCCGATGCTCTCCGTGGCCCCAGTTCGGGTGGGTCAGCCGGGCGTCGTCGACGATGTCCGGCGAGAGCCGCATTCCGTCGTACGGGCAGACGAGCCAGACGGGATGCGACGCCAGGGCGACGTTGAGGAACGACTCGTAGCGCTTCCATTCGGCCACGCCGGGACCGGCGTGCGGCGGCCAGCACGGCTCGCCGAGGAGCCGGACACGGCTCGCGCCCTCAGCTACGCGGCGCTCGATGTAGTCGAGGAAGATCCCGAGGCGCTCGACCGCCCCATGGGCCTCGGCGTTCTCCGCCCAGTCCACCGAGTCGGCGTGGTGACCGAGCTGCCGTCGGAGCAGCCGGGCGTTCTCCTCGGTCGGTGCGGCGAGGATCGGCTCGCCGAGCTCGATTCCCTCCTCCAGGAACGGCAGCGCTCCGGTCCGGAACTCGTCGTCGGACGAGTACACGAAGGCGTCGTGCACGAGGCCGTGTGCCTCCACGGTGCCACTGTAACCACCCTCTCTCCGAGTCAATCCTGAGAGACGGTGAGCCAGAAGTCGGCCCGCCCGGGCGCCGCGCGGGCCGCGCCGCCGTGCGCCTCCGCGACGGCCGCGACGAGCGCGAGCCCGAGGCCCGACCCGCCACGGGTCCGCGCGGCGTCGGCGCGTGTGAACCGCTCGAAGGCGTGCGGACGGAACTCGTCGGTCAGTCCGGGGCCCTCGTCGCGCACATGCAGCTGCACGAGCCCGTTCTCCTCCACCGCCTCCAGGCTGATCGTGCCTGCGCCGTGCCGGAGCGCGTTGTCGACGAGGTTTCCCAGCGCCTGCTCGACGCGAAGGCGGTCGGCGTGGATGACGAGGCCGTCAGCGTCCTGCGCCTCGATCGACCGGCCGGCAGCCGCGGCCCGCGGGGCGAAGGCCTCACGCACCGAGCCGAGGACGTCGTTGGCGGACAGCGACTCCCGCCGCAGCGGCAGGCGGCCCTCGTCCGCCTGCGCCAGGACGAGCAGGTCCTCGGCGAGCCTCGACAGCCTGTCGGTCTCCGCCGCCGCGGACCGGATCGCGGATCGGAGCTCCTCCTCGGTCCGCGGCGTCCGCAACGCGAGCTCGAGCTCGGTCTTCAGCAGGGCGAGCGGCGTGCGCAGCTCGTGACTCGCGTCGGCGACGAAGCCTCGTTCGCGCTCGATCGTCCGCTCGAGCCGTCCGAGCATCTGGTTCAGGGTCGCGGCGAGGCGAGAGATCTCGTCCCGGGCAGGCCCGGACGGGAGTCTCCGGCCGGGCTCCGAGCCGGAGATCGCGTCCGCCTCGGCCCGCATCGTGTCGACCGGACGGAGGGCGGCGCCGGCGAGCAGGTAGCCGAGCAGCGAGCTGAGCAGGAGCGCGATCGGCGCTACGACCAGCAGCTGGCTGAGCAGTTCGGCCAGCGCCTCGTCCCGGTCGGCAAGCGACGTTCCGACGAGCACGGTCCGCAGGCCGAGATCAGTCTCCACGGTGGTGCCCTTCGTCCGCGTGCCGCCCTCGACGCGGTCGCGCGGCACCGCGGAGATCCGTCCGCCCACGATCGTCGTGAACCCCTCCTCGTCGGCGCGACGCCCCGTCTCACCGGTTCGCGCGAGGGCCACCGCGTCGCGCAGGCGCGCGTCGAGCGCTTCCGAGATCCCCTCGTCGAGCGCCGACTGGACGCGGAAGTAGACGAATGCGCCCGTGGCCGCGAGCACGACCGCCATCGCGACCGCGAAGGCGAGCGACAGGCGGGCGCGGATCGGCAGCCGGCTCATCCGTCCCGCAGCCGGTAGCCCGCGCCACGCACCGTCTCGATCGAGTCGCGGCCGAACGGCCGGTCGACCTTCTCGCGCAGGTAGCGGACGTAGACGTCGACGACGTTCGAGCGGTTCTCGTAGCCGTAGTCCCAGCAGTGCTCGAGGAGGTACAGGCGCGAGAGGACATGGCCTGGGCGGCGCATGAACGCCTCGAGCATCCGGAACTCCTTCGTCGAGAGCTGGAGCTCGGCATCGCCGCGCCACGATCGCTGCGTCGCAGGGTCGAGGCGCAGGTCGCCGACCTCGAGCACCGTCGGGCGCTCCACCGCGGGCCGACGTGAGAGGGCGCGCAGCCGTGCGAGCAGCTCGGCGAACGAGAACGGCTTCGTCAGGTAGTCGTCCGCACCGGCGTCCAGGCCGGCCACCCGGTCCTCGACCGAGTCGCGCGCGGTCAGCATCAGCACGGGCGACCACATGCCCGCCTTCCGCAGCTCGCGGCAGACCTCGAACCCGTTCCGGCCCGGAAGCAGGACGTCGAGCACGATCGCGTCGTAGTCCGTGGCCTCCGCCATCCAGATCGCGTCGTCGCCCGTGCCGGCGATGTCCGCGCTGTAGCCCTCGTCGGTCAGCCCGCGCCGGATCAGCGCGGCCATCTTCGGCTCGTCCTCCACGATCAGCACGCGCATGGACGAATCGTGGCACTCCTGTGATGAGAGAAAGATGAGAAACGGCTCTCATCATCGTTTCACTTGTCCGAGCTACGGTGGCTCCATGGTCAGAAACAGAACGAAACTCGCAGTCGCAATCGCAGCCGTCGCTGTCCTCGCCGGCGGCGGGGCATACGCCTACGCCGGCGGCGGTGACGACGGCGAGGGCAACTACAACGGGCCCGGCGCCGATCGCGCCCGGGCGGCCGCTCTCGCCCACATGGGCGGCGGCACCGCCAACGCAGTCGAGCGCAACGACGAGGAGGCCGCCTGGGAAGTCGAGGTGACGAAGGACGGCAAGACCGTCGACGTCCACCTCGATGCGGACTACAAGTTCGTCAGCACCGAGGGCGACAGCGAGAACGAAGGCTCCGACACGGACTAGGCGCGAAGGACGACCTCGAGGGCGGTCCCGCGGCCGGGCGCCGAGATAAACCCGAAGGCGCCGCCGATCGAGGCCGCGCGGGTCTTCATGTTCTTCAAGCCCTGACCGGCCCCGTTGTCAGCAGGCTCGAAGCCGGCGCCGTCGTCCAGGATCCGGACGAGGCGCCGCGTCCCGTCCCGGCCGATCCAAACCTCCGCCTGCGTGGCGCCGGCGTGCTTGCGCACGTTGGCGAGTCCCTCCTGGACGATGCGGAACACCTCGATCTGCTCGTCCGGCGCCAGCACGACGCCCGGATCGACTTCGAGCTCCACGGCCAGCTCGCCGTCGGCGGTGAGCACGTCGAGGTAGCGGCGGAGCGCCGCGTCGAACGGCGCGTTGCCGCTTGCGGACGAGAGGGCGAGGATCGCGAACCGCGCCTCCTGCTGGGCGAGCACGGCGGCGGACTTCAGCCGCCGCACCGTCCCTTCCGGCGCCGAGCCGCGCTCGAGCATCGCCGCATGGGTCGAGATCGTGAACAGGTACTGCGCCAGGCCGTCATGGATCTCCCGCGCGACGCGCGCCCGCTCCTCCGCAACGGCGCGGCCGAACTCGGCGTGACGAATCGCGCGCCACACGCCGGCGAGCAGGAGCCCGTAGCAGAGGAGCCGAAGGAAATCGCCCTGGGACACGACGCCGCTGGCCACGACCGGCGTGAAGATGTAGTGCAGGTCGGCGGAGAGCATCAGGGTCGCCGCGAGCGCGAACCAGCGGTCGAGGTCCTCGCCGTACCGCCGGTAGCGCAGGCCGAACCCGACGACCGCCAGGAGGCTGAGGACCCCCTGCACGGCGAGCGCGACGATCATCAGGCCGGGCAGGTCGGCTCCGGTCTCGAGGCTCGGAAGCGACTCCGCGAACGTCCGCGCGAGCACCCAGACCCCGGCGAGCGAGACGGCCACGAGGCAGAGCACGACGCGCAGCGCGGATCGTCCCTCGGCGGTTCGACCCCGAGCGAACGACGCGGCTGCGATCAGCGCGAGGGCAAGCGTGCGGCCGGCGACCCCGGCCCAGGCCTCGGGCGTCCGGATCGGATCGCCGCCGAGCACCGGGCAGACGGCGAAGAAGAGCCCGGTCGCCGCGGCGGTCGCGAAGCCGGCGCAGAGCAGGAGGTCGAGCCGCCGCCCTTCCACCGTGAACCGGATGCCGGCGAGCACGGCGACGATCGTCGCGGCGAGCACGATCGCCGTGTCGACCATGAGCCGCAAGTTCGGCAGCTCGTAGGTCGAGCGGAGGTCCGGGTAGGCCAGGAACAGCGCGAGGGCAGCGCCGAGCAGGCCGACGAGCAGGAGCTCCCCGACGAGCCACGCCTGGTAGGCGTCACGGTCATCGCGCCGCATTTCCCTCTTGTCGGCAGGACGGCGGCTGCCGATAAGGGGCGTGATGAAGCCGCGCATCCTGCTCGTGGACGACCATCCACTGACCCGCGACGGGCTCGCCGCGCTGCTCGCAGACCACGGATTCGAGATCGCGGGCGAGGCGGGCGGCGGCCACGAGGCGATCGAGAAGGCGCAGGAGCTGCAGCCCGACGTCGTGCTGCTCGACCTCTCGATGCCGGATCTCGACGGCCTCAGCGCGCTTCCGGAGCTTCGAACCGCGGCGCCCGACTGCGAGGTCGTGGTGCTGACGGCGTCCGGCGACGAGGCGAACCTGCTGGCCGCGATCCGCGCCGGTGCGGCCGGCTATCTGCTGAAGACGGAGCCGCCCGAGCGGCTCGTGGACTTCCTCCACGGCGCCGCCCGCGGCGAGGCTGCGCTTTCCGGCGCCGTCGCCCGCCGCCTGCTCGACCAGGTCCGGAACGGCGGCCCCACCGATGCCGGCGTTCCTGAGTCGGTCGCCCGCAAGGTCAGCGCGCGCGAGCTCGAGGTGCTTCTTCTGCTCGACGAGCATCTCGGCACCGACCAGATCGCGAAGCGGCTGTTCATCTCCGAGCACACGGTCCGCTCGCACGTCAAGAGCCTCCTCCGGAAGCTCCAGGTCTCGTCCCGCCGGGAGGCCTTGGAGCTCCTGGCGACCGCTCGCGCGCAAGCGGCGTAGTCACCCAACTTGGGTGAGTGCGGATCGCCCTCCCCGGGCGACGACGGCTGCACCCGCCGCACCGATACTGAGACGGATCCTCTCTCTCGCGAAATCGCGGCGAGATCGCGGTGAGGGCGGTGGCTCTTCCTCCTTGAACCGAACGGCCGGCGCAAGCCGGCCGTTGGGCGTGGCCTATGAGAGCCCGT
>Ga0081538_10000918_pt1 | contig 31780 bp, 36 predicted proteins | sample TabmetS5T2R1_FD_71022 | JGI IMG/M metagenome (GOLD analysis project Ga0081538, IMG submission 71022) | Tabebuia heterophylla rhizosphere microbial communities from the University of Puerto Rico - S5T2R1 | ecosystem: Host-associated > Plants > Roots > Rhizosphere ...
TGTCGTCGCGTCCACGGATTCCGGTTTTCGCCTCCGGGCGGATTAGGGCGAAATGGGCGGTACTGGGCTCGAACCAGTGACCCCCAGCTTGTCGAGCTGGTGCTCTCCCAACTGAGCTAACCGCCCTTGCGGGTGCTCAGTGTAGCGGCTCAGGCGCCGAGGTCATCGCTGACGAGGCGCGCGCCGGCGACCATCGCCTGGAGCTTCCGGAGCGCCAGGTCGCGCGCCAGGTACTTCATGCCACAGTCGGGGGCGACGACGAGCCGCTCCGGGTCGACCACCTCGAGTGCGCGGCGGATCCGCTCGGCGACGGCCTCCGGCGTCTCGGCCTCGGGCGAGCCGAGATCGAGGACTCCCAGGACGATCACCTTGCTCGGGAGCTCGCGCAGCACCTCGGGGTCGAGGTTCGGCTGCGCCGCCTCGAGCGAGATGTGGGTCGCGCGGCAGCCGTCCAGCTCGCGCAGGAACGGGTAGCCCGTGAGCCGCTGCTTGACGATGTGCGCGTAGCCGAAGCAGGTGTGGAGGACGGTGTCACCCTCGATGCCCTCGAGCGCGCGGTTGATCGCCTCGAGCGCGTATTCCTTCGCTGGCTCGGGGCGCGCCTGCAGGTACGGCTCGTCGATCTGGACGACGTCGGCGCCTGCCGCCTTGAGGTCTCGTAGCTCCTCGTTGACGGCCTCGGCGTACCCGAGCGCGAGGCTGCGCCCGTCGCCGTAGTGATCGTCCTGCGCCTGCTGCGTCATCGTGAACGGCCCAGGGACGGTGATCTTGATCCGGCGGTCGGTGATCGCCCGCAGGAACTCGACGTCGCCGACCTCGACCGGTCGCGTACGTTGGATCGGGCCGATGACGCGCGGGACGGGGTTCTCGTGGCCCGTGCGGTCGAGCGCGACGCCCGGGTTGTCGAGGTCGACGCCGTCGAGCGCGGTCGCGAAGCGGTTGGAGTAGCTCTCACGGCGCATTTCACCGTCCGTGACCACGTCCACACCCGCGCGTTCCATGTCCTGGACGGCGAGCCGCGTGGCGTCGTCCTGGGCCTGCTCCAGGAACGGCGCGTCCACCCGCCAGAGCTCGAGCGCGCGCACACGCGGCGGCAGCCGTGCTCCGAGGCGCTCCCTGTCGATCAGCCAGTCGGGCTGCGGATAGCTCCCGACGACCGTCGTCGTCAGGCTCACGCGGGCGACTTCACCGACTCCACGTAGCCGCGCACGTCGGCGGCCGGCTCGGTGTAGGCCTCGCCGAGCGCGTCCTCCATGTTCCCGATGTACTCCTCCGCCCAGGACGGGAGGTCGTAGTCGATCGCGCGGAGGAACTCGAGCGTGGCCGCGAAGCGCATGTCGGCGATGGATGGGCTGTCGCCGCCGATGAACGTCCGGCCGGCGAGGAAGAACGTGTTGTAGACCTCGAGCGGCCCGGCGACCGCCGCCTCGGCGTCCTTCGCGGCTTTTGCCTTCATGGCCTCGTCGGCCTCGGACGTGGCGACTTCGCCCGCGTACTGGGCGAAACCGAGCGTCGGGTAGGTCGCGCGCGCCAGGAGCGGATAGAGCGTCCCGATGAGGTAGAACATCGCGCTGTCGACCATCGCCCGCTCCCCCGGATCGGTGGGATAGAACTGGTCGAGGCCGTGCTTGTTGCAGAGGTACTGCATGATCGCGCAGCTCTCCCAGAGCGCGCCTTTCGGCAGGCCCTCCTCCTCGAGCAACGGCGTCAGGTCAGCCGGGTCCTTGGCGAGGAACTCGGGGGTGCCTTTCTTCCCCCAGACGTCCAGTTCCTCGAACTCGAGGCCGGCGGCCCGGACGAAGATTCGGACGGTCAGGTTGTTGACGCTCGGCTTCAGGATGCTCAGCGTGTTGGCAGGCATTTCGCCCTCCCCTCTCTAGCTGTACGGGTCCTTCGGCGATCGGTCCTCCGAGAGCGACGCCCGCGATCGCCCGACGAGCGTCTCGATGGCATCCGCCAGGTGCTCCTGGTCGATGTTGTAGTCGCCGCGCTCCACGCGGAGCTTGTGCGACTCGAGCAGCACGTCGGCGTGCGTGAAGCCGAACGGCGGCTCGAAGCGGTACGAGGCGAGCTCGATCAAAAGCCCGAGCGGGTCCTCGAAGTAGATCGAGTCCATGAAGCCACGGTCCTTCGGGCCGCTGTGACGGATGCCCCGTTCGTCCAGGCGCTCGACCACCTGCTTGAAGGTCGCCTGGGAGACCGCGAACGCGATGTGGTGCACGCAGCCGATGTCGGTCGACGTCCGCGTCGGGTCGGGCAGCCGCTCCTCGTTCGTGAAGACGGTGATGAGGCGGCCGTCGCCGGGATCGAAGTAGAGATGGCTCTCGGACTCGTTGTCGAGGTTCGGCTGCTCGAAGACGAACGGCATGCCGAGCACGCCCTCCCAGAAGCCGATCGACGTCTGCCGGTTCGCGCCGGCGAGCGTGATGTGGTGGACGCCCTCGCTCTGGATCTTGCGCACGGCCCTCAGCGCTCCACGAGCTTCGACTTGTACTCGCTCCGCTGGAGGCTCCCCCACGGCACGAGCTCCACCTGGGTCTGCACCACGAGCACGGCGCGGATCCTCTCACGAATTGCTTGCGCGAGCAAAGGATCATCGTTCGCCCCGCGCGCGAGCTCGACGGACACGGGCAGCGGCGGCTCCTGCTTCACCCCTGGCGACTGCGGCCTGACGAGGACGTGGCCGGTCACGTCGGGAGCGAAGGCGCTCACGACCTCGCGCACCGCGGACGGGAAGACGTTCACGCCGCGGACGATGAGCATGTCGTCGGTGCGCCCTATGCAGCGCACCCGCGGGCCGGTGCGGCCGCACGGGCACGGGCTCGTCCGCACCTCGACGTGGTCGCGCGTCCGGAAGCGCAGGAGCGGCGCGGCTCGATGCTGCAGATGCGTGAGCACGAGCTCGCCGGCGGCGCCGTCCTCGAGCTCGAGCGCCTCGCCGGTCCCGGGGTCGATGAGCTCGACATGGACGAAGCCGCGGGCGCCCAGGTGCATCCCGTCCCGCTCCTCGCATTCGCCCCAAAGCGACGGGCCGATGTCGCCGATCCCCATCGCCTCCGTTACCCGCGCTCCCCACCCCTCCTCGAGCTTGCCGCGGAACGCGTGCTCGCCGCCGCCCGGCTCGCCCGCGACGAGGACGCGCTCGACGCTCGACTCACGCAGGTCGAGGCCGCGCTCGAGGTCCGTCTCGACGAGGTGGGCGGCGTAGGACGGCGTCAGCACGACCGCTTCGGGGCGGAGCAGCTCGATCGCCCGCAGAAGCCGCTCAGTGTTCCCGGTGCCGACGGGGATGTGGCGGAGGCCGATGCGCTCGAAGGCAGCGAGCGCCGCGCCGGCGACGAACGGACCGGCATTGTAGGTGGACACGATCCACTGCCCCGGGGCGACGCCGGAAGCGGCGTAACTCCGGGCCGACCCGGTCACCCAGTTCTCGAGGTCGCCGGCGGTCACGGGCAGATATGTCGGCGTGCCGGTGGTGCCGCTCGTCGAGTAGACGCGGACGACCTCGGACGGGTCGGCGGCGAAGTGGGCCCCGAACGGGCTCTTCGGGGTCGCCGTTGCCTTCAACGCGCTCTTGTCGGTAAGAGGGAGCTGCGCGATCTCGGCCAGTCCGACGTCTGGCGCTCCGGCGAGCTTCTCGCGGTAGAACGGCGAGCGCGCGAGCAGGTACGCGAGCTGTGCTCGGAAGGCCTCGTCGTCGAGCGCGAGCTGCTCGTCCCAGGGCCGGGCTTCGACCTCAGGCTCGAGCATCGGGCTCGTACTCGACGGCCTCCTCCGCGGCCCGCGCGAGCGCGAAGCCGATCGGCTGCTCACGCTCCTCGGCTAGGTGCGCAAGCAGGCCGGCCGTGCGCGCAAGGATCGGGACCGCCTTGACGGCGTCGGCCGAGAACCCAAGATCGAGCATGACCGCCGCAATCGGCATGGCGACGTTCATCGGCAATTGCGTCGCCCACACCTCCGCGACGGAGTCGTGCAGGCAATGCGCGAGCAGGACGTGCGGCCCGCTCACCCCACGGTCGTCGGCCAGCTCGAGGATCCGCTCGGCCCGCGGATCGACCGGCCGGTGCACCGGATGGCCGAAGCCGGGCACCTTGCTGCCGGCCGCGTGGGTCGTGCGGGCGATCCGCTCGGCGACGACCGGCGGCTCCTCGCCCGCGGCGACTTCCTCCTGTGCTTCGGCGAGAAGCCGCGCGCACGATCCGGAGGTGCCGAGGACGACCGGCCCGCAGCCGAGGATCCCGGCGGCCACGGCGCCGTGCAGCGAGCTTGGATCGGCGGCGAGCGTCATGCGCGCCGCGACGTTGCTCGGCATCATCCCGTGCTCCGCGATGCTGACGAGGAGGAGGTCGAGGAAGAAGCGCTGGTCATCCGTCGGCTCGCGGCCGGTGAGCAGGAGGTGGAAGTACTCGGTGAAGCTGAGCCTGCCCATGACGTCGTCGCAGAGGTCTCGTCCCCGCACCTCGACGCGGTCCGGATAGGCCTGGCTGATGGAGCTGACGGGCCTGGAGCGCTCGGTCGCCACGCCGGCGACGCTATGTAATCGGATGCCTGACCGTCAAGGAGCCTGCGGCTCGCGCAGCCCGAGCACGAACGCCGAGAGGAAGGCGCCGGCGATCAGGATCCAGCCGGCGAGCTCTGCTCCCTCCTCCAGCAGGACCTCCAGCTCGTAGAGCACCGAGCCGCGGTCGAAGCCGGCGCGGATGATCCCTGCGGAGAGGAGCTCGAGAAGCACCGCCGCACCGAGGAGCACGAGGCCGGCGAGGACGAAGCGGGATGCCCGGCGCGGCAGCGTCTCGGCGAGCTTCCACAGCGCGGCGAAGAGGGCGGCCAGGAGCGGCAGGTAGAGAATCGGCCAGAGCACGCGCGCCGGCTCCCAGCCGGCGAGTCCCTCGGCACGGTCGGCGAGATCGCCCAGCCGCTCGTGGAGCCCGAGCTGGTCGTCCAGCGACAGGTACGCGGCGATCGCGGCGACGAAGAGCAGGAGCTTGCGCCTCGCCCGATCGACGAGGGAGAGCAGCCCCGCCCCGAGCGCTGCCCACGCGGTCGCCACCACGCTGACCCAGGAGAAGACGCTCACGTCGCTGTCGGCGAGCAGCAGCTCGACCTCGCGTTCGAGCGCCCAGAGGTCGAACAGGTCGACGACCGCTTGCACGGCCACCGCGACGGCCGCGAGCATCAGGGCGCCGGAGAGGATTCGGGCCGCAAGCTGGTCGGGCCCGGTCGTATCGACCGCAGTCATCTGGGACGCACGAAAGCGCCTCCGGGACGGAACTGCAACCCCGTCAGCCTGAGACCCGCTCGAAGCAGAGGCTCACGCCGTCGGTGTCCTCGGCCCGGCCGACCGAGACGAGGCGGAAGCGGCGAAGCGGCAGCTCGCCGTCCGCCAGGGCGGGACCGCTCCCGACAAAGGTCGGCGCCAGCGTGAGGATGAGCTCGTCCAGGCGGTCGGCCGCCAGGAATTGGGCCGCGAGGTTGCCACCGCCGATCAGCCAGACGCGCTTCAGACCTGCGTCCTCGAGCTCGCGGGCGAGCTCGCGGACATCCCCCGCGAAGCGGCGCAGGTTCGCGCCCTCGATGTCGGGCAGGTCGTCTCGGTGGGTGACGAGCCACGTCGGGCGATCGCCGTACGGCCACGAGTGCCGCGTCATGAACTCGTACGTGCTCGCGCCCATGACGAGGCCGTCGATCTCGGCGAAGAAGTCGGCATAGCCGTGGTCGCCGGCGTCCGTCGAGAGCGTCTCCAGGAACGCCAGGTCGTGGTCGGGCCCGGAGATGCGGCCGTCCAGGCTGGCGGCCACGTAGTAGACGATGCGCATCAGAGCGCGTCGAACGCGTGCCGGCCCAGGAGCACGAGCGGGTCGATCACGTGTCCGCGCCGCCACACCTGGAAGTGGAGATGCGTCCCCGTGCAGTACCCGGTGCAGCCGGCGCGGCCGATGATCTGGCGAGCCGTGACCGTCTCGCCCTTCTTCACGAAGGCGCGCGCGAGGTGTGCGTACATCGTCACGATCCTGCCCTCGTGACGGACCTTGACGACCAGGCCGTGGCCGGAGTCACGGGGGAGCCAGCCGACGTGAATGACGACGCCGGTCCGGGCCGCCCGGACGCGTGTCTCGGCCCAGCCCTCGATGTCGATGCCTAGGTGCAGCCGGCCCCAGCGAGGGCCGAATGGCGAGCCAAGCGGGCCGTCCATCGGAACGAGCCAGCGCGCCTCCCGGAAGGAGTCGGCGGGGGATTCCTCATAGCCGGCCTGCGCGGGCGATGCGAGGACGGAGCAACAAAAAAGGCCCAATAGCAGGGCCTTCACTCGAAACACGAGGCGGAACGGTAGCAGAAATCAGAAGATCTCCGGACACCAGGGCTTGCGATCCGTGCGGAAGAGCGCGTCGGCGCGGGCAACTGCGCCCTCCTTGACCTCCTCGAGACGGCCGGCTCGAAGGAGGTCGGCGAAGGTGAACCCGCCCAGGTAGACGCATCCGAGCGCGTCGACCGAGAGCCGCAGATCGGGGCCGGCCGTCGTCTTGGAGCCGTCGAGCGCGTAGCGGCCGTCGTTCCACGGGCAGAAGGCGTCGCTCACCTCGAGGACGAGGTCACCGTCGGCCGCGTACGCCCGCGCGGCCAGCGCAGCGCCGACGTCCACCGGCCGGATCCAGAGGCCGTCGCCGACTCGGAACCTCATGCGGTTCTGCTCGAGGAGCAGCAGATGGAGCGGGTGGTCGACGGGCAGCAGCTCGGCTTCGACCTTGGCCATCCAGTCGATGTCGAGGAGGTACCGCCACACCGCGGCGGTGGCTGCGGGCGTCACCCCCATCGCCTCGACGACGACCGTCGTTCCCGTCGGGACGCCGTCGGCATAGGAGAAGTTCAGCCGGTAGCTCGCGTACGCCTCCGGCTCTCCGGCTCGTTCGAGCACCGCGAAGGCGAGCTCGCCGCCCCCGGCGCGCCGCCACTCGGGGTCGGCCAGGCTGCGCGTCTTCCACCACTCCTCCGTGCGGGAGATCATCCCCGGCGTCGTCGCCGCGACGGAGTCGTAGATCCGCGGGAAGAGCTCGAGGGCCTCGTCGGCCACTACGAGCCGCGGCGTGCCCGGCCAGTCGACGGCCCGATTGAAGGCCGTGTGCGCCTTGGGAATCTCGACATCGGCGCAGATCGAGGCGAGTCCGTAGCCGAAGCGGCCGTAGAGCGCACCCTCCGAGGCCCAAAGGGCCGCGATCGCCTCGCCGCGCGCATGCGCGTCCTTGAGCTGGACGTTCATCAGCTCCCGAACGATCCCGCGTCGGCGGTGGGTCGGCAGCACGCCGACGACCGTTACGCCGGCCGTCGGCACCGGCCCGCCCGGAACCGTGAGCTTGAACTCGAACGCACCCGCGCCGGCGACGATCGCGCCGTCGTCGGTCGCGACATGCAAACGCCCTTCGGGTAGCGGCATCCCGGCCGCCCGTTCCTCGTCGGGGCCGGCAGGCGACCCGAAGTAGTGCCAGATCGGCCGGAGCGCGTCGAGACGCTCGTCGGGCTCCGCGGTGCGGATCTCGATGTTCATGGGCCAACCGGCCCACGAACATGGGGAGGGTGTGTGAGGGAACCGGGAGGTTCTCTCACTGTCTCAAAGAAGGGGGCTCGTGGAGGAAACATGGATTCCCCCACGGGAGCGAGCCGAAGGCGAGGGACGGTCAGACGACTTTCTCCAGCGGCGCGTAGTCGAGCATGAGCCGGCGCTCGGCACCGTCCTGCGCGAAGCGGACGGTGACGATGCCGTCGCCTTCGATCCGGACGACGACGCCCTCGCCCAGGGTCGAGTGGCGCACGGAGTCGCCGGTCGAGAGGTCGGGCGTCTGCGCCGCAGGCGCCTGGGAGGAGCGCGGGGCGTTGTACCCCGTCCACGAAGCAGGCCGCAGGCGCTCGTGCTCGATCTCGTCCTGCGGCAGCTCCTCGAGGAAGCGGCTTGGACGCCGATAGTCGCGGGAGCCCCAGAGGGAGCGCGTGGCCGCGTGCGTGAGGGTCAGCCGCTCCTGGGCGCGGGTGAGGCCGACGTAAGCGAGCCGCCGCTCCTCCTCGATGCCCTGCTCCTCGATCGAGCGGGCGTGCGGGAAGACGCCCTCCTCCATCCCGACGAGAAACACTGCCCTGAACTCGAGGCCCTTCGCGTTGTGGAGCGTCATCAGGGTCACGCGGCTCTCCTCCTCCGCCATGGCGTCCTGGTCGGAGAAGAGCGAGATCTGCTGCAGGAACTCCGAGAGGCTCGGGTTCTCCGCGGCGGCATGGTACTCGAGCGCGACGCCGCCGAGCTCGAGCAGGTTCTCGATTCGGCCCTGCGCCTCGATCGTGCGCTCGGCCTTGAGCGCCTCCATGTAGCCGGACTGGTCGAGCACACGCTCGAGCAGCTCCGCAATGGGAAGCTCGAGCGCGCCCGCCATCAGGGACTGGAGCAGCCCGTGCAGGCGCTGGACCGCCTTGAGCGGAGCGGCGCCGACACCCGCCTCCTCGGCCTGGTCGAGCGCCTCGAAGAGCGAGATGCCCTGGACGTCCGCATAGGCCTGCAGGCGCGCAATCGAGGCGTCGCCGATGCCGCGGCGGGGCCTGTTCGCGATCCGGGCGAGGGAGACGCCGTCGAAGGGGTTGTCGATCACCTGCAGATAGGCGACGACGTCCTTGATCTCGGCGCGCTCGTAGAAGCGCGGGCCGCCGATCACCTGGTAGGGGATCTCCTGGCGGACGAGCACGTCCTCGAGCACGCGCGACTGCGAGTTCGTCCGGTAGAAGACCGCGATCTCCGCGCCGCCATGGCCCTCCTCGACCAGTGCTGCGATCTCGGCCGCGACGTAGCGCGCCTCGGCATGCTCGTCCTCGACCTCGATCGCGCGGACCGCGTCGCCCTCCCCCAGCTCGCTGAAGAGGTTCTTCGGCTTCCGTTCGCGGTTGTGCGCGATCAGCGAGTTCGCCGCGCGGAGGATCGCATTCGTCGAGCGGTAGTTCTGCTCGAGCGCGATCGTCAGCGCCCCGCCGAAGTCGCGCTCGAACTCGAGGATGTTGCGGATGTCGGCCCCGCGGAACGCGTAGATCGACTGGTCGGGATCGCCGACGGCGAACACGTTCCCGTGCTTGCCGGCTAGGAGCTGGAGGAGCCGGTACTGGGCGTGATTCGTGTCCTGGTACTCGTCAACGAGGACGTAGCGGAAGGCCTTCTGCCACTTCTCCCGGGCGTCGGGATGGTGCTCGAGGATCTCGACGGTGCGCATGATCAGGTCGTCGAAGTCCATCGCGTTCGAGGTGAGCAGCCGCTCCTGGTACCGGTTGTAGACGGCGGCAACGGTCTGCTCGTAGAAGGAGCCGACCCGCCGCGCGTACTCCTCGGGGTCGACGAGCTGGTTCTTGGCGTTCGAGATCTGGGCGTGGATGCCGCGCGGGACGAACCGTTTCGGGTCCCAGCCCTCCTCCTCGACGATGTTCTTGACGAGCCGGACCTGGTCGGCCTGGTCGTAGATCGTGAAGTTGGAGCGGTAGTTCAGGCGCGGTGCCTCGCGGCGGAGGATGCGGCCGCAGGCAGCGTGGAACGTCATTACCCACATCCGCGGCGCGACGTCGCCGAGGAGCGTCTCCAGGCGGCGCTTCATCTCCCCCGCGGCCTTGTTCGTGAACGTGATCGCGAGAATCTCGTTCGGCTTCACGCCGCAGGCGGTGACGAGGTGAGCGATGCGGTGCGTGAGCACGCGCGTCTTCCCCGAGCCTGCGCCGGCGACGACCAGCACCGGCCCCTCCGTCGCGAGGACGGCCTCGCGCTGAGCCGGATTCAGGTCGGAGAGGTACTGCTCGGGAGAGGTCACAGCCATCCCGCCGATGGTATCCGCCCGGATCGGCTTCCCCGATCGGCTCAAAGTGGACCGTCCCGAAGGGTCACGCCCACGGGTCTGACCCCGGGGCGTGGCCCGCCCGGCCGGGTTTCTGTGGACAGTCGCGCCGCACCCATGCCCATCGTGCGGGGTTTTTCGCAGCCGGACTGGTCTCCGTCGGCCACGTCAGGGGGTCAGACCCCGGGGCGTGGCTGCGAGAGAGGTGTCCTCAGAAGAAGAACTGGCGCCAGGCGGTCAGCCAGTCCTCGGCCTGGGAGGCGATCGTGACGGGGTCGACGATCTCCACCCCGTGGCGGTAGCGGTAGCGCTCGACCAGGTCGGGAGAGCTGAAGACGGCCACGACCTCGCACGGCTTGCCCGGGTCGTAGGGAGGAACGGCCGCGCGCTTCTCCACGGCCTCCTTCGCCCCGGCCTCGATCAGGGAGCGGGCGCGGACGGGCGGCAGGTTGCGGGCGCTGTGCCGACCGAGCCCCTGCTTGACGGCGACGGTGACGAGCTCGGCGCCGAGGAGGTCGGTGGCCTCGTGGCAGGTGACGTCGTCACCGGTGACGAGCACGACCGGGCAGCCCCACGCCCCGCAGAGCGCCGCGTTGATGCCGGTTTCGCCGACCGAGACGCCGTTGAAGCGCAGGTCGCGGTAGTCGCGCCCCGAGATCGTATGGCTCATGACGCCCCGGTCCGCACCGGACTTCGAGTGCATGGCGACGAGAAGCGCAGCGTCGCAGCCCTTTTCCAGGAACTCGGTGTACTCCGACCACTCGTTCTGCACGACCCATTCGCAGTCTGGGTCGAGGAGCTCGGGGACGAGGGAGTTGAACGTCCAGCCCTTGCCCGCCCCGTGGCAGTCCATGACGACGATCTCCGTCGCGCCGGCCGCCTTCGCACCCCGCACGGCCGCGTTGATCTCCTCGGTGTAGAGCTTGCGGGCCTCCTCGTAGAGCGACTCGCCGCCGTCGACCTGCTCCCACTTGACGACGCCCGAGACGCCCTCCATGTCGCTGATCACGATGACCTTCATCTCAGCCTCCGATCCGCTCCGCGAGCGCCGCTTCCAGCCAGGCGGCGGCCTGTCCCAGCGCCTCGGCGTCGGCGGACTTGAGGACGACCTCGACCTCGGGCCCGGTGTCCAGGAAGGAGGGGTAGCTCCCGACCATCACCGCCGGATGGCGCCTGGTCGCCTCCTCCAGCACGGAAACGATCTGCCCCTCCCCGGTCGCGTAGCGACGGCGCCAGGCACCGATCGGGGCGCCGCGGAGGCGCTCGGCCAGCGTCTCGAACATCGCCTCCATCTCGCGGGGAAGCCCGGGGAGGACGTGGACGTTGCCGAGGACGAAGCCGGGCGCGCCACCTAGCGGGTTGTCGAGCGGGACGGCGCCCCGCGGAATGCGTGCCCATTTCGCTGCGTAGTCCCCGAGGCCGCGCGGGCCGAAGCGCTCCCGCAACGTCCGGGCCAGCTCGGGGATCTCCTCCGTCGGGACGCCGAACGCCTCCGCCACGGCCTCGCGGGTCAGGTCGTCCGGCGTCCCCCCGAGCCCGCCTGTGACGATGACGACGGTCGCGCGGCGCATCTCGGCGCGCAGGAATTCCGCGACGTCCTCCACCGAGTCGCGCACCGAAGCGAGGAGGCGCACCTCCAGCCCGAGCTCGGCCAGTCGCCGCGCGAGCCAGGACGCATTCGTGTTCTCGACGTCGCCGCAGACGATCTCGTTCCCGACCGTGAGCACGACCGCGGTGGCCGCTGGCGTCATGCGCGCGAGTATAGGAGCAGGTTGACGGCCCGCACGACCGCCGCGCCGTCGACCCAGTCGACGACGGTGACGCCGCCGAAGTCGAGCCCGAAGCGGAAGATCGCGCCGTCCGTCAGCTCGAGGACGTCCGCGAGGACGACGCGAACCACGCCTCCGTGCGCCACCACGGCAGCGGCGTCTCCCTCGTGACGCTCGCGGATCCCCGCGACGGCTGAGAGCACCCGACTGCGGAGGTCGGCGAAGCGCTCCCCGCCGGGAAACGTCACCTGCGCCGGCCGCTCCATCCACTCCCGGTAGAGGGCCGCCCACCTGCCGCGGATCTCGTCGTAGGTGAGGCCCTCAAGCTCGCCGAAGTCGATCTCACGCAGGCGGTCGTCGACCACCGGTGAAAGCACCTGCGGCGACGCGACGGCCACGGCGGTATCGAGCGCCCGAGTCGACGGGCTCGAGTAGACGGCGACGAGAGGCGTGGCGACAAGCGCCGCGCCGAGCTCCTCGGAGCGGCGGCGACCCTCGGGGGAAAGCCCCACGTCGAGCCGCCCGTAGCAGCGTCCCTGCGCCGATGCGTCCGTCTCGGCATGGCGGACGAAAACGAGGCGGGTCGCCGCCCCGCGGTCCGGGAGCCCGGGCATCAGCGCGAGGCCGCCGCGGCCACGAGCGCGAGGGTTGTCGCCAACTCCGCTGCTGCGCCCAGGACGTCGCCGGTGACGCCCCCCAGCCGCTGCCGCGCGACGAGGCCTACTACAGCGGCGCCGAGCGCCGCCGCCGCCACGAGCGCGAGCCCGCGCAGGCCGAGCGCGGCGAACGCCAGGCCGACGCCCAGCCCGACCCCAACGGCGCGCGACACCGCGCCGGCGCCGCCGGTGAGGATCGCGCCGCTGCCGCACTCCCGGCGCGCGTACGGGAGCGCCCAGCCGAGCGCGAGCGGCGCGGTGCGCCCGAGCGCGTATGCCGCGGCGACTGCGAGGATCGCCCGCGGGCCCGCGGCGACGACGGCGAGCGCGGCGGTCTTGACCACGAGGTCAAGCAGGAGCACTGTCGCGCCGAAGGCGCCGATGGTCGGCTCGCGCATGATCTCGAGCGCACGCTCGCGGCTTCCGGCGCCGAGCCCGTCCGCGCTGTCGGCGAGGGCGTCCAGGTGGATGGCGCCGGTCAGGGCGACTTCGAGCGCCACGGCCAGCGCGGCGGCGAGAAGGGCGCTCAGCCTCGCATCGAGCCCGACGACGACGAGGCCGACGAGCGCGCCGAGCCCCGCGCCCACGAGCGGGAAGAGGACAGCGCCGCGGGCGACGTCCTCGACCCCGAGCTCGAGGCGGCCGCCGACGGGGAACCGCGTGAGAAAGGAGACTGCGCCCGCTCCGGCGCGAAGCGCCGTCTCAAGCGCCCGCATCCGTCACGCCTGCGCTCTCGAAGGTGGCCATGTCCGCGAGGACTGCGAGCGCCGCCGACACGAGCGGAAGCGCCAGCGCCGCGCCGCTCCCCTCGCCGAGCCGGAGGCCGAGGTCGAGGAGCGGCCGAAGACCGAGATCCGCGAGCACCAGCGCGTGGCCCGGCTCAGGCGAACGGTGCGACGCGACCATCCTCTCGGCGGCCGCCGGCGCGAGACCAGTCGCGACGAGCGCCGCCGCGCCCGTGACGAAGCCGTCCAGGAGGACGACGGCGCCGACCGCGGCGGCGCCCAGACAGACGCCCGCCAGGACGGCGAGCTCGAAGCCGCCGACCGCCGCGAGCACGCCGATCGGATCGCTCCCGTCGGGATCGTTGACCCCAAGGGCCGCGCGAACGGCCTCGACCTTGCGCGCGAGGCCCTCGTCGTCGACACCGGTGCCTCGCCCGCACACCGCCTCCGGGTCGGCAGGCAGGAGAGCCGCCGCCAGCGCGGCCGCCGCCGTCGTGTTCCCGATGCCCATGTCGCCGGTCGCGACGATGCCGAAGCCCTGGTCGGCGAGCTCATCGGCGATCGCCGCTCCGGCGAGGACTCCTGCAACGGCCTGCTCCCGGCTCATCGCCGGCCCCTCGGTCGCGTCGGCCGTCCCGGCGCCGAGCCGCACCGCGCGAACCGCCGGATGGTCGAGCGGGTCGACGACGCCGGCGTCGACGACCATGAGCCGGAGCTCCGTCTCGCGGGCCAGCACGTCGATCGCCGCGCCCCCGGCGGTGAACGCCGCGAGCATCTGCCCCGTGACCTCCTGCGGATACGCGCTCACCCCGCGCCGCGCGTAGCCGTGGTCCCCGGCGGCGAGGACGAGAGCGGCTTGCAGGCGGCCCGGCGACTCCGTGCCGCGGATCGCGGCGATCCGGCAGGCGAGCGCCTCCAGCTCGCCGAGGCTTCCGCGGGGCTTCGTCTTGGCGTCGAGCGCACGCCGGGCGGCGAGCCCGGCTTCGGCGTCGACCGGCTCGATTCGAGCGAGCAGAGTCTCCAAGGTCATGTCAGATCGAGCGTGCGGCCGGCGACGACCAGACAGGCACGGTCCGCGTGCGCCGCGAAGACCGTGTTGACGCGCCCCTGAAGGTCGCGGAAGCTGCGGCCGAGGGGCGTCGCCGGGACGATCCCCATTCCCACCTCGTTGCTGACCGCAATCGTCGGCGCGGAACGGCCGGCGGCGAGCGCTGCCGCGTCCGCCGCCGCCTGCTCGATCGTCTCGTCGCTCCACCCGGCTTCGAGCGCGTTGGCGGCCCAGAGCGTGAGGCAGTCGATCAGGAGGAACGCCTCCTCGGACGTGCATGCCAGCTCCCCGACCAGGTCAAGCGGCTCCTCCACGGTCTCCCAGGACGCGGGCCGTTCGAGCCGGTGCCTGGCAATGCGGGCCGCGAGCTCGCCGTCATCCCGCGCCTCGGCGGTGGCCAGGACGACGACCGGCCCCTCCCACCCCGAGGCGAGGCGGACCGCCAGGGCTGACTTGCCGCTCCGCGCTCCGCCGACGAGGAAGGTGAGCGGCATCAGGAGACGGGCTGGCTCGACTCCACATGCGGACGGAGCGGGACGACGGCGATGCCTGCTTCCTCGTCCCTGACCACCCGCACGGACGCGCCGAAGTGGCGGGCGATGAGCTGCTCGGTCAGCACCTCGTGCGGCGCCCCGCTCGCCTGCTCGCGGCCGCCGTCCAGCAGGAGGAGGCGGTCGGCGTACTGGCCGGCGTGCGTGAGGTCGTGCATCGCGCTGAGCACCGTCAGCCCGCCGTCGGCGCGCAGCGATGCGACCAATTCGAGCACCTGCTGCTGGGCGCCCACGTCGAGGGCGCTCGTCGGCTCGTCGAGAAGGAGCAGGGTCGCGTCCTGCGCCACGGCGCGCGCCAGGACGGCACGCTGGCGCTCCCCGCCGCTGAGCGATCCGAGCCGCCGGTCGACAAGGTGCGCCCCGTCCAGGCGGGCGAGCGCCGAGCGCGCGGCGACGACGTCGCGCGGGCCTGGGCTCCCTGCGTAGCCGAGATGAGGCGTTCGTCCCAGCACCACGTACTCGAGGACGGTCGTGTCCGGGGGGATCACCGGGATCTGGGGCACGACGGCGACCCGCCGCGCGACCTGCCGGCGAGCGAGCGATGACACTTCGTCGCCTCCGATCCGGATCGAGCCCGTGTAGGGCACCAGGCCGGCGACGGCGCGCAGCAACGTCGTTTTGCCCGCACCGTTCGGGCCGATCAGGCCGAGCCAGTCCCCCTCCTCGAGCGCGAAGCCGACCTCCTCGACGACCCGGGCGCCGTCGAGCGCCACGCCGGCCCGCTCGACGTGCAGCATCACGGCCCCACCGTCCGCGTCGTGCGCAGGACGACCGCGAAGAAGGGCGCGCCCAGGAAGGCGGTCACGACGCCGATGGGGAGCTGCGCCGGCGCGACCACCGTCCGCGAGACGAGGTCCATGAGAACGAGAAAGCCTCCCCCGAAGGCGAGCGAGAGCGGCAGGACGACGCGGTAGCTCGTGCCGGCCATCAAGCGCACCGCGTGCGGGACGATGATCCCCACGAACGCGATCAGCCCGCTGAACGCGACCGCGGCGGCCGTCCCCAGCGTGGCGGCGGCCACGACGAGCAGCCGCACGCGGGCCACGGGGACGCCGAGGCTCGCCGCCTCGTCGTCACCCACCGCGAGGACGTCGAGCAGGCGCCGGTGCACGAGCAGCGCGAGCGCACTCACGATCGCGTACGGGAGGACGATGAGCACGTCGGTCCACCCCGACGTCTCCAGCTGGCCGAGGATCCAGCTGTACACCTCCTGGACGGTCTCCGCGCTGCGCTGTTGGACGAAGGTCTGCACGGCGGTCAGGAAGGAGGCGACCGTGACGCCGGCGAGGATGAGGGTCGCCGTCTGGCGACCTCCGACCGAGCGGCCGAGGAGGTAGGCGAAGCCGACGCCGAGCGTGGCTCCCACGAACGCCGCGACAGGCCGAAGGTCAAGGCCGCCGCTGCCGCCCACGTCGTAGGCGATGACGATCGTGGCGCCCAGGCCGGCCCCCGCCGCTGCCCCGAGCAGGTAAGGGTCGGCGAGCGGGTTCCGGAAGACGCCCTGATAGCCGGCCCCGGCCGACGCGAGCATCGCCCCGACCAGGAGCCCGAGCGCCACCCGCGGCGCGCGGAGCTCCCAGAGGATGGCGTCCTCGGTATCCGAGAGCGGCGACTCGACGCCGAGGAAGGGCACGTGACTCAGCGCTTCGCGCGCGACCGCGACGACGCCGAGGTCGACCGGGCCGAGCGCGAGCCCGAGTAGCGCCGCCGCGACGACGAAGAGCCCGGCGGCGAGCGCCCAGCCGAGCGAGACACCGCGCAGCGCACGCTCCGGCCGACCGGAGAGCCGAGGCCGTAGCCCGCCGACGCTCGCCACTACGGTCGTCCGATCATTTCGAGCGACTCGGCCATCAGCGCGACGAAGTCCACCGTCCGCGGGCCCCAGCGCGAGGCGATGTCGTCATCGGCCTCGACGATGTCGCCGTTCGCGACCGCCTCGATCTGGTCCCAGCCCGGACGTTTCGCCACCATCTCGGCGGTCTGGTCGCAGCACTTCGTATCGGCGAGAACGATGACGTCGGGGCTCTCCGAGACGATGTATTCGCCGGTCAGCTGCGGGTAACCGCCCGCGTCCGCCTCAGCGGCGACGTCCGCGATGTTCACGAGCCCGAAGAGCTCGTAGACGCTCCCGATGAAGGTGTCCGACGTCGCCGAGTAGTAGTCGGGCCCGAGCTCGTGGTAGACGGTCGCCCCCTCCGCACCGGGGACGGAGGCGGCCAGCTCCTCGATCTCGATCTCCATCGACTCGACGACGGTCTCCGCGTCCTCGACGTTGCCCGTTGCAGCGCCCAGTGTCTCGATCTGCTCGTACGCGCCGTCGAGGTCCGGCGCCGCATCCTGCAGAAGAACGGGGATGTCGAGCCGCTCGAGCCCCTCCACGAGCCCGCCGGGGTCGTAGGCGGCGACGACGAGATCGGGCTCGTAGCCGGCGATCGCCTCGACGTTCGGCTCGAAGCCGGACAGGTCGGTAACCGGCGCGTCGGTGGGGAAGTCGGACTGGTCGTCGACGGCAATCACCTGCTCGCCGGCGCCGATGGCGAAGAGCGACTCGGTCGCCGTAGCCGAGAGCGAGACGATCGCGACCGGCTCTTCCTCCAGGGTGACGGGGCCGTTGTCGGCCTCGACGGTGACAGGGAACTCGGACGCCGCGGTCGTGTCGACGGCGGCCGACGACGTCGCCGGAGGCGTCGCCGCGTCGTCGTCTCCGCCGCACGCGACCAGGGGGAGGGCGAGCAGCACCACGAGGAGGGCTGCGAGGGGACGGTGGAGCACGTTTCCTCCTTCCGCGAGGGGAACGGGTCTCGGCGAGCGCCAGGTCTTCTGACTCGGGGCGCCCCCCTCCGCCGCCTTCCCGGCCCGCGGGCCAGTGGCGTCTCGGCGGAGGAGCGTCTCCCCTCACAGCGGCGGGACCGTGCCGGACTCGCACCGGCTTCCCTTGACCGCTCGCCTTCTTGTCGGCGGCAGCATACCGCTGGGTTACGCTGGCGGCCGTGGCAGCGGCCCGACTCAATCTCTGGCTCCCGGTCGTCCTCTGGGCGGGCCTCATCTTCACCTTCTCCGCCATCCCGAGCCTCGGCACCGGCCTGGGGACGTGGGACGTCGTCCTCCGCAAGCTCGCGCACGCCGCCGAGTTCGCGGTGCTCGGCGCCTTGCTTTACCGGGCCCTGCGCCGTGAGCCGCTCGCGATCCTGCTCGGCTCGGCCTACGCAGTCACCGACGAGGTGCACCAGGCGTTCGTGTCGGGGCGCCACGGCTCGCCGGTCGACTGGCTGATCGACACGGCCGGCGTGGTCGCCGGGGTGCTGCTTTACTCCCGTTGGACGGCGTCGCGGGCATGAAGGCCGTCGCGATCGACCTCGACGCCCTCGGCGATACCCGCCCGCTCTGGCGAGACTTCCTCGCCGACGCAGCGCGTCGCTTCGCGGCCATCTCGCCGCTCGAGCCGGCCGCGCTGCCGGACGACCGCGGCGCGGCGGCGGCGGAGCTCGACCGCTGGGCTGAGGCGGGCGTCGGCGACTGGCGCGGCGCGCTCGAGCGGTTCGCCGAGGATCGCGCGCCCGTCTATCTGCGGCCGAGCGCCGAGGCCAGCGCTGCACTCCGGGGCCTGGCGGCGGGCGGGGTCACGATCGGCATCTACACGGACGCGCCGGAGCCGCTCGCGCGCGTCGCCCTGGCCCACCTCGGCGCGGAGCGGCGCGTCGACGCCCTCGAGACGGGTGCCGGCGCTAGGGAGCGGCTGGTCACGCGCCTAGGAGGCGACGAGGTCGTGGTTGCCGCGACCCTGGACGACCTGGCTACCATCAACGTCGATGCCTGAGCGCCAGCACCTCGACGACCGGCAGCTCGACGCGATCCTGGAGCGGCTCGACCGGCTCTGCGACGAGGTGCACTCGCTGAACCGGCGCCTGGACACGAACGACCAGCTCCAGCGGATCTCGCGCGAGCTCTCGAGCCTCAACGAGTCGCTGCAGGCGCTCGCCTACGCGGCGCTCGGCTCCCAGGGCCCGCAGGTTCGTCGCCGCCGTTCGGCCTAGGTCGGCCGCTCAGCAGCGTCGGCGAGAAGCTCGGCGCCCGCCGCAGTCAGCAGCACGTGCCCGCGGTCGACGCGGACGAGTCCGTCGGACAGCGCGTCTTCCCAGATGGTCAGGCGCGGGCACGAGCTCTTCCATGCCTCGATCGTCTCGGGGTAGGTTCGGGACCGCTCGGCGATCCACGCGAGCAGCTGCAGCGTCGGGGCGGCGACAGTGCTCGTCGGCTCGCCCTCTAGGGGCCGTGGATCGAGGCGATGATCGGGATCAGGAGGATGGCGACGATGTTAGCGATCTTGATCATCGGGTTGATGGCCGGGCCGGCGGTGTCCTTGTAGGGATCGCCGACGGTGTCGCCGGTGACGGCTGCGGCGTGAGCCTCCGAGCCCTTGCCGCCGAAGGCGCCGTCCTCGATCAGCTTCTTCGCGTTGTCCCAAGCGCCGCCGCCCGAGGTCATGGCGATGGCGAGGAAGATCCCGGTCACGATCGTCCCGATCAGGAGCCCGCCGAGCGCCTCCGGGCTGATGATCCCGACGACGACCGGGATGGCAATGGGAATGAGCGCGGGCAGGAGCATCTTCCTGATCGCGGAGCCGGTGACGATGTCGACGGCCCGGCTGTAGTCCGGCCGCCCCGTCCCCTCGAGGATCCCTGGGATCTCGCGGAACTGGCGGCGCACCTCGTCCACCACCTGCCCGCCCACGCGCCCGACCGCCTGCATGGCGAGCGAGGCGAAGAGGAACGGCATGAGGCCGCCGATGAAGAGGCCGGCGATCACCCACGGGTCGTTGAGCGCGAACACGCTCGACACATCCTCCTCGCTGAGCCCCCGCGCGTACTCGTCGAAGAGGATGAGCGCCGCGAGGCCGGCCGAGCCGATCGCATAGCCCTTCGTGACCGCCTTCGTCGTGTTGCCGACCGCGTCCAGTGGATCGGTGATGCCGCGCACGGACTCGTCTAGGTCGGCCATCTCGGCGATGCCGCCGGCGTTGTCCGTGACCGGCCCGTAGGCGTCGAGTGCGACGATCAGTCCCGTCATCGAGAGCTGCGCCATGACCGCCACCCCGATCCCGTAGAGGCTGTCGGTGACCTCGTACGCGGCGACGATGCCGACGGCGATCACGATCACCGGCAGCGCCGTCGCCTGCATCCCGACGGCGAGACCCTCGATGATGTTCGTCGCGTGGCCGGTCTGTGACGACCTGGAGATCGACTTCACCGGGCCCCAGCGCGTGCCCGTGTAGTACTCGGTGATGGCCACGAGGGCGAAGGTGATGACGAGGCCGATCAGCGCGGCGGTGTAGAGCTCGCCGAAGCTGAAGGGGCGGCCGTCGTAGGCGAGCGTCACGGGGATGAAGCCGAGCGCCGACAGCACCGTGGCGACCACGACCGCCTTGTAGAGGGCGTTCATGATCGAGCCGCCGCGCCCGACGCGCGCGAACCAGATCCCGATTACCGACGCGATGATGGAGACGCCGCCGATGGCGAGCGGGTAAAGGGGCAGGCCTCCGGCCGGGAAGGCCGTGCCGAGAAGCATGACCGCAACCGCCGTAACGGCGTAGGTCTCGAAGAGGTCTGCTGCCATTCCTGCGCAGTCGCCCACGTTGTCGCCCACGTTGTCGGCGATCACCGCGGGGTTGCGCGGGTCGTCCTCCGGGATCCCGGCCTCGATCTTGCCGACGAGGTCGGCGCCGACGTCGGCGGCTTTCGTGTAGATGCCGCCGCCGAGCCGGGCGAAGACCGAGATGAGCGAGCCGCCGAAGGCAAGGCCGATCAGATCGTCGATCGCGTCGTTCTGTGCGACGTCGAACCAGTCGGTCAGGATCCAGTAGTAGCCCGCGACGCCGAGGAGCCCAAGCCCGACCACGAGCAGGCCGGTGACGGAGCCGGCACGGAAGGCGACGTTGAGCGCAGGTGTCAGGCCCTGCTTCGCCGCCTCCGCGGTGCGCACGTTCGAGCGCACCGCGACGTTCATGCCGATGAAGCCGGCCGCCGCGGAGAAGGCGGCGCCGATGAGAAAACCGATGGCCGTGCCCCATCCCAGCTTGTTGTAGAAGCCGATGATGAGGAACGGGACGATGGCCACGATGCCGATCGTCATGTACTGCCGGCGGAGGTACGCTGCGGCTCCTTCCTGCACCCCGCGGGCGATCTCGCGCATGCGCTCCGTGCCCGCCGGCTGCTGGAGGATCCACCACGTCAGGTACAGCCCGACGGCGATCCCGAAAAGCGCGCACAGGAGCGCGAACAGGATGGTGTGGTTCTGGAAGAAGTCGGTCACGGCTGCGACGAAACAGGCCGCCGCGCGAGGCCGGTTGCTGCTCGATCCCCTCGGCCCGGCCCGGACACGGCCGCGCGGAGTTGTATCACACTAGATGCCCGGCCGGGCATCTAGAACCTCGCGCCGCGCAGAGCCGTGGCGCAGAGATGCTCCTCCGGCTGCGGTGGGATCTTCGGGATCACCGCGAACAGGAGCTCGCGCAAATGCTCGTTGTTCTCGTTGAAGACCGTCACCACCTGCTCGTGGGAGACCGGCGCGGTGCCCTCGACGCCGACATCGTGGTCGGTGACCATGGAGATGTTCGCGTAGCAGAGCTCCAGCTCGCGCGCCAGATAGCCCTCGGGATACGCCGTCATGTTGATCGTGTCCCAGCCGGCGTCCTGGAACCACTTCGACTCGGCCCGGGTCGAGAAGCGCGGCCCCTGGATGACGACGACCGTGCCGCCGTCCCGGGCCCTGATCCCCAGCTCCTGCGCCGTCTCGACGAGCAGCGCCCGCAGGTCGGGGCAGTACGGATCCGCGGCGGAGACGTGCGTCGTCTCGGGGCCGTCGTAGAACGTGTCGGCTCGCCCTCGGGTGCGGTCGACGAACTGGTCGCAGACGACGAACTCGCCCAGCTCGAGCTCTGCCTTGAGCGCCCCGGAGGCGTTCGGGCCGATGATCCGGCGCACGCCGAGCTCCTTCATCGCCCAGATGTTCGCGCGGTACGGGATCGCGTGGGGCGGCAGCTCGTGCGTGGGACCATGGCGGGGCAGGAAGGCAACCCGTCGGCCGCCGAGCTCGCCGATCGTGAACGGCGCCGACGGGCGTCCGTACGGCGTCTTCGCCTCGACCGTCTCGACGTCCTCCAGGAACGAATAGAACCCGGAGCCTCCGAACACGCCGATCTCAGCCGTCGGCGTCACCGGCCTCCTTGGCGGCCTTGGCGTACGCGAGCTGGAGGTTGGCGATCTGCTCCTCGAAGCTCGCGACGAGCTCCTGCGGCAAGAAGTCCTCGAGTACCGGCACCAGCGCCTGCATCGTCTCGATCGCGAGCGCGGTCTGCGGCAGGTCGCGCTCCTCCCGCGACTCCTCCGTCAGGCCGAGTCGGCGGTAGCCGATCGAGGAAACGTGGACGAGCGTGTTCACCAGCACGTCCTCGACCCGGAGCCTCCGCAGCTCCTCGGCGAGCTCGCGCGCGAGCTCCTCCTGGCTCAGCTCGTCTTCGGGCTCAGACACGGAGCGGCTCCAGGATCTCCTGTGTGTAGATCTCAGCCAGCGTCTCCCCCGCCTCGTGGCGCGCCATCTGCCGCTCGGACGCGCTCACCGCAGGAACGGTCAGGAACGACGCGGCGCCGAGCTCCTCGGCCACGGGCAGGCACCACTCGATCAGCCGCTCGAGCTCGGCTCGGGCAGGGCGCACGTCCCCAGTGTCGAGGTCGATCAGCTCGCCCGAGAGGCCGTAGCGGATCGCCCGCCAGAGGTTCTCCTCCAGCAACCGGTGGGGATGCTCGGGCAGCGGCTCGCCCTCGTCGAGGGCGCGCGCGATCCGCACGGTCAGCACGTACATGAGCGCGGCGAGGGACTGGGATTCGCCCAGGTCGGGCTGGCCGTCGCAGATCCGGATCTCGACGGTCGGAAACGCGAGGTGCGGACGGACGCTCCACCAGATCTGCGTGTGCTCGGTGATCGAGCCGGTGTCGTAGAGAAAGCGGACGTAGGTCTCGTAGGCGTGCCAGCTGCCGAACGCATCCGGGATCCCGCAGCGCGGGAACATCCGCGTGAAGATCTGCGTGCGCGCAGAGTGGAGGTGCGTGTAGACGCCTTCGACGAACGGCGAGCTCCCAGAGAACGCGAGCAGGTGCGGCAGGTACGTGCGCAGTCCGTCGGTGACTCGAATGGCTCGGTCGGCGCCGCGAATGCCCACGTGCACGTGCAGCCCGAAGCTGTTGTTCCGCCAGACGACGTAGCGGAGAATCTCGTCGTTTCGCCGGTAGTGGGGCGTGTCGATGATGCGCTGGTCCTGCCACGGGCTCCACGGATGAGTGCCGGTCGCGCCGAGGAGGACGTCGAAGCGGCCGGCCAGCTCGAGCAGCTGGCGGCGTCGCTCGCCCATCGTCGCGGCGGCTTCGGAGAACGTCTCGCAGCGGCCGGTGCGCACCTCGATCTCGGAGGCGATCAGCTCGCCGACCAGGTGTTCCTCGAGCGCCGTCCCCTGCGCCGCGGCCTCGAGCTCCTCGAACCGGTTGACGAGCTCGAGCGTGTCCGGGTCGAGGATGGCGAACTCCTCCTCGACCGCGACCGTGAAGTCGCGGCCGCTCTCGAAGCCCGCGAACGCGCTCGAGATCTGCTCCTCGGGAGTCAGCTTCTGGGCCTCGCCCACGGCCCGAAAGTATCAGAGCGGCTGCGCAAAGCCCCTGGTAACCGTGGGTAGCCGCGCAGGATGAGAACCTTCACCGGGATGGATCCCGACGACGCCCTCGTGAGGCGCGCCCAGCGCGGTGACCGCTTCGCCTTCGAGCGGCTCGTCGAGGCCCACCAACAGCGCATGTACACGCTCGCGGCGCGCGTGCTCGGCTCACGCGAGGATGCGGCCGACGCCGTGCAGGACGCGCTCGTGCGAGCCTGGCTTGCGCTGCCGAAGTTCCGGGGGGACGCCCGCTTCTCCACCTGGCTCTACCGGATCGTCGTGAACGCGGCCCACGACGTGCGCACGAAGCGGCGCGACCGGCCGGTCGAGGAGCCGCCGGACCCCGTCGACCCACGCGATCGCTTCGCGGAGCAGGAGCTCTCGGGCGAGCTCCAGCGCGCGCTCGACGAGCTGGACGAGGGCTATCGCGTCGCCGTCGTCCTCTACGACGTCCTCGGCTGCTCGTACGCCGAGATCGCGGAGATGACTGGCGTGCCCGAGGGTACGGTGAAGTCGCGGATCTTCCGCGGCCGCACCGAGCTGGCGGCTCGGCTGGGAACCACGCTGGAGCGAACGGAGTCGAACGACTGATGACCGAGAAGCACCCGGACCAGCTCGAGCTGCTCGCCTACGTCGAGGAGGAGCTCGACCCTGGCCAGCGCCGGGAGCTCGCCGAGCACGTCGCTGCGTGCCCGTCCTGCACCGAGCAGGTTCGGCGGCTCGAGGCCGGCCGCGAGGCGCTCCGGGCTGCCCCCATGCTCGACCTCTCCGAGGATCGGAAGCAGACGATCATGTGGTCGCTCCCGGACCGTCCCGACCGCTGGGCGTTCTTCCGGCCCGTCAAGCGGGCGCTGGTCGTTGCCGCCCCGGTCGCCGGAGCAGCAGCCCTGATCGGGGTCTTCATCCTCGCCGGGACGCAGCTCGGGGGCGGCGGGGACGACGACAGCGAAGGCGGGGAAGCCGCCCAGGTCGCCGAGGACGAGGGCGCCGGGCAGACGAAGCGGCAGGGCGCGCCGGAGAGCGAGTCTGTCCCGCTTCGGGACGGCCTGATTCTCGTCCGCACCGTGCAGGGCCCGGCCACCGCAATCGTGCGCGCGCTCGACGAGGAAGGCATCGAGGCAGAGGTCGACTCCGAAGGCCGGGTGATCGCCGACGCCCGGGCGGGCGAGGTCCGCGCCGCGCTCGCCGGCCGTCCCCGGGGGGACGTGTCCGTCTACGTCAAGTAGAAGTAGAGCGCGTACAGGAGCTCGACGGCCGGACTCGTCGTGTGCACCGTCACGTCGTGCGGGACGTCCAGGAGCGCTTCGGTGTAGTTGAAGATGATCTTCACGCCGGCGTCCACGACCTGGTCGGCCACCTCCTGGGCCGCGTCCGGCGGCACCGCGAGGACGGCGACGATGATGTTCTTGTCGCGGACCTGGTCGCGGAGCTCGTCGTACGAGGAGATGGTCGTCCCGCCGATCGGCTGCCCGACCTTGGCCGGATTCACGTCGAACGCGGCGGAGATGTTGAAGCCGTGGTCGGCGAAGATTGTCGAGCTCGCGATCGCCTGGCCGAGCCGGCCCGCGCCGAAGAGCGCGATGTTGTGCTGGCCCTGCGTCCGCAGGATCTTGCGGATCTCGGCGATCAGCCCCTCGATGTTGTAGCCGACGCCGCGCTTGCCGAACTTGCCGAAGGCGGAGAGGTCGCGCCGGATCTGCGTCGCGTTGATGTTCGTGTACTCGCTGATCTCCTGCGAGGAGATGCGTTCCTTCCCCATCTTCCGCGCCTGCGTGAGCACCCTGAGGTACTGGGACAGACGCGCGGCGACGCCGACGGTCAGGCGCTCGCCGGCTCGGGTGCCCCCCTCACTCGCGATCTTCACGGCCATGTGAGATGGACACAATAACGACGTGCTCGCCGGCCGGGTGCAGTACCTGCCGCCGGTCTTGGAGTCAGCCGCCCAGCCGGCGGCGAAGAGCATCCGGATGGACGAAGTACGTGAACGCCTCTTCGCCGTCGACGGCGACGACGGGGACCCGCTCCCGGTAGGCGTTCTCGAGCTCGCGGTCTCCGTCGATCGCTATCTCGACGAGACGGAAGGGAATCTCCTCGCGCACGGTTGCGAGCACGCGTTGCGCGCTCTCGCAGAGGTGACACCCGTCCGCGACGTAGATGGTGACCTCGCGCACCGCCCGTCTAGTGCCGGATCGTGAAGGCGACCTCGGCCGTCGACGGCTGCGTGCCGTCGTCGCCGTCGACTGGGTGAGCGCGAAGGCGGAGGACGTAGTCGCCCTTGGGCAGGACCTTGCCTTTGGGGCTCCGGCCGGTGAGGCCGAACGCGTAGCGGCCCGGAAGGACGTCGCGCATCTGCGCGAGCACGCCGAGCCGGCGGCCGGCTGCCGTCCAGAGCTCGAGCTCGAGGACGCCCACCGGCTCGATCATCTCGCCGTCGAGCGAGTGGTCGACCCGGCCGGCCCGGAAGGCGAGGACGACCGGGGCCTTGTCGGAGGGCGAGAACCTGCGGTGCGAGATCTCGACCTGGCCAACGAGCGGCGCCAGCTCCGCCTGTCGTAGCGCGATCGCCCAGGGGATGCGCACGGGCTGGGCTCCTTCGGGGGAGACGAGAATGACGCCCCCTGCGCCCATCGGGGGCTCTTCACTACCCGCGGAGACGCCGATGGTGACCTGCTGCGTCGCGCCGGGCTCGAGCGTGAGCTGGGCGGGGTCGGCGGTGAAGGCGAGATCGGCGAGGGCGCCGTCCGGCTGAAGCCCGAACGACATCGTCAGCGCCCTGCTCGACAGGTTCCGGAGGGTGAGCGTCCGCGCGGCGCTCCAGTCGGCTCCTTCGGCTCGGCCGAATGCGAGCGTCGCCGGGTCGACGGTGACCTCGGCCGAGGCGGCGTGGGTCGGGTCGACGATGCCGCCGCCCTGCGCCGTCACGGGTAGCGCGACACCCTCTCGAGTCAGCCGCGCGCCGCTGCCCACGAGCGTGCTCCTCAGGTCGGCGGCGGTGAGGCTCGGCCGGGCCTCGGCCACGAGGGCCGCAGCGCCCGCAACCACGGCGGCGGCGGCGCTCGAGCCGGTGACGGTCGCGAATCCCTGGCCACCCGCGTCTGCAGTCGTCAGACCGACGCCCGGGGCAACGAGGTCGGGCTTGACCCGGCCGTCGAAGACGACGCCGCCCGAGGAGAAGGGGGTGACGTCCATGCGCAATGCGTTCGGGATGGCTCGGGCGCCCGAGAGGTCGAGCGTGGCGTCTCCGGCCAGCGCTGCCTGTCCGACCTCAGCCGGAATCGCCAGCACGGGGACGCCCACGCCGTCGAGGTTGAGCGAGCCCGCCGGGAGATCCGTTCCGGAGACGAGCACGACGGCCGCGCCGGCGTCCGCAGCATGGCGGGCCCGTCGCGCGACCATGCCCTGCTCCGCCTGCACGATCACCGCCTTGCCGGCGGCGAGGCTCAGCCCGTTCGTCCCGAAGAAGTCTCCGAGCGCGTCGCCGCTCACGAGGGTGCCCGCCGCCCGATCGGCCTGAGTCAGCGTCGGCCCCGCCACCGTCGCGATCTCGAAGCGCTGCGCCGACTGAGGACCCACGCCGCCGAGGATCCCCAGGGCCCCGTCCAGCACAGTCTCGCCGCCGACCTGCAGCTCGGCATCGACCTCCAGGACATTCGGGCGCGCGTCGAGCGTCCCCACCGCGACTGCTTCGGGGGCCGCCGCAGGCGCTCCCACCGCCCCGAACCCCAAGCCGGGCCTGCCGTCGTTCCCTACCGGGGCGACGACGAGCGTCCCGAGCTGCGTCGCGCCCGCAGTGGCGCGCGACTCGGGGCTGTCGGCAAAGGCCGCGTACGGCTGGATACCCCCGACGAGGGCGATCCTGGCCGCATCCTCGACGTCCCCGTCTCCGTCGGGGTCGACCGCCCGCTCGAGCCCGGCCAGCAGCATGTCGCCACGCCCCAGCACCGCCCAGCTGCCGTCGGCGGCTCTCTGCCAGCCCATGACCCTGATGGGCAGGACGGTGGCGGCCGGTGCAGCTCCCTGCAGGTCGGACTGCGCGTCGTCGCCGACGAGAAGCCCCGCCGTTCGAGTTCCGTGCGCCTCGATCACGGTCGGCTCGCCCGGCTTTGCCTCCGCCGCCGCGTTTCGGTCTCCGTCGACGACGTCAATGCCTCGCGAGACGCGGCCCCCGAGGAACGCATGCGCTCGGTCGACGCCCGTGTCGAGCAGGGCGATCGTGACACCCTCTCCGCTGGAACCGGGCAGCGCGACCTGGGCGCCGCCGCTTGCCGGCTGGAAGGTACCCCCGACGACCGTCTCCGCGGTCGGCGCGGCCGGGTACACGGTGCGCACCGGATAGACGCCGGCGACGGCGTGGGCGCGCTCGAGCTCAGCGAGGGCACGGGGCGAGACGAGGGCGGAGAAGCCGTTGAAGGTCCGGGTGAAGACCTGGTCGCGCACGACCCGCACCTTCCGGTCTCGCAGGCCGGCGAGCAGGAGCTGCTGCTCGCCTTCGGCCTCGTCGGTCCATTTGCGCTGTTGGGCCGGCGTCGGCTCGCCCTCGGCGGCGGCCATCCGGTCGGCGAGCGAGGGCGAGGTGAGAACGACGAGCACGCGCTGCCCCTTCTCGAGGGCAGGCTTGGGCCGGTCGCCGAAGACCCCGTGCCAGGCCCGCTCGGCCATCTGCGTGAGCGGATCTCCCGCGCCCTCGACGGTGCCGGCCAGGGCGAGCGCCGCAGCGACGAGCGCGAGCACTGCGAGCCTCTTCGTGCGCATAGCCTCAAGCCGCCGTGGCATACGCATCCAACGCAAGATACTCGGGAAACGGGATCGGCGGTGCATACCGTGCGGCCGAGGCGATCATCGCCGCGTTGTCCGTGCAGAGCTCGAGCGGCGCCAGCGCCGCGTCGCCGAGCGCGTGGCGCAGCTCGGAGTTGGCCGCCACTCCACCCACTACCGCGATCCGCCTCGTTCCGAGCTCGGCTGCTGCGGCGCGGGTGCGCTCGACGAGCGCACGGACGATCGCCCGCTGATAGGAAGCAGCCAGATCGGCGCGCCGGCGGGCGAGCTCGTCGGCAGGGAGGTCACGGACGTCATAAAGGAGCGCCGTCTTCACCCCCGAGAAAGAGAAGTCGAAGCCGGGAACCCGAGCAACCGGGAAGGCGTACGCTTCCGGGTCGCCGTCGCGCGCGACCCGGTCGAGCGCTGCGCCTCCGGGATACCCGAGTCCCAGCAGGCGTGCACCTTTGTCGAAGGCCTCGCCGGCCGCGTCGTCGAGGGTGGTGCCGACGACCTCGTAGCCCGCGTGCGTCTCGACGTCGAGGAGCAGCGTGTGGCCGCCGCTTGCGAGCAGGCAGAGGAAGGGAGGCTCGAGCGGCTCCGGCTTGACGTAGAGCGATGCGACATGGCCGTGCAGATGGTCGACGGGCACGAGCGGGAGCCGGCGCGACCAGGCGAGCGCCTTCGCCGCGGAGAGCCCCACGAGGAGTGCCCCGATCAGACCTGGACCGTGGGTGACGGCGACTGTCTCGACGTCGTCGAGCGTCGCGCCGGCCTGCTCGAGCGCCTCCGCGAGCACGGGCGCAGCGAGCTCGAGATGGCGCCGGGAGGCCACCTCCGGAACGACGCCTCCGTACCGAGCGTGCAGCTCGGCTTGAGACGAGACGACATTTGCCAGCACGTCGCCGTCGCGGGTGACGAGCGCTGCCGCGGTCTCGTCGCAGGACGTCTCGATCCCGAGGATCAACCGGGCTCCTCCGGGCCGTCGATTCGGATCGGGTCCTTCCACATGATCAGCGCGTCCTCGCGGTTGTCCGTGTAGTAGCCGCGCCGCACGCCGCTCGTCTCGAAGCCGAACCCCTCGTACAGGGCGATGGCGCCCTTGTTGGAGGTCCTCACCTCCAACGTGTAGCCGCGGTGCGCATCTCCCGCGGTGAGCTCGAAGAGCGCCTCGAGCAGCCGGCTGGCGATGCCGGAGCGCCGCCGGACGTCGTCGACGGCGACGTTCATGATGTGCCAGGCGTCGACATAGCGCGAGACGATCAGGTAGCCCACGAGCCGGCTCTCCTCGTCGAAGGCGCCCAGGCAGATGGAGGACGGCTTGGCGAGCTCGCCGGCGAACATCGAGCGCGACCACGGCGTCGGGTAGACGCGGTGCTCGATTCGCTCGATGTCGGAGAGGTCGCCGAGCGCGAGCCTGCGGATGTCGACGCTGACCCGCTCGACGTCGATCATCGCGAGAGCGCCTTCTCGGCGTCGGGGACCCGCAGGTAGATGGGCTCGGCCGCCTCGCCCGGCCCGAAGTCGCGTGCCAGGCTCGCGTGGTGACGCGCCCAGGGCACATGCTCGGCCGCGTCGTCGGAGGGGACGATTCCGCCCGCCCCGGCGATCTCGTCGCGGTAGCGGACGGCCCCGTCGCCGACATAGACGCGCCCGTGCTCGACGTGCAGGTCGGAGGCGTGGAGGCAGACGGGCCCGCCGGGCGCGAGCGTGAAGACCTCGCCGCGTCGCGCGTCGACCACCGGCACGGCTCCGGGCGCTCCGGCCGCGAGCGCATCGAGCGTGGAGACGCCGGCGACCGGAACGCCCAGCGAGACGGCCAGCGTCCGTGCGGTCACGAGGCCCATGCGCAGGCCCGTGTAGCTTCCCGGGCCGGTCCCCACCGCGATCGCGTCGATGTCGTCGGCCGCGAGACTCGCATCCCGGAGCAGCTCCTCGACGTCTTCGAGGACGCGGGCGGCTCTGGAGCGACGCTCGCCGAGCACCTCACCGTCCCGGACGAGCGCGACCGTGGCCACATCCGTGGCCGTGTCAAACGCGAGGATCAGCACCTGCAGAGAGCCGTATTTCCAGGGATTTTTCGGACGATTGCAGGGAAACCAGTCTATGCGCCGGCCCCAGGTGCCGCAACCGGATGCTCACCCTGGCGGGAGGCAGGAACGCCTCTCCCGCCTCGGGCCACTCCACGAAGACGACCGCGTCCTCGAAGTAGCGCTCGAGATCTCCCCATTCGGCGTCGGACATGCCGTCGAACCTGTACAGGTCGAGATGAGACACGTCGGGGTTGCCGGCGTAGCGGTGGCCGATCGTGTAGGACGGGCTCGTCACGGGCCCCTCGATCCCGAGCGCCCGGGCGGCGCCCCGCACCAACGTCGTCTTGCCTGTTCCGAGCTCGCCGGAGACCGCCACGACGTCGCCGGGCTCGAGCTCCCGGGCGACCGCGGCGCCGATGCGCTCGGTCTCCTCGGGCGAGGACGACTCGAGCTCGACCATGGGCCTAGCCTAGCGCTGGGCTCGACGCTCGGCCTCCGCCTTGAGGTGCCCCAGCCCGCCGTCGACCGCCTTCTGGAGACGCTTCCGCATCGGACCGCGGAGGAGGCGCACGAGCACACCTTGCCAGGACTCCTCCGTCCGTACGAGCGTGCCGCCGTTGCGTGACTCGAGGCGCCAGACGTGGATCGCGTCGATCCCGGCGGTCTTTCCCGTCCAGCCGATGAGACGGAGACGGTCCACCTGCCCGATCGCCGACGTGATCGTCGCCCGCCTAGCCTTCCAGCGAAAGGTCGCTCCTTCCCGGAGGCCTCCCTCGAGCGCCACCGCGCTGACGTCGGGATTCCACGTCGGCCAGCCCTCGAGGTCGGTCAGCACCTCCCAGACCGTTTCCGGGTCGGCCGCGATCTCGGCTTCGGCGTCGGCGACGGCCGGCGCGCTCCGGTCGACCTCCACCCCGGCCCGCCTAGCCTGACTAGAAGAGCCCGAGCTGCTCGTCGGGCGGCTGCGCCGCCGCTACGCTCGGTGCCGGGAACTGGATCACCTGCGCCTCGGAAGGCGCGACGATCGCATCCGTGCCTGCCAGGAGCTCGGGGATGCGGGCGAAGTCCTCTTCGAGCGTCTTCAGCATCGCCGGCGTGTACAACGCCGCGGCAGGGTGGTAGATCGGATAGAGCGTGACGCTGCGGCCCCCGACCAGCGCCTCCTGCGGGCGCCCGTGCACGCGCGTGATCCCGGTCGGCTTCCCGGAGAGCAGCTTGGTGGCGAAGTTCCCGAGCGTGGCCACGAGCTTCGGCTCGATCAGCTCGAGCTGTCGGAAGAGGTGGCTCTCGCACGCCTCGATCTCGTCGGGCATCGGATCGCGGTTCCCGGGCGGCCTGCACTTGATCACGTTCGCGATGTACACGTCCCTCCTGGTCAGGCCGATGCCCTCCAGAAGCCGGTCGAGCAGCTTCCCGGCCGAGCCGACGAACGGATAGCCCTGCTTGTCCTCGTGAAACCCGGGCGCTTCGCCGACGAAGATGAGGTCGGCGTCGGGGTCGCCGACACCGTAAACGACCTGAGTCCGGCCCTGGGCGAGCCGGCAGCGCGTGCATGCGGACGCCTCGGCGGCGTGCGCCTCGAGGGCAGTCCGGCGGGTCAGGGCGTCAGGCTCAGCAGCCACAGGCTCCGCCGCAGCACCCGCCTCCGCCTCCGCCAAAGCTGGGACTCGGAATCGACTGCTCGGCGGTGCCGGGGGCTC
>Ga0081538_10000919_pt1 | contig 31772 bp, 29 predicted proteins | sample TabmetS5T2R1_FD_71022 | JGI IMG/M metagenome (GOLD analysis project Ga0081538, IMG submission 71022) | Tabebuia heterophylla rhizosphere microbial communities from the University of Puerto Rico - S5T2R1 | ecosystem: Host-associated > Plants > Roots > Rhizosphere ...
TGAGCGCCCAAACACACTGTTCTTCAGGCTCGAGGGCTTCGCGGATCGCGACACCGTCGCGCAGGCCGCGGCGAACGCGCGTCGATGAGCCCCGACTCCGCGCGCTCCAGCCGCATGCGAACGGCTCGCAAGGACGGCCGCCAGGTCGTCACCATGCGGCGCTCCGCCTCCGACGGCCAGATCGTCGTCGAGTGCGAGGTCTATCCCGTGAACAGCCTCAGGGTCGAGCCGATCAGGCCGGGCCCGTACCGCTTCGAAACCGAGGATGAGGCGAACGCCTTCGTCGAAGAGACGGGGCGCGCCCTCGAATATCTCGGCTGTGCTGTTTCGTAGAAAGTCCTACGGACTTTCTACGAGGGGCTCAGGGTCATAAGCGCAGATTCACACGGCCAGCCGGGACCGGTCCCGGGGCCTGGCCCCTGAATAGGGCCGCGCGGGACGGTTTGATTCGCACTTCTCGCGGTCTGCTCGAAGGCGTTCTTGGCTTCCCAACCCACGTCGCGGCACCCCGGCCTGGCCGGGCGGGACCGGTCCAGGGGACAGGCCCCTGGACATGGCGGAGTGGGTCCGGAGGTTCCGAAAAGATAGGCCGACCGGCCTATTGAATCGGCATCCGATGCATGCCACCCTTCGGCCTGTCTTGAAACGGCTCGCCGCAATCCTTGCTGCTCTCTCGCTCGCGTTCGTCGGCGGGGTGGCCGCGCCGGCGGCATCGCCTGCGGCCCAGCCGGCGGCGTCGCCCGTCACCCTCCTGCACAAGTGCAAGGGGAGCAGGTACGTCCACGCGATCATCGGCGGCGAGCACAAGTGCCTGGGCAGCGGCCAGTTCTGCGCGAAGAGCCGAGCGCGCGAGTACAGGCGCTACGGATTCGTCTGCAAGCCGGGCAGCGACGGCCGCTATCGCCTCCATCGCCGCTAGCGGCCTGGCCCGCCGGGACCGGTCCGGGGGCCTGGCCCCGCAGGGCGGATCGGGCGTCGCTACCCGCGAGTAGGACGAAGTCGGGCGTGCGACGAGCGCTAAGGGTCGGCTAGCCGGCCGGCTTCTGCGTCCAGGCCGCTGCGCGGGCCGAGGAGCCGAGCCAGCGGTCGGCGTCCTCCTGCTCCAGGTCGACCGAGACGACCGTCTCGGGCCTCAGGAAGCGACCTGCGAAGAACGGCCAGCTCGTGGCATCGGCGGTCATCTGCGCGATGACGCCGCGTGCGCCCTCGACGGCCTCGGCCTCAGACCCGTAGGAGCCGACTTCGATCCGCTCTCCGCCGGAAAGCCGCAGGACGACTCTGCAGGCGCGATCCGACTCGGCGTCAGGCTGAGGGTCGGGCTCGACGACAGGCGCCGCCGCGACGGGATCCGGCTCGACGGGCGGAGCAAGCGGGGCCGGCTCTGCGAGCGGCTGCACCATCTCGACCTGCTGGACCGGCTCGGCGATCGGCTCCTGAGCCGTCTCGCCCACCCAGAGCCCGTGGCCGTTCTGAACGACCTCGGGGTCCACAGGCGCCGTAGCCTGATCCGCCACAGGCGGAGCGACTGGCTCGGCAGGAGTGACCGGCTCGACAGCGAGCGGCGCGATGGGCTCCTCGGCGGCCGTCGGCTCTACGACGAGCGGCGCAACCGGCTGCACTTCGGCAACCGGCTCGACAGCGGGAGCTGCGGGCTCGACTGCGACCGGTTCGGGCGCTGCCGGGACCGGCTCAGCCGTGACCGGCTCAGCCGTGACCGGCTCGACGACGGGTGCCGGCATCTCGACGGCAGCCACGGGCTCGGCGACAGGCGCCGCAGCCTCCGGCATGACGGTGGTGGCCGCCTCGACGTGCGTCGGCGCAACCTCAGGAGTGGGAGCCGGCTCGACGCCTCCGCTGTAGACCTGCTCGATCGTCCGGGCAAGCGCGTCGCGGCCAGCGACGACGAGCACGGGCTCGCAGGCGAGCGCACGGCGGACGTTCTCGACCACCAAGTCGTTCGAGGGGTCGGCTACTGCGACGACAGGCACGCCGTCCTGGAAGCCGACGGGAAGCGCGCCGTGCAGCCGCGCCTTGTCCGGATGCAGGATCGGCGGCGCGGTCGGGTCGATCGCAGCCGGGTCCAGCTCGACAAACGGGAGGCCCTTCTGGCCCGCAAGCAGGCGACCGAGGTCGTTCTCGGATACCCAGCCGCGCTCGAGCAGGATCTCGCCGAGACGCCTGCCGGTCTTCATACCTTCATGCAGCGCTTCCTCGAGGCGCTCCTCGGGCAACAGGCCGGCGCGAAAGACGAGCGTGCCCAGTGGGACGTCGCGCATATCGGTGACCGGCACCGCCGGAGCGGCCTCGGCCGGGACCGGCGAGGCGACCTCAGCAGGCGGTGCAACGTTGAGAGGTGGAATCGGCTGAAGTGGGGCGAGCGGCTGGACCTCTGGAGCCGCAGGAGCCTCGGCCGAGCCGAGCGTCGTGCCGTCGCCGAACTGCGTGGAAGACATGGTTACCTCACTGTTGAACTGGCCGCCGCCTGCCAGCGCGGGGTCCACAAGCGCAAGCTCGGGAGTGACCGGGCCGACAGGATCCGTATCGGCGGCCCAATTGGGCGCGCCGTCCCTCGAACGAGGGACGTGTTGAAAGTCGTGCTCAGACGAGGACACGGCTCAGCTCCTCGAGGGATGTGACACCGGCCGCCACCTTGGCGAGACCGTCGTCCCAAAGTGTCCGCATGCCCTGGCTGATCGCCTCGCGCTCGAGGTCCTCGCGGCTCGCGCGGGCGACCGCGAGCGTCTCGAGCTCCTCGGTCATCACCATCAGCTGGTAGATGCCGATTCGGCCCTTGTAGCCCGTGTGCCCGCAGCGTGGGCAGCCGCGCTTCCGGTAGAAGGCGGCGCCGTCGGACGCCGCGGCCACCTCGGGCGACACGCGGTTCCGAAGCAGCTCGTCGACCGACGGGCTGTACATCTCGCAACAGTGCGTGCAGAGTTTCCGGGCGAGCCGCTGGGCAAGCACCGCGGACACGGCCGAGCCGGTCAGGAACGGCTCGACGCCCATCTCGTTCAGACGCGTGATCGCGCCGGGCGCGTCGTTCGTATGCATGCTCGAGAGGACGAAGTGGCCCGTGAGCGCCGATTCGATCGAGATCTTCGCTGTCTCGGCGTCGCGGATCTCGCCGACCATGACGACATCGGGGTCGGCCCGCAGGATCGAGCGCAGCGCCGAAGCGAAGGTCAGCCCCGCCTTGATGTTGATCTGAATCTGGCTCACGCCGGGGAGCCGGTACTCGACCGGATCCTCGACCGTCACGATGTTGATCTCCGGGCGCGAGATCTCGCTCAGCGCCGAGTACAGCGTCGTCGACTTGCCCGAGCCGGTCGGCCCGGTCACGAGCAGCGCGCCGCCGGGCTTGTTGATGATCTCCTGGAGGTGCGTCCTCATGGCCTCTTCGAGGCCGAGCTCTTCGAGTGTCGGCGCTTTCTTGGACTTGTCGAGAAGACGCATGACGACCTTCTCGCCGTCGACCGTCGGCAGGGTCGCGACGCGAATGTCGAGCGTGCGTCCGGCGGCGGCTGCGCTCAGTGAGATGCGCCCGTCCTGGGGCTTCCGGCGCTCGGCGATGTCGAGCTTCGCGAGCACCTTGAGGCGCGTGATCACGCCCGGGGTCATCTTGCGAGGGATGCGCTGCACCTCGTGGAGGACGCCGTCGGTGCGGAAGCGGACGACCAAGGCGTCGGACTGAGGCTCGAAATGGATGTCGCTCGAGCCGTCCTCGGCGGCTTGGAAAATGATCGAGTTGACGAGGCGGACGAGCGGCGCGTCGGAGATGCCGTCCTCGGCCTCGAGGTCGTCGCTCTCCTCCTCTTCCTCCAGTAGCGGCTCTTCCTCCTCGACCTCGAGCAGCGCGCGGGCTCCGAACGCTTCAGCGGCGCGAGCGAGCCGCTTGACCTCGGCGAGGATGTCGTCGCGTGCAGCGACGCCCAGCTCGAGCGGGAGCCGCGTCGCGAGCTTGAGCTCGTCGATCGCATTCACGTTCTGGGGATCGGCGACGGCGACTCGTAGCACGCCGTCCTCGATCTCGTACGGGATGGCCACGACGCGCTCGAGCACATGCAGCGGGATCTCGCCGGCCGCGTCGACCGAGACGCCGGTTTCCAGCAGGTCGACGACCGGCAGTCCAAACCGCGTGCCGAGAGCAGCAGCGACGCGGTCGCCCGCGGCGACACCCTCGTCGATCAGCGCCTGTGGGAAGGATCCGGTCCGCGCGCGGGCGCGAACTGCCTCTACCTGCTCCTGGGTGAGCAGGCCTGTCTGCTCGACGACGTCGGCGACGAGCTCCGCCAGCCCGTTGACCGAGAAGGCGGGCCGAAGTGGGCCAGCTTTTGGCCGCGCGTCACCATTCGCCGCGGTTTCCCGCAGCTCCGCTGTGGGCTCCAACTCCATAACCCGAATGAGGTAATCGGCATTCGGCGCGCGCTGCTTGACCCCTAGTGATGCCGGTTTTCACGCGATCACTCGCCCGGGGAATGCGCAGGCGCGCGCCGCCGCCGATAGTGAGCAGGAAACTGGCATCGAGTGAGTGGGCGGGCGGCCACGCCGATCTCCGAGGAGGTTCTCAGGCGTGGTTCGAACAGCTCGGCAATCGACGGAAAAGCTCCACCGCAGCGCGGTGCTTCGCCGTGAGGGCGGTCAGGCGCTCGTCATGGTCGTGCTCTTCCTCTTCGTGCTCCTTGGGATGGCCGCGATGGTCATCGACGTCGGCTACGCGTTCTACGCGCAGCGCAGCCTGCAGGCGCAGGTCGACGCGGCCGCGCTCGCCGGCGCCCAGGAGCTCCCCGATCCGTCGCGGGCCGAGGCGGTGGCCTACGAGTACAGCGGCCGCGCCGGCGGGCGGAACGAGCGGTCGAACGTCCGCAACGTGACGGTCGAGGTCCGGACCCGCTGCCTGACGCGAATCCCCGGCTGTGACCCGGTGAACGCCGTCGTCGTCACGGAGGAGGCAACCGTCAACACACTCTTCGCCGGGGTCCTCGGAATCGACACCTTCAACGTCAAAGCCAAGTCGACCGCCTGCTCGCCGTGCGGCGTCAAGCCGCTCGACGTGATGCTCGTTCTCGACCGGACCGGCTCGATGTGCCAGGACCACTGGGGCCGCGCAGATCCCGCCTGCACCGACCTCGAAAACGCGAAGGAGGGCATGCGTACCTTCCTGAGCTTCTTCGAGGAGAACTCGCAGTGGGTCGGCCTGGCGGCGCTTCCGCCGGCGACGAGCCGCAGCCGACGCTGCAACACGCCCGACACGCCCAACTACAACTCCCGCCTCTCGCCGTACGTCCTCGTGCCGCTGTCCAGCGACTACGGGACTCCGGACGGCGGCCTCAACACCAACTCCGATCTCGTCAAGACGATCAACTGCCAGCGCGGCGGCGGCCGGACGGCGTACGCGGACGCGCTCGAGCACGCACAGGCCGAGCTCGACCGCAACGGCCGGCCCGACGTCCAGGACATCATCGTCTTCCTCTCCGACGGTGCGGCCAACATCGGACCGACGTACTACTCGACTACGTCGCCGTATCGCCGGCAGCCGTGTCACCAGGGCGTCTGGTCGGCGGCGAACATCAAGGCGCGCGGCACGTGGATCTACTCGATCGGTTACGACCTCGACGCCCTGGACGGCGGCGCCAACGAGTGCCAGTCGTACACGGGCTCGAGGGAGAGCCCGTCGATCACGGCCTACTCGGCGCTGCAGCAGATCGCCTCGGGCCCGGACAAGTTCTACGACAAGCCGACTCCGGGCCAGCTCCGCACGATCTTCACGCAGGTCGCCGCCGACATTCGCAAGGGCGCCAGTGCCCTGATCGACGAGTCCGTGAACTAGGCGAGAAGCGCCCAGTAGGCGTCGAGCAGCTGCTCGCCGAAAAAGAGCGCGACGACCGAACCCAGCGCGAGGAACGGGCCGAACGGGATGCCCATCTTCCTGGCCGCCGACCCGTGCCGGGCGAGCAGGAAGGCGGCCGGCACGAGGGCGGCGAACATGCCAAGCATGAGCGCGACCGGAACCGTCTTCCCGAGGGCGGCGCCCATGACGAGCGCGAGCTTCACGTCCCCCATCCCCATCCCCGCGGGATAGGCGAGAACAGCCAAGAAGAGGAAGCCCGACGCGGCGAGAGCGCCGAGCACCCACTGCGGGCTCGGCTCGAGAACGATCTGCAGAACGAGGATCACAACGAACGCCGGCAGGACGATCCGGTTCGGGATGATCCGGTGCGTGAGGTCCGTCGCCGTCACGGCGACGAGAACTGCACAGAAGATCGCCCCGACGAGTGCCTTCCCGCTCAGGCCGAAGTCGAGCACGCACGCGGCAACGAGCACCGCCGTCGCGAGCTCAACGGCCGGGTAGAGGGGGCTGATCTTCGTGCCGCAGTGGCGACAGCGCCCGCGCAGGACCAAGTAGGAGAGCAGCGGAATGTTGTCGCGCCAGCTGATCGGCGTCGCGCACTCCATACAGGCAGACGCCGGCGACACGATCGACGTCCGGCGCGGCACCCGCGCCGCGACAACGTTCAGAAAGCTCCCAAGCGCAAGGCCGGGAGCGAGCGATACCAGCGCCAGCTCCATCCCAGCCCTCTATCGGCCGCCGAGGGGCGGGGGTTGAGCGCCGGTGTTACTTGCCGAGCCGCCGGCTACCCGGCGAACATCTCCGGCGGGTTGGGCTGCGCATAGACCTCAGGAGCGCCGGGCATCCCGGCCGGGATTGTCGAGATCGTCGGGAACTGGTCGTTCTGGACGTTGTTCGAGAACTTCACCGTCCGTCCGACGATCGGCCCGTCCGAGCGCGCGTTGTTCGAGAATTCGACGTCGTACGTCGCGAAGAGGCCGCCTTGGAACTGCGCGTTGTTGTCGACCCGGATGCCGTTCCCGGTCCCCGCGCCCCCTCCGGAGCCGTCGGTCACGATCGTCAGCATCTCGTTGTTCGGGTTCCAGGCCGCGAAATCACAATTGCTGCCTGAAGCGCCACCGCAGAACTTCGTGTTGTTGTTGACGTAGTAGACGCCTGAGAGGTACAGCGTCGCCTGCCCGTCGTACTTGTTCAGCACGCCGTTGGTCATGCTGACGCTTCCGTCGATGTAGATCGTGCCTTTGACGGTCAGCGTCTTCGTCGTCGCGTTCCAGATGAGCATGCCGAGCGCGTTCGAGTCGTCCCATGTGACGGTCTGGCTGTTGACGTGACTCGCCGCCGCCGAGCCGTTGACGCCGCGCGTCACGGTCCACGTGGTCGTGCCGAACCCGCCCGTAACGGTCATGTACTCGTCGTCGATCCGGATCCTGAACGTCGACGTCGGGAAGCCGGAAGCTGAAGCGACGGTCACGGTTGTTTGGCTCGAGTTCATCGCCGACGCAAGCGTCGTGTGCGCGCCGGGGCCGACGCGGCACGAGTACGAGCTCGCCGCCGTGAGCTCAAACGTGCTCACGCTGTTGTTGCGGCTGGGGTAGTTGTTGTCGAACGTCGGCGGCGTGCCGGTCGAGGTCGTGCAGGCCTGTGCCGGCCCCGGAGCAGCGTTCTCGTACCAGGCGGGGAAATCGGCCGTTGGCTCCGGAATGAGCGGAACGTCGTTTCCAGGGGCGCCGTTGACGCCGACGCTCCCACTCGGCATGAGCTTCGAGTAGATCCTCCGGCTGTCCTGGTTGCCCTCGCAGTAGTTGGGCGCGCTCGTCCACGAGCCGCCGCCGTAACGGCAGTTGCCGCCGACGTGGGTTTCCACGCGCGTCCCCGTCGAGCCGACCTGGGCATTGTTCGAGAGATCGAGGTTCCCACGGACGATCAGCGACTCGGACGTGATCGAGACGTTGTTGTTCAAGCAGAGGTTGCCGGCGACGTAGAAGCGCGACTGGCCGCTGAGGTTGTTGCTCAGCGTCACGTCACACGGGCTCCCCGTTGCCCGTGCGTAGATGTAGTTCCAGGCCGGGTTGTTGTTCGGCTGGGTGTTCGTCGGCACGACCGGGACCTTCGCCGTCAGCTGCCGACGCACTTCCCCGGCCCCGGTCGGGTTGCGATGGAGGCCGATCGCGGTGACGTACCACCGCAGCTCGTTGATATTGAGGACCCCATACCACTTCGCCGTGCCACCTTCGTAGGTCGCCGACGACGCCGTGGCCTCAGTCATGGGCAGTGTGATCTGTTTGGTGGCGTTGTTGCTCGGGTTGGAGAGCACCGCCATCGCGTTGTTCAGGCCGGCCTCCGCCAGGGAGAACGCAAGCTCGTCGGCCTGGCTGCGGCTCGCCATCCTCGAGTTCGAGCTCGTATACGTGATCGCGGTCGTCCCGGTAACCGTGAGCACGGCGAGCACGCCCACAGCCATGATGAGGGCTGTCCCGTTCTCTTGTCCGAGTCGTGAGATCAGTTGCCGCATGAGGACGAAGCGTTGTTCCGCCCACGCTCATTAACTGAGCGAGACAGGTCGCTGTCACCCCCCGTTGGGGGGATCAAAGGCGCGCCGTGTTCCGAAGGACGATGTCGCCCGCGAGCCGCCACGTCTTCCCCGGGTCGCTCGGCTTGATGTTCACCGGCAGCTCGACGTGCAGGTTCGCCCGCTTGCCGGTCGTGTGGGAGTAGGTGAAGACGCTGTTGGCGGTGATGTAGTCCGCCACGCGCACGCCGTTCCTGCGCAGCTGATAACGGTCGGTGGAGACCGACTGCATGTCGTACGTGACGACGATCTGCGAGCCGCCGGCCGTCGGGCACTGGCCCGGCAGCGTCACGGCGATCGATGTTGAGGCGCCGGCCGGCGTGATTCCGCTCGAACAGTGGATCTCGCGGCGCATCCGGTCGAGCGCGAGGCGAGCCTCCTGCTGCGCCTCAAACTGCCGGTTCATCGCGAGCTCGGCGTTGTACGCCTGGATGAAGACGGCCGTCAGACCGCCGAGGATGGCGGCCAGGGTCATCATCACGATGAGCAGCTCGATCAGGCTGTAGCCGCGCTCGCCGGCGACGAGGCGGCGGATGCGCGTCATCGGCGCTTCGCGCGCACGGCGGCGAGCGCACGCCTCGCGGCGGCTTCGCTCTTAGCTCCGATGCCCCAGCGACGCTGCACCTCTTCGTCGACCCGGATGAGGATCTCGAGGGCCTCAGCGCCCTTCGACCAACCGAACTCGGCGCCGGTGACGATCCAGGCATGCTGGTAGAGCCAGTGGCGCACGTTCGCGTCGGTGCGCTTGGGATGCGCCCGTAGCCAGGCTTCCAGCCGCCGTGCCCGAGCCGGCAACGGGAGCTCGTGCTGGGGCTCGGCGGGTGCGCCGGCAACCGCGAAGTCGGGCGGGCGCGTGAGCTTGGCCTTCGGCTTCGGCTGCGGCTTCGCAGCGGGCTTGGGCTTCGGCGCCGGCTTGGCCTTCGGCTTCACCTTGGGCTTGACCTTGGGCTGGGTCTTCGGCTTCGGCGCCGGCTTGGCCTTCGGCTCCACCTTGGGCTTGGCCTTCGGCTTCACCTTGGGCTGGGCCTTCGGCTTCACCTTGGGCGTGGCCTTGCTGGGCTTGGCCTTCGGCTTCGCCGTCTTCGCCTTCGGCTTGGCCTTGGGCTTTGCTTTCGGCTTCGCCTTCGGGCGGGCCAGGAATTGGATCTTCGTGCCTCGATACGGGGACGCGTTCTCAGGCGTGCCCTCCTGGGCGTACTTCCCGTTTCGCGCGAGCCCGATCAGGATCGTCGGCATCCCCGTGTCGACGACGCGGGTTCCGGCCGCCGGCGTCTGGCTCACGACCGTGTTGGCCGAGTAGCCCTGCACGGATCCCGTCACGCGCCAAGCGAAACCGCGCTCCTCCAGCGTCCCCTTCGCGAAGACGTACGCCTGGCCTCGAACATCCGGAACGGTGACGAGCTCGGGCGTCGCCTCGGCGGGCTGGGGGTCAGGCGCCGACGAGAGCGGCGAGTTCGCAGCAGCAAACGAGATCGTCGCCGAGGCGAGCACGAGGATCGCCGTCAGCGCAACGACACGCGGAAGCAGAGATGTGAGCCGGGCCGCCACAGCTTTGATCCTTGTCGGCAGATCTCCGTCCCGAGTTGAGGGCTAAGAGGCGAGCGTGAACTCGACGACGTCGTCTTCGGCGGCGATGACCTCGAAGACCGGCTTCTCGACCACGGCGAAGACCGGGACGGGCGAGAACGGCGCCACCGGATACGGCTGTGTCTCCGGTGCATCCCCCTGCCAGCTGAACGCCGTTCCGGCCTGCGCTTGGAACCACGGCTCTTCCTGCGGGTAGGTCAGGTCGGGCCCTGTCTGCAGGTGCAGATGCGGCCCGGTCGAGTGCCCAGTCGAGCCGACGAGGCCGACGGACGCTCCCCCGGTCAGCGCCGCGCCCGGAACGACGGTCGGCTCGAGGAACGAGAGGTGGCAGTACGTCCACTCGCGGCCGTCCTCGGCGGCGAGCACGAACCCGATACCGCAGTTGCCGGACGGAAGTGGCCACGCCTCTCTGACGAACCCATTCGTGAGCGCATAGACAGGTGCGCCGGCGGGTGCGGCGATGTCAGCAGCGGGATAGTCGTGGTGGTCGGGTGCAACGCTGACCATCGCGGGCCCGCCGCCGACCGGGAAGGCATAGCCCGCCGCGAACTGGGGCGCGCTCAGCAGCGAAGACGCAGCCGGCGGCGTGGTGACGGTCGTCGCTCCGGCGCTCGCGGCGTCGAGCATCGCCTTCGCCTCGTCGACCTCGGCGCGACGTGACTCGACGAGCTCCTCGGCGGCGTCCGTTCGGACTCCGGCCTGGAAGGCGAGGCGCTCGAGCGAAAGCCGGTCAGAGATGAGCTCAGTCGCCGCCACACGACGGACGAGAGCGCGCTCCGCGCGACGCGCCGCCCGAGCCGCGCGCACAGCCTTGACGAGGGACCGGTTCGCATCGGCCACGTCCTCGCGTGCGCGCTCGAGCTGAACTTGGAGCCGATCCAGCGTGAAGGTCAGGGCGCCGCCGCCGCCTCCGTAGACCGCAGCGAGATCGAGCACGTCGCGCACGTACCAGTCGGCATGGTTGTAGGCGAACACCCCGCGATAGAGGTCCTCGCGGGCTCCCGCCGCCGCCAGGTAGCGCGCCGCCGAGAAGACCGCATCCTCCGGATCCCAGGGATCGGCGATCCCGTCGCCCGTTGCGTCCGTCCCCCAGCGAAGCCAGGTCGAGGGCATGAACTGCATCCACCCCACGGCGCCCGCCGAGCTTGGCCCCATGTTGCGGCCGAAGTTCGACTCGATCTTGTTGATCGCCGCCAGCACCTGCCAGGGGATTCCGTAGTTGGCGCCCGCTCGGTGCCAGAGCGAGGTCAGCCCGGCGAACGTCATCGTCTTCGCGACGAAGGGCCTCGACGTCCAGTTCGGCGGGAGCGTGAGCGAGCCTTCGGCATTCGGGATCTCGGCGCTCGGCAGGGTCGCCGAGCCCTCGCCGACGACGGTGAAGACCGGGCCCACCGCGCCCGCGGCATTCGCCGCTCCCGTCAGCGCAAGGGCCGACACCACCGCAGCTGCGAGCCGGGTCATTCGTTCGCTTCTTGGAGGACGCGCAGCCCCGGTACCTCTGCGTCCGCCAACCGGACTCCACGAATGGGCGGCGGCTCGGGCTTTGCGGCTTCCTCTGCGGCGCGGATCTGCGCGACCTTCTCCTTCTCCGCGCGCTCGAGCGCGACGAGGAAGTCGTGGCGGTTGGTCGACGCATTCGCGGCGACCTCGCGGTCGATCTCGCCACTCACGACGAGCTGGATCAAGGCCTGCGAGAACGTCTGCATGTCGAAGAACTCGCCTTCCTCGATCGCGTCGTGGATCTCGTCCGGCCTCGCTTCGCGGATCAGATCGGCGATGCGGGCGTTCGTGACCATGACCTCGACTGCGGCGACCCGTCCCCCGTCGACGCGCGGCAGGAGCCGCTGGCTGATGACGCCGCGGAGGACGCCGGCCAGGATCGAGCGGATCTGGGGTTGCTTGACGCCGGGGAAGAACTCGGTCATGCGGCCGATCGTCTCGGCGGCGTCGACGGTGTGCATGGTCGAGAAGACGAGGTGGCCGGACTCGGCGGCCTGGAGTGCCGTCTCGGCAGTCTCCGCGTCGCGCAGCTCGCCGATCAGGATCACGTCGGGGTCCTGACGGAGCGCGCGGCGGAGCGCCTGCTGGAACGACTGCGTGTCGAGGCCGACTTCCCGCTGGTTGACGATGCAGGCGATGTCGTCGTGCAGGATCTCGATCGGGTCCTCGATCGTGACGATGTGCTGCCGGCGCGTCCTGTTGATGTGTCCGAGCATTGCCGCGAGCGTCGTCGTCTTCCCCGAGCCGGTCGCCCCGGTGACGAGCACGAGCCCGCGATGTTCGCTCGCGAGGCGCTCGACGCCTTTGGGAACGCGCAGCTTCTCGAAGCTCGGAATCTCTCTCGGGATCACGCGGAATGCGAACGAGATCGCGCCGCGCTGCAGGAAGCCGTTCACGCGATAGCGCGTCAGGTCGTTGCTCGTGTACGCGATGTCGAGCTCGCCGGTCGCGCGAAAGTCCGCCTCCTTCTGGCGGTTCACCGCCGTCACGGTCGCGAGGACCGACTCGAGGTCAGCCGGCGTGAGCGGGTTCCAGCCCTCGATCGGAAGGAGCGAGCCGTCGTGCCGGAGCACCGGGGGTCGCCCCAGTTTGAGGTGCACATCCGTGGCGCCGCATTGAACGGCGCGCAAGAGCAGGTCGTTCAGGTCCATGGCCGCGCCCGGCCTCCATCGGCAGGTCGGCGGCGGCTCTTTAGGTCGCGAACCCTCGTGCGGGGTCGCCGGTGATGCGGGCGAGGAGCTCGGCAGCACGGAGGGCCGCGCCGCCGGGACCGCTGATCGCGGCCGGGTGGGTCGCGTCGGCGCGCATGAGCTTCTCGAGCGCGCGCCACGCGTACGGTGCGCGCAGCAGCGTGAAGGCGAGCGTCGGGAAGCGCTCGAGCGCGAGCTTCGCGCGCCACGAAGCCGCCGCCGAGTGCCCGAGGGCGCGGCGCAATTCCCCTGCATATGGCACGAAATCGGTGGAGCGTCCTGCGACGATGTCCAGGGCCGTTTCAGCCGCGAGCTTGGCGCTCAAAAGCGCCTCGTAGATCCCGTCGCCCGAGACGGGATCGACGAGGCCGGCCGCGTCGCCGATGAGCGCGGTGCGCCCACGCGCGGCCACGGCGCCCGGCCGCCGAAGCGGCAGGCGGTAGCCGCGGACGTCCGTGAGCGCGTCCTCGGGGATTCGATGCTCGCAGCAGAGGCGGCTCAGGTGCTCACGGAGCTTCGGGCCTTGGTGGGTCCAGCCGCCGACGCCGACGTTCACGTGGTCGCCCTTCGGGAAGACCCAGCCGTAGCCGCCCGGAACGATTCCGAACTCGACGACTGCGCGGCGGGCATAACGGCTGCGGGCAACGGGCCCGTAGGCGACGTTGCCTTCGAGGGCGACCTCGTGCTCGTGGCCGTCGAGCCCGAACGCCTTCGCCGTGAGGCCGTTGACGCCGTCGGCGCCGATCAGAACCTGCGTGTCAACCGGCTCGCCACCCACCCGCAGTGGCGAGACCTCGACCTTCGCGCTGTCGCGGAACTCCGCGCCGGCCTCGCGCGCCTGCTCGACGAGAAACGCGTCGAGCCGTCGCCGTTGGGTCATCACCACGAGCGGCTCGCGCGTCCTCCGCACGAACCGACGCCGGTACCCGAGACCGAGCTCGAACACGTCGACCTCTTCCTCGACCACCGGGTCGACGGAGAACGGAAGGAGCCGCAGCGCGCGGTAGGTCAGCCCGCCGCCGCAGGGCTTGTCGCGCGGGAAGCGAGCCTTGTCGGCGAGTAACACCCGAGCGCCGCCGCGGGCGAGCCAGTAAGCCGCTGTCGAGCCCGCAGGACCGGCGCCGACGACGACGGCATCGAATCGTTCCGGAGCTACTATGGCCGCTCCCCTGGGGGTGTTCCCGAGTGGCCAAAGGGGACGGGCTGTAAACCCGTTGGCTCTGCCTTCGGAGGTTCGAATCCTCCCGCCCCCACTTCCTGCCGCGAGATCCAGATGACAGGGAGCGCGGCGATCGCAGCAGCGCCGAGGACGAGCGCCGCGACACCGAGGACGTCGAGGACGACCCCGCCGAGCAACGCAAGGCCGGCTCCGAGCATCGCCGAACCGAGGTCGTTGAAACCGAGCAGCTTTCCCCGCTCGGCCGGGCTCGTCTTGTCCGCGAGCTGGGCGGTGGCGGCGACGAAGGAGATGTTCCAGCCGAGCCCGAGCAGGAAGAGGAGCACGGCGGTCGCCACCACGCTCTCCAGCAACTGCATCCCCGCACACGAGGCAGCGATCAGGACGAGGCCGCCGGCGAGCGCGCGGATGCGCCCGATCCGGTCGATCAGCGCTCCCACGAAGAGCACCAGGGCGTACATGCCGAGGACGTGCGCGCCGATGATCGGGAAGATCAGATGCTGCGCGTGATCGCGATGGTCGACAACGACGTAGCCGGTCAGGTTCATCACCGACACCATCACGCCCATGCTCGCGAAGCCGGCGACAAGCGCCGGGATCACCCCGGGCCGGCGGATGATCTCGCGCAGCGGCGCCGCCGAGCCTGAGCTTTGCTCGGAAGCCGGTGCGATCAGCTCTCCGATCCGCTTGGGATCGGGGCGGACGGCAAGCGCAAGCCCGAGTGCGATCAGGCTGATGAACCCGGCGACGATCCAGGGAATCGTCAACACGTCGGCGCCGAGCTCGTCCCGGCCCGAGAAGATCGGGCTGAAGACCGCCGGCCCGAGGATCGCGCCGAACACTGCGCCGACGAGCACATAGGAGATCCCACGAGCGCGCCGCTCGGGCGGATACATGTCGCCGGCGGCGGTGCGAACGAGGAGCGCGACCCCGCCGGACGAGCCGACGAGCATGAAGCCGAGGATGACCGCCACGCCGGAGTCGACCGCCGTCCCGAGCGCGGTCAGCCAGCAGCCGGTCGCCCCGAGGACGAAACCGCCGGCGATCACCGGGATGCGGCCGACGCTGTCCATCAGCCGGCCGGCCGGGACGGCCGTGAGCGCCGACGAGACGAGGAAGATCGCCGGCCCGAGCCCGAGCAGAGCCTCGAACCCCGTAACGAGCACGAAGGTGAGGCTGGAGACCGCCGCCACGAGCTGAAGCACGGCCGAGTTGACGGCCATGACGCCGGCGAGCAGCACCGTATTCCGGCGGATCGGCAGCTCTGCGGCGGAAGCGACCACGAGCTGATTGAACCACCCGGCGCTCGAGTTGGACTGAGGGCGCCGCTCGGGCGCCCTCAGTTCTCTGCTGCCGCGACTTGATCTAGACCGTCATCGGGCCGTTCGGGTCGTCGCGCCGACCTCGTCGTTCGAGCTCGAGTACTCGACCTCGCGCCGGCGATCCCGGGCCTCTTCCTTCGCGCGCTCCCTGCCGATCTGCACGTCCCGCTTCACCTGGTCGCTGGATGCTTGGCCCCGCACGTAGGCGCCCTCGAGCATCCGCGCGGCCACGTCTCGGCCGCCGAGCCCGAAGGCGAGGGCGCAGGCCAGCGCGACCGCGCCGAGTATGAGCGTGTAGGTCGTCACGACGATGTCGTGCGCGATCCGCAGCTGCTCGAGGATCATGAAGACGGCGATCGTCATGACCAGGATCGGCGCGACGGTCGCGACGATCCGCCCGGTCGGCGTGTCACCCATGAACCGCTGGGCGAGTGTTGCCACGCCGGCTGAGATCGCACCCGCGACGAGGAAGATCAGCAGTGCGGCGACCACGTTCGGCAGGTAGGCGTAGACGGCGCCGATGAATGCGGTCAGGGCGGAGATCCCGAGGGCGGTCGCGGCCAGCGAGATTGCCCCGAGGAAGATCGCCCAGAAGGCGAGCTTGCCGAGCAGACGCGACGGGCTCGACGTCAGTTTGCCGACCCAATCTCCGGTCGTTCCGGAGCCGAGCGTTCGGTCGAAGCCCGCCCGCTGAAGCACTCGGGCAAGCAGGTTGCCGACGATCTTGGCAACGAAGTAGCCGATGATCAGGATCACGAGCGCGCCGATCAGCGCCGGGATCCAGGCGAACAGGACGTCGAATCCGCGTTCGACGCTGTCGCCGATGTTCAGGGCAAGGGGAGTCATTGTCCACCTCCGTGGTCGTTTGACGTGTCCGTCGTTTCGATCTCGAGGCGCTCCCGGCGGAGCTCAGCGCGCACCTCGCGCAACTCGGTCTCGGTCTCCTTCTGGATGACGATCCGCTCGCGAACGACGACTCGCTTGGAGATCACCAGCTCCTCCTCGAGGACCGGGATCGAGATCGAGCCATCCGGGAGCGTTTCGATCTCGCCCGAATCGCCTTCGGCTGCCGGCTCCCGACGGATCTGAGCGCTTTCGACCTCGCGCGGGACGATCTCTCTGACCTCTTCGCTTTCGAGTCGCTTCCGAGCGTGAAGGACCTCGCCTTCGCGAACGCGGCGGCTGAGGTCGAGCTCCTCCTCATGCAGAGTCAGCTCGTCTGGTTTGCGTGGATCAGTCATGTCTGGATCGCAGCGGCAGGGCCGGGGCGGCCGAAGCGGCCCCGGCCCATGCCCAGTTACCGCTGCGCAGCGTCGCCGTCCACGTCGACGCGCTCTTTTCGAACTTCGTCGCTCACGGTCTCGCGCTCGGTCTCGACGTCCTTCTCGACGCCGACACGCTCCTTCGCGACGACGCGCTTCTCGGCGACCGCCTCCTCGGCGCGGAGCGGAACTTCGACCTCCTCCTCGCCGAGCTCGGCGTCGACCGGCTGGTCGACCTGCTCCCGGGTCACGCGAGCCGTCTCACGCCGGAGCTCCACGTCGACGTCGACCGGCTCGGTCTCGACCCACTTGCGCAGGCGAACGCTGCCGGCCTCGACGGGGCGCTTGCCGACCTTCAGCTCCTCCTCGGAGCGCGTGACCTCCTCGCTGCGGCCCTTGGCTCCGGCGCGGCGCCCGGTCGGCGCCTTCAGCCGGTAGTAGGCGTAAAGCTCCTGCTCCTGGTCTTGACTGATCTCGTCCGAATCGACGTCCGGCGAGTCCTTGACGTGATCCTTCGGGTAGGCGACGCGCACACCGTCGTCGGACAGCTGGGCCGACTCGAGCGGGACGAGCACGCGCTTCGTCCCGAAGAAGCCGGTCCCGATCCCGATCCACTCGGGCCGGTTCGTCTCCGCGTCGTAGTAGATCTCCTCGACGGAGCCGATCTTCTCGCCCTCCGAGTCGTACACCGGCTCTCCGCGAGCTTCGGTGATGCGCTCGATTGTCATCGCGTCGGGCATGGTTCTCCTTTCGATCACACGTGGCGGCCCGTGGCTCGGAAGAGCGCGGGCCCGACAGTCGTTTGGTCTGAGCCTCCCTAGAGACCAGGAACGCGCGGTCTGGGTTACGACCGTGTGTAACCCCATACAAAGGCCCGCTGTCTAAACCTGAAGAATGCTGCGGAAACCGATGAGATCGAGTCCTGTGATGAGTTCGGACGAGGCGCTCGTCGAGCGCGCCCGCGCCGGAGATCTCGAATCCTTCGAGGAGCTCGTCGACCGCCACCGAGACCTCGTCGTCCGCGTTGCCGCCCGCATCGTGGGTGCGAGTGACGCCGAAGACGTCGCTCAAGACGTCTTCCTACGCGCGTTCCACCGACTCGATCAGTTCCGCGGACAAGCGCTCTTTCGCTCCTGGCTCCTCCGGATCGCGCACAACTCGGCCCTGAATGCACTCGAGCAGCGCCGACGCGGGGAAGATCCACGCGAGCGCGGCGAGGAGATCGACATCGAGGATCCCGGTCGCCGGCCGGCGGATGAGCTGGAAGTCTCAGAACGAGCCGAGCGACTGGCGTACAAGCTGCAAGAGGTCCAGCCCGCCCATCGGACCGTGCTCGTCCTTCGCGACGTCGAGGGCTTGAGCTACCAGGAGATCGCTGAGATCACCGAGTCGCCGGTGGGCAGCGTCAAGGGACGCCTGCACCGGGCGCGGCGCGAGTTGATCGAGATTCTGCGTGGGAATACCTACGACTGGGAGCTGCCGCATGAACGATGAACACGACGCACTCACCCCGGCCGAACAACGGGTGGCCGCGCTGCTCGCGCTTCTGCGATCCGATCTCGTCCGGACGCGGCCAGGGCTGGTCGCCGTGATCATGCGACGCGTCCGCTGGCAACAGCTCGTCCGGGAGTTCGTCTCGTCGCTCGGGAACTTCGCTTCGTCGGTCGCGGACGGCCTGACGGTGTTCCTCGGCCGCTCCGGCGGGCATAAGAGGTGACATGACCGTACTCGCCGCAAACGTGCTCGATCGTGCCGGCGAAAGCATCGGCGACGCCCTGCCGCGCCTCGCCGGAGCACTGCTCCTCCTCCTCATCGGTATTCCGGTCGCAATGCTCGTCGCCCGTCTTCTTCGCAGGACGCTCGTCGCCGCGAACCTGGACGACCTCGGCGAGCGCTCCGGTGTCCACGACGGCCTCTCACGGATCGGGCTCGAACGCTCGCTCTCGGGCGTGGTCGCGCGCGGAGTCCGCATTGCGTTGATCGTCCTGGTCGCCGTCGCGGCGATCTCGCTGCTCGGCTTCGGCGCGCTGAGCACGGCCTTGAACGCCGTCGTCCTCTTCGTGCCGAAGCTTTTCGTCGCCGTCGCGATCGTGATCGCGGGGATCGTCGTGGGCGAGTTCCTGCGTGACCGCGTCGAGCCGCTCGCCGACCAGATGGCGATCGGCGCTCCTCTCGGACCGGCGGTCCAGTTCGTCGTGCTGGCGGTCTTCTCTCTGACCGCGCTGGCGCTGGTCGGCGTTCCGACGAGCATCCTGATGGCTCTCATCGTCCTCGTCGTGGCGGCCGCAGTGCTGGCGGTCGCGCTCGCTTTCGGGCTGGGGAGCCGCGAAGTCGCCCGCGAGATCAGCGCGGGCCGCTCGGTCGCCGGCGTCTACCGGCTCGGCGAGCGGATCACGGTCGGCGACGTCACCGGCGAGATCACCGCGCTCGACTCGGTCTCCGTCGTCGTGCGTGACGGCGAGGGAACAAGCGTCCGCATCCCGAACCACCTGCTCCTCGAGTCCGTCGTTCGAGTCCACGGGGCGCCGCCGACCACGACCTGAGCCACCGGCGTACAGTTCTTTCGTGGCGACGACGCAGGCAAAGCGGCGTTGGGACGAGCTGTACGCGGCGCGCGTCGGCAGCGACGTCGGCGAGGGAATCGCCGAGATCCTCGCGCTGCTCGGCCGGCCCGACCTCATCTCGTTCGCCGGTGGCTTCCCCGATCCGAGCACGTTTCCGCGCGAGCGCGCCGCAGCGCTGCTCGCGGAATTCGCGCAGTCCGGTGAAGCGTCCGCGTTTCAGTACGCGCCGACGCGCGGCCTTGCGGGGCCGCTCGACGCGCTCGCCGGGCGCATCGAGACGCTTCAGGGCCGCCGCCCGTCGGAGGACGAGCTGCTGATCACGAGCGGCGCCATCGAAGGGCTCGAGCTCGTCGGCAAGACGTTCCTCGACCGCGGCGACCTCGTCGTCGTGGAGGCGCCGACGTACCTCGGCGCGATCATGGCCTTCCGCGGCTTCGGCGCACGGATCGCAGCGGTCGAGCTCGACGACGAGGGCCTCGAGGTCGACGAGCTGGAAAGGCTCCTGCGCGATGCTCGCCCCAAGCTGCTCTACACGATCCCCGACCACCAGAACCCGGCCGGCGTCTCGCTGACCACAGAGCGGCGCGAAGCCCTCGTCGCCCTTGCCCGCGAGCACGGCTTCCTGATCGTGGAGGACATGGCCTACCGCGAGCTCGGCTTCGACGATGCCGCACCACCGACGCTGTGGAGCCTGGCGCCCGACGTCGTCGTTCAGTGCGGGACGACGTCGAAGACGTTCTTCCCGGGGGTGCGCCTCGGGTGGGCCGCGGCGCCGGCGGACGTGTCCGCCAAGCTTGTGGCCGCGAAGCAGAACACGGACCAGTGCGCCGGCGCGCTCGGACAGCGCCTGTTCGAGGAGTACGTCCGCCGCGGCTGGATCGACGAGCAGCTCCGCGCGTCGCGCGCGCTCTACCGTCGAAAGAGCGAGCGGACGCTCGCCGTCCTCGAGCAGTCGATGCCGGACGGCGTCAGCTGGACGACGCCGCGCGGCGGCTTCTTCACCTGGCTGACGCTTTCAAGCGGCAACGCGCAGGAGCTCGCACGCCGCGCGGTCGAGCGCGGTGTCGGCATCGTCCCCGGCACGCCGTTCTTCCCCGACGGCCGCGGCGCCGACAACGTCCGCATCTCGTTCAGCATGGTCGACGAGTCGCAGATCGACGACGGGATCGCGCGGCTCGCGGAGCTCCTGTGACCGGCTACTTCGCCGAGGACGAGAGCACACAGTCCGACGCCGTCGGGGAGGTCGTCACGTGGAGCGCGATCACGCCGATCGAGATGGTGCCCGGCCTGAACTTCCAGCCGGTCGTCGGCGACAAGCTCATGGTCAACTTCGTCAGCTTCGAGCCGCACACCGAAGCGCCGCGCCACTGGCACGACGAAGAGCAGATCACGTTCGTGATCGACGGCGAGTTCGAGTTCGAGGTCGGCGACGAGAAGCGAATCGTGCGCCGGGGCGAGGCGATCGTGATCCCACCGAACGTGCCCCACGCGGCGCGCACGTACGACAGCACCTGCTTCGAGGTGGACGTCTTCCACCCGCCGCGCCAAGGTGTGCTCGACGCGATGAAGCGCTAGTCGGGCGCGAAAGGGCCTTGGTACCTTGTCCCCCGCGCCCTCTTAGCTCAGTTGGTAGAGCACCTCCATGGTAAGGAGGGGGTCGGCGGTTCGAGTCCGCCAGAGGGCTCTGCAAAAAACGCCGCAAACCGGCGCTTTTTGGGTTCCCCCTGTCTTGCAGAATCGCCAATGTGCGCTGGGTATGGAGCCCTTTATGGAGCTTTCAGATTCAGAAGACGCTGTCAATAGCGCCAAAACGGTCCGTTTCGCGTCCCGCGTACAGGTTCGCGATCATGAGCTCGCCGCCGTCCGTCTCCGCTGGGACGAGGATTCGCTCGTCCGCCGCACCCTCGATCTCGTCGAGGCGCTCCCAGAGGTTCGGGAGCCCTTCGGCGGCACGAAGGAGTTGCACTCTGATTGGGTCAGCGGTCGGCATCGGGGTCAATATGGGGAACGGGCCGCCGCGCAGCCGCCCGCGGACGACCGCGGGCATCCAGTGCCCGCGAGCGCGGCCGAGCTCGGGGTGATGCTCTCCGCCGGGTGCCAGGGAGCCATAGGCGGCCAGCGCAGTCGATGGCCTCGCAAAGATCAGATCAAAGAACCGTTCAAGCACTCGCGCCGCCCTCTCGCTGATGACCCTGTCCCGCGCCACTCGGGCAGGATCAGCACTCGCGAACTTCTCGCCGTGCTGCTTGAGCGAGAACGTTGCCCTGGCGATCTCGCCTGTCGAGCCTGACACCCCCGGAGCTCACTGCGGATGACCGCAGGACAACGGATACGGGGGGCAAGCCCTCATTCCCGGTAATCCTCGAACTCCCACTTGCCGAGGCGTCCGACCTGCTCAGCAACCTCCTTCCACGAACCGCCCTCGCAGGCCTCGACGCGCTCTCGCAGATAGCCCTCGATGCGGTCGGTGTCGTAGGTGTCGATGAGCAGGTGATGTCGCCCATCGACGATTCCCTCTGTTCGAACCCGACCCTCCAGCCATCCTGGTGTGCAGACTGTTAGGTCGAAGGACTCTTCCCCAACCGCATCCGCCGGCCCGACCATCAGCTGAACGAGGATTGCGAAATCGTGCTCGCCTGGTGACCAAGAGGCGAGGTCCGCCACATCGGGGCTGTGAAGACGACGCAGCTCGGCCCTCATGGCAGATCTGTGATGTCGAGGTGCCCGTCCGACTGCCATTCCTTCGACAACCGGCCTTCGAAGCGTTGTTCGAAGTTGGCCTGAAACCTGGTGAAACTCACCAGTGATCTAGATGTCTCGGGCCCTCGCCCCACGACCCAACAGCGGGCAGCACTAAACCGGCCGACCTGAGTTGGAGACCCGTGGCTGCTTGGCGGCAGGCTCAGCCGAAGAGCGCTGTTCCGACCCGACTGCGTCCGCGCGCTTATCGCGCCGGTGGTGCGGCCACGCCGAGAGCGCATCGTGCATAGGCGCAGCGCTCAACGGTGGCCGCGCGCAAGGGGGACGGCCCGAGGGTCTAGACGGTCGCCCACCAAAGGTCTTCGATCGAAAACTGCTTGCGACTCAGGCTTTCGGGTGCGAGGCGCATGACCGGAAACGCCTCTCTGAGGGCAGTCGCCTCCGCCCGAAACACTCGAGAATTAAGGGACTCCACTTCAAGCAACTCCAGTCCTTTCGTGTCCGAATGAGCGAGAAGAGACTTTCCTCTCTTACCGACAATGACCAAGAACGGCAGTTCGGAGCTTACTAGCGCGACCACCGCTGCACCGCCAAGTATCCGCGCCCACCGTTCTCCGGCAGGTTCGTCCCATTCGATCCGCAACCCCTCTGCTGACCCCACCAGCTCGGCGACCAGCTGACGAGCCTTCTCGAGTGACCAATCGTCGCGCGATGCACTCGCCCGCTCGAGGAGACCGCTTAGATCGCTCGTCAGCTCGCCGTTCATGGAGCCGACCCCGGCGATCCGTGGACGTAGCCTGAAGAACGACGATAGATGTTGCCGGCCCCCCGGCGGTCGCGCGCTTGAGAGCGAGTTCGGAGGCGCCACTGTCCGCAAGCGCATGCAGGAAGAGGAGGCGTTACGGCGGTTGAGACGGAGCCGGTTCTCCTCCGCTTGCGCGCTTGATTGCCCCCTAGCCCCGGTGGGTTCTCAGGGCACTCACCTTTCCAGCCACCCTCAACGTTTCCTCGAGGCCCGTCTCCAGTCCGTATCGCTCGCGCGCACTGGAGCGTAGAAACGCGGCGATCTCGGTTCTCTCCGTATCAGCCAGCAGACGGTCGCGCACCGATGGAATTAGCCAGTCGTACTCGTCTCGGGGAAGATGGGGATCGTCGGGACTATCCGGGCCCAGCGGATTCCACTCCCAGAGTAGTTCCCTGATCTGCGCTTCCAGTCCGCTCTCTGGCCGTGATCTTTCGAAGAAACGCCTAGTCACCTCCCTTTCCTCCGATCGACCGTGCCGGGATCGTGACGTAGGTGCGGACACGTGGTGGGGGAACTCACGTCAGACAGCATCGGCTTCACCGAGGCCAGTGCTTAATCCTGCGCGAGGGTATGTCGATGTGAATCTTTGGTCTTCCGTTTGGCTGTAGCGGATGGCGGTCGAGGGAGATCACACGGTTGTCTCGATTGGGGAAACTTCCGCGGGGCCTGCGACGTACATCCGCCCGTGCTCAGCGAAGACCTCGGCAACGAGTTCCTCGTCGTACTCGATCTCCGCGTAGACATCAGGCCGATCCTCCGCATCAACGATCCTGACCGAGAAGCTCATGGCCGCGGCTCCAACAGTCCACGGAAGCTTCCGTCGGGATTGAAGGACACCCCTCGTCCGTCGGGCAACTCGAAGATGCGCACGCCGTCACGGCGCACGCGCTCTCTCGTCTGTGGGTGCGTCCGGTAGTCCTCGACCAGCTCCTGACCGATCCTCGAGCGGACCGCCCTCGCGCGCCAGCTAGTTCCGCGCCTGCTCGATTGCTTCGCTGAGACTCGCAAACGCCGGACCGCAGCCGTCGTCGAGGGGCCGAACCCAGAAGTAGCGGCCGCGAATCGCGAAGGCAAGAAAGTCCCGGAATCGCTCCGCAAGCGTCTCACGCTCCCCGTCCACTCTCAGCGAAATCTTGGTCACGACTTCTAGGGCGCAAGCGGAGTCCGAAGACCTCGGCGCACCCTTGTGGCTAGAGCGGGAAAGGGTTCGCTGAGACCGGATATTCCGCCTGAGATCCTCACCAGATCCGCCTTCGAACCGATCAGCAACAGCATCCTTTCTTCCGACTCATCGCGAAGCTGGAGCACAGGCACCGCGCCGTATCCAAGAGATTGCGTGATGAAGGAGATCATCAACGCGTCGGCATGGCGACCACCGATGCGGCCTTCCCCCTGGCGCATCCATAAGGAAAGTAGAGCCAGCGTTGCAACGTTCCAATCTGAAATTGCTGACTCAGAGGCTTGCGAGGGGAATAGGGCTGCGGCGGAATCTAGTGGGGCCATCGGCCTGGAGAGGAATGCCGCAATCTCTTTCGGGTCGGGTCGCGCGACTGCGACGTCGCTGAAGACTTTTCCTGCCCAAACTCGACCGTCGTTCTGGATGCAGGGAAGCCCCACGAGTCCCGAGCAGGAGAACGGCCGGTTGAAGAAGATCGTCGCCGAGCAGGCGCTGGATATCTCGCTGCTGAAGGATCTGCAGCGGGGAAACTGGTGAGCCCGGCGCGCCGTCGCGACGCCGTCCGCTTCCTGGTGAGGCGGCGGCGCGTGTCGGAGCGTCGGGCCTGCCACGTTGTCGGCCAGCACCGCTCGACGCAGCGCTACCAGCGGCTGGCGCCCGAGTACGAGCTGCGGCTGGTCAGGCGGATGAACGCGCTGGCGGCGGAGCATCCGCGCTACGGCTACCGGCGCATCTGGGCGCTGCTGCGCGCCGAGGGCTGGCGCGTGAATCGGAAGCGGATCGAGCGGCTGTGGCGGCTGGAGGGCCATCGGGTGCCGCCACGGCGCCGCCGGGCCTCGGGCAAAAAGGCGCAGGGTACGGCCACGAGCGCGGCCTGGAATCTGCCCGCGTCGGCGCCCAACCACATCTGGTCGTACGACTTCATGAGCGGCCGCACCCGCGACGGCAGCTCGCTGCGGATCCTCAACGTCGTCGACGAGTACACCCGGCTTGCGCTCGGCTGCCGCGTCGACCGCTCGATCGGCGCCAGCGACGTCGTCGCCGAGCTCGAGCGGCTCTTCGCCAAGCACGGCCGGCCACAGGTACTGCGCTCGGACAACGGCCGCGAGTTCATCGCCGCCACGCTTCGCGACTGGCTGGCGCAGCGGGGTGTTGCCACCGCCTTTATCGAGAAAGGATCGCCGCAGCAAAACCCGTTCGTGGAGCGCTTCAACGGCACGATGCGCGACGAGCTCTTGAACGGCGAAGAGTTCGACAGCCTGACCGAAGCCCAGGTCGTGATCGCAGCCTGGATCAATCAGTACAACACCATGCGCCCGCACCGCGGGCTCGGCATGATCACACCCAGTGCGTTCGCCGCAAGCTGCAAAGAGGGACCTAAATGAGAGCGACCTCCCTCACACCACCTGGACCAGTCGAGCAACGACGCGCGACCGCGCAGGCGAGCCCGCTGACTGCCTGCCGGTGGAATCGGACCCTCAATCAACCCGGACCAAACCCAGGGGGCCGGTCACGGCGCTTCGAGGTCCGAAGGGCGAGCCCTACGAAGTCATTCGCACGGTCGACGGTAGCGGCAACAGAGTGCTCATTGAGCACCACCGATGGGGCCACACCTTTACCGATCCACCCAACATCGAAGGGCCGCACTACGACTCTCCTAAGGGGAACATCTTCTATGAACGCCGCTGATCGTCTGGAAGCATCACTTGTCCCGCTGAGCGAAAAGCCGTTGGATGGCGTTATCGACGGGCTATCGACCCTCGACGCGTGGTCGCTCTGGACGCCTATCAGCACACCAATCACGCCTCCGGCGGTGACGTGGTTGCTCGACGAGACGTTGGCGATTTGGCACGTGGGATCTGGAGGCAGTCGGAGTGGTGCTGCCCAAGAGCGAGGGCGGGCGTTCGGTGTTGGTTCAAAGGTGGTCGGCGAACTCGCATATGATGCGAACGGCGTTCCCAGGATTCGAAGGGTCGAAGTACCGGGTTTCCCCCATCCCCTGAAACCGGCCATTGTTGTCGTGCAGGACCTGACCCCGAACCTTGGGAACGCGGAGGCTCCACAGGCGAACTAATTCGCCTCATTTCGACTCTCGGCCGCCTGGACGTCGCTTTGGCGGGCGCTCAGGTGTAACGCTCCGTCTGGCCAAACTATACGAACCATCGCGGCGAGGACCGATCCGATCGGCGGGAAATCCTGGGTTCCCTCGATCGACTCGTTCTCCCCTAGATCTCGGATGTAGGGCGCAGCAATTGACCCAACGACCGCAGAATCACCCTCAAGTTCAACGAGCAAACCCCACTCTTCGTGAGCGACCACTCTCCACATGGCGAGTTGACCTTCATGCATGACGTTATCCGCCATAAGGAACGCTTGTTCTTCCGCGCGTGAGTTCGTTGAAGCGATCGATCGCCTCCTCAGGAATTCGGTACTCGAATCGATCTGCCCCTCCGCCTTCATACGGATGCCTGAACTCGGCGAACTCATCACTGAATTCAGGAGCCATGTCAAACCGAATTGTGAAGTCCTCGTAGGGCCCGATGCGCGGATCAGCAAAGTCATCGGCAACGCTCTTGCTGCCGAGATACGCAGAACGGTCTCCTTGCTGATGGCGACTCCGGTTCAGTCCGTTCCTAAGCTCATCTGCGCCTAAGCCCCTGCGCGAGGTTCGATAGACGCTCTCTCCTCCGGCTGCGAATCCAGAGGCCACTGGCCGAGCCCGAACCCCACCCAGGCCGCCCAGCCCGAAGTCCAGCAGGGCGTTTTCCCAGCTGTAGCCGCCGCAGTCGCCGGCCTGGCTGAGGGCCGCACCTGTCCCTACGTTGCCGGCGCCGGCCACACCTGCGCGCGCGAGAGGTCGGGGAGCGGAGCGGATGGCTGCGCGTGCGCCGTTCTTGGCAATCGCGCGGCCGATTGAGATTCCGCCCTTGAGGGCGCCATAGCCACCGGCTGCGGTCGTTCCGACTGCCCCGATGACCTGGCCGGCCCGGAAGGACTTCGACCCCGTGTTGGGGCGGATGCCGACCTTGTTGAGGCCGCGGGTTGAGACGCCGAAGGTGGCGTAGTCGGCGGCCCCGGCGGCGGCGTTGCCGACCGCGGTTACCCCTTCCTTCACGACCTCGAGCGGGTTGGAGATGCCCCAGCGCAGCCCGAGCGGGTCGATCAGGGTCAGTGGCTGTCCGTTGACGTAGACGTACGGCCCGGCGTAGGGATCGAGGGGTGGGTTTTCGAGCGGGTCGAGTGCGCCGAAGCGGCCGATCGTTGGGTCGTACTGGCGTGCGCGTAGGTGGTAGAGGCCGGTTTCGGGGTCGAGCTGCTGGCCGTTGAAACGCAGCCGGTTCTCAGGGGCCGACCCGGAGACGTTCGTCGTGGTCAGCGGTGCGCCGTAGGCCTCGTACTCGTAGCGCCATTGCGCTGTGCCGCTTGCGTTCGTGACGTCGGTGACGGTGCTGAGCGGGTCGGCGTGGTAGCTGAACGTCCCGCCGGAGTCGGTGTACGAGTGCGCGCCCAGTGGCCCGTGCAGGTAGCGGCGCACGAGCCCGCCGCCGGTTGTGCGCTCGAGCGCGAGTCCGGGGATGCCGCTGTCGGCGAGCGGGTCCCAGACGAGGCGCAGGTCGGCTCCGCCGCCGCCGACGGTCGAGCTGACGCGGCGGCCGTCGCCGTCGTAGCCGTACGCGGTCGTCGTCGCGCCGCCTGACGAAGTGGAGACGAGCTCGTCGGCGAGGTTGTAGGTGAAGCTGCGCGCGCCGGCTGTCGCTTGGTTGCCGTTCGCGTCGTACGTGTAGCTCGTCGTGTTGCCACCCTTGACCGTCTGGGTCAGCTGGTCGGCGGCGTTGTAGTTGTAGTCGATCGTTCCCGTGTTCGGGACCGATCCGGTTCGGATCTCCTGGGTGCGGTTGGAGACCTTGTCGTAGGCGTAGCTGATCTTGTTCGCAGCACCAGTGCAGTCGGTCGCACCGGAGGTGACGCCGAAACACGATGCGGTCAGGCGGTTGCGGGTGTCGTACTCGTACGCGTCGTAGGTGTCGGTGGTGCCGCGGGTCGTCTGCTGCTTGGTCGGGTTGCCGGCGGCATCCAGCGTCCACAGGAACTTGGAGAGGATCGTCCCCGCCTTGGCGTTCTCGACGGTCGTGAGTCGGCCGGCGCGGTCGAAGGTGCGCGTGGCGACGTGGCCGTTGCCGGCGGGAAGCGTTGTGGTCGTGAGGTTGCCTGCTTCGTCGTAGCCGAAGCTCGTTGTCGCTCCGCCACTTGTGACGCTCGTGAGCCGGCCGTCGTCGTCGAAGACCTGGCTCGTGGTCGTCGAGTCCGGGTAGGTGCGGCTGGTGATGTTGCCGGCGTCGTCGTAGCCATAGCCGAAGGTGCCGTTCAGGCCCGAACCGCCGCCTGCGCGGGCGATAGCGGTCAGCCGGTCGGCGTTGTCGAAGGTGTACGTGACCGTCCCGGAGCCGTCCGTCATCGTCTGGATGCGGCCGGCCGAGTCATAGGCGCGGGCGACGTCCGGGGTGGAGTCGGAGTAGTCGACGCTCGTCTGTCGGCTCATCCGGTCGTAGCCGTAGGTGATCGTGCCGTCGCCGGGCGTGCCGGTGGAGCTACCGGCCGGGGTCTCGAGCGTCTTCAGGTTGCCGTTGGCGTCGTAGCCGTAGTTCCAGCTTCCGACCGGCGTCGTCCGCTGCGTCTGGCGGCCGTCGAGGTCGTAGCTCCAGCTCGTGACGTGGCCGTTGGGGTCGGTGCGGCTGGCCAGGTTGCCCGCGCCGTCGTAGGCGTAGACGGTGTCGAGCGTTCCGGTGCCGCCGGCGGCCGGCGGCGTCACCTTCCAGAGCCGGTTGAGCGCGTCGTAGGCGAACGCGGTCGCGTTGTTGCGCTGGTCGGTGACCTGGGTGAGGTTGTTGACGGCGTCGTAGGCGTACTCGACGTCGTTTCCGAGCGGGTCGGCGACGCGTGTGCGGTTTGCCGCCGCGTCGTACTCATAGCTCCACGTGTACAGCGACGGCGTACCGCCCGTGACGTTGCCGCGCGGCTCAACCATCGAGGTCGTTCGTCCATCGTCGTCGAGCGCGTAGGTCGTCTTGTTGCCAAGCTGGGTCGTGGCGCTCTTGAGCTCACCGGTCGCGAAGTACTCGTAGGACGTGACCTTGAGACGCTCGTCGGTCTCGCTCGTGAGCCGGTCGAGCTTGTCGAAGGTGTAGGTGCGGTGCTTGTTGAGCCCGTTCGTCCGCTTCTTGACGTTGCCGTTCTCGTCGTACTCGACGCTCGTGACGTGGCTGAGCGGATCAGTCCAGCGGAACGGGCGGTTCAGCGCGTCGTACTCGATCGTGCGCGTGCCCCCGTCCGGATGCGCCTCGCTGGTCCGGTTGCCGGCGTTGTCGTAGCCGTATGTCCACGTCCAGTCGGCCGGTGTCGCGCCGGTGGCGTTCCCGTTCGGCTCGACGAGCTTGATCAGCTGTCCGGCGTTGTCGTACTCGAAGCTCGTCTTGCGCCCCTCTGGCGACTGCACCGACTTCAGGTTTCCGTCTGGCCAGTACAGCCGCGTCTCGACGCCGCTGCGCGGGTCGGTTGTCTTCCACAGGCGGTTGTCGCCGTCGTACTCGAGCGTGGTCACGCGCGGCGAGCCGTCGTTGCGCGTGACCTTCCAGAGCAGCTCGTTGTCGTAGAAGTCGTAGCTGGTGACGTTTCCGCGCGCGTCGGTGAAGGACGTGACGTGGTCGACGGCGTCGTAGGCCCACTCGCTCAGATAGCCGGCCGGCGGCACGGGCACGTTGCCGCGCGGGTCGCGCTGGCTCGTTCGCCGCCCGGAGGAGTCGTACCCCATAGTCGTCTTGAACCCGAGCGGGCTGGTGATCTTCGTCAGGTTGCCGGCGGCGTCGTAGTCGTAGCTCGTCGTCTTCAGCCGCGGGTTCTGGACGCTCTTCAGCAGCCCGACGTTCGTCGCCGGCGGCGTCGGCGACGAGGTCGTCGTCCAGTACTTGAGCGTGGTCACGCCGCCTTCGCGGTCCGTAATCGTCTTCAGCTGCCCGACCTGGTAGTCCGCGCCCGCGGTCGTCGCATACGCGTAAGTCGTGGTGTTGCCGCGCGCGTCCTTTTCGGTGAGGAGATCGTTCGCGGCGCTGAAGGTGCGCGTCACCGTGCCGAGCGAGCTGGGCGCGATCTCCTTGGTGACGTTGCCGGCCGCGTCGTATTCGAAGCGAGTGACATGGCCACGACCGTCGGTGACCGAAAGCGGCCGGCCCATCCCGTCGTAGGTGTACGACGTGCTGCGCCCGAGCGGATCGATGACCTCGCTCAGCAGGTTGCCGCTGTGCTTGTAGACCCAGTCGCCGCGGCCGGGGATCGTCACCGTCGTCAGGTCGAGCGCGCCGCTTTGCGTGTACTCGTACTCGATCGCGTCGCCGACGCCGTTCTCCTCGCTCGTCACCCGTCCGTTGCCGTCGTAGACGACGTCCTGGATCTGGAAGTGACCGAGCGGGTCCTCGATCGAGGTCAGCCGCCCGTTGGTGTCATAGGCGAGCGTCCAGATCTTCCCGCGCGGGTCGCGGACGCTGGTTAGGCGCGTGCTGGTGTAGCCGTACTCGACGTAACGTCCGTCGGGCAGGGTGACGCGTTCGATCAGCGTCGGGTCGGCGACGGTGTAGGTGAGCGTGATCGTGCGCCCGGCCGAGTCGGTGATCGAGGACAGCTTCCCGCTCGTGTAGGCGAGCGTGGTCGCGGGACCGAAGCGTGGCTTGATCTGGGTCAGCTTGCCGGCGGTGTCGAAGCTGAACGTGCGCTGGTCGCGCGTTTTCAGCTCGTAGGTGTTCGCGGCCAGCCGCTTGAGCGTGCCGTCGAAGCCCTTACCGCGATAGGTGGCGGCGCCACTGCCGCCGCCGGTCACCTTCGTGAAGCGCGTGCGCTGCCCCGAACCGGCCCGGTACTCGAGCTCGCCCGTCGTCGGATTGACCACCGTGATCTTCGTCTCAAATGGGTGCGTCCAGCCGACGCCGAGCGCGCCTGCGGTCGTGTCGCGCGACCCGTAGGAGCGCGTCCACGCAAACGGGATTCCTGGGCCAGCAAGCTTGATGTCGGTCGCGCTTTCGACGAGCGCGCCCGATGCCGTGTTGACGGGCCGGTTTGTGTGCGCAAGCCCATTCCCTGCCGCGCCGTCATGTGCAAGGGCGACGCCCGGATCCCTGACGTCGCAGTCGTTGCAGCCGAAGAGCTGCTCGAGCGCGATCCCACCCTGGATCGGCGGCGCGGGCGGCGGAAACTCGAGATCCGGCGGCTCGTAGAGCGGCTCGTTGACGAGGGCCCTGTCGTTTCCGCACCAAATGATGTCACCGCCTGAGTCCTCGTACGCGAAGCTGCGGCTGACCGGACCACGCGGGATCGGAAACGCGGCGTTCGGATCGGGATCCGGCGCTCCGTAACTCAAGTGGCCCGTCTGCGAGCCGACCGAGCAGGGGATGTACGTGACAGGCCCCCAGTAGTTGCCGCGCCAGTCAACCTGCGTCGAGGCGCGCTGAACGCTCAGCTGCTCCCAGCTCTCCTGGACGGAGAAGCCAAAGGTGCCGTTGTCGTAAATCGAGTTGCCGGCGCCATCCGGCCCGAGATCCGCGACCGACGCGTCCTGGCTCACCCAGACGCCGTAGTCGTCGTTGTCCCAAAACGACGAACCCGTGACCGACGAGGGCGCGACCGTGTACCCGGACGGAACGAGGAACGCTGCGCCGTCGCCCTCGTTCGACCAGAACGCCGAGTCCTCGATCTGGACAGGCGCGCCCTGGATGAACGCACCCGTACCGCCGTTGTTTTCGAACTTCGAGCGCCGAATCACCGCCGACGTCCCCGTTCCGTTAAGCGCGGTCGGGAAGACGCGCAGGCCGCGGCCGCTGCCGTTGCTAAAGATCGAGTCTTCGATTGTGTGCGCGCCGCCGAGCGCCTGCACCATCACGTCGTCCAGCTGCGACCCGCCGTAGCGCACGCGGACGTGCTTCATCGACGAGCCACCCGAGCTCGACGTGAAACGAATCCCGTACCACTGCCCGGGCGCTGAGTCGGACGTCGACGTGAACGTGATCGGGCTCGATGCCGTGCCCTC
>Ga0081538_10000920_pt1 | contig 31733 bp, 35 predicted proteins | sample TabmetS5T2R1_FD_71022 | JGI IMG/M metagenome (GOLD analysis project Ga0081538, IMG submission 71022) | Tabebuia heterophylla rhizosphere microbial communities from the University of Puerto Rico - S5T2R1 | ecosystem: Host-associated > Plants > Roots > Rhizosphere ...
GCCGGCTTCGAGCGCGAGGTGTCGGGTTGACCGACATGTCAATCAATTTCCGCCGGATCGAGCGCCAAAACCTCCGTTCAGCCGCTGGTTCGATCGAGAAGCTGCAGGAGGTCGTGCGCTGCGAGCTCGACCTCCTTGTGCCGCCACTCGGCAGCGCGGTACACGCAGGCGATGAGGCCGGTCCGGTGCAGGCGGCGGAAGTCTCCGTAGACGAAGGCGTATCGCGCCTTCGTCTCGTCCTCCGGCCCCTCCGTGAGACCGAGGTGCCATTCCGCGTACTCGCTCCACGAATGCGTCTCGAGGAACGCGTTCTCCGCCGCGGCGTTCGGCTGCACGTCTCCCCAGTCGCTGTCGAGGACGTATTGGCGCCCGCGGATCAGGCGCCGAGCTTTCGCGACCGCTTGCTCGTTCACGGTGTAGCGCGCCATCCCCGGATTCTGTCTGCGGGGTGGTCGGCACCGCAGCACCGACCACCCACTTCGCGATGTGCGTCAGCGGCGGAGCCGGTGCGTTACCCGGATAGGCAGTTCAGCCGACCCGAAGGTCTAGCTTGGCCGGAAGGAATCCCGGGACAGGGGCCTAACTGGCCGTCGGGTACCCAACGCCAGCCGACGGGTATCCCGGAGGGGGCCGCAGCCGCATGCGGCTCCCTCCTCTCTGTTCAGGCCTTCGTCAACCGGCGGCCATGTCGCCCAGCATGCGTTGCATGCGTGCGATCTCGAGCTGCTGGTCGGCGTCGACATGTCGTGCGAAGGCGCCGGCCTCGGGCTCGGCGCCGGCATCCTCGGCGAAGAGCTGATTCACCATCTGCACCGCCCCTTGGTGATGGCGAATCATCGATTCCAGGAACAGACGGTCGAAGCGAGCGCCCCGGGAGGTTTGCAGGCGGTTCATCTCGCTCTGGGTCAGCATGCCGGGCATGAGACGAGCGCCGACGCCGTGTGCGTGTCCGTGGCGTCGATGAAGGACGGGGGCTTTCGCGCCGCGCGCCGTCAGCCAGGCCTGCATCTGCGCGATCTCCGCCTCCTGTGACATGTCGATCCGCCGTGCGAGGAGAGAGATTCCCCTGCTCCTGGAGCGCTTCTCGACGAGCCGGGTCATCCAGAGCGCCTGGGCGTGGTGGTGGATCATGCCCTGCATGAACGCGACGTCCGCGTCCGTGTGCCGCGGAGGGTCGATGGCGTCGAGCTCCTCGGGCGTGAGGGTACGAGCCGGTTCACCGGGCGCGCCGGGCTGGACGATGTTCGGTGCGGGCGTGCCGGTTGCGTCCGGTTCGTCCTCGGAGCCGGAGCATCCCGCCAGCACGAAAGCGGCCGCCAGGACGACGAAAGTCGATCCGGACCGTTTGACCCGGGACACGGCTCGATATTAGTCTCGCTATGACCCAGCGCTTCGCCCGGCAAAGGAGGCTTCACCTATGAACCGGTCCGGCATGTCGCTGCGTCGGCGGCGCCCTGCGCTCGCCGTCGTCGGAGCCCTCGTCCTTGCGGCCACCCTGCTGACGTCCGTTGCGTCCGCGCAGGGAGGTGATCCCCGCGAGGGCCTAGCGCCGGGCTTCGAGAATCCGGGCGTCGTGGCGCTCGGGATGCAGCATCTGGCGAACCGCGGAAAGCCGGCCGGCTTCTTCAACCCGGCCAATCCGGGTGACTTCGGGTTCGTCAACTCCGACCTGGCGCTCCAGGGCAACTACGCCTTCGTCGGCAACTTCCACGGCTTCCAGATCTACGACATCTCGAACCCCTCGAACCCGGTGATCCGCACGGCGGTCGTCTGTCCGGGCGGTCAGGGCGAGGTCTCGGTCTACGAGAACCTGCTCTTCATGTCCGCCGAGGAGACGCGGGCGCGAACCGACTGCAGCGCGCCGGGGGTCCCGACGGGACACCCGCTTCGCTTCCGCGGCGTGCGGATCTTCGACATCAGCAACCTCGACGCTCCGGTCCAGGTGGCGACCGTCCAGACCTGCCGCGGCTCCCACACGCACACACTGCTGAAGAGCCCGAGCGACGACGAGAACGTCTACGTCTACGTCTCCGGGACGGGTGGCGTTCGCTCCACCTTGGAGATGTCGAGCTGCAAGGCGCTCCCTCAGGGGACGCCGCTCACCACCCCGCAGACCGACCGCCAGCTCTCGCAGTGGCGGGTCGAGGTGATCAAGGTGCCGCTCAGCGCCCCGCAGAACGCGGCGGTCGTCAACGAGGCGCGGCTGTTCGAGGAGTCCCCCACGGGCGTGATCAACTCCCTGCAGAACGGTGTGCCGACGCCGTTGCACCCGTCCGGCGCGCCTTGGCAGCCGAGTCCGACGTCCGACTCGTGCCATGACATCACGACGTACCCGGAGATCGGCCTCGCGGCCGGCGCCTGCGAGGGGAACGGCCTCCTGATCGACATCAGCGACCCAGCCAACCCGCGCCGGATCCACGAAGTGACGGACCCGAACTACGCGTACTGGCACGGTGCAACCTTCAACAACGACGGCACCACGGTCGTCTTCACCGACGAGTGGGGCGGCGGCACGATGCCGCGCTGCCGCGCGGGTGACCAACTGAACTGGGGCGCGAACGCGATCTACGACATCGTCGACCGCAAGCTCGTCTTCCGCTCCTACATCAAGATGCCGGCAGTGCAGACGGTCGAGGAGAACTGCGTCGCGCACCTGCCGTCGCTCGTTCCCGTGCCCGGCCGGGACATCATCGTCCAGGCCTGGTACCAGGCAGGCGCCTCGCTGATCGACTTCACCGACTCGGCAAACCCGAAGGAGATCGGCTACTACGACCGGGGCCCGATCAGCCAGCCCAGCCCGCCGAGGCCGCCCACGACGCCCCCGACCCTCGGCGGCCTGTGGTCGACGTACTACTTCAACGGCGAGGTCTACGGCTCAGAGATCGCCCGCGGCTTCGACGTCTGGCGCCTGACGCCGACCGCCGAGCTCTCACAGAACGAGATCGACGCGGCTGCCGAGGTGCACCTCGACCGGTTGACGCCGCAGCACCAGCCGAAGATCCGCTGGAACCCGAGCTTCGCCGTCGTGCGGTCCTTCCGCGACCAGCTGGTCCGGGCAGACCAGATCCCGTCGCCGACGCTGGAGAACGTCGACAAGGCGATCGACAAGGCCGAGGAGTACCTCGAGGACGGCAAAGAGGCGGCCGCGCGGGCCCAGCTCCTGGCGGCTCGCAGTCAGCTGCGCGGCCCGCAGTACGCCAGCCTGCGCAGCGCGCTGGACGACCTGCGCGACTCGATCTAGATCTAAGCCGACTGCCGGGGGAAGGGACGTGTCCCTTCCCCCGGCCTGGTCGCTAGCCGGTCGGAACGAACGAGCACGGGCGCGGCATGAGCTCCGCACCACTGAAGTTGTGGAGCCCCGGCGCACCGTGCTGCGGGCCGAGCGTATTGATCGGCGTCGTCGGCGACGTTGCGCTGGAGTGGACGTTGATGTGGAACTGGTTGAAGGCGTGCTGTAGCGACGGGTTGTCGCAAAGTCTCGGCCCGACCTGCACCAGCTTCCCCGTCGACGTCTGCACGAAGTGCCGGTGTGCGGAGATGTTGGGGACGTTTGGATCGGCCAGAGCGAGGGTGGGTGCCGCAACGAGAACGGCTGTCGCGGCTGCCCAGACGAGCAGCGTGCGCATCAGTCTCTCTCCTTCTCCCCCCGGTTCGCAGTCCGGCGATTCTGCGCCAAATTCCAGGGTTTTTCAATCCGTGCGAGCTTCGGCTGGCTCGATTGACCCGTTTGAGCTAGGTGGCGACGCCCGCCACTCGCGGCTCTAGGCCCGGGTGGCTAGTCGTGCTTGACGTCGTCGACCACTTCGACGGCCACGACGGCGCTTCGGGCGATGTAGGCATTGCCATCGACCTTGATCCAGTCGCCCAGGTAGTCGTCATGGCGGTTGAAGAAGCTCTTCACCTGCTCCCTGGCGATCGCTTCCGACTCGACCTCTCGGCTGAAGATGTCGCCTGTTGCGAGCTTGAACCGGATGCTGGCCACTGTGGACGGCCGAGGATAGTCGACTCGTCGTGGCCCTCGTTCGACGAGCTCAGCAGCGCGGCTCGATCTCGCCGCCGGAGGCGTACGCCTCGTCCCACGCGTAGGCACAGCCGTCGAAGGTGCCCTGCCGGCGCCCCTCGACCTTCGCCTGCTCGGGATCGAAGGAGGTGTTGCCCTCCATCTGCTCCACGGGCTGCGCACAGTTCACCTGCGACGCCTTGCCAGGGGCGTCCTTGCGGATGTCCGAGACGGCCGCCTTGCACGACTTGACCCAAGCAGCCGTATAGGCCTCCTGATACGCGGAGTCGGTCGACCCTTGGTCGATCGCGGCGACGGTCTCGCCGCCCGAATCGCTGCCGCAGCCCGCGAGGAAGACGGCTAGAAGGAAGGCGAGTGCGAAGCCCGCCCGCACGGCTACGCCTCGAGCGCTTGGAGGACCTTCTCGACGTGCGTGTCCGTTTTCACGCGACGCATGACTTTCTTGAGCTTGCCGCTCTCGTCGATCAGGAACGTCGAGCGCTCGACGCCCCAGTACTTCTTGCCGCCGAAGGTCTTCTCTTTCCAGACGTCGTACAGCTCGGCGACCTGGTGCTCGGGATCGGCGAGGAGGGTGAACGGGAGCCCGTACTTCTCCTTGAACTTGACGTGCGATGACTCCTCGTCCGGGCTCACGCCGAGGACGACCGCGCCCCGCTCGCCAAAGTCGTCGTACGAGTCGCGGATGCCGCACGCCTGCGTCGTGCAGCCGGGCGTGTCGTCCTTGGGATAGAAGTAGAGGACGACCGGGCTGCCGCGGAACTGCGACAGGCGGACGCGCTCGCCGGCGTCGCTCATCAGCTCGAAATCGGGTGCTTCGCCGCCTTCCTCGATCACCAAAGCACCCTATACATTGGCCGCGCTGTGGCCGACGCCCATCAGCTCGTGGGTCTCTCCGTCCTCGTCGTCGCAGCCGTCGGCGCCGTCTGGGGCGGCTTGTCGTACTTCCGGCGGCGCGATCCCGGACGACCGCTCGGCCATGTCCTCGCGCTCGTCCAGACGCTGCTCATCGCCCAGGTCGGGATCGGTCTCCTGCTCGTGTCGGACGGTCGCCGGGCCCCGGACGAGCTCCACTACGCGTACGGCACGCTCTCACTCCTCGCCGCTCTGGCACCGTGGCTCTATGCACCCGAGGAGCCCCGCCGCCGCCTCGCCTGGTTCGCCGGCGCCACGCTGCTCGCAGGTGCGTTGGCGACGAGGGCGTACTTGACGTCGGGATGAGGCGCTTCTTCGCAGACATGAACCCGACGCTTCGCGGGTTCCTGATCATCGCCGTGATCGTCCTGGCGATCATCATCCTCAACCAGCAGACGGCGCTGCTCTCGCTCGTCTACCTGACGCGGATCGTCTTCTTCCTCGCCGTCGCCTTCTTCCTCTTCCTCGTGTGGCGCGAGCGCAGAGGCGAGATCTCCACGTGGTCGAGCCGCGCCCAGTGGGCGTTCTACGGGGCGGCGGTCCTGGCGCTCGTCGCGATCGGCGTGTTCATCGTCAACGGTGCCTCCGGGCGGAACGCCTTGGCGTTCTTCGTGATCCTTGGGCTCTGCGCTTTCTCGATGTTCCGCGTCTGGCGCGACCAGCACACCTACGGCTAGGCCTTTCGCTCAAAGTCTCACGACTTTGAGCGACGGTATGAAGCCGGGCGGCGCTTCGCGCCGCGCGGCCCAGAAGCGCGACTGCCCTTCCTTCTCTAGACGCCGCAGCGGCGGAACGGGCATGGCCCGTTCCGCGGCGACTTTTCACGCCTCGGCGCGAACCCCCGAGCCGTCGAGTGCGTCGAGGGCGGCGCGGATCTCCACAGCCTGGCCGACGAAGATCGGCGTGTCGCGCTCCGTGTAGCGGCTGGCCTCGCTGTCGCGAAGCGTGAGCATCAGGTGCATGAAGTCGGCCGGCTCGTCGCACTCGAAGGCCGTCATGAACTCCTGGTCGTCGATCCCGAAGGAGTACGTCGTGTGGTTCGTGATCCCGGGGAACTCCTCGCGGCCGATGCGCATGTGCTCGTCCATCGCGCGCTGCCGGTCCTCCTCGGGCAGTGCGTACCAGGGCCGGATCTTCACGAAGGGGTAGACGACGAGGTACGGCTGTCCCTTCGGGACGATCTTCCGCGGGCGCCGCGCCGCGGTGTACTGGGACGCTTTCGTGGTTGCGAGGTAGGAGTACGGCGTCTCGAGCCAGCCGGCCAGCGGCGTCCCGTTCAACGCCGCGCCGAGCTCGCCGAGATCCTCGTACCGCTCGGTGATCGTCCAGAGGAAGAAGTCGGCGTCCGGCCGCACGCCGGTGACGGTGTACGTGCGTAGGGTCTCCATGCGGCTCGCCCAGTCCTCGACGACCTCCGCGAAGGCGTCCTTTCCGGCCATGCGCTCCTCGACCGGAAGGCGGCGCCAGGCGGGATCGACGCGGAAGAACTGGTACGCGACGTACTGACCGCTCATCAACAGGATGGTAGATCCGCGAGTGCGGCCCGGCTCGACTTCGGCGTGCGATCGGCGTAGTAGGGGCCCGACTGCCAGCCCGCGAGATCCGGCTCGTCCCAGACGTGGAAGATGTAGAGGCCCTCGACGGTGTCCTGGTCGCACACGAGCTCGAACGCCTGGCGGTAGTACTCGGCCTGGGTCTCCTCGGGCACGGCGTCCCTTGCGACCGGTGAGTTCTGGTTCGTGTACACGGCCAGCTTGTCCGGCGGGATCTCCGTCTGGACGCCGAACTCCGTGTACAGGATCGGCAGGTCGCCTCCCTCCTGCGCCGTGCCGTCGAAGGCCTCCTCCAGGAGGTCCACGAGCTTGTCGTAGTCGGCGAGGGAGATCGTCGTCGTGTTCGGGTGCTCGAAGTCGGGCGGGAGGTCGGAGCGCTCGAGGTACGGGTGGTGGGCGAACGCGTCCATCACGGGCCGGTCGCGGCCGCTCTCGCGGTAGAACCGGCCCATGTCGCGGATGAACTGCGTCGGGGAGTGCGTCGGGCGCGACGACTGCGGGTCGTCGCCGCCGCGCGGGGCGAGCGCACCACCGATGACGCGGATGTCCGGGGAGACCGCCTTCAGCGCGTCGTAGCTCGCGGCGAGGAGCTCGAGGTAGTCGCGGGCGGCGACGTTCTCGCCGTCCGGCGCGAACTGCGGCAGCCAGAAGCGGTTGAGGTTCGGCTCGTTGCCGATGATGAAGCTGCGGTAGGCCGGCAGCTCGCGGGCGAGCGCGGCCGCGAAGGCGGTGAACTCCTCGCGGAGCTCGGGCGTGTTCGGCGTCGTTCGGCTTCCCGGGCTCTGGACGATCAGGAGCGGGCGAACGCCCATCTCATCCGCCGCTGCGGCCGCGTTCCGAAGCTCCGTGATCTCTTCGCGCGTGGGCTCGGTGCGGCCTGGCTCCCAGAAGGAGTTGGTGATGACGGCCTTGAAGCCGGCCTCGATCGCCTCGGTCATCTTCTGCCGGGCGGCGGCGGGATCCGGGTCGCGGACGAAGTACTCCCAGACGCCCACCTCGACGTTCCGGCTCTCGTCGTTCGCGACGTCGCAGGCCGTGACGACCACGGCCAGCACGACCCCCAGGCACGCGAGGAGACCCCAATTCGGCACGGGGGCACGAGGCTACATTGGATCGAATGGCCACGTCCCTCGAGCCGAAGCTCAAGCGCCTGCCCGCAAAGCCGGGCGTCTACCTCTTCCGCGACGCGAAAGGTCGGATCCTCTACGTCGGGAAGGCGAAGTCGCTCCGGCCCCGCGTGCGGAGCTACTTCCAGCAGAGCGGCGACACGCGGTCCGGCATCGCCGGCATGGTCAACCGCATAGCCGACCTCGACGTGATCGTGACGGGGAACGAGGTCGAGGCGCTCCACCTCGAGCAGAACCTCGTCAAGCGGCACCGGCCGCCGTTCAACGTCCGGCTCCGGGACGACAAGTCGTTTCCGTACATCGCCGTCACGGTCGAGGACGACTACCCGCGCGTGATGTTCACGCGTGAGCGGCACCGCCGCGGCGTCGTCTACTTCGGCCCATACGCCAACGCGAAGAAGGTGCGCGAGACGCTCGACGTCCTCAACCGCGTGTTCCGCTTCCGCCCCTGCGAGGGACCGAAGCCCGGCCGCCACTCGGGCATCCCGTGCCTCGACTTCCACATCGACCGCTGCTACGCGCCGTGCGTCGGCTACATCTCGAAGGAGGGCTACCGGGAGGTCATCGACGGAGTGATCGAGTTCCTCTCCGGCGAGACGCGCCCGATCATCCGGGAGCTCGAGCGGCGGATGCAGGAGGCGGCCGCCGAGGAGCGCTTCGAGGAGGCGGCGCGGTTCCGCAACCGGCTGTTCTCGGTTCGGCACCTTGCCGAGCGCCAGGCGGCGGACAAACGGGCGGTCGGGACCGTCGACGTCGTCGGGATCGCGCTGGAGGGGAACCGGGCGGCGGTGCAGGTCTTCCCCCTGCGGGAAGGGAAGATGGTCGACCGCTACGCGTTCCACCTCGAGAACGTCGACGGACAGGACGTCGCCGACCTGCTCGAGGCGTTCGTGCTCGAGTACTACGGCTCGGCACCGTCGATTCCGCCGCAGATCATCGTCCCCGGCGAGGCGGGCGACACCGACGCGCTCGCCGAGTTCCTGTCGGAGCGACGTGGCTCGCGGGTCGAGGTGCGGGCAGCGGAGCGGGGCGAGAAGCGCCGGCTGCAGGAGCTCGCCGACCAGAACGCGCGGCTGGCGCTCGAGGCTGACACGGCCAAGCAGGAGCAGTCGCGCCTCCGGCGCGTCGAGGCGCTCGAGGAACTCCGCGAGGTGCTCAACCTCGAGAGTCTGCCGCTGCGGATCGAGTGCTTCGATGTCTCGAACATCCAGGAGGAGTCGCCGGTCGCCTCGATGGTCGTGTTCCAGGACGGCGCGCCGAAGAAGGCGCACTACCGCAAGTTCGGCATCCGAACCACGGACGGCCAGGACGACTACGCGGCGCTCGCCGAGGCCGTGTCACGCCGCTTCGCGCGGCTCGGGATCGGGACGGAGGAGGAGTACGACGAGGGCTTCGCGGCGCCGCCCAACCTCGTGGTGATCGACGGCGGCAAGGGCCAGCTGTCCGCGGCAATCCAGGCGATGCAGGCGTACGACCTGCCGCGCGTCGCCGTCATCTCCCTGGCGAAGCGGGTCGAGGAGGTGTTCGTCCCCGACCAGGCGGAGCCGATCCGGCTCGAGCGGCACTCGCCGGGTTTGCAGATGCTGCAACGTGTTCGGGACGAGGCACACCGCTTCGCGCTCGGATTCCACCGCCAGCGGCGCGACGCGAAGGCGCGCGAGTCGATCTTCGACACGCTTCCAGGCGTCGGCCCGGCTCGGCGCCGGGCGCTCCTCCAGCACTTCGGCTCGGCGGAGCAGTTCCTCGCGGCGTCGCAGGAGGAGCTCGAGGGCGTCCCGGGGATCCCGGCGAAGACGGCGCGGGCGATCTACGCGCAGCTGCACAAGGCCGGCCGCGCCTAGGGTCGGATCGCCGACGCGTACAGCGGCTGGTCGAAGCGCGCGCCGCGCGGCCCCGCGAGCGCGAACACCGAGACGGCACGGCCCCCGCTGAACGACGTCGAGATGTAGTCGCCGACCATCGCTCCGCCGGCCTGCGCGATCCAGCCTAGCTGCATGGTCCGCACGCTCAGCCGCCGCGGTGCGGCCCAGCGGCGCCCGCCGTCCCGTGAGGTGACGACGTACGCATCGAGGAAGCCGCCGGGCTTCATGACGTAGTACGCGAGGGCGATCCTTCCCGCGGCGGTCTGATCCGCGCCCATCCCCGGGATGACGAAGTCGCCGCTGCGCGAGAGCTGGAGCCGTGTCCGTGTCCACGTGAGGCCGTCCGACGATCTCGCGACGACGAGGTCGTTGCGCTCGCACGTCGCGCTGCAGTCGGGCCAGGCGACGTAGATCGTGCCGTTGCGGTCGACCTCGGCGCTCGGAAGCGGTGGCGCACGTAGCCCCGGCGTCGCGCGGAACCGCGTTGCGGAGACCACGACTGGCGGCTGGAACGACCGGCCGCCGTCGACGGAGCGGACGGCGGCGACGCGATCCTCGTCGTAGTACGGAACGACGAGGTCGCCGTCCGGCTGGACCACCGGCTGCGGGGCCGGAGCCCAGCGCCCGACGATCGACTTCCGGCCGGCGTCCTCCGGGGCCGAGACCTGCGGCTCCCACGTCAGGCCGCCGTCGCGCGACGTCTGGAACTCGAGGCGGAGCGTCCGGAAGTCGCTGTAGGTGACGTAGCAGTTGCCCCGGTGCGGACTGGTCGCCCAGCTGTCGCAGACGATCCACTCCTTGTCGAGATTGAGGTTCGGCACCGAGGGCGCCTCCACGACGGTCACCGGCGGGCTCCAGGTGACCCCGTCCGGCGACCGGTTCACCACGATCGCCGCCGAATTGGCCGACAGTGCGAGCGACGAGATCAGCCAGGTGCCGTGCGCGGCGTCGTAGGCGACGACGGGATCGCTGGCGCGTTCCCAACGGCCCGCCGGCCGCGAGCTGACGGTCAGGGCGGGGAGGACGCCCGAGCGCCAGGTCCGCCCGCCGTCCCTCGACGTCGCCCAGCCGGTGTTGACCGCGCCGCCGTCTCGGAAGCGGCCGGACTGGTACGCGACGACGATCGTGTTTCCCCAGGAGAGCGAGTCGGGCTCGGCGATCGTCGGGTGCTGGGCCGGCGCCGCGTAGCGGTCGCGGGCGATCACGCGCACAGCGCGCTCGCAGTCGCGGGCGAGCCGGTCGACGGCGTCTGCGTTCACGAGGTCGGTCCCCGGGCCGCAGCGGACCGTGTCGCGCCCACCCCCGTGGACGTCGATCCGGTCGTTGCCCCGGCGCGCGTCGATACGGTCGGCGCGTGGGCCGCCGATCAGCAGGTCGGCGTGGCGCGACCCCTTGACGACCGCTGCACCCGCGGCTCCGGCGAAAAGAAGAAGGGCCGTCGCAGTGACCAGGACGACCGGACGGCCCATACTCATCAGACCGTGAGAGTGCCTGTGAGTTGTTGCGCTGCCGTTAAGGGCGGTCGGGCGGGCCGGAGCCGTCCGTGGAGTCCGGCGCCATGAACGGGTACCGGTAGTCCCTCGGCGGGACGAACGTCTCCTTGATCGTCCGCGGGCTGACCCAGCGAATCAGGTTCCACATCGACCCGGCCTTGTCGTTCGTGCCCGATCCGCGTGCGCCGCCGAACGGCTGCTGGCCGACGACCGCGCCGGTCGGCTTGTCGTTCACGTAGAAGTTCCCGGCGGTGTAGCGGAGCCGCTCGTGAGCCTGGTCGATCGCCGCGCGGTCCTCTGAGAAGACCGCGCCGGTGAGCGCGTACGGGTTGTCGTCGACGAGCTCCAGCGTCTCGTCCCACTTGTTCTCCGGATATACGTAGGTCGTGACGATCGGGCCGAAGAGCTCCTCGCGCATGAGTCGCGAGCCGGGGTCGCTCGTCTCGAGCACGGTCGGCTGGATGAAGTAGCCCTCGCTGTCGTCCGCTCCGCCGCCGACGACCACCTCCGCCGCGTTCTCCGACGCCGTGTCGAGCGCCTCCTTGTGCCCGCGCCACGCGCTCTCGTCGATCACGGCGCCCATGTAGTTCGTGAAGTCGGCGACGTCGCCCATCCGGATCGTCGAGACCTCCTTCACGAGCCGCTCGCGCAGCTCGGGCCACATGTTCGACGGCGCATAGATCCGCGACGCTGCCGAGCACTTCTGGCCCTGGTACTCGAAGGAGCCGCGGAGGATGGCCGTCGCGACGGCGTCGACGTTTGCCGACGGGTGCGCGACGATGAAGTCCTTGCCGCCCGTCTCACCGACGATTCGCGGGTAGTTGCGGTAGCCGGCGATGTTCTCGCCGATCGTCTTCCACATCCCCTGGAAGACGGGTGTCGAGCCGGTGAAGTGGACGCCGGCGAGATGCTCGCTGGCGAGTGCGGCGTCGCCGATCTCGGCGCCGGAGCCGTAGACGAGGTTGATCACGCCCGGCGGAAGCCCCGCCTCCTCGAAGAGCTTCATCACCCAGTACGCCGAGAAGGCGGCGGTCGAGGCCGGCTTCCAGACGACGGTGTTGCCCATCAGGGCCGCGGAGCTGGGGAGGTTCGCGCCGATCGCCGTGAAGTTGAAGGGGGTGACCGCAAAGACGAAGCCCTCGAGCGGCCGGTACTCCATCCGGTTCCACACGCCCGGCGAGGAGATCGGCTGCTCCTCGTAGATCCGGAGCATGAACTCGACGTTGAAGCGGAAGAAGTCGATCGTCTCGGCAGCGGCGTCGATCTCCGCCTGGTGCGCCGTCTTCGACTGGTTCAGCATCGTGGCCGCGACGAGCGTGGAGCGCCAGGGCCCGGAGAGCAGCTCTGCGGCGCGGAGGAAGACTGCGGCGCGCTCCTCCCACGGCCAGCGATGCCAGTCCTCCCACGCCTCGCCCGCGGCCTTGATCGCCTGCTCGACCTCGCCGGCGGTGCCCTTGTGGACGTCGGCGAGGACGCTGTCCTTGTCGTGCGGCTCGACGGCCTCGAACGTCGTGCCGGTCTTGACCTCCTCGCCGCCGATGACGAGCGGGATCTCCAGGCGCCGTCCGCGCATCTCGTCGAGCCGCTTCTTCAGCTCGAGCCGCTCGGGCGAGCCTGGCGCGTAGTCCTTGACGGGCTCGTTCTGCGGCTTGGGCGGACGGACGAGGGCTGGGGCGCTCACGGGCTGTGATCGTATATCCGGACGTGGCTTTGTCGGAGGACGTGCGCAACGAGCTGGCCGGCATCTCGCCGCGCCGCGAGTGCGATCGGCTGGCCGAGCTCTCCGCGCTCTTCCACACCGCCGGGTCGATCCACCTGCGCGGCAGGGGCGAGGTCTCCGTCCACCTGGACGTGTCCAGCTCGGCCGTGGCCCGGCGCGCGTTCTCGCTGCTGCGGGACTTCGGCGTGCCGTGCGAGATCCGGAGCTACCGCCGCCGGGCGTTCGACGGCGGCACGCGATACCAGCTCCATGTGGAGGGCGAGAGCCGGGCGCTGCAGGTGCTCCACGAGGCCGGGGTGCTGAGCTCTCGCCTAGGCCCGCTCGACCGGCCGCCGAAACGGGTCGTCGCCCGCTCCTGTTGCCGCGGGGCGTATCTGCGAGGAGCGCTGCTCGGCGCTGGGAGCGTCTCTCGGAACCATCTCGAGCTGCGGACCGGCGAGCTGAGCGGGGCGGAGTTCATCGCCGAGGTTGCGGCGGCGGAGGAGATCGAGCTCGGCGTCCACGAGCGGCCGGGCCACGCGGTCGCCTACGCGAAGGGCGCCGAGACGATCGCGGAGGTGCTCGCCGCCGCCGGAGCCGCTGGCGCGGTCCTGACCTTCGCGGAGCGCGCGGTCGTCGGCGCCGCGAAGGCGCGGGCGAACCGGCTCGCAAACGCGGACCACGCGAACCTCGTCCGCTCGAGCCGCGCCGCCGGCAGGCAACTGAAGGCAGTGCGGCGGCTCCAACGCCGAGGCTTCGACCGGCTTTCGGAGGACCTGCGTGAGCTCGCGGAGCTTCGGCTCGCCCACCCGGCGCTCTCCTTGCGCGAGCTCGGGTTGAAATGCCATCCGCCGGCGACCAAGGCGACAACGCACAGGCGTCTGCAGAAGCTGATCCGACTGGCGGAGACGTAGGCGGGCCGCTGAGGCGTCGCTTGCGACGCCGCTTAGAGGCCGGATGGGCTTTGCCCACCCGGCCGTGGTACGAAGGCCCGCCGATCTCGTAACGCGAACCGTCGAGCTGGGCCAAAGAGATCGGCGGGCCGGAGGGGAAGCTCCGAGGACGACCTCCCCCTCCAGTTGAACCGCGCTCCGGACCGTGGCGCCGAACGGGGTCTGAATTCGACGCCGGACGAGCGCAGACCCGCCGTCAAATGAGTATGACGGAAAGGCGGGAGGTGGAGTAGCGGGCGGCTAGCGGGTGATGCGCAGCGGCGCGGAGAACGAGCTCTTGCGGCTCGGGTTCATCGCCGCCTTGAACGTCATGCGCAGCGTGTAGCGGCCGGGGCGGAAACGCATCGAGAACCGAAGGATCGTCGAGCGGTACGCCTTGACAGCGCCGGTTCGCCGCAGGACGCGCTTGCCGCGGGCGTTCACGAGGACGGCCTCGACGGTCGCGTCCTCCTGGGCGTTCGCGACCGCAGCGAGCGTCAGCCGCCGCGCGGGCAGCCGGAGCTTGCGGGGCCACTTGACCTTCGCGCCCTCGACGCGTGTGGAGTGCCGCCACGGGCGCAGAGCCCCCAGGCACCGCCCGCCCGTCTGCGAGACGGCCGCCTTCACGGCGTCGAAGGAGGGGCGGCGCGAGCCGTCGGCCCGCACAAGACCGGCCTGCCAGCGATCGAGATCGGGCTCGTCGCGGAGGAGGAAGAAGAGGACGGAGTCGACGGCCGCGTCGCAGGCGAGGTACCGCACCGCGTCGCCGTAGATCGCCGCCTGCGTGCCCTCGTCCGTCGGCCGGACGTTCTCGCGCCCGAAGTACACGCCCGCAGCCTGGTTGACCGCGACCTGCCAGCCCACCTCGTCGAGGCGAAACTTCAGGCCGTTCGAGCTGGTGCCCTCCGGGAAGGTCGGCTGTGCCGTTCCGCGGAAGGCATCCCAGAAGGCCTGCTTGATGCGGCCGAGGTTCGGGACGCCGGCGTTCGGCCAGCGGTAGCCCTTCATCAGCGGATCGCGATCCTGGTCGGGGTAGGGGTGGAACGCGAGCTCGTCCATGATCGGCTTGCTGCGGCCGCTCGCGCGGTACGCCTTGCCGAGGCCGTGGAGGAACCGGACCGGGGAGGTCGAGACGTTGTTCGCGGCGTTCGGCTTGTCGCCGCCGCGCGGCGAGAGGCCGAGGCCGATCACGCGGATCGACGGGTCGACCGCCTTCAGCGCGTCGTACGCGGCGGCGAGCAGCGAGAAGTACGCGCCGGCCGACGCGTTCTCGCCCGCGCCGTTGAACTGGGGCTGCCAGAACCGCGGCTGGTTCGGCTCGTTGCCGATGATGAAGCTCTTGACGCTCGGGTAGGCCCGGGCGAGGTCGCCGACGAACTGGGCGTATGCGCCGACGGCGCCGGGCGTCTCGGTGATGCCCTTCGCCTTCGTCGGTGCGACGGAGAAGACGACCCGGACGCCGCGCAGGGTCGCGAGCGGGACGTAGAGGTCGAGCATGGCGCGGTTCGGGATCGTGGTCGGGTCCGCCGCGTCGAAGCTCACCGACACGCGGTTCTCCGTCATGCCCAGCTCGCCCAGGTGGTCGAAGAACCAGGTGCCCGTGTCGTGATGGGTGCCGTAGTCGTCTGCGACGCCGACGCGGATCGCGCCGGACGCGCTGCCGGCGGCGACCAGGGCGGCGGCGAGCACGGCAAGGACGGCGGCGGAGGGCTTCATACCTCTCCTGCTTTCGGCGCCCGCGCGGCCGCCTCCTATCCCCAAGGTGGGGGAGAAATTAGACTCGGGTTACCGACAAGGGGGAGTGATGAAGCGAGTAGCGATCAATGGCTTCGGCCGCATCGGCCGCAACTTCTTCCGGGCCTCGCTGAAGCGTGAACCGGACTACGAGATCGTGGCGATCAACGACCTCGCCACGGACGACGTGCTGGCCCACATGCTCAAGTACGACTCCACGCACGGCGTGCTCGACGCCGACGTGGATCACGGCGAGGGCGAGCTGGTCGTCGACGGCCGGTCGATCAAGTCGCTGTCCGAGCGGGAGCCGGAATCGCTGCCTTGGGGAGACCTCGGCGTCGACGTCGTCGTCGAGTCCACAGGCCTCTTCACCGATCGCGAAGGCGCCGGGAAGCACCTGACCGCCGGCGCCAAGAAGATCGTCATCTCCGCGCCTGCGACCGACCCGGACGTGACCCTCGTGCTCGGCGTCAACGACGACACGTACGACCCCGAGCAGCACGACATCGTCTCCAACGCGTCGTGCACCACGAACTGCGTCGCGCCGATGGCGAAGGTGCTGATGGACGAGTTCGGCATCGAGCAGGGGTCGATGACGACGATCCACGCATACACGACCGAGCAGCAGCTGCAGGACCAGATCGCGCTGACGCGGAAGGGCAAGCCAGACCTGCGCCGAATGCGTGCCGCGCCGCAGAGCATCATTCCCTCGACGACGGGCGCCGCGAAGGCGACCGCGCTCGTCATCCCCGAGCTGAAGGGCAAGATCGACGGGATGGCCATGCGCGTCCCGGTCCCGGACGGCAGCGTCACCGACCTCGTCTGCATCCTCGAGCGCGAGGTCACGGCCGAGGAGGTCAACGAGGCGTACCGGCGGGCCGCCGAGTCCCTCGGCGAGATCATGGAGTACTCGGAGGTGCCGCTCGTGTCCGCCGACATCGTCGGCAATCCCGCCTCGTGCATCCTCGACGGCCTCTCGACGATGGCTGCCGGGCGGATGGCCAAGGTGATCGGCTGGTACGACAACGAGTGGGGCTACAGCTGCCGCCTCTCGGACGTAGTCGCGAAGGTCGCCGCCTCCGTGGGCGAAGCGGTTCCGGCCTAGTTGCGGAAGCCCCGCTCGGTTCGCGACGCCGACGTCGGCGGCAAGCGCGTGCTCGTGCGCGCGGACCTCAACGTCCCGCTGGAGGACGGTCGGGTCGCCGACGACACGCGGATCCGTGCTGCGCTGCCGACGCTCCAGCTGCTGCTGGAGCGGGAGGCTGCCGAGGTTGCCGTCTGCTCGCATCTCGGCAGGCCGATGGGCCCCGATCCGGCGTTCTCGATGAAGCCGGTCGAGGAGCGGTTGCGCGAGCTCGTGCCGGACGACCGACTCGCGGTACTCGAGAACACGCGGTTCAACCCGGGCGAGACGAAGAACGACGGAGAGTTCGCGCGGGAGCTGGCCGACGACCGCGAAGTGTTCGTCATGGATGCCTTCGGCTCGGCGCACCGCGCGCACGCGTCGACGGTGGGGGTTGCCGAGCTGCTGCCGGCCTACGCCGGACTGCTCCTCGAGGAGGAGCTGGAGATGCTCGGCCGGCTGCTGGGCGAGGTCGAGCGGCCGTTCGTCCTGATCTCGGGCGGCGCCAAGGTCGAGGACAAGCTCGGCGTCTTGCGGCATCTCGGCGGCCGCGCCGACGAGGTGCTCGTCGGCGGGAAGATGGCCGAGGAGATCCGCGAGGAGAATCCGCTGCCCTTCGACGTGGTCCTCCCGCTCGACGTCGTCGCCGCCTCGGCCTTCGAGGAAGACGCAGAGACGACCGTCGTGCCGTACGACGACCTGCCGGATGGCTGGCTCGGCCTCGACATCGGCCCGGAGTCGCGTCGGCTCTTTGCCGAGCGGATCGCCGGCGCGAAGACCGTGTTCTGGAACGGACCGATGGGCGTCTTCGAGTGGCCCGCGTTCGCGGAGGGAACCAGGGCGGTCGCCGAGGCGGTGGCCGCAGTCGACGGCTTCACGGTTGTCGGGGGCGCGGACTCCGTGAGGGCGCTCCAGGAGCTCGGCCTGAATGACCGCGTCTCATGGGTCTCGACCGGCGGCGGCGCGTCGCTCGAGCTCCTCGAGGGCGAGGAGCTTCCCGGCGTCGCCGCGATCCCGAGCGCCTGAGTGCACCTCTTCCTCGCCTCGCAGGGCCTCGGTGCGCTTCCCGCGTTCCTCGGGGGCGCTCGCGATGTCCTGTACGTCCCAACCGCGGCGAAGCCCATGAGCGGACAGGACGGCAACCGGGAGTCGCTGGTCGGCTTCGGTCACCGGGTCGTCGACCTCGACATCGACGGGACGGACGACCTCTCGGCGCTCGACGCCGTCGACGCGGTCTTCGTCGAGGGCGGGAGCCCGTTCTTTCTCCTGCAGGCCATGCGGGAGAGCGGGTTCGACTCGGCGGTGACCGACGCGGTTCGGGGCGGGCTGCCGTACGTCGGCATGAGCGCAGGAGCGGTTGTCGCGGGGCCCGACCTGGAGCCGCTCTCGACGACCTCGAACACCGCGCTCGGCCCGCGGCTCCGGTCGACGGAGGGCCTCGGGCTCGTCGATGCGGTCGTCTTCCCGCACTACAACTCGCGTGCAGCTCAGTACACCGAGGTCGAGGCGCTGTTCGGCGGCCGCTACGACCTCGTGCCGCTCGAGGACTCGCAGGCGCTGATCGTCGACGACGACGGCTCGCGAATCGTCCCCTCCGAGTTGAAAGGATGAGGCCGTGCTGATCGCCGGCAACTGGAAGATGTTCAAGGGCCCGTCGGAGACGGCGGAGTTCTGTGCGGCGCTCCGGGATCGCGAAGCCGAGCTGGAGGGGACCGATGTCGTCGTCTGCCCGCCCTATACGTCCCTTCACCACGCCGTCTCCGTCCTCGCCGGGACGTCGATCGCCGTGTTCGCCCAGAGCGTCCATTGGGCTGCGGAGGGGCCGTACACGGGCGAGGTCTCCGCGCCGATGCTCCGCGAGCTCGGCGTGACGGGCGCCATCGTCGCCCACTCGGAGCGGCGTCAGCTCTTCGCGGAGACGGACGAGACGGCCGCCCTGCGCGTCGAGGGTGCGCTCGACGGCGGGCTCAGCGTCATCGCGTGCGTCGGTGAGACCGAGGCCGAGCGGGAGGCGGGGGAGACCGAAGTCGTGCTGCGCCGCCAGGTCGAGGCGCTGCGAACGGTGGTGGACGAGGATCACCTCGACCGGCTGGCGCTCGCATACGAGCCCGTGTGGGCTATCGGCACCGGCCGAACGGCGACGCCCGAGCAGGCCGAGGAGGCACACGAGCTGATCAAGTCGCTGCTTGGCGTGCCGGTCCTCTACGGCGGGTCGGTGAAGCCCGAGAACGCCGAGGATCTCCTGCGCATGCCGGACGTCGACGGCGCGCTCGTCGGCGGCGCCTCGCTCGAGCTCGACTCCTTCATCGCGATTTGTCGGGCCGGCGCGAGCTCGTAGCGCTCGTCATCCTCGACGGCTGGGGCCTGGCGCCGCCCGGCCCGGGCAACGCCGTCGACCTCGCCGAGACGGCGGTCTTCGACCGGCTCTGGGCCGAGTACCCGCGCTCACAGCTGAAGGCGTCGGGCGAGGCGGTCGGCCTCCCGCCGGGCCAAATGGGGAACTCGGAGGTCGGTCACCTGACGATCGGCTCGGGCCGGGTGCTCTTCCAGGACCTGATGCGCGTCAACAAGGCGATCGAGAGCGGCGAGCTCTTCGAGAACCCTGCGCTGGTTGCGGCATTCGAGCGAGCGAGGGAGCGCGGAGCGAACGTGCACCTGCTCGGGCTGGTCTCGTACGGCGGCGTCCATTCGCACATCGACCACCTGCGGGCGCTGCTCGACCTCGCGCGTCGGCAAGGGATGGAGCACCGGACGTGGATCCACGCGTTCACGGACGGGCGCGACGTCTCGCCGACGTCGGCCGTCGAGGATCTCGCCGAGCTGCCGCAGGACCGGATCGCGACCGTCTCGGGCCGTTACTACGCGATGGACCGCGACAAGCGCTGGGATCGAACCGAGCGCGCACTTGCGGCACTCATTCGTGGCGAAGGCGTGCTGGGGTCAGACCCCGTCGCGGAAGTGCAACGCAGCTACGACGCAGGCGTAACGGACGAGTTCATCGCGCCCGTAGTCCTGGAGGGCCGGCCGCGGCTCGAGCCGGGCGATGTTGCGATTGTGTTCAACTTCCGCCCGGACCGCGCGAGGCAGTTGACGGAGAAGCTTCTGGCCTCACGATTCGACGTAGTGACGATGACGCGGTTCCGAGACGACTTCGACGCCCCGGTTGCCTTCCCCGAGCAGGAGGTGGACGGGACGCTCGCCGAGGTGCTCGCCGAGAACGGACTGCGCCAGCTGCATGTCGCGGAGACGGAGAAGTACGCGCACGTCACGTACTTCTTCAACGGCGGGAGGGAGGAGGAGTGGCCGGGAGAGGTCCGCGTCCTCGTGCCGTCGCCCCGCGACGTCCCGAGCTACGACCACAAGCCGGAGATGTCGGCGCCGGAAGTGACCGACCGCTTCGTCGAGGCGCTCGAGTCCCACGACTTCGCGTTCGCGGTGCTGAACTTCGCGAACCCGGACATGGTCGGCCACACCGGCTCGATCCCTGCGGCGATCAAGGCCGTCGAGACGGTCGACGCCTGCCTCGGCCGGGTCGTCGAGGCTGTGGAAAACCACGGCGGCGTGTGTTTGGTCACCGCGGATCACGGCAACGCCGAACAGATGATCGACCCGCACGGCGGCCCCCACACGGCCCACACGACGAACCCAGTGCCGCTCGTGCTGACCGACACGAATGCTCCGCTTGTCGACGGTGAGCTGTCAGACTTGGCCCCGACGGCTCTCGCGCTGCTGCGGCTCGATAAGCCTTTACAGATGACCGGTAAAAACTTGATATCGGGTCATTAACGACCCGGTTATACTCAGCCACCTGTGGCGCTCCCCCAGCCCGACTTCGGAGTACTGAAAAAGGCCCAGCGGGGCGATGAGCGGGCGTTCAACCTCATCGTCCGGGCCTACGAGACGCCCGTTTACAACTACGTCCTCCGCCTCGTCGGCGACCGCGCCCTCGCTGAGGATCTGACCCAGGAGGTCTTCCTCCGCGTCTACCAGGGGCTTCCGAAGTTCTCGCTCCGCTGCCGGTTCACGACCTGGCTCTTCCAGGTGACGAAGAACCGGGTGCTCGACGAGCTCCGCGCGGTGGAGAGACGCCCGCGCGCAGTCGTCGCCCTCGACGACATCCCGCCGCTCGAGGTGCTCGATGCGCCGGTCGAGCGGGTCGAGGCGATGGACGCCGTCTGGCGCGCCGTCAACGACCTCACGGTCGACCTGAAGATGGCGCTGCTGCTCCGGGATGTGGTCGGCCTCTCGTACACCGAGATCGCCGACTCCCTCGAGATCACCCTCGCGACCGTCAAGTGGCGGATCTACAAGGCGCGCGAGGAAGTCCAGCTCTCGCTCGCCCGCGAGGGCATCACCTTCGGCGAGCCCGAGCAGGCCTCGGACACCGTCGAAGCGCCTCTCGCCTAGCCCGCTCGCCTAGCCCGCTCTCGCGCGGAGCCACTCCGCGAGCAGCCGTGCGGACTCCTCCGGCGTAGCCCCGCGCGGCACGACGTCCTGTCGGATCGGCTCGGCGGGCGGGGGCTGCGGGGCCGAGTCGTCTCCCCGACTGAGGCCGAACCACAGTCCGCCGAGCAGCGCGATCACCCCGAGCGCGACTGCGGCGGCGATCTGCGCGAGCCGCGAGACATGGATCGTCGGCCGTGGCGGCAGCACCGCGGTCTCGACCGTCGGCGACTCCGCGGGAACCGCGCGGATCGCGGGCGCCGAGGAGGCGTGCGAAAGCTCCCGCGCGTAGGCGGCCGCCGAGGGCGGGCGCGCCTCCGGGTCCGCGGCCAGGCAGGCGAGCACCGCCTGCTCCACGTCCGCCGACACGCCGGCGATGCGAGGCGGCGGGCCCTCCCGCTGCTTCACGGGCAGGTCGTCGAGCGACTCGAACTCGTACGGGTGCCGGCCGGTGAGGAGCTCGTAGGTGACAGCGCCGAGCGAGTAGATGTCCGCTGCGGCGGTCACGCGCTCGCCGAGCGCCTGCTCCGGCGAGAGGTACGCCGCAGTCCCGAGGATGGTGCCGGCGAGCGTCAGCTGCGTGCCGTCCACCGGCCGGGCGATCCCGAAATCGACGATCTTGAGCGTGTCGTCGTCGCGGACGAGCAGGTTCTGCGGCTTGATGTCGCGGTGGACGAGCCCCGCCGAGTGCGCGTGTTCGAGCCCCGCGCACGCCTGGAGGACCAGGTCGACCGCGCGGTCGGGATCCATGGGACCCGTGAAGTCCATCAGGTCGGCGAGCGTCTGCCCCGGCACGTACTCCATGACGATGTAGGGGACGCCGTCCTCCTCGCCGACGTCGAAGACCGCCACGATGTTCGGATGCGAAAGCCCGGCTGCGAGTCGCGCCTCGCGCAGGAACCGCTCGCGGAAGATCTCGTCGCCGCCGAGTGACTCGGATAGACACTTGACGGCGACGAACCGGCCCAGCTCCTCATCTCGGGCGAGGTGGACGCTGGCCATCCCGCCGCGGCCGAGCGACCCCTCCACGACGTACCGGCCGGCGATGGCTTCGGTGCTCACCCGGTGGTCTCCGTTGTCGTCTGTTCAGTGGTCGTCTGTTCAGTGGTCGTCTGCTCGGTCGTCGTCTCGCCGGTCGTCGTCTCCTCCGGGATCGTCTCCGTGGGCTCGGTCACGGTCGGGACGGTGACTTCGTCGTCGTCGTTGTCGTCCTTGTCCTTCTTGTCTTCGCCCTTCTTCTTGCCCTTACTCTCGTCGTCGTCGTCGTCCTCGTCCTCTTCGGGCGGCGCGGCGGGCTTGGCGCACGGCTTCACCTCGAACGTGAGCTCGTTCGCGAGACCCGAGAGATCCTCGAGGTAGGCGGTCGGGACCTTGCCGTCGTTGATCGCGGCGGTGACACCGTCGCGGAGCCGGGCGGCGGAATCGGCCGCCCCGCACCGGTCACCGCTCTCCAGGCGGTCGGCGATCTCCTCGCTGATGGCGGCAAGCTCGTTCGCGATCGCGCTCTCGATCCGAGGCCCCTGAGCCTCGGTCTCCGCCGCCTCGTCTGTCCCCCCGCAACCTGCAAGTGCGACTGCGAGGGCGCCGCTACACGCCGTGAGCCAAACGCTCCGCCAGCGAATCGGGCAACCCCCTTTCCCGGATCTCCGCCTGCGTTCGGGCCACAGCGTAAGCGATCCGCCTGAAACGGGCCTCGCCCGCATCGCGGTCGATCTCGAGCCACGCGGCGCGCGGATCGTCGTCCCGAGGCTGGCCCACCGAGCCCGGATTGAGGAGCCAGCGGCCGGCGCCGAGCGCGGCGGAGAGCCCGGCCGCCGCCACGCCTCCCTCGAGCGTCTCGCCCTTCAGGATCGCCGCCGTCGCGATGTGGCTGTGGCCGACCATCACGAGCGGCGCCTTCGTGAGCGCGAACGACTCGACGACCGCACGCTCGTCCAGGACGTAATCCCAGACGGGGTCTCGCGGGCTGCCGTGGAAGAGCTCGACGCCGTCCAGCTCCGTCTTCGGCTCCAGGCCGGAGAGGAACTCCCGCGACTCGTCGGTCAGCTGCTCCCGCGTCCAGATCGAGGCGGCGGCCGCCTCGGGGTTGAAGTCCTCGACGCCGACCCCGCCCGAGCCGAGCGCGACGAGGTCGTGGTTGCCGACGAGCGTCGGCGCGCACCGTTCTCGGACGATCGCGCAGCACTCGTTCGGCCGAGGGCCGTAGCCGACGGTGTCCCCGAGACACCAGATCTGGTCGGGAGGATCGCGGTCGATCTCCGCGAGCACGGCCTCGAGCGCGTAAAGGTTCGCGTGGACGTCCGAGATGACTGCGATGCGCACGCGGGGATTCTGGGTCATCGTCGCCGGAGCGGCATGGCTTGTCGCGGCCGCGCTCCTCTGGCGGGCGGCGCTGCCCGACCTGAGCCCGCCGGATGTGGATCCAGCGTCGGTCTTCTCGGCCGAGTACCTCGAACGCAGCGAGCGGTACCAGCGGTTCAACCGGGTGAACTGGGTGCTGGCGACGCTCGTGCAGCTGCTCGTCCTCTACGTCTGCGTCCGGCTCGCGCCGCGCCTCCGGGTGAGGGGCATCCCCGGCGGGGTGCTGCTCGGCTGCGGGACGCTGGTCGCCCTGTGGCTCGCGCGCCTGCCGTTCGCCCTCGCCGGGCAGTGGTGGCGGCGGCGCTACGACGTCTCGGACGCTGGCTACGGCCGGATCCTCGTCGACCCCTGGCTGGAGCGGCTGGGCGGGCTCGCCGCAGCTGCGGTCGTGATCGCGCTCTTCATGCTCCTCGCGCGGCGGCTCGGCGACCGCTGGTGGCTCGTCGGCGGGCCGGCGTTCGCCGTCGTCGGCGCCGCCTTCCTGCTCGCGCAGCCGTTCCTGCTCGCTCCGCGTCTCGCGCCGTTGCGCGACCAGGAGCTGACCGCGGAGATCCAAGCGCTCGCCCGGGAGCAGGGCCTGGGCGAGGTGGACGTCGAGGTGCGGGACGCGAGCCGGCGAACCCGCGCGCTGAACGCCGAGTTCTACGGGCTGGGGCCGACGAAGCGGATCGTCATCTGGGACACCGCACTCGAGCGGCTGACGCGGCCCGAGTTGCTCGTGCTCGTCGCGCACGAGTTCGGCCACGTCGAGGCGCACCATGTCTGGAAGGGCGTCGGCTGGCTCTTCCTGTTCGCCGTCCCGGGCGCGTACGTCGTCGCGCGGGTGACGCGGCGGCGAGGCGGCCTTTCGCAACCGGCCGCCGTGCCGTTGGCGCTCCTGACGCTGACGATCCTGCAGCTTGCGCTCCTCCCGGTCGCGAACGCGATCACCCGCCGCTACGAGCGCGAGGCGGACTGGCGCGGCCTGCAGGCGGAGCCGAGACCCGCGGCGTTCGAAGGCCTCACGGTCAAGTTGACGGAGGCTGCGCTCGGCCAGCCCGAGCCGCCGCGGTGGGCGCGTGTCCTCCTCGGGACGCACCCGACGCCGATGGAGCGGATCGAGCTGGCTAGGAGTCTTCGCGCGGAGGGGCTTCGGGCAGGTTCTTGATCCCCTCGCGCGTCGACCACTTCGACCACGAGTCCTGCATCGCCTCGAGCAGCTCCTGCATGAAGCGGGGCGAGACGTTCACGCGCGACACGACCACGCCCGGGATGTCGCCCTCCTCGACCTCGTGGTCGATCCGCGCGAAGGTGAGCGTGAACTCGTAGTCGGAGAAGCTGATGTTCGCGAAGTTCGCGTAGACCCCGCCCATCATCTCCGGGTCGAGGTGGATGTTCAGCTGGCGTCCGGGGGAGCCGTCCTCCATGTGGCGATACTACCCCTGTGCCTGCGAACGCGATTCTCACCCTCGAAGAGGAGCTCGCCCGGCTGGCCGGCGCGCCGGTCACGCTCGAGCGGCCGAGCCGGTCCGAGCACGGCGACTACGCGACGAACGTGGCGCTGCGGCTCGGCCCGCAGAACGGCAAGGCGCCGCGCGAGCTGGCCGAGCAGCTGGCGGAGCAGGCGGCGGGGATCGACGCCGTCGAGCGCGCCGAGGTCGCCGGACCTGGGTTCCTCAACCTCTTCCTGACGCCCGCCTGGTACGAGCAGGCCCTTGCGGAGATGCTCGAGGCGGGCGAGGGCTACGGCGGCGGCTTCGCGGAGACGACCGAGCGCGCGCAGGTCGAGATGGTCTCGGCCAACCCGACGGGCCCGCTGACCGTCGGGTCGGCGCGGAACGGCGCATACGGGGACGCCGTGGCGCGCCTCCTCGAGTTCGCGGGCAACGAGGTCTCCCGCGAGTACTACTTCAACGACGTCGGACGCCAGATCGAGCTCTTCCGCGAGTCGGTCGAGGCACGGCGGCGGGGCGAGGAGCCGCCGGACGAGGGGTACACGGGCGAGTACGTCGCCGAGATCGCGGCCGAGCCGGGCGACCCGGTCGAGCGGATGCTCGGGGAGATCAAGCGCGAGCTGGAGGCGTTCCGCATCCACTTCGACTCGTGGGTGCTGCAGCGGGAGATCACGCTCGAGGTCGAGGACGCGCTGCCGCAGCTCGACACGTACGAGGCCGAGGGGACGCTGTGGGCGCGCACGAGCGCCTTCGGCGACGACAAGGACCGGCCGCTCATGCGCTCGTCCGACCGCAGCTATCTGTACTTCGCGGCGGACATCGCGTACGTCCGCAACAAGTTCCACCGCGGCTTCGACCGGCTGATCTACGTCCTCGGCGCGGATCACCACGGGTACGTCGGGCGGCTGAAGGCGGCCGCGGCGATGCTCGGCTACGAGCCCGAGCGGCTCGAGGTGCTGATCTACCAGCTCGTCCACATCGTCGAGGGCGGGCAGGCGAAGCAGTCCTCGAAGCGGCGCGGCGACGTCGTCTTCCTGCAGGAGCTCGTCGACAAGATCGGCGTGGACGCGGCCCGCTGGTACCTCGTCTCGCGCGGCCACGACCAGACGATCGACATCGACGTCGACCTCGCGCGCGAGCGGAGCGAGAAGAACCCCGTCTACTACGTCCAGTACGCGCACGCGCGGATCGCCGGGATCCTGCGGAACGCTGGCGATGCTGCGGCCTCGGCCGAGGCGACCGAGCCGGCGCCGGAGGAGCGGGACCTGATCAAGCGCCTGGCGGAGTTTCCGGACGTCGTGCAGGAGGCAACCGAGCGCCGGGCGCCGCACGCGATCCCGACCTACGCGATCCGGCTTGCGGACGACTTCCACCGCTTCTACCACCACCACCGCGTGCTCGAGAGCGACCAGCAGGCCTTCCGCCTCGGGCTCGTGACGGCGACGAAGGCGGTGCTGGCGCGCTCGCTCGACCTGATCGGCGTCGAGGCGCCGGACCGGATGTAGGAGGCGTCTCTAGCCGGTCCGCAGTCGGATGAGCTCGAACGCCGGCACAGGTCGGGCAAAGCCCTTGACGTCGAGCCCACCGACCGGCGTCGTCTCAGCGTGATCCTCCAGCGCCGCATTCGCGCGCTGGCTGAGCAGGATCTGTCCGGCGGTGGCCTTGTCGCTCAGCCGCGCGGCGAGGTTCGTCACGCTCCCGAGGGCGCCGTAGTCGTACCGCCCCTCGAATCCGATCCGACCGAGCGTTGCATGCCCCACTGCGATGCCGGCCCCGAGTCCGAGCTCGTACCCCCGCTTGCGCCACCCGGCCGACAGCTCACCGATGCGGTCGCGCATGGCGAGCGCCAGCCTCGCCGCCTGCAACTCGGGGTCGGTGACCGGCACGGGGTCGTTGAAGAACACCATCAGCCCGTCCCCCGCAAAGTGCTCCAGCATCCCGCCGTGCGCACGGACGAGCTCCCCCGCCGCCGCGTGATAGTCGCCGATCACCTCGATGAGCTCCTCCGGTTCGGCCGTCTCCACGAACGCCGTGAAGCCGCGGAGATCGAAGTAGGCAATCGTGATGTACGCCCGGTGGCCGGCGAGAAGCTGCGCCCCTCGCTCACTCGAGACCAACTCGGCGACCTCCGGCGAGACGAAGCGCGCGATCTCTGCTTTCTGTCGCTCGATGGTCTCGAAGAGCCTGGCGGTGGAGATCGCGATTGCGCTCTGATCGGCAAACGTCTCCATCAGGTCGATCTCGTCGCTCGCGAAGGGCCTGACGTCGCGACGCGAGAGCCCGAACACGCCGACGAGCTCTTCCTCGACGAGGATCGGGAGGCCGAGCAAGGTCCTGTAATGGCGTTGCGAGCCTTCGTAGGTGTAGTCCGAATCGGCCTCGACGTCGGGGATGTGCACCGGCCTTTTCGTCAGCGCGACCCGGCCGGTGCAACTGCCCGGCTCGGCCGTATGGGGGTGCAAGCGCTGATACTCGACAGCGTCCTGCGGCGCGCCATAGCTCGCGCTCAATCGCAAAAGGCTGTCGTCCACGAGCCAGACGAGGCAACTGTCCGCGCGACCCAACCGCGCCGCCGCATCGACGATCTGGTCGAGGATGGGCTGGAGCTTCATCGCCGACCGGCTGAGGGCCCGGAGGATGTCCGAAACGGCCTCGATGCGATCGCGGAGGTCGTCCCGCTCCCGGTTCAGCTCGTCGGGCCGGACGTTCGCCGAGGTGAGTTCTTCCATGGCCGAGCCGTCTGAGCGTACGCGACGGGGTCGTTCTGTGGAAGCGCCGAAACCGGCGTCGTAAGATCCGAGCGTGGGGGAGACCGCCGAACGCACGGCGCGGCCTGTCGAGCCGAGCGCCAAGGCTCCCGACCGGAACCTTGCGCTCGAGCTCGTCCGGGTGACCGAGTCTGCGGCCATGGCGGCCGGGCGCTGGATCGGCCGAGGGGACAAGAACGCCGCCGACCAGGCCGCCGTGGACGCGATGCGGGTCGTCATGGACACGGTGTCCATGGCCGGCATCGTCGTCATCGGTGAGGGGGAGAAGGACGAGGCGCCGATGCTCTACAACGGCGAGGAGATCGGCAACGGCCAGGGGCCCGAGGTCGACGTGGCCGTCGACCCGCTCGAAGGGACACGGCTCACCGCCCTCGGGATGCCGAACGCGATCACGACGGTCGCGCTCGCCGAGCGCAGGACGCTGTTCTTCCCCGGAGCGGCGGTTTACATGGACAAGATCGCGACCGGCCCGGAGTCGGCCGATGCCGTCGACATCGAGGCTTCACCGACCGAGAACGTCCAAGCCGTCGCACGGGCCAAGGGTGTGTCCGTCAGCGAGGTTTCCGTCGTGGTGCTGGACCGGCCGCGGCACGAGGCGCTCGTCGCCGAGCTGCGCGAGGCCGGAGCAAAGGTGCTGCTGATCACGGACGGCGACGTCGCGCCGGCGATCGCCGCGGCCCAGCCCGGCACCGGCGTCGACCTGCTGATGGGCGTCGGCGGGACGCCGGAGGGCGTTCTCTCCGCAGCCGCCCTCAAGTGCGTCGGAGGCGAGATCCAGGGAAAGCTCTGGCCGCGGAACGACGAGGAGCGCCAGAGCCTGATCGACGACGGGTACGACCTCGACCGCGTGCTCACCACGGACGATCTCGTGGGCAGCCAGAACGTCTTCTTCGCCGCGACCGGCGTGACGACCGGCGCGCTCCTCCGCGGCGTCCGCTACACGCGGGACGGCGCGACGACCGACTCGATCGTCATGCGCTCACGCAGCGGAACGGTGCGCCGCATCGAGGCGACGCACGCGTTCCAGAAGCTCGAAGAGATCTCGAACCTGGCGCTGCGCTAGGCCGGGACTTCCTCCCGCTCCCAGTCCGGTGCGTAGGAGCCGGTGCGCGCCGCACCGTTGAACTTCGCCCGCCGGTAGTACGCCTGCTGCGCGGCCTCGACGTTCGCCGCCTCGCCGCCCCAGGCCTTGAGCGCCGGGGCCTGCAACGCCCGCCCGTACGAGAACGACAGCTGCCAGGGGTGCGGCCCGCGCTGGTTCATGACGTTGAGCCGCGCCGTTGCGTCCTCGTCCGACATGCCGCCGGAGAGGAAGACGACGCCGGGCACCGCGGCCGGGCAGGTGTTCTTCAGGCACCTGATCGTCATCTCGGCGACCGTCTCGACATCGGCCTGATCGGACGAGTCGTAGCCGGACACGACCATGTTCGTCTTCAGCAGGGAGCCCTCGCGCTCGACGCGCTGGTCGAAGAGCTCCGTGAAGACGGCGCGCAGCGTGCGCTCGGTCACGCGGTACGAGTCCTGGATCGTGTGCTCGCCGTCCATCAGGACCTCCGGCTCCACGATCGGCACCATCCCTGCCTCCTGGGTCAGCGCCGCGAAGCGGGCGAGCGCGTGGGCGTTCGTCCAGATCGCGTACTCGCTCGGCCGGCCGTCCGGCACCGAGATCGAGATGACGGCGCGCCACTTCGTGAAGCGTGCGCCGAGCTCGTAGTACTCGGCGAGCCGCTCCCGCAGGCCGTCGAGTCCCTCAGTGACCGTCTCCTCGGTCGCGCCCGCCAGAGGCTTCGCGCCCGTGTCGACCTTGATCCCGGGGATGATCCCCTTGCTCTCGAGGAGCTTCGGGAACGGCGTCCCGTCCGCCGAGCTCTGCCGGATCGTCTCGTCGTAGAGGATCACGCCGCTGATGAACTCCTCGGCGCCCGGCGTCGTGAAGAGCAGGTCGCGGTAGGCGCGCCGGTTCTCCTCCGTCGACTCGACACCGATCGAGTCGAAGCGCTTCTTGATCGTCCCGGAGCTCTCGTCCGCGGCGAGGATCCCCTTGCCCTCGGCGACGAGCGCTCTCGCAATCTCCTGCAGATCAGACATCCAACTCCCTCCCTTGGTCGCAGGGAGAGTTTATTCCGGGCAATCCGTGCGGTTGAAGCCGCGTGCGGCCCTGTCGGTGAGCACCCAGCGCCACTGGTCGCCGACGCGCACCACGTGGTATCCGGCGGTGAACTCGTTCTCGTCCGTGACGACACGGACCTCGACGCGCTTGGACGGCGTCCTCGGCGGTAGGCCGAAGACCGTCAACGCCTCGTCCAGAACGTCCAGCACCACGACCTGCTCGATCGTGCCCTGAACGTCGATCCCGCGCCGGCACTCCTCGTACTCCTGCCGCGTCACGAGCCGCTGGTGCCGTGGGTGGAGCGAGTCCCAGGCGCCGCCGTAGTCGCCGACGTACTCCTTCTCGAGGAGCGTCTTCACGGCGGCGCCGGCGTCGTGGTCCTCGGAATCCTCGGAGAGCGCGCAGCCCGCCGAGAGCCCGGCGAGCAGGGCGACCAGGAGGAGAGCGATGCGCGGCACCGGCGCTATCGTTACCTGTTACGCGGACGTAGCTCAGTTGGTAGAGCGTCGGCTTCCCAAGCCGAAGGTCGCGGGTTCGACCCCCGTCGTCCGCTCTTCAGCTCACGGCGTGCCAGGGGCGTGGATCGTCCCGGAGCAGCGAGTAGAGCAGCACATCCTGGCCTCGGCCCTGGTTGAAGAAGGCGCCGCGTACCGTCCCCTCGAGGACAAACCCGCACTTCTCGGCGATCCGTACGGACGCGACGTTCTCCGGGACGATCACGAGATGGATCCGGCCGTACCTCTTCGTGTCGAAGAGATAGTCGACGAGGAGTTGCACGGCCTCCGTGGCATAGCCGCGGCCGGCGAATGCCTCGCCGTACAGCTGGTACGACAGCTCGAATGCGTCCCAATAGCTCACCGCCTTGAAGAACTCGATGTGCCCGACCATCTCGCCGGCGGCGTCCGTGATGAGCAGGGTGCCCGCCTCCGGCTGCCAGAAGCCGTTTTCGGCGAACTCGCGGCGAAACGCCGGCTCGGAGAGCACTCCGAGCGGGAAGTACGGCCCACGGCTCGCGATGTTCACGTGGGCGGCGTACATCGCGTCCAGGTCGCTCTCGAGCACCGGGCGGAGCGTGATCTCTCGACCCTGCAGCATGTCGGGCGATTATGAGGCGGGAAGGCGTTACGTTCTAGCCATGGAGCGCGTGACAGGCCTCGGCGGCTTCTTCTTCCGTGCACGTGACGACGAGGCGCTCGCACGCTGGTATGAGGAGACGCTCGGCGTCGACCCGGCTCCGCAGAGCTATGACGTGCGGCCGTGGTGGCAGGAGGCGGGGCCGACCGTCTGGAACCCGTACTCCGAGGTCGGCCCGTACTTCGAGGGCGACCCGGACTGGATCCTGAACTTCCGCGTCCGCGACCTCGACGCGATGGTCGAGCAGCTACGGAAGGCGGGAAACGAGGTCGAGGTCGACCCGGAGAGCTATCCGAACGGTCGCTTCGCCACGACGCATGACCCGGAAGGCAACACGATTCAACTCTGGGAGCCGACGCCGGACGCGCTCGAGGGGACGCCCGACAGCCACGACTGAAGCTCCGGGATGAAGGCCGGGTCGACCGAGTGGGCCATCGGCGACTCGCGGTAGCGGACGTCGGCGCCAGCCTCTTCCAGCAGCTGCTTCGCCTTCCGCCCCCACTCGACCGAGATGATCGGGTCGTAGGTCCCGTGGCCGATCGCCGCCGGCGGGAGTGGGGGCGAGAGGTCGAGCTCGAAGCCCTCCACGGTCGGGATGAAGCCCGACAGCGCGAGGATCCCCGCCGGCCGGGGCCGACCCTTGCCGAGGCCGAGGGCCCAGCTCATCACCGCGCCCTGCGAGAAGCCGCCGATCACCGTCTGCTCGATCGGCACGGGAAGCTCGTCGAGCCAACGCGCCGCGAGCTCGTACGACGCCGTGAAGGTCTCGCGGTCGGGGTAGCCGATGTCTCGGACGATGTACCAGTGCGCCCCACCGGGCGGGAGCACGAGTGGGCCACGCGGGGTCGCGCCGTACAGCCGGCGGTCCGGATCGAGGGCGTCGAGGAGCGGGTAGAGGTCGTGCTCGCTCGTCCCGCGGCCGTGGAAGAGGACGAGCCCGCCTTCGGGCTCGCCCGCGGGAGGCCTGACGAGGTGCTCGAGGCTCACGAGACCGGCGTCTTCGCGCGCGGATCGGGAAGCGGCGTCAG
>Ga0081538_10000921_pt1 | contig 31717 bp, 32 predicted proteins | sample TabmetS5T2R1_FD_71022 | JGI IMG/M metagenome (GOLD analysis project Ga0081538, IMG submission 71022) | Tabebuia heterophylla rhizosphere microbial communities from the University of Puerto Rico - S5T2R1 | ecosystem: Host-associated > Plants > Roots > Rhizosphere ...
GCTCGCCACTGTCTCTGCTGCGGGGACCGAGGACGTCGACCGCGCGGTCGAGGCCGCCCGCGCCGCGCTCGACGGTGACTGGGGCCGCACGCCGCCAAACGAGCGGTCGCGGCTGCTCCATGCGCTCGCCGACGCGATCCAGGCGAATCGCAAGGAGCTCGTGGAGCTCGAGGTCCGGAACGTCGGCAAGGCGATCTCGTCCGTCAAGGCCGAGCTCCACCAGGGCGTCGAGAACTTCCGCTTCTACGGGTCGGCGATCGCCTCGATCGCCGGCCGGTCGAACCCGATGGGCGGCTCGCTGCTCTTCTACTCGCTGAAGGAGCCGGTGGGCGTGGCCGGGCAGATCGTCCCGTGGAACTACCCGCTGATGATGACGACCTGGAAGCTGGCGCCGGCCCTGGCGGCCGGCTGCTCCGTCGTCCTGAAGCCGGACTCGCAGACACCGCTGACCGCGCTCCGGATGGCCGAGCTCGCGACCGAGGTCGGCTTCCCGCCCGGCGCGATCAACGTGGTCCCGGGCGAAGGAAAGACGGTCGGCGCGTACCTCGTCCAGCACCCCGGCGTCGACAAGATCGCCTTCACCGGGTCGACGGCGACCGGGTCGGAGATCATGCGGCTCGCCTCCGACGGGATCAAGCGCCTGACGCTGGAGCTCGGAGGCAAGAGCCCGAACCTCGTGTTCGCGGACGCGGACCTGGCGGACGCGATCCCGAGCTCGGTCTGGTCGATCTACTACTCCGCCGGGCAGAGCTGCGAGGCGCGCTCGCGGATCCTCGTCGAGCACACGGCCTACGACGACTTCGTCTCGGAGTTCGCCGAGGCGGCACAGCGTCTGAAGGTCGGTGACCCGCTCGATCCCGAGACGCAGGTGGGCTCGCTGATTTCGACCGAGCACCGCGACCGCGTCCACGGGTACGTCGAGCAGGGCCGCGAAGAGGGCGCCGAGGTGGTCACCGGCGGCGAGGCCGGGAACGGCAAGGGCGCGTTCTACCCGCCGACCGTGCTCGCGGGCGTCAACCAGGAGATGACGGTGGCGCAGGAGGAGATCTTCGGGCCGGTCGTGACCATTACGCCCTTCGACGACGAGAAGGACGCGGCGCGGCAGGCGAACGCGGTCCGGTACGGCCTGATGGCGACGGTCTGGACCGGCGATCCCGCGAAGGGCCATCGGCTGGCCCGGCGGATCAAGGCCGGCACGGTGGGGATCAACATGCCGTACACGGCCTTCCCCGGCATCCCGTTCGGCGGCTACAAGCAGTCCGGCTTCGGCAGGGAGCTCGGCCTCGAGACGCTCGAGCTCTACCTCGAGACGAAGAGCGTGATCGTCTCGACCTCGCCGAAGCCGTTCAACCCGTTCGGCCTGTAGGGCATGCGTTACCGGTGGGCGGTTCTCGCCGCCGGGACCGCGGCCGCCACGGCGGGGTCGGCGCTCTTCATCGGGCCGTCCGTCCTGGCGCCGACGATCCGCGACGAGTTCGACCTCTCGGTCGCGCAGGTCGGCGTGCTCCTGGCGAGCCTCTGGGTGGGGTCGATCGTGACGCTGCTGGCCTGGGGGCTCGTGGCGGACCGGCTCGGCGAGCGCGTGGTGCTCGGGACCGGGCTCTTCGCGTGCGGCGTCCTGGCCGCCGCGGCGGGCCGAGCCGGCGACTACTGGGTCCTTGTGGCATTGCTCTTCCTCGCCAGCGCGGCCGGCGCGAGCGTGAACGCGGCGAGCGGGCGGGCCGTCATGCAGTGGTTCAACGTGAACGAGCGCGGTCTCGCGCTCGGGATCCGGCAGACGGCGATCCCGCTCGGAGCGGCGCTCGGCGCCGTGTCCTTGCCCGCCATCGAGCACGCCGGCGGGCTCGACGCCGCGTTCGGCTTCCTCGGCGCACTGTGTCTCGCCGCGGCACTCACGGCCGCAGTCGTCGTTCGCGAGGCCCCTGCGCGCGATGCCGAGCTCGAGGGCGACGCCGTTCCCTGGACGCTCCACGACCGGCGGCTGTGGACGCTGTCGCTCGGAAGCGGGCTCTACCTCGGGGCGCAGATCCCGCTCATGTCCTTCGCAGTCCTCTTCCTCCACGACGTCCACGGCCTTTCGGAGGCGAAGGCGGGCGGCATCCTGGCTGTGTTCCAGGCGGGCGCCGTGCTGACGCGAATCGGCGCGGGCCGGCTGTCCGACCGGCTCGGGAACCGCCTGCGGCCGCTCCGGTGGATCGGGCTCGCCAGTGCGGTCGGACTCGTCGTGACGGCGCTTGCGGCCGAGGGCCCTCTCGGTCTCGCGGCGACGGTGATCGTCGTCGCCGGCGCGATCTCGATGGCGTGGAACGGTCTCTCGCTCACCGCCGCCGCCGAGCTCGCCGGTCGGGCGCGGAGCGGCGCGGCGATCGGGTTTCAGCAGACGACGCTGGGGCTGATCGGCGTCGTCGTCCCGGTCGTCTTCACGCAGCTCGTCGAGGCGACGTCGTGGAGCGTGGCGTTCGGGCTCTCGGCGGCCGGCCCGCTCGCGGGCTGGGCGTTGCTCGGGCGACTGCGGGAGCGGGTCTAGCCCGCCCCCGCTCCGCCTCGACTCAGATCCAGTCGAACTCCTGCTGCAGCATCGGGATCGCGAAGTAGATCGCGAAGGCGATCGCCGAGCCCCACATGAGCGGGCTCACGGTGTTCCATGCGCCCTGGAAGGCGCGGACGAGGACGTAGACGATGAAACCCGCCGCGATGCCGTCCGTGATCGAGAACGAGAACGGCATGAACATGATGATGATCGCGGCCGCCAGTCCCAGCGCGAGGTCGTGGAAGTTGATCCCCGCGAGATAGCGCCGGGGCCGTGTCGTTTCGGTCACCTCGGCTGTCGTGGCCTCTTCGCCGACCCGCCCGGTCTCGACGATCTCGGCCTCCTCTTCCACCTCGGTGAGGACGCTGATCATCAGCCAGGCGACGATGATCAGGGCCGGCGCGGTCGCCTGCGGCGGCACCATGCCGATGATCGGCGCCAGGAACATGAACGGGAAGAAGAGGAATCCCGTCACGACGCTGACCCAGCCTGTGCGGCCGCCGACGGCCACACCCGACGCGGACTCGATGTAGGTCGTCGCGGACGAGGCGGACGCCGCGCCGCCCGCGGCGGCGGCCACTGAATCCACGAGAAGCGGTCTCTGGATGTCGGGCATCTGGCCCTCTTGGTCGACGTACCCGGCCTGGCGTCCAACGCCGACGAGCGTCCCCATCGTGTCGAAGAAGTCGGCGAGAAACAGCGAGAACGCGAACGCGACAGCCGCGACGAACGGCAGGGTCGTGAAGGCGTCGAAGCTGAACTCCCCGACGAGGCTGAAGTCCGGCGTGTCGAAGATGTCGCTCGGCCACCGGGCCCAGCCGGTCTCCTCCGGGTAGACGTCGGCCGCGTAGTTGACGATCGTGGCGAAGACCGTCGTCAGGATGATCCCGACGAAGAGGTCGCCGGGGAAGCCGATCGCCCGGAGACCGACCGTGATCACGAGGCCGACGACCGTGATGATCACCGGCCAGGTCGTGAACGGCGCGAGGTCGACGATCGTCCCGTCGCCGCGGACGACGAGGCCCGAGGTCGTCAGCCCGATGAAGGCGATGAAGAGGCCGATCCCGATCGCGATCGCCTTCTTCAGCTCGAGCGGGATCGCGTTCATGATCGCCTCGCGGAGCCCGACCAGGACCAGGAGCGTCACCGCGAGGCCCTCGACCACGACGAGCCCCATCGCCTCGGGGAAGCTGAGCCCCGCCTGGGCGACCAGCGTGAACGCCACCACGGCGTTCAGCCCCAGCCCCGGCGCGATGGCGTAGGCCTTGTTCGTGTAGAGGCCCATGAGGATCGTCATCACGCCGGCCACGAGACACGTCGATGTGAGGACGGGGGCGAACGGCAGGCCTTCCCCGTTGAGCCCGAGGATCAACGGGTTCACGAAGATGATGTAGGACATGACGATGAAGGTCGTCATGCCTGCGACGGTGTCGCGCGCCAGTGTCGTGCCGCTGTCGCGGAACGCGAACCGGCGGCCGACCACCGAGCGCTCGAACGTCGCAGCGAAGTCGCTCATGCCACTGCTCCTTTCCGCAGGAACATGCTGATGCTGTGCTGAGCGCGACTCTAGACCGGCGGCTCGACGACGTTTTCCACATCGGCGACGGTGTGGGCGCGAACCGCGTCGGGGGCACCCCGGCGGAAGACGCGGCGGTGGACCTCGCCGTGGGGTGGTTCGAGGAGGCCGGGCTCGAGGTGGAGCGGGACGAGCGCGGAAACGTCGTCGCCCGTTTGCGCGGCCGCTCGCCCGAGCTGCCTGAGGTCTGGACCGGGTCGCATCTCGACTCGGTGCCGCAGGGCGGGAGGTACGACGGGGCGCTGGGCGTGGTCGCCGGGCTGGCGGCGGTGCAGGCGATCGGCCAGGCGGAGCGCACGCTCGCGGTGGCGGTCTTCCGGGACGAGGAGACCGGCTGCCACGGGAGCCGCTGGCGCGTTCGGAACGCCGCCCTCCCGGGCTTCTACGCGGAGATGCACGTCGAGCAAGGGCCGGTCCTGGCGGACGCGGGCGCTCCGCTGGGGGTCGTGTCGAGCATCGCCGGGATCGTCCGCGGATGGCGCGCGTTCACCGGCCGCGCCGACCACGCGGGCACGACGCCGATGGACGTCCGGAAGGATGCGCTGACGGCCGCCGCCGAGTACGTGCTCGCCGTCCGGGACCGGGCTGCGGCGATCGCCGGCGCGGTGGCGACGGTCGGCCAGCTGGAAATCAGCCCGGGCGCCGTGAACGTGATCCCCGGGCGGGTGTCTGTCAGCGTCGACGCTCGGGCTCCCGACCAGGAGCGCCTCGACCGCCTGACGGCCGCCCTCGACCTCGACGACGCGCACTACCGCATCCCTCCGGTGGCGATGGCCCAGTCGGTGCGGACCGTTCTTCGCGACGAGGTCGAGCGCGTGGGTGCTCCTGTCGTCGAGATTCCGTCCGGCGCAGGCCACGACGCGGCCCCGCTCGGAGGCGCGGGCGTCGAGTCGGGGATGCTCTTCGTCCGGAGCCTGAACGGCGGCGCGAGCCACTCGCCCGACGAGCTCTCGAGCGGCGAGGACATCGCGCTCGGCCTCGAGGTGCTGACGGCGAGCCTGCGCCGGCTCGCCAACTCCTAGCCCTACCAGGGCCAGATCCGGTTCCAGACCTCCTCCGCGCCGTCGCGCAGCGTCTGCTCGAAGCCGTCGGTGCGGTTGCCCGGCAGCCGCTCCGCGAGCGCGCTCGTGTCCTCCCGCGCGTGACGGCCGACCTCTGCGACCGCGAGCGCGCCGACGACGAGTGCCGCTACAGCGACGCCCAGGGCCAGCAGGCGGCGCGGGGAGGCCACGGCGACGCCGACGAGGAAGGCGACGAGCGCGACGAGCAGCCCGACGGTCACGATCCACCAGCCGGGCTCTTGGAGCGTGTCCCAGAAGAGGCCCGCGAGCACGACGACGAGGCCGGCGAGCGTCGCCCAGATGGCCAGTCGGACGGTTCGGATCGCGAGCGCCGCGATCCGCCGGCGTCGCGCGGTGGGTGCGGTGGGCGTCTCGCGTGGCGCCATCAGCGCCTCGGCGATCCAGACGACTGCACGGATCGCGAGGACGACGCCGAGCAGGATCCACCCGACCTTCTGCGCGCCCTCCGCGCCGAGCACGCCGAAGAGGATCAGGACGACCGCCACGAGGATCGCGAGCTGCGACCAGTACCGGTAGAGCAGGCCGGGGATCGAGGCCGGCGGCCGCGGCATGGCCACCTCGGCCACGCCCCAGGCGAGCCGGCCTACCCGGGAACCCCAGAACCACGGCTTCGCGGGCAGCGACCGGCGGTTCGACGTGTCCTCAAGCACCCGGCCGGTGATGTCCATGGCGCGTCCGCCCACTCCGAGCATCTCCTGAGCTTCCAGCCCGCGCGGCACCTCGTAGGTGTCGCGCATGTGCGCGAGCAGCACCTGGTCGGGGAGCTCGCGCAGCGCGGCCATCATCGCGGTGCGCTCCGTCCTGTCGCCGCTTCGCAGCTGCGTGAGCGCATCCGAGCTGAACGGGCCGTCCGGCACATCCGGGCGCAGCAGGGCGCCGGCGAGCATGTCGGTGAGCTCGCCGCGATCCTCCTGGAGCAGCTCCTCACGGAGGATCGCCGCCTGCGCCTCGTCGCGCAGCTCGCGACGCAGCGGCCCATCGGGGACGACGGAGGCGACGATCCGGTCGGCGCCGTCGAGACGGCCCCAAAGGATGTCGTTGCGGCGCCAGGTCTCGGCGAGGAAGCCGCCGAAGTGCCCGAATGCGTTGCCAGCGAGCTTCGTTCGCCTGGTTCCCCGCGCCGTCTCGTCGATGATCGAGGTCGCGTCCTGGGGCGAGACCCTCACGATGTCGACCGGGGTCGCCTCACCCAGTCCTGGATACGAGAGCGGTAACGCGACGGCGTCGAAGCTGTCGAAGTGCTCGTAGTAGCCCCGGATCAGCAGCCGGGCGTCGAAGCCCGACGGAGGCTCGGCGGGTGAAAGCACGGTCAAGGTCGCGTTGTCGGCGTTGGCGAACGCCGCGGACAAATACTCGCCCAGCGTCGACTCCAGCGTGTCGAGGGTCCCCTGGTGGCTCTCGATGAAGCCGCGTGCCTTGGCCCGCCGACTGCTCGCCCGCTCCTCGCGGATGCTCCCCTCCGCCTCCAGGATCGCGTGGATCGCCTGGACGTCGCCCGCGAGTTCGTGGACCGCGCCGTGGACGCCGGCGATCAGGGGCTCTTCTGAGATCTGCTCGCCCTGCCGGACCGCACGCCCCCGACGGCGTAGCTCCACGTAGACGTCGTTGAGGCGGATCTTCAGGTCGTAGAGCGGGTCGGACTCGCTCTCGAGGTTCACGGTGTCGACCGGACCGCCGCCGAAGGCGGGATACATCTCGAGCATCCGCGAGCTCCGCTCGTCGCCGCGGAGCAGGTCGTTGATCCGCTCCTGGAGGAACTTCAGCCGGCGGAGGCGGTATCCGAAGTCGAACCGGTGGAGGAACCGGTTGAGGCTCCCCGCCTGGTAGTCCTCGACCCAGACGCGGATCAGCAAGGCGATCGCGCGGTAGGTGTCGGACTCCTCGCGCACGCTGGTGATCGCGGCGATCATCGAGGTGAGCTCGTCGGCGACGATCGCGGCTCGCAGCTGCCGGTACGCGCGGTGGAAGACGGCGCAGTCGCCAAGCGCGTCGTCGACGACGGTGTCGTCCGCGTCGTCCGCGAGCGCCCGGAGCGCCCGGAACGGGTCGCGGCCCGCGAGGAAGTCGATCTCGACGCGCAGGGTGAGCCGCCGCAGCTCGTCGAGCGCCTGGTTCCGGTCGAGCACCGCCTGGATGTCGTCCCGGATCGGCTCCGACCTCGGGAGCTGCATCGCCGCGGCCCTGACGTTGTCGATCACGTCCGGTCGTGGCGCGGGACGGTCGGCCGGCAACGGCGCCTCGTCCAGCTCGTGCGGAAGCCCGCCCGGATCCGGCTCGATGTACACGAGCTTCCGGTCCACCGGCAGGTCCGCCCGCCTCCGCCTGAGCGTCGCCGTCGCATGCGTGAACGGCTTGTTGTCCAGGTAGCCGCCGTCGGCGAAGGCGTAGCGCGCGTAGTCGGCGTTGCGGCTCGCGTACTCGCCGAAGAACGCCCGCCAGTCGTTGAACCGCTCTTCGAGCGAACCATCCACCTGGCGGACGTCGTCGAGGGTGACCGGCTCGAAGGCGAAGGGGAACGAGGAGGTTGCGCGGGCGGCGAAGGCCAGGATCCCGTTGTTCTCCTGCTCGAAGTCGTTCCGAAGCGAGCCCGTAGCTTCCGGTACGGCGTAGACGAAGTGAAACACGTGCCGGTGCCTGCTCTCGTAGACGACACGGTCGTGCAGCGCGATCGGGACGCGAAGGCCCTGGAGGTCCGTCGTGGTCACGAACAGGTCGAGCTGCTCGACGTACGACGGCCGGGTCGGATCCTGAGGGATCTCCTTCGGCGTCTCCATCGCGTGCAGCGCGTCGTATGCCTTGGTGTAGAGGCGCTGGCCGTTGAGCAGCGAGCGAGGAGGCTTCTGGCGCTCGACGCTGGCGGCGAGCCCGTCGTACGAGGCCTTGTCGTTGAGCAGCATGCCGATGTCGCCCTCTCCGACCCAGAGCTCGCGGAGCTCGTCGATCTCCTGCTGGTTGGCGAGCGCCTTGGCCAGGAAGATCCCGTTGATGCCTCCGGCAGAACTGCCCGAGAGGACGTCGACGACGAAACGGGTTCGGACCGGCGCGTCCTCGCCGAGCTCGTCCGAGCCCTTGAGCGGGAGAAGCTGCGCGAGCTTCCGGTAGACGCGCTCGGAGCCGTGCAGCTGGCGCTTGCCGGTCGGCGCGGTCGTCGGGAAGTAGACCGGCTGGCCCCAAGGGCTCTGCGGGTAGGTGTTCGTCGGGGCGCTGGCGCGCACGAGCCGCAGGAGCTCCTGCACGACGCCGTTGATGTAGATCGCGAGCGAGACACCGCCGTAGAGCACGACGGCGAAGCGCACCTCACGCTCGGGGCGGAACAGGGGCCGCACGGGTTGTTGGGCGGCGTTACCCGTAGCCCGGCGAGTGAACCACAGTCATCGCCGGCGTTTCAACCGCCGCTTAGGAGGGTTTGGCGGAAAACCGGCTGTGCCGCCAGGCCGCGCCGCTCGCCCCCAGGTCGGCGTCCTCAGTCGCGCCCGTATCTCTTCGATACGGGCGCTCCCTGCGTCCTTGCCTGGGAGCGACCATCGCACCCTGACGACGAGCGCTTTCCCGCCAAACCCTCCTAGCTCTCGCGGAACGAGATCGGCTGGGCGCCTTCCCAGAGCGTCATGCGGCCGAGCTCCTTCAGGTTCTCCTGCCCCTCGACGAGGGTCGCGAAGTGGTTGGCCCAGAGCTCGCCGGCCTTGCTCTTGAAATGGCAGTAGCCGTACGGGAACAAGAGCTCCGTCTCGCTCTCGCCGCCTGGGTAGAGCGCCAGCTCGCCCGGGTGCGGATACATGGTCGCGTTCTCGGGCCCGATGCCGAGATCGCGGTCGCCCCAGGGAATCCAGTTCGACTCCCCACTCCAGCGGCAGTGGATGATCCGGTCCTCGAGCGGGAGGATCGAGCGGAACGCCGCGACGGTCTCCGGGGCCAGCTCCTCCTCGAAGCGCGCGACGAACGCGAACGGCCCTGACGTGATCTCGAGCACGGCAGGAACCTACTTCAACGACTGGATCCAGGCGCCGAGCTGCTCGCGCTCCTCCTCGGTCATCCCCGTGACGTTCCCGAGCGGCATCGCGTTCGAGTCGACGGCCTGCGCCTCGATCTGGTCGGCCTGTGACTCGATCTGCTCGATCGTGTCGAACGTCACGCCCGCCGGCGGCGAGTCGACGCCCGACTGCGTCGGCTCGTCCGAGTGGCACGGGACGCAGCGCCGCTCCACGATCGCCTGCGCCTGCTCCGCCGTGACCGCCTGCTCGGGCGCGCCGCCTCCTCCGCCGCCGCCCTCGTCCGGCCGGATCGCGATCGCGAGCGCCACGACGGCCACCGACGCCGTGACGGGGATCCACCACGCGTCCCGGCCTTGGTGCCGGAGGTTGAAGAAGTGCCGCACGAAGGCGCCGATCACGACGAGCGCGACGAGGATCAGCCAGGCGTCGTCGTGCCCATAGGTGAACGGGAAGTGGTTCGAGATCATCGTGAAGACGACCGGCAGCGTCAGGTAGTTGTTGTGCACCGACCGCCGCTTGGCTTCCAGGGCCGGCGCGGGATCCGGCGCCTCGCCCCGCTCCTTCGCCCGGATCAGCTCCCAGTGCGCCGGGATGATGTTGAAGAGGACGTTCGCCGCCATGATCGTCCCGAGCATCGCGCCGACCTGCAGGTACGCCGCCCGCCCAGAGAAGACCTCGCTCGCCGCGTACGCCGACGCCATCACGAGCCCGAGCAGGAAGACGGCCATCAGCGCCTCGATGTGGATCAACCGGCAGGCGACGTCGTACAGCACCCAGGCAGCGCCCAGCCCGAGCAGGCTGAGCGTGATCGCCGCGCCCGGCGTGATGTCCCGCACGGACGGGTCGATCAGGTAGGTCTCCGCGTCGAGGTAGTAGAGGACGACGAGCAGCGCGAAGCCGGAGAGCCACGTCGTGTACGCCTCCCACTTGAACCAGTGCAGCGGCTCCGGGAGCTCGCGCGGCGCCACCGTCCACTTCGAGATCCGGTAGAAGCCGCCGCCGTGGATCTCCCACGACTCGCCGCCGACCCCTTCGTCGATGTCCCGCTGCTCGCGCGGCCGGCCGAGGTGGTTGTCGAGCGCGACGAAGTAGAACGAGGTTCCGATCCAGACGATCCCGGCGATCACATGCAGCCACCGGATCAGAAGGTCGAGCCACTCCTGCCAGTACGAGTCGATCAGCGCCGCTGCCATCGGTCCTTCGCGATCGCCACGAGCTCGCGCAGGCCCGTCTCGAGCTCCTCCTCGCGTGTGCGTTCGAGCCGCTCGCGGAGCACCGGCAGCAGCTCGGTGCGCGAACGGCCGGCGACGAAGACCACGAACCGGAAGCCGAACTTCTCCTCGTAGACCTGGTTCAGGTAGGAGAGCTCGGTGATGACCGCTGGGTCGTCGCCTCGCTGCTCAGGCGACGGCTCGCCGATGCGGGGGTGCTGCGCCAGAGCGGCCGCCTGCTCCCGCTCGTCGAGCGAGAGGGCGACGTCCTCCGCCCGTTCGAGCGGGTCGTCGGTCTCGGCGAGGATGTCGACGAGCACCGAAGGCCCGCTGAAGAGCTCCTCGAGCTCCTGGCGGGTCAGCTGCCGCGGTAGCTCGCGCATCCGTACGGCGAGACGAGGAGCGGGACGTGGTAGTGGCCCTCCTCGAGCGAGACCTCCAGCTCGACCCGGCGGAAAAAGGGCGAGGGCGGGTGGAAGACGAGGCGGTACTCGCCCCCGTCGAGCCCTGAAGCGAGCTCGGGGATCCGGCCGTCGTCGTTCGTCTCGCCCGAGGCGACCGGCTCGTCTCCGCGGAGGAGCTCCACGCGGACGCCGCGGGCCGGCTCCCCGCGGCCCGTGTCGAGCACGTGCGTCGAGAGCGAGACGCTCACGGCTGGAATCTTCTCGCTTGCGCGCGGTGTTCCCTCGCGATGTCGTCCTCGTCCGCCTTCACGAGGTGACCGTCGCGCACGACCTCCTCGCCGGCGACGTAGAGCCGATCCACCCGATGCGGTGCGGCGAAGACGAGCCCGGCTACCGGATCCGAGGCGCCGGCCAGCTCGAGGCCGTCGGTGCGCCAGACGGCGATGTCGGCGCGTTTGCCCGGCTCGAGCGAGCCGATGTCGCCCGTGCGGAGGACCGAAGCTCCTCCGCGGGTGGCGAGCGCCAGCGCCTCCCGTGTCGTCATCGCGGTCGGCCCGTGGCGCCCTCGCGCAGCGAGCAGCGCCTGCTTCACCTCGAAGGACAGGTCGCTGCGCTCGTTCGAGGCCGACCCGTCCACGCCCAGGCCGACCGGCGCCTCCGCATCGACGAGCTCGCGAACCTTCGCCACTCCGGCGCCGAGCCTCATGTTCGACGTGGGGCAGTGCGCCACGCCTACGCCACGCTCGCCGAAGAGACGTACGTCGTCGTCCGAGAGGTGGACACAATGCGCGCACCAGACGTCGTCGGCGATCCACCCGACCTCCTGCAGGTACTCGACGGGCGTCACGCCGTAGAGCTCCCGGCAGTACGCCTCCTCCTCGACCGTCTCGGCGAGGTGGGTGTGGAGCGGCACGTCGTGCTTCCGCGCCAGCTCGGCGGACTCGACCATCAGCTCCTTGGTGACCGAGAAGGGCGAGCACGGCGAGACGGCGACCTCGACGCCGCGCTCGATGAGAGCTTCTGTCTCGGCGAGGATCGTGTCGCGGTCCTCGACCAGGCTGTCCGGCGGGAGCCCACCCTTCGACTCGCCAAGGTCCATCGAGCCCCGCCCGACGACGATGTGGGCGCCGACGCTCTCGGCGGCCCGGAGCAGCGCGTCCATCACGTCCGGCTGGCCCTGCGGGAAGACGTAGTGGTGGTCGAACGCGGTCGTGCAGCCGGAGAGCAGCAGCTCCGCGAGGCCGGTCCGCGCCGCGGCGTGCTCCGCCTCGCCGTCGAGCCGCGCCCAGATCGGATAGAGCGTCTTCAGCCAGGTGAAGAGGTCCGCCTGCTGGGCCTGGGCGCGCGTGAGGGTCTGGTACAGGTGGTGGTGCGTGTTGACGAGCCCCGGCGTGACGAGCGCGCCGCCGAGGTCGACCCGCTCGTCAGCCTGCGGCTGATCGCCCGAACCGACCTGTCCGATCCGGCCATCAGCCACCAGCACCCAGCCGTCGTCGTGCTCGGTGCCGGCGTCGTCCATGGTGACGACGTAGGCGTTCTCGAGAAGCGTGCTCACAACCCGAGCGGCACGAGCTCGAAGCGGTCGACGTCGACCAGGCCGCGGTCGGTGATCTTCAGGCTCGGGATCACGGACAGCGCCAGGAAGGCCATGGTCTGGAAGGGCGAGGGAAGCTCGCAGCCGAGCTGCCTCGCCGCGTCGACGCAGCCCTGGCTGGCCGTGATCACCTCGTCCAGCGAGGCGTCCGAGAGCAGGCCGGCGATCGGCAGCTTCAGCTCGGCCTTCACGATCCCGCCATCGACCACGACCACCCCGCCGCCGGTGTCGGCGAGGCGCCGAACCGCGCGCAGCATGTCATCGTCCTTCACGCCGACCACCACGACGTTGTGCGCGTCGTGGGCGACGGTGGAAGCCAGCGCGCCGCTCCTCAGGCCGAACCCGCGGACGAACCCGAGGCCGATCCGGCCGGTGCCGAGATGCCGCTCGACGACGGCGATCTTGAGCAGGTCGCGCGCCGGGTCCGAGAGGGCCCTGGCGCCGTCCACGAGCGGCTCGTCGACGAGCGACTCGGTGACGATCTGGTCGGGGATGACGCCGATCACCCGCGCGCCGCCGTCGCCCTCCCACGGCACGGCGAAGTCGTTCGTGGCGAGGGGGCGGATCCGAACGGTGTGCCGGACCCACTCGGGCACCTCGAGCCGCGGGATCTCGGCCACCGGCCGCCCTGCCTTCAGCACCAACTCGGGCACGAAGCGCTCGAGATCCGGAAGGACGAGGACGTCGGCCTGATAGCCGGGCGCCAGCGCGCCGAAGTCGCGCAGGCCGTGCCATTGGGCCGGGTTGAACGAGGCCATGACGAGCGCGTCCTCCGGGGATACGCCCGCCGCAACTGCGTCGCGGACCATCGAGTTGATGTGTCCGTCCTCGGCGATGTGCTCCGGCTCCCGGTCGTCGGTGCAGAAGGCGAGACGGTGCGGGCCGAACTCGTCGACGAGCGGCAGCAGCGCGTGGAGGTTCCGCGCGCCGGACGCCTCCCTGATCAGCACCCACATCCCGGCGCGGAGGCGCTCGCGGCCCTCGTCGATCGTGCTTACCTCGTGGTCGGAGCGGATTCCCGCGGCGGCATAGGCATTCAGTGCCTTGCCCAGGACGGACGGCGCATGGCCGTCCACGTGCGTCGCGCCCGGCAGGGCGAGCTTCGCGAGCTCCGACTCGGCCCCGGAGACGACGCCGGGGAAGTTCATCATCTCGGCGAGACCGATGACCCGGCGTCGGTTGAGCAGCCCCTCGAGGTCACCGGGCAGGAGCGGCCGTCGCGGGGACTCGAAGTGCGAGGCCGGGACGCAGGACGAGGCCATGAAGAACACGTCCAGCGGGAGGTCCGCGCAAAGGTCGGCGAGCCAGTGGACGCCGTCCGTGCCCAGGACGTTCGCGATCTCGTGCGGGTCCGCCACCACCGCCGTGGTCCCGAGCGGGAGGACCAGCCGCGCGAACTCGTCCACGAGCAGCTTCGACGACTCGAGGTGCATGTGGGCGTCGACGAACCCCGGAACGAGGTAGCGGCCCGACAGCTCGAGCACCTCGTCGCCCTCGTAGTCGCCGATGCCCGCGATGTGGCCGTCGGCGACCGCGAGGTCGCCGTCGAGCCACTCCCGCGTGAAGACGGAGAAGACCTTCGCGCCTCGGATGACGAGGTCGGCGGGCTCGTCTCCGCGGGCGACTGCGAGGCGGCGCTTGAGCTCCGGCATTGCAGGGAGAACGTACTAGCCTCTCGCCCGTGGAGGTACTCACTCCCCGCTCGCTCGACGAGGCGCTGCGACTGAAGGCGGAGCGCCCCGGCGCGGTCCCGATCGAGGGCGGGACCGACCTGATGGTCGAGTTGAACTTCGACCGGCACCGTCCCGAAGCCATCCTCAACCTGAACGAGGTCCGTGAGCTCAAGGGCTGGGCCCGGGAAAGCGGGACGCTTCGGCTTGGCGCAGGCCTGACGTACGACGAGGCGATGAAGGCGCCGCTCGCCGACGAGCTGCCGGCCCTGGCGGAGGCGTCGCGCACCGTCGGCTCGCCGCAGATCCGGAACCGCGGGACGATCGGCGGCAATCTCGGCACGGCCTCGCCGGCCGGGGATGCACTGCCGCCGCTGCTCATCGAGGACGCCGAGGTCGAGCTCGCCGGCACCCGCGGGACCCGGCGGATGCCGGTTCGCGAGTTCCTCCTCGGGCCGAAGCGCAACGCACTGGAGGACGACGAGCTGATCACGGCCGTCCTCGTGGAGCCGAGCGGCTCGTCGCAGACCTTCATGAAGATCGGGCCGCGGAACGCGATGGTGATCGCGGTCTGCTCGCTCGCCCTCTCCGCGGACCGCGAGCGCGGCGAGCTTCGCGCGTCGTTCGGCTCGGCCGGGCCGGTGACCGGGCTCGTCACGGCATCGCTCGACGACCGCGACCACTTTCCCGAGCAGGTCGCCGAGGCGGCGAGCCCGATCGACGACGTGCGCGGCACGGCGGCCTACCGCCGCCATGCGCTGCGAGTTCTCGCCGCGCGCGCGCTCGACCGCGTGCTGGCATGAACATCACCGTCACCGTCAACGGCGAGCCGCAGCAGGCGGACATCTGGCCCGGCGAGAGCCTGCTCTTCGCGCTCCGCGAGCGGATGGGCCTGCCTGGCTCGAAGAACGCGTGCGAGCAGGGCGAATGCGGGTCGTGCTCGGTGCTCCTCGACGGGAAGCTCGTCTGCGCCTGCCTCGTCCTCGCGGTACAGGCGGACGGCCACGAGATCGTGACGGTCGAAGGAGTCGCGGAGAACGGCGAGCTCCATCGCGTGCAGGACGCGTTCGTCCAGGCGGGCGCCGTGCAGTGCGGGTTCTGCACGCCGGGGCTGATCGTCGCGACCGTCGACCTCCTGCAGCACAAGCCGCAGCCGACGGACGACGAGATCCGGGAGGCGCTGTCCGGCAACCTCTGCCGCTGCACGGGCTACGCGAAGATCTTCGACGCCGTCAGGCTCGCGGCCGGGCAGGCATGAGGATCCTCTTCGTCTGCACCGGGAACATCTGCCGGAGCCCGTTCGCGGAGGTCGTGGCGCGCGCCGAAGGGCTCGAGGCCGAGAGCGCCGGGCTGGAGGCGTACGGCGGCGCTGAGCCGACGGGCGACGCGATCGCGGTGGCCCGCGAGCTCGGCTACGACCTCACATCGCACCGGGCACGTGGTCTGAGCCAGGTGACTGAAGGACCCGACGTCGTGGTCGGGATGACGGCGGCCCACGTGAGCGCCCTCGGCGGAAGCGCCAGGCTGCTCGGTGAGGCGGATCTCGAGGATCCGATCGGCTGCGGCCGCGACACCTATCGCCGCGTCTACGCCCAGATCGAGCGCGACGTCCGGAGGCTCAAGGAGGAGCTCGCATGAGCACGGCGCCGGTGCGCAAGCTCGAGCTCGGACGGGTCGGCGAGGCCGTCAAGCGGGTCGACGGGATCCCGAAGGTCACCGGTGAGTTCGCCTACTCCAGCGACCTCTTCGCCGCGGGGATGCTCTGGGGCCACACCGTCCGCTCGCCACACGCCCACGCCGCGATCGTCTCGATCGACATCTCGAAGGCGGTCGGCATGGCCGGCGTCCATGCGGTCCTGACGCACGAGGACGTCCCTGGCGACAAACGCTACGGGCTCGAGTTCACCGACCAGCCTGTGCTCGCATTCGACCGGGTGCGGTACTTCGGTGAGCCGGTCGCACTGGTCGCCGCCGAGCATCCGGAGCAGGCACGGCGCGCGGCCGAGGCGATCGAGATCGACTACGAGCCGCTCGAGCTGGTCGTCGACCCCGAGAAGGCGGCCGACCAGCCGGGGATCCATCCACAGAAGTGGACCGAGGGGCACGGGTACCGGGACGATCCGCGGCCGAACGTCGTGCGCGACATGCGGATCGTCCGCGGCGACCCGGACGCGGAGGGCGAGGTCTCGGTCGAGGGCTACTACGAGCTCGGGATCCAGGATCAGGCGTTCCTCGGGCCGGAGTCGGGCCTGGCCGTGCCGGACGGGGAGGGCGGGATCGACATCTACGTCGCCACGCAGTGGCTCCACGTTGACCGCGACCAGGTCGCGCCCTGCCTCGGCCTACCCAAGGACCAGGTGCGGATCCACCTCGCGGGCGTCGGCGGCGCGTTCGGCGGGCGCGAGGACCTTTCCATGCAGATCCACGGGGCGATGCTGGCCCTGCACACGAGCCGGCCGGTAAAGATGGTCTACACGCGCGAGGAGTCGTTCTTCGGCCACGTCCACCGGCACCCGGCTCGGATCTGGGCCGAGCACCGCGCAAATCGGGACGGAAAGCTGGTGAACGTCCGGATGAGGATCCTGCTCGACGGCGGCGCCTATGCCTCGTCGTCCACCGCGGTCACGTCCAACGCTGCCTCGTTCGCGGTCGGGCCCTACGCGATCGAGAACGCCCTGATCGAGTCGACGTGCGTCTACACGAACAACCCGCCGTGCGGGGCGATGCGCGGGTTCGGCGCCGTCCAGACCTGCTTCGCGGCCGAGGCCCAGATGGACAAGCTCGCCACGGCGCTGGAGATGGACCCGGTGGAGCTGCGGCTGCGGAACGCCCTCGCGCCGGGCGACGAGCTGCCTACGGGCCAGAAGCTCACCGGCTCGATGCCGGTCGCCGAGGTGATCCGGAAGGCGGCCGCGATCCCGGTGCCCGAGGCGGAGGAGCTTCCGCGCGACCCGATCCGGCTCCCGGGCGGCGCCGGGAACACGACGCGCGGCGAGGGCGTGAAGCGCGGCGTCGGGTTCGCGCTCGGGTTCAAGAACATCGGCTACTCGGAGGGCTTCGACGACTACACGGCCGCCCGTGTGCGGGTCTTCGCGGACACCTGCGGCGAGCTCGTCGCCGAGGTGCACTGCGCGGCCGCCGAAGTCGGCCAGGGCGTCACGAACGTGATCCTCCAGACGGCGCGCACGGAGCTCGAGATCGAGAACGTCGTGCTCGCGCCGGCCGAGACGGCCGCCGTGGGCTCTGCCGGGTCGGCCTCGGCCTCACGGATGACCTGGATGGCGGCCGGCGCGGTGCAGGCGGCGTGCCGGGCGGTGGTGGACGAGCTCGGGCGGCGCGGCGGGTCGCTGGGTGAGGGCGAGGAGATCGACCTGGAGCGGATCTACCGCCATCCGCGGACCTTCGCGCTGGAGCCCGAGACCGGCCAGATCACGAAGGGACGGGCGCACGTGGCGCTCGCGTGCGCGGCAATGCGGGTCGTGGTCGAGGTCGACGTCGACCTCGGGCTGACACGGGTCGTCTGGATCGGGACGGCGCAGGACGTCGGTCGGGCCGTGAACCCGCAGGCGGTCTACGGGCAGATCGAGGGCGGCACGGCACAGGGCATCGGCCTGGCACTGATGGAGGAGATCCAGACGCGCGACGGCCTGATCACGAACGCAAGCTTCACGGACTACCTCATCCCGACCGCGCTCGACATGCCGCCGGTCGAGGCAGAGCTGGTCGAGGATCCCGAGCCGGACGCGCCCTACGGGGTGAAGGGCGTCGGCGAGCCGCCGACGGTCGTCTCGACGGCGGCCGTGATGTCCGCGATGCGGGACGCCACGGGCCGCGAGCTGAACCGCGTCCCGGTCAAGCCGGACGACATCTGCCTTTAGGCCGGTCGCCGCGCGAGCCGGGAGGCGATCCGGCCGCCGAGCCAGGCGAGGCCCGTCGCAATGAGGGCCACGAAGAGCAGGAAGATCAAGTCGCCCGCGACTAGTCGTGACTCGCCTTCCTCGGGCTCCGGCGCGATGGCCGCGACGAGCACCACGACGACGGAGGCGAGCGCTCCCCACCACCACGGCCGACCGATCGCGACAGCGCCGGCGCCGGCGAGGACGGGCAGTGCGAACACGGCAATCACAAGGAAGAGCTCGGCCACCGGGACGCCGGATCCTACTGCGGCTACTGCGCGAGCAGGAGTGCCGCGCCGGCCGCGAGGAGCAGCAGGCCGATGAGGCGCCACCACGTGATGGCGACCTCGTCTTGGCCGAACAGGCCGTACTGGTCGATCAGCGCGGCCATGACGAGGTTCCCCGCGATGACGATCCCGATCGTCGCGGCGACGCCGATCCGCGGGGTGGCGACCGTGATCCCGAGGACGATGAAGACGCTCATCACACCGCCGAGCCACAGCCACCACGGCTGCTCGACCGCTGAACGGACGCCCGCGAAGCTGCGCTCCCACACGAGCAGGACGCCGAGGGCGCAGGCCAGCGACACGCCGACCGCGAACGCGAGCGCCGGCGCGACCCCGACGCGGTCGCCGAGCTCGCCCATGACCGCGGCCTGAATCGAGCCGGCGAGGCCGCCGACCGCGCAGAGGACCACCGCCACCGCCGTCCCGCTCGACACGAGGCGAAGCTATACGCTCCGGCCCGTCGCCGACGAAGGAAGGAGAGCGAATGGTTCGCGTGTTCATGGTGTACGAGGACACGCCGGATCCCGAGCGGTACGAGCAGCACGCCGAGCTCTGCCGGAAGGTTCCGGGCGGGACGTTCAGGCACGGCGCGGTCTTCGGCGCGCCGATGGGCGAGCCGAAGTTTCCGTACTACGCCGAGTGGGAGTTCCCGGACATGGACGCCTTCAAGTCCGCCGCCCGCACCGACGAGTTCATGGCGACCGGCAAGGACGCGATGGAGATGGGCGCCCGGTTCCACGTCCACTTCGCCGAGGTCGAGTGACCGAGCCGGGCTATCCGCAGCCGGTCTCGCCCGACGAGCTGGGCTTCGAGAAGATCGTCTACGAGAAGGCGCCGCCGCGGGCGACCATCACCTTCAACCGGCCGGAGGTGCTGAACGCCTTCGACTTCCAGATGCTGCGCGAGCTGGCCCGCGCCTGCGAGGACGCGTCGTGGGACGACGAGATCCGTGTCGTGGTGCTGACCGGCAACGGCCGCGCGTTCTGTGTCGGCGCGGACCTGCGCAATTGGGCCGAGGAGTACGTCGGCAAGCCCAACGAGTACTGGAAGTGGTTCGGCGCCTTCAAGGATGCGCACGACCGGCTGCGCGAGATCGGGAAGCCGACGCTCGCGCGGATCAACGGGATCGCGGTCGGCGGCGGCAACGAGCTCCAGATGGCGTGCGACCTGGCCGTGATGGTCGACGATGCGTTCATCCGGCACGTCGGACCGGAGCACGGCTCGGTGCCCGCGGGCGGCGCGACGCAGTGGCTCTCGATCATGGTCGGCGACCGGCGCGCCCGCGAGATCGTGCTCATGTGCAACGAGATCCCGGCGAAGCAGGCGGAGGAGTGGGGCCTCGTGAACTGGGCCGTCCCGGCCGCCGAGCTCGACTCGAAGACGGACGCGGTCGTCGAGAACCTCGCGCGGAAGCTGCCGCAGACGACGCGCTACGCGAAGCAGCACCTGAACTTCTGGCGCGACCTCGCGTGGCACGAGACGATCAACCATGCGCGCGACTGGCTCGCCCTGTCGATGGCGACGGACGAGCCGAAGGCCGCGATCGAGAAGTTCCTCAAGAAGTGAGCGCCGAGCCGCTGGTTCTGGTCGAGCGCGACGACGCGGTGGCCGTCGTCCTGCTCAACCGGCCGAAGCAGCTGAATGCACTGTCCGACGAGCTGATGGAGGAGCTCGTCGACCGTCTCCAGGAGCTGGACCGCGACGACGGCGTGCGGTGCATCGTGCTCGGGGGCTCGGAGCGGGCGTTCGCGGCGGGCGCCGACATCGGCCAGCTCGCCGAGGCGTCGGCGATCGAGCTCTACTACCAGCGGCGGGTCGAGCGGTGGGACGCGATCCGGGAGCTGTGGACGCCGCTCGTCGCGGCCGTCTCCGGCTTCTGTCTCGGCGGCGGGTGCGAGCTCGCGATGTCGTGCGACCTGATCGTCGCGTCGGAGACGGCGCAGTTCGGCCAGCCGGAGACCGGGCTCGGGATCATCCCCGGCGCCGGCGGAACCCAGCGGCTGACGCGCGCCGTCGGGAAGTCGACGGCGATGGACGTGATCCTGAGCGGTCGGTTCCTCTCGGCGCGTGAAGCGCTCGCCGCCGGGCTCGTCGCGCGCGTCGTCGCGAAGGAGGCGTGGCTCGACGAGGCCAAGCGCGTGGCACGGGAGATCTCGACGAAGGGGCCGATCGCGACTCGGCTTGCGAAGGAGGCCGTCGACCGGGCGTTCGAGTCGCCGCTGTCCCTCGGCCTCGAGTACGAGCGGCGCCTGCTTTATCTGGCCTTCGCGTCTGAGGATGCGAAGGAGGGGCTGAAGGCGTTCACCGAGAAGCGCCGGCCCGAGTTCGGCGGCCGCTAGACCTCCAGCTCGACCGGCACGACGTCGGCGCCGAAGGTCTTGCCGCTTCGGTGCACGGTGACGTGGACCGTCCGGCCGATCGCGTCGTCGACCATATGCCGCTGAAGGTCGGCGACGGACTCCACGGGCTCGCCGTCGACCGCGAGGATGAGGTCCTCCGGCCGTAGGCCGGCGCGGGCGGCGGGACTCTCGTCGACGGTCTCGATGATCTCCACGGCCGAGGCGCGGCCGAGCTCCTGGGCGAGCCGAGGCGGAAGCGGGCGGGGGCCGAGGGCGATCCCGAGGTAGGCGCGGCGGAAGCGTCCCTCGCTCATGAGCGCGCCGATGATCCGCCTCGTCGCCGGGTTGATCGGCACGGCCAGGCCGAGGCCGACTCCCGCGACGGCCGTGTTGATACCGACGACGCGACCCTGGCCGTTCACGAGCGCGCCGCCGGAGTTGCCCGGGTTGAGTGCCGCGTCGGTCTGGATCACGTTGTCGACGATGCGGGCGGTGCGGCTCGAGCGGACGGGCAGGGAACGGCCGAGCGCCGAGACGACCCCTGCGGTCACGGAGCCCGCGAAGCCGTGCGGGTTGCCGATCGCGACGACGAGCTGGCCGACGCGTAGCGCTTCGGCGTCGCCGAGCTCGGCGGGCTGGACGTCGCCGTTCAGGCGGAGGACGGCGAGGTCGGAGAGCGGGTCGGCGCCGACGACCTCGAACTCGAGCTCGCGGCCGTCGACGAACGACGCAAGGCCCGTGCCGTCGGTGCGCTCGACGACGTGCGCCGACGTGAGCGTGAAGCCGTCGGGCGTGATGACCACGCCGCTGCCGGCCCCGTCGAGTCGGCGTCCGCCGCGTACGCGTCGCGAGACGCGGAGGTTGGCGACCGACGGCGCGAGCCGCTCGGCGACGGTCGTGACGACGCGCGAATAGGCGTCGAGGGCCTCGGCCTCGGACGGCAGCGGGGTCGGTGCCGAGGGCTGGTCGGCGTCCTGGCGCTCGGCGCGGACGAGCTTGAGCTGGGCCATCGAGCCAAGGTAGCGAGCGGCCGGAAGGCTGTGTCGGCGGCGCCGACGGGCGCTCGGTCCGCACCCCACCCACCCGGGGAAGAGGGCCCACGGCGAACGCTATCGACCAAGAGCGCGCGGCTCGGTGCCGGAGATGCGCCAAGATTGCGCCGATGGCCGGCGACGAGGTCCAGACGACGCGGGACGGCGGTGTCCTCACGATCACGCTGAACCGACCGGACGTCCTGAACGCCTTCAACGCGGCGATGCACCAGGCGCTCGGCGGAGCGCTCAAGGAGGCAGCGCGCGATCCGGAGGTCCGCGCGGTCGTGGTCACCGGCGCCGGCCGCGGCTTCTGCGTGGGCCAGGACCTGACCGAGTTCAGAGAGGCGCCAGGCGACATCGCCGACCGGCTCCGGAGCAACTACCACCCCAACGTGCTCGCGGTTCGCGCGCTCGAGAAGCCGGTGATCGCGGCGGTGAACGGCGCGGCCGCCGGCGCCGGCCTCTCCTTCGCCGCCGCCTGCGACATCCGCCTCGCCGCCGACGGCGCGACATTCGTTCCGGCGTTCATCAACATCGGGCTCGTCCCCGACTCGGGCGGCACGTACTTCCTCGCCCGCCTTCTCGGGCCATCGCGCGCCTTCGAGTGGATGACCTCCGGCCGCCGGCTGACGGCCGAGGAAGCGCTCGACTGGGGCCTCGTCTCCGAGGTCGTGTCCACGGACGACCTTCCGGCGCGCGCCGCCGAGCTCGCCGGGCAGCTGGCCGCGATGCCGACCCGCGGCATCGGGATGACGAAGCGCCTCTTCGACCGCGCCGCCGGCTCGACGCTCGAGGAGCAGCTCGAGTGGGAGGCTCAGCTGCAGTCGGCCGCGACCAAGACGGAGGACTTCCGCGAGGGAGTGGCCGCCTTCCTCGAGAAGCGCGACCCGCAGTTCAAGGGCTCGTAGGACCTAGCCCTCAGGCCGCGCACACGAGAAGAACCCGATCTCGGCCGAGATCCGCTGTGCCTCGTCGCCGGGCCCTGTCGACTGCGCGAACGTCTGCTGCGCAGCGGCTTCGTTCCCGTCGAACGCCTGCTCGCCCGCCTGCTCCCACATGGCCAGCTGCTGGTCGAGTAGATCGAGCATCCGCCGGTAGTCGGTTTCCTCGTCCTCCGGCGCCTCGACGGCGCGCAGCTTCTGATTGAGCTCGCGGGCGATCGGCACGGCGCGCCGCATGTACACCGCGAAGTCGCGGAAGTACGTCTGCGGCGGCGGGATCGACGCGATCCGACGCTCGTAGTCGGCGCACAGCGCGTCGGCCTCCTTGATGAAGTCGGCCTTGCCGCTGTCGCCGCCGAACTGGCAGCCGGCAAGCAGCGCGACGGCGCAGGCGAGGGCTACGGCTTGACGGCCCACAGGTATGCCTTCCCCATTCGCCACACACCGGTTCCCCGCTCCACGGCGGGACGCAGCGCGGCGGTCAGGCGCTGCTCCTCCTCCGCAGTCAGGGTCTCGCTCATCGCCTCGGCCAGCGTCGGAATCTTCGGATTCCCGGAGCTGTGCAGGAACGTCTCCCAGCGGCGGGCATCCGGCGGCTCGATCTCCGCGGTGAACTCGAGCGTGATCGGAAAGAAGCCGACATCTTCCGCAAGCCTAAGGAGATCGCGTTCGTCGAAGTCGACCATGGGGTCGGTGTTCGGCTGGATCGTCTCGTAGGCGGCGGTGACCTTCGCCATCAGCTCCTCGGCGTCACCCAGCTCGTAGCCCCAGCACGCGCCCCGCTTCTCCCGGCCGAAGCGGTTGATCGGCTCGAAGATCGAGACGCGTCCGCCCGGCCGCAGCACGCGATGGAACTCCGCAAACGCACGTTCCTTGTCTTCGACGTAAATCAGGACGGATCGGGTGGTCACCACATCCACGGATGCGTCGGCGATCCCGGCGAGATCGTCCGCGCGCGCGTTCACGAAGCGACACCGGTCGAGCACTCCGGCGTTCGCCGCAAGCGTCCGGCAGTCGTCGAGGAGTGCGTCCGAGACGTCGCTGAAGACGACCTCGGCGCCTCGCTCGAGCGCGCCGAAGCCGATCAGCCCGTTCCCGCAGCCGACGTCGAGCAGCGTCTCGCCCGCCTCAAGGCGCGCGTTGTCGAGCACCCGGTCACGTACGCCGGCGAGCTGCTTGAGGATCGTCCGCTCGTAGGCCGCGTCGCCGCCGGTGCGCCTGCGCCGAAGCCAGTCCGCCCAGATGTCCGTCACGACGGGAACAGATTTCCCAGCCCTGGAAGGACGCCGGGCAGGTTGAGCAGGTCCTCGACCGGAATCCGGCTCACGACGCCTCGGAGGAGATCCGCCGTCGTCCCGTTCAGCGCATCCGCCTGCTCGGCGTCGTCCACGGCGCGCACGAGCCCCGCGCGCACCAGCCGCTCCAGCTCGCTGTCGTCGATCCCGTGCTCGCGCGCGAACCTCTCCCGGGTCCGGCGGCTCTCGAACGCGAGGACGACCTCCTCGCGCGAGACGCCGAGCTCGCACGCCGCGCCGTCGAGGCTCGAGAGGACGATTTGCTCGACGACCTCCTGGAAGCCGCCCGGGTCGCGCCAGTCCCGAGCCGCGCACGGGTCGGCGACCTTCGCGGGCGCATAGGAGGCGCCGCCCAGCGCCAGGTACGTCCCGACCAGCGCGGCCGAGGCCACGACGGCGAGCGCGATCGCCCTCAAATCGACACTCCACGGCGGTCGACCAGGATCGGGACGAGGGCGGCAAGCCCGAGAAGGGCGGCGGCGAGGAACGAGTTCGAGAACGCGTTCGTGGCAGCCCGGTCGAGCTGGTCCTGGAGGGACTCCGCGAGGGCCGCGTAGGCCGGCTCGTCGCTCCGCGCCTCGACGACCTCGCCGACGTCCGGGACCCGCGCCTCGGCCTCCGCCTCGTCGACGGCGACCAGGATGTCGCGTGCGACGCCGAACTTCTGCAGCGGCGGGATCTCGCTGTCCAGCACGTGGGCGGTTCCCGCTGCCAGCGCCTCGTCGGCCTTCTGCTCCAGGTCGGCCGTGAAGATCGGCGTGAGGAGCAGGAGCCCGAGCACGACGCCGGCGTGGCGCGCCGCGAGCGTCCAGCCGCCGTGGACGGCCTGCGCCGAACGACCCGCGAGCGCGCGCTCCGTCAGCGCAGAGAGCGCGAGCCCCAGCCCGGCCCCGATCGCCAGCTGTGGAGGAATGGTCCATGCGACTCCCGCCTCCGGGAGCCATCCGAGCGCGGCAAGCCCGCCCGAGATCAGGATCACGCCCGCCGCGGCGCGGCTCCAGAGCGGAGTGACCGCCCCGGCGAATCTCGCCGCCAGGATGGCGGCGATCGGCATCACCGTCACGGCGAGCCCTGCGGCTAGCGGCTCCAGGCGCCAGCCGTTGATCAGCAGGATCACGAGCAAGAACAGCGCCGCGACGAGGGCGCCAGAGACGAGCATGAGCGCCGCATTCGCTCCGAGATGGGGCCGTTCGCGCGGCTGGGCCGTCGGCGCGACGCGAAGCCCGACGACTGCGGCGAGGGTCACGAGGATCGCCGGAGCCTGGACGACGAAGATCGACTCCCACCCGAGGAGCTGGGTGAGGATCCCCCCGGCCGCCGGCCCACAAGCTGCGCCGAGGATCCCGGCGACGGCCCAGATGCGTGCCGCACGGGCGTCGGCGCCGGTGACCTCCGCCAGCAGGGCGAGCGCTGCGCAGGCGACGGCAGCGCCGGCAACGCCCTGCACGGTCCGGGCCGCGATGAGCACGCCGAACGAGGGGGCGAAGGCGCAGACGAGGGAGGCGATCGCGAACACGCCGCCGCCGACTGCGAACACGCCCACCGGGCGCCGGCGCGCCGCGAACGCCGCCGGCACCGCCGCGAGCGCAAGCGCGAGGTTGAACGACGTCAGCGCCCAGGCGAGCGTCTCGATCTCGACGTCGTACTGCCCGAGGATCTCCGGCAGCGCGATCGTGACGACCGACGAGTCGGCCAGCACGATCCCGACGGCGAGGCCGAGGAGCGGCATGCGGTATCGCGACACTGCCGCGCACAGTAGAGTCGCCCCGTGATCTGGGCGATCGTGATCCTCGCCGCTCTCGCGCTCATCGCCATCGTCCTCGTCGTCCTCTACAACCGGTTCGTTCGTCTGCGGAACCGCGTCGACAACGCATGGGCGCAGATCGAGGTGCAGCTGAAGCGGCGCTGGGACCTGATCCCGAACCTCGTCGAGACGGTGAAGGGATACGCGGCGCACGAGCGGGCGACCTTCGAGGAGGTCACGCGGGCGCGCACGGCCGCGCAGCAGGCGCAGACGCCCGCGCAGTCGGCCGAGGCTGAGGGGTTCCTCGCGCAGGCGCTCGGACGGCTCTTTGCGGTGGCCGAGGCCTACCCGGAGCTGCAGGCGGACGAGAACTTCCGGCAGCTGCAGAGCGAGATCGCCGAGACGGAGAACCGGATCGCCGTCTCGCGGCAGGTCTACAACGACACGGTGCTGACGTACAACAACGCGGTTCAGACGGTGCCGGGCGTCTTCATCGCCGGGCCGTTCGGCTTCGACCAGCGCGAGTTCTTCGACGTCGAGGACGACGCGCAGCGCGAGGCGCCCCAGGTGAGCTTCACGTCGAGCACCCCCGGCACCTGAAGCTCCGCCTCCTCGTCGTCCTCGCCGCGCTTGCGCTGCCGGCGCCTGCGCACGCGCAGTCCTACGACCTCCTCCAGAGCGACGTCCAGGTGGGTGTCGGCGCGTCGGGCGGCGTCCGGATCGAGGAGCGGATCACGGTCAACTTCTCCGGCGGCTTCACGTACGGCTTCCGCGACATCCCGCTTCGTGAGGGCGAGTCGATCGACGGGATCGCCGTGCTAGAGAACGGCCGCGCGTTCCGTCCCGGAGCGTCGACCGAGCTGGAGCCTGGTGGCCCGCCCGGCACCTACGGCACCGAGCGCCGCGGAAACACCGAGCGCATCGTCTGGCGGTTCCAAGCGTTCAACGAGACCCGGACGTTCACCGTCCGTTACAGGATGCGCGGGCTCGCGGTCGCCTACGACGACGTCGTCGACGTGAACCTGAAGGTCTGGGGCGACGAGTGGGAGCAGTCGCTCGCGCAGCTGACGGCGACGACCACCGGCCCGGCGAACGTCGTCCGCGCTTGGGGCCATCCGGTCTGGGTCCGCGGCGACGTGACGCTCGACGGCCCGAGCGCACGCCTGCGGGCGGTCAGTGTGCCGGCGCGCCAGTTCGTCGAGCTGCGGACGCTGTATCCGCGGGATGCGTTCGCGTCGACGGCGGGCATGCGGGTCGAGGACGGTCCCGGCCTCCAGCGGATCGCCGAGGAGGAGCTGGCGGACGCCCGCGCCTACGAGCGGGACCACGAGCGCATCCAGGACGCGCTGCACCATCCATGGCGAACCGGTCTGCTGCTGCTCGCGCTCGGGACCCTCCCGGCGTTCCTCCTCGGGGGTCTGGTCTTCTGGCGGTTCGGCCGCGAGTACCGCACCGGCTACGACCGCGAGTACGAGCAGGAGCCGCCGACCGAGACGCAGCCGGCGCTCGTCCCGACCCTGCTCAGCCAGGGCGGCGGGGTCGGTTCGTTCGAGTTCACCGCCACCCTGTTCGACCTGATCCGCCGCGGTGTCTACCGGTCGAACCCGACCACCACCGAGCGCTCCGTCTGGGGCGGGCTTCGCAAGGAGCTCGTCAGCGACCTCGAGCTGAGCGCGAGCGACGACACGCGGGACCTCACTCCCTGGGAGGCGAAGGTGGCCGCGGTCGTCGACTCGGTGCTGGACGGTGGCTCGGAGCGGCTGTCGAAGTTCCGTGAGGAGATCGAGGACGAGCGCTCGACGATGGCGCCGCGCTTCGCGGCGTTCAAGGAGAGCGTCGGCTCCGAGGTGCGGAAGCGGCGCTGGTTCGTGTCGATGGGCGCGTTGCCGCTCGCAATCGGCGTCGTCGCGTTCGGTGGTCTCGGCGTGCTTCTCTGCTGGCTCGCGATCGACGGCTGGCGGGCGGTCTACCCGACCTGGACCGACGTGGTCCTGCTCGCGCTCGGCATCTGCTCGCTGATCAACGCCGCGATGCTGGTCGGCGCCCTGACGCAACGGAAGCTCTGGCGGCGCCGGTCGCGGGAAGCCGAGGCCGAGGCGGAGCGCTGGGACGCCTTCCGCCGCTACCTCACCGACTTTCCGCGCCTCGGCGAGGCACCGCCCGCCTCGCTGGCGCTCTGGGAGCGCTTCCTCGTCTACGGGATCACGTTCGGGATCGCCGATCGGGTGCTCCAGGCGGCGCACCTCCACATGCCGCAGGAGCTGGCCGAGGCGAGCTCCATCTACTGGATCTCGCCCAACGGCGACCTCGGCTCCGGGGCGTCGTCGATGTCGATCGGCGACCTCTCGTCGGGCTTCGGCTCGGCGCTCGCGCCGCCGTCGTCCGGCTCGGGCGGTGGCGGCGGCGGCTTCTCGGGCGGCGGCGGAGGAGGAGGCGGCGGAGGCGGTGGTGGCTTCGGCTGAGCACGTCCAGGTCGCCGTCGTCGGGGGCGGGCAGGCCGGTCTCTCGGTCGCTCGCGAGCTCACCGCCCTCGGCGTGGAGCCCGTCGTCCTGGAGCGTGGACGGATCGGGCAGAGCTGGCGAGGCCGGTGGGAGAGCTTCTCCCTCGTCACGCCGAACTGGTCCCTGCAGCTCCCCGGCTTTCCGTACGACGGCTCGTCGCCGGACGGGTTCCTCCCGCGCGACGAGATCGCCGCCTACCTCGAGCGCTACGCCGCGGACATCGGCGTTCCCGTCCGGGAGGAGACGGAGGTGCTCGCGATCGACGCAGGGGACGACTTCTCGGTCCGCACCTCGACCGGCGATCTCCGGGCCGATGCGGTCGTGATCGCCTCCGGCGCCTACCAGCGGCCGTACCGGCCTGCGGTCGCCGGCTCGCTTCCGGGCTCGCTGCTCCAGATCGACGCCGAGGGGTACCGGTCGGAGGCAGACCTGCCGGCGGGCCGCGTGCTGATCGTCGGCAGCGGTCAGACCGGCTGCCAGATCGCCGAGGAGCTGCACGAGGCGGGCCGCGACGTCGTGGTCGCGTGCGGCAAGGCCCCGTGGCTTCCGAGACGGATCGGCGACCACGATCTCGTGTGGTGGCTGGTCGAGTCGCGGTTCTTGGAGCAGTCCGTCGACGCGCTGCCCTCACCCTCGGCGCGGCTGCGCTCGAACGTCCTGTCGAGCGGCCGGGGTGGCGGTCACGACCTTCACCTGCGGACCTTGCGCGACCTCGGCGTCACCCTGACCGGCCACTTCCTCGGGGCCGAGGGCCACGAGGCGCGCTTCGCCGCCGACCTCCGCGAGAGCGTCGCGTGGGGCGATGCGGCCTATCAGGAGCTCGCCGATCTCTTCGGCCGCGTCGCGCAGGAGCGCGGTCTCGCCGAGCCCGGGCTCGAGCAGCCGCCGGCGATCGGCGGCGAGGGGCCCGAGCGGGTGGACCTACGCGACTTCGGCGCGGTCGTCTTCACGTCCGGCTATCGCCCGGACTACGGCTCGTGGCTGAGCTGGCCCGGAGCGTTCGACGACCTCGGGTTCCCCATCCACCAGGATGGCGAGAGCACGGTGGTGCCGGGGATCTTCTTCGCCGGCGTCCACTTCCTCCGGAAGCGGAAGTCGTCACTGCTGCTCGGCGTGGGCGAGGACGCCGCAATCGTCGCGCGTGGGGTCGCCTCCCGCCTCGTTAGCCTTTGAGTCGTCCATGAGGCCTGAGCTCCCCGGCCCCGTTCCCGAAATCCCCGTGCGGGACGTTGGCACGGCGGCTGCCTACTACCGGGATCGGCTCGGCTTTCGTGTCGACTGGGGTGGGGACGAGCTCGGGCTGGCGGGCATCTCGAGAGAGAACTGTCGGCTCTTCCTCGCAAGCCAGCAGTATCGAAAGGAACGCGGCAACGTCGGTCCGACGCTCACCTGGCTGAATCTGGCGAGCAAGGAGGAGGTGGACGAGCTCTATCGAGCCTGGAGCGACGACGACGCCAAGCTGATCTCGGCACCCGGGTCGAAGCCTTGGGGCCTGCACGAGTTCACGGCGGCCGATCCGGACGGCAACCTCATTCGCGTCTTCTACGACTTCGCCACTGTGAGCGAAGCCGACCGAAAGCGCCCTAGATCGTCTTGAACTGCTCGAACGGTTGCCTGCAGCTCCGGCAGTAGCGGAGCGAGCGGCACGGCGTCGGGCCGAAGAGGTTGTCGAGCTGCGTGTCGGTCGAGCCGCAGTACGGGCAGCGGAAGGCGCCCGTCTGGAGCTGGACGAGCTGCGGGCCGCCGGCCTGCCTCGGCGCCGGCGGCGCGAAGCCCGCCTCGCGCAGCTTCTCGCGGCCCTCCGGCGTGATCCGGTCCGTCGACCACGAGTCGTCCGAGATCACCGCAACCTCGGGCTCGGCGCCGAGCTCTCGCACCTTCGCCGCCATCTGGTCGCGCATGACCTCGAGCGCAGGGCAGCCGAGGAACGTCGGCGTGAACTCCACTCGGACACGCCCGTCCTCGACCTCGACGTCCCGGACGACCCCGAGCTCGACGAGCGAGATGACCGGGATCTCCGGATCCGGGATCTCGGCGAGCGCGTCCCAGACCTGCTGCTCGGTCACCACGTCGCGCCGACCACCGAGCGGCGGACCATCGTCATCTCGTCCCAGAGCTCGGCGAACTCCGGCGCCGTGCCGCGCTCGTCCAGCAGCGGCCGGAGCTCCTCCAGCGCCTCGGCGAACCGCGGCTCGTCGGCCAGGCGGTCGCGCCACATCTGCGCGTGCATCCGGTGGTAGGCCTCCTCGCGGTCGATCTTGGCCGCCAGACCGGCGACCTCCGAGTCGTCCGAGGCCTTCAGCTCCTCGAGCCGCTTCGCGTCGGCCTCCTCGTACAGCACGTGCCGCGCGATCGTCCGCGCCCAGTCCGGGACGAGCCGAGGCTGGACGAGCCGCGAGCACTGGTAGTCGTCCGGCGAGCGGTCGAACGCGAGCTCGTCGGCGGTTGTTCCGAGCTCGTCCGCGACGAGCTGGTACAGCGCCCGCGCATGGCCGATCTCGTTCTGCGCGATGGACGAGAAAGCGACGTCCTCCTCGAGGAACGGCGCGATGCCCGTCCATTCCGAGTTGCGCCAGCCGAGGACGAGCTCGTCGTCAGCGATCGGCAGGAGGAGCCGTTCCCGCTCGCTCACGCGCCTCCTTCAGCTTCTCCTTCAGCGGGTAGCCGTCGACCCGGTGGTAGTTGCGCTGGAGCTCGTCGACGAACTCCTCGATCTGCATCACCGAGTCGCGCGGCACGACCCAGAGCGCGACCGACTCCCCGCGTCGGCCGTACTGCTCGCGCGCGTAGGCCTCGGCAAAGGCTGCGTCGGGCGCCCCGACCGAACCAGCGTGGGCGAAGGGCTGCCCCTTCCGCTCCTGCCGGAAGACCTCGTAGACGATCACGCCGCCTCGGCGAGGACGCTGCGGCGCACCCACTCGGTCTCTGCACGCGTCGTCTCGCGCAGCCCGAGCCGCTCCTTCGTTTGCGGGCCGTGGCCGGTGACGACGTGCTTGAGCTCGTCCCAGTCCGGCTCCGTGAACTCCCAGACACCGTCGTCGCCCTTGCGCAGCTTCGGGTCCGGCACCGTCAGCCCGAGCTCCCAGATCTGCGGCACGTAGCCGTCGAGGAACTGCTGCCGCGCCTCGCCGTTGCCCTGGCTCTTGATCCGCCAGACGTACATCGGGTCGTCCTCGGCCGGGATCGGGTTCCCGTGGAACTGCATCAGCGGGCCCCACCAGCGGTTGAGCGCCTCCTGGACGAGCTCTCGCTGCTCGTCGGTGCCGTTCATCATCGTGAGGATCACGTCGCGGCCGTGGAGGATGTGAAACGACTCCTCCCAGCAGATCTTCTTCATGATCCGGGCGTAGGGCGCGTACGAGCACTTGAGGAGCGCCTTCTGGCTGATGATCGCCGCGGCGTCGACGAGCCAGGCGATGACGCCGACGTCGCCCCACGTCTCCGTCGGGTAGTGGAAGACGTTGTGGAACTTCGACTTGCCGGAGATCAGGTCGGCGAGGCACTGCTCGCGCGGCTTCCCGAGGTCCTCGACGACCCGGTAGATCAGCTGCGCGTGGCCGACCTCGTCCTGCACCTTGGCGGTGAGCGCGAGCTTGCGCTGCAGCGTCGGTGCCCTGAGG
>Ga0081538_10000922_pt1 | contig 31684 bp, 31 predicted proteins | sample TabmetS5T2R1_FD_71022 | JGI IMG/M metagenome (GOLD analysis project Ga0081538, IMG submission 71022) | Tabebuia heterophylla rhizosphere microbial communities from the University of Puerto Rico - S5T2R1 | ecosystem: Host-associated > Plants > Roots > Rhizosphere ...
GACGCGCCGGATACACGACCGCCCGCGGGGTGCGCGCAGCGGTGAAGCGCAGCGCGTGGTCGATGCGGCCGCGCCGCACCTCGTCGTAGCGGGCCAGTCCCGGCAGTATCGGCAGGCCGGCGGCGTCCGCCGAGGTCCATCCGCGCGGACGCAACCGGTTCGAGCGCAGGTTCCAGATGGCGCCCGAGCCGGCGCGCCAGCGGTCACCTCCTGGGTATGCCGCGAACAGCTCGTACAGCCGGCAGCGATCGCGGTCGACCACGATGACGTGACGGTCGCCGTCCGATCCGCGGCCGCCCTCGATCGGCGCTCCCGGCGGGATCGGATAGCGGCGGCGGTCCGACTCGGAGGCGTACTCGAAGCTCACCGGCACGCCCCGCTGGCCGCGGCCGACCGTCGTGAACGGGATGCCGATCGGCCCGCCCTCGTATCGGCCGGAGCCGAAGTCCGCGTGCATGGTGCGGGCGAGCCCGATCGAGCGGACGATCGCGTCCGAGCGCGGGTGCACCGGAAGGCGGTCGACCGGCAGGTTCCAGTGGTTGTCGCGCGGGAAGATCGGGCAGCCGGGCGCGCCGGGAAGCGGACGGCCCTGCGACGGCCCGGCCACGACGAACACGGCCGCGGCGAGCGCGGCCAGCGCTACTGACCCGACGGACCGAACCGCGTCGTCTCGCCCTCTGGCAGCCTGCCGTCGCGCCCTACGTAGCCGTCCTTGCCGCCCGCGACGAGATAGAGCGCCGGCTCGTCGCCCACGTTCTTCACCTGGCGGACGGTCGCGGCATCCACGCGCGCGACACAGCCGGGGCCGAGCAGGTAGGTCGTGCCGTCGCCGAAGGTCATCTCGACCTGGCCGCGGTGGACGAAGTAGAGCTCCTCCTGCTCGTCGTGGAAGTGGCGGCCGGTCTCGAAGCCCACCGGGATCTCGATCGCGTTGACGCCGAAGGCGGTTACGCCGAGCGCCCGCCGCACCTTGCGGAACCCGGGACCGTCCGCGAGCGCGTCCACGTTGGCGACCGCGAAGCCGTCGCCCTCGACAACGTCATGCACCTCGTCGGCCATGGGCCGCAAACTATGCCACGCGCTCGGCGCTGCGGAGCCCGCCGCGCGCCCACAGCACGGTCACGGCGGCCAGCACGAGGGCCACTGCGAAGGCGGGCAGCACCTCGGTGGGATCGCCCGCCAGGAAGCCGCGGCCGGACTCGAGGACGAGCGTGACCGGGTTGACCGAGGCCGCCCCCTGGACCCAGCCCGTCAAAAGGTCGTAGGGCACCCACACAGGGGCCAGGAACAGGAAGAGGAAGGCCGGCGTCTGCATCGCCGGGCCCGCCTGCATGGTCCGCAGCCGCATGGCGATGCCGGTGCCGAACAGCATCGCGGCCGCGTTCACGATGACCGCGAGCGTGTAGAGCCCGACCAGGTCGACCGCGTTCCCATCGATGGCCAGCCCGGCCACGAGCGCCACCGCGGTGATCAGCGCGATCGTGAAGATCGCCCGCATCAGTGCGGCCAGCCAGTAACCGGCCACGATGCCGCCCCGCCTCGGGGCGGCCAACATCAGCCGACGGGAGAAGCCGGACTCGAAGTCGCGGGCCACGGAGAACCCGGTGAAGATCCCGCCGAACGTGGCTGCCTGCAGCAGCACGAAGCCGTAGACGAACGTCGTGTACCCGGCGTCGTAGTCGAAGCCGGGCACCGAGTCCACGCGCGAGAGGCCTCCCGCGAACGCCGTGAAGAAGAACAGCGGGAACAGCATGGCCGGGACGATCATCGCCGGGTTGCTGAAGAAGTTGTGGGCGTTGCGCCACGCCACCGCGCCCGCTACCGACCAGAAGCCGCCGCGACTCATGTGCGCACCATCCTCGTCCGCAGCGCCGACGAGGCAGCCACGAGGGCGATCAGCGCGAGGCCGACGGCGCAGGCGAAGCCGAGTGCCAGCGCCTCGCCGTCCCAGCCTGTGATGACGAGCGACCGGATGCCCTCGAGCATGTATGAGACCGGGTTGTAGGTCGCGACCGTCTGGAACCAGTTGATCTCGATCAGGTCGCGCGGCAGCGCCATCGAGGACAGGAAGAGGGCGGCGAAGAGCAGCGGGAAGATGCCCTGGACGGCCTCGCCGGTGCCGCTGCGCAGGGCCACGAAGGCGCCGATGCACCCGAACGCCGCGGAGATCGTGAGCGACATGAGGACGATCACGATCGCCCCTGGGAGCCCCGCCTCGATGCCGGCCCCGAAGGCCACCCCGACCAGCAGGAACGTGACCGCCTGGATCACTCCCAGGGCGAGGATCCCTGCGAGCTGGCCCATCATGAGGGCCATCCGGCGCAGCGGCGTAAGCGAGAGCCGGTTGAGGAAGCCGCTCTCGATGTCGTTCGCAACGTTGGTTCCGGCGCTGTTCGCCGAGAACAGCGCTCCCTGGACGAACGCGATGGCAAGCGCGAAGTCGAGGTAGTTGTCGGTCGGGAAGCCGGGGAGCTGGGTGGTGGACTCCAGCCCGCTCGAGTTGATCGAGAGGAGCAGCAGCGGGAACACGAGTGACGGCACGACCATCGCGGGCTGGCGCATGGTGCGCAGCACCGAGCGCCGCGCGAGCATGCCGACCTGGCGCGGCAGCCCCGAATCCACCGCGGAGCGGACCGCTTCGGTCACGCCGCCACCGCCTCCGTCGGCTCTGGTTCCTCCTCCTCGTCGGCCGTCTCCTCCTCGGCCTCTCCCTCGAGCGACCGGCCGGTCTTCGAAAGGAAGACGTCGTCCAGCGTCGGGGCGTGGAGCTGGAGATGCTCCACGTGGATGTCCTCGGCGTCGAGCGCCCGCACGACCTCGGCGAGCTGCGCGTCGCCCCCGTCGAGCCTGACCGCCACGGCCTTGGGCGAGCCCGGCACCGACTCGCCGAAGCGGGCCAGCACCTGCTTCATCCGGGGCAGGTCCTCGCGCTCGGCCGGGACGGCCTCCACGCTCGGCCGGCCGATCTCGGCCTTGAGCGCCTCCGGGGTGCCCTCGGCAACGATCGCCCCCTTGTGGATGATCCCGACCCGGTCGGCGAGCACGTCCGCCTCCTCGAGGTACTGGGTCGTGAGGAAGACCGTCACGCCGCGGTCGGCGGCCAGGCGGCCGACCTCCTCCCACAGCGAGGTGCGGCTCTGCACGTCCAGACCGGTGGTGGGTTCATCCAGGAAGAGGATGCGGGGCCGGTGGACGAGCGCCAGCGCGAGGTCGAGCCGCCGCTTCATGCCGCCCGAGTAGCCGCCCACGCGGCGGTCCGCCGCCTGGCTCAGCCCCACGCGCGCGATCAGCTCCTCCCCGCGGTCGCGCGCTGCCGTGCCGCGCATGCCGTGCAGGGCTGTCTGGAGGGTCATGTGCTCGCGCCCGGTCAGGAAGGGGTCGAGTGCCGCCTCCTGCAGGGCCGCGCCGATCGCCGCGCGCACCGCCGGGCCCTCCGTGACGACGTCGTGGCCCGCCACGCGCGCCGAGCCCGAGGTGGGCGGCAGGAGCGTGGTCAGCATGTGGACGGTCGTCGACTTGCCCGCTCCGTTCGGGCCCAGGAAGCCGTACACCTCGCCGGGCTCGACGCGGAGGTCGATGCCGTCGACGGCACGGGGGCCCTTCTTGAAGTCGCGGACGAGATCGCTGGCTTCGATGGCGGCTCCGCTCATGCCCCGGAGCCTATCGAAACTACTTGAGGTTGGCAAATATCCACGGGTTCGATTATCATGTCCCTCGACCATGGGGGAAAGCAAGGATCCGGCCGTCGAGGCGTGGGGGCTCCTCTGGCGGCTCATGCAGGCGAACAAGCCGCGCTTCATGGCGCTGGCTCAGGAGCTCGGGCTGGCGCCGATGCAGCTCCACGCCCTGCGCCTGATCGAGCCCGGCGTGGAGGTCCCGATGAGCTCGCTGGCCGGCAAGCTCTTCTGCGACGCCTCGAATGTCACCGGAATCGTCGACCGGCTGGAGGGGCGCGGCCTGATCGAGCGGCGGCCGGCGGAGCACGACCGGCGCGTGAAGCTGCTCGTGCTCACCGCTGCGGGTGAGCGCGTTCGCCGCATCGCCGAGAGGCAGATCAACCAGCCCCCGCCCGAGATCGCCGCGCTTCCGCTCGAGCACAAGCGAGCGCTGCGCGACGCACTGCGCGCGGCGATGGAGCGCCGCGAGGACGACGCCGCCGCCGTCCCCGCCGCTCCGGTTGCCTAGGACTTCGTCGGCGCCGGCTCGCCCGAGATGTGGAGCAGGTTCTCCACCCCGCGCACGCCCTCCACGCGGGCGACCGCCTGGTAGAGCCGCGAGATGGTCGGACGGTCGTCCACCTCGCCGCGGAGCCAGGCGACCCCGTCTTCCACGTTCACGGACACCCGCTCCTTCGGCAGGTCCTCATCGCGGAAGACCTCGCTCTCGATCTTTGCCTTGAGGGCCGGGTCGTTCAGACGCTCGCCGGCCGGCTCCCGGCTCGTGCCGGGCGCGACCGCGGCGGCCTTGCCCTTGATCGTGCTGCCGGCGTAGCTCGCCTGGCTGGCGGCCTGCTGTTGCCCCTTGCGGGCGTACTTCATGGACTTGTCGCGCACGACGTTGCGGCGGCGGGTCCCGTCGTTGGGGTCGAGGAACCACGCCGCGGCGGCGCCGATCGCTGCGCCGAAGAGAATCTTGAACATGTTGATTCCGTTCCCGGAGCGGGGCGGCTAGAACCTAAGCAGCGCCGCGATTCCACCCGCCCGCTGGTCGAGCTCCTCGCGGCGGCGGCGGACGGCCAGGATCTCGGCCGATTGCTGCAGAGTCAGCTCGATCGCGGCCTCGGTCAGGTCCTCGAGCTGCTCGAGCTCTCGCCCGTCCACCGGGCAGGTGCGCTCGCCGTCCGGGCCGAGCCAGCCGCACTCCGGGCAGCTCGTGCCGAGGGCGCCGAAGCGCTCGTCGACGACCAGGCACTCGACGCGCCGCTCGTTGAGCGCCTGGAGCACGTCCTGGAGCCCGATCGCCGCACGGCCCTCGCCGAGGCGTTCGAGCGCGGCGGCCTCGCGCTCCTCCTCGAGCTCCTCGAACAACGGCTGCGCCTTCTTCAGGACCTGGTCGGGGCTCGCGGTGTCCACGTCCACCTCGATTCGCCCCGCCACGCGTTCCGAGAGGTAGCCGTGCAGCTTCGACTCGAAGTCGGCGGCGACCTCGCGCGGGCCACCCACGATCAGGCGCTGGAACGGGCGGCGCTTGAAGTGCTTCATCAGCGCCTCGGCGGTGTGCTTGAGGTGGTCGTCCTTCTCCTTCTCGATGCCGCGCTGGTACCGCGCCTGGGACCAGCCGCCCTGGTCGTGCTGGCCGAAGACGACGTCGTGGATCTGCTCGATCTCCCGGAGGCCGTCGGACGAGCCGCGGAAGATGCGTGCGTCGCGCCGGCTCACGAGGGCCACGCACCAGCGCTCACGGCGCTCGAGCCGGGCGAGCGGCCCGACCAGCGGGGAGTGCCCGATCGCGACGCGGCTCCCGACCGAACGCGGCAGCCGCAGGGTCTCGAACAGGTTCGCGGCGGTGCTGGAGAAGACCGCCACGCCGTGCGCGCCCTCGGTGGGAAGGTCACGCTCCAGGACGTCGGCGGCGCGCTTCAGGCTGGCATCGAGATCGGCGCGGTCCTGGTGGGACAGGCCGGCGCGCTCGCGCAGCCGGCGCTCGGCCTCGTCGAGCAGGGAGCGGACCGCGGTCGCGCGGGCGGGCGGGGTGGCGAACTCGGACGGGTCGAGATCGAGATAGAGGCTCAGCACGACCGGCCGGTCGAGCCGGGTCTGGGCGAGGCGCCGAAGCTCGTCACGATCGGGAGCCGTCACCTGCATGCCCTGCCTCCTTGGCCGAGGACGAAGTCTGCCGGGCTTCCTACCCGAACGCCATCGGGCCGACACTCTACGCCCTGCCCGACGCCCATTCGTCGACTTCGGTAGGCTTCTGCTTACGCGAAGTAAGTAACGATCCGAAGCTCAGGGTGTAGTAGTTGTCGAAGCAAGGGCTTTTGCGCAGGATTGCGCTGCCTCGGCGCGAAATCCCCGCAAAAAAGGTCTTTCGGACGGGCCTTTGATTCGATATACTTTCGATGAGTGTCGAACTATCTAACGGAGTAGTGACTACGACGAGTACCACCACTGGGACTGAAACCCATTCCTTTACGCCCGAACTGGAGGATTCGCTCCAGCTGTTCTTCAACGAGGCGCGCAAGCACCCGCTGCTCACCGCCGAGGAGGAGATCGAGCTGGCCAAGCGCATCGAGCGCGGCGATCTCGAGGCCAAGGACCGCATGATCAACTCGAACCTGCGGCTCGTGATCTCGGTCGCGCGCAAGTACCAGGGCCAGGGACTTCCCCTGGGCGACCTGATTCAGGAGGGCATGCTCGGACTGATCCGCGCAGTCGAGAAGTTCGACTGGCGGAAGGGCTTCAAGTTCTCGACCTACGGCACGCTGTGGATCCGGCAGGCGATCGGGCGCGGCCTGGCCAACTCTGGCCGGACCGTGCGACTGCCCGTGCACATCGTCGCGCGGGCGCGCAAGATCTCGGACGCCGAGCGCAAGCTCGCTGTCGAGCTCGGCCGCCAGCCGACCGATGAGGAGATCGCCGAGCGCGTCGAGCTGCCGCTCGACGAGGTGATCGACATCCGCCGCGCCGACCGCGGTCCCACGAGCCTCGACCAGGGCGTGGGCGAGGACGGCGACACGGCGCTCGGCGACCTGATCGCGAGCGACGGGCCATCGATCGAGGACTACGTGAGCACCGAGATGGGCTCCGAGGCCCTGCGTGAGGCCGTGGGCACCCTGCCCGAGAACGAGCGCACCGTGATCACGCTGCGCTTCGGACTCGACCGCGAGGAGCCCCAGGCCCTGCGCGAGACGGGCCGCCGGCTTGGCCTCTCGAGCGAGCGGGTGCGCCAGCTCGAGGACCAGGCCCTGCGGCGCCTCTCCAAGGACGAGACCGTGGTGGCGCTACGCGAGGCCGCGTAGCGCCACCGGTCGTTCCGCCGTGCGCGAAGGCGCGGGCTTGGCCCGCGCCGGAGCGATGCCTCACCTCGTATACGTGAGCCGGAGCAGCTCGGCGCTCGTGTAGAAGCTCGCCGTCCCGTTCGTGCAGCGCACGCGGACGCGCAGCTCGCCGTCGCCGCTCGTGCCGCTGACGTAGTCGCCGAGGATTCCGCTCACTGCCTTGTCCACGAGCACCTCGGTCGAGCCGACGGTGCGCGCGTCCAGATTGGTCCAGCCGTTCTTGGCCCAGTTCCAGAGCGAGATCGTCTGGGTGCAGGCGATGGAGCTGCGGCCGCGGTACGCGAGGCGCAGGGTGGTCAGGCCATTGCTGACACCACCGGTCACCGCGACCCAGGATGTGGTTCGCGTCGAGGTCGCCGTCGAGTCGACCTCGTAGTGGACGTCGTCGTCGAGGGCGAGCGCGGTGTGGCTGCCGGCGCGGAGCGAACCCGTCTCGACCGTCGCGGCCGAGGGGTGCGCCGTGACCGTGGTCCCGGTCTGGAAGGTGGATACCGCCGAGGCGGCAAGCTGGTTCCCAGCCGCGTCGAGGGCACCTCTGCCCACGGTCGAGGTATAACCGGTCGCCTCGGCAAGCGCGACGGACGGGCGGAAGGTCATCCTGTTGCCGCTCCACGAGAACTTGCCCGCGACCGCGGCGCCGTCGCCGGTGCGCCGCAGTGAGAACGCCGCCTGGGCGGTCGGCCGATCCATCGTCTCGGAGAACTCGACCGCGACCGTCGTGGAGGCCGGAAGGGCCGTCGCGCCGTGGGCTGGTGAGAAGGAGCGAACCACCGGCGCGGTGGTGTCCCAGCCCACCCAGGGCAGATGGCCGAAGTAGGCGCCGGGCACCGGGCGCAGCGGGTCGCCGCTGAATCCGAAGAAGGGCACCGCGGTCGTGTAGCCCTCGGCGTCGGCGTGAAGCTTCGCCACGATTTCCGCGGGGCTCAGCCCGGCGCACGGCCCTGCGGCGCCTGTCTCGCCGAGGCAGACCGCCGCGGCGCCGGCCACGTGCGGGGCAGCCATGCTCGTACCTGACATCGTCCCGTAGCGGCCGCCCGGCAGAGTCGAGCGCACGCATACTCCCGGCGCGGCGACCACATGTGCCGCCACCGCGGCCGTGGCGGCGTAGTTCGAGAAGGAGGCGTAGCGGTCGTCCGCCTGGGTCCTGGCGCAGCCGGGTGCGGCCGCCGAACCGCCTGGGCGCCCGTCGGCGTCGCTCATCGCGGTCACCGTGAGCACCTCGGGGTAGGTAGCCGGGAGGACGGGGGCGGAGGCGAAGTCGAAGTCCCAGCCGTCGTTCCCGGCCGCGACGACGTAGGTGACGCCGGCGGCGGTCGAAGCACAGATCGCGAGGTGAACCGGATCGGTCGTGGTCGGGCAGGGCTCGACCGGCTGCCCCAGCCCACCGAGGCTCATGTTCGCGACGGCGATGTCGTTCGACGGATCGTCGTCGCTGCGGGTGGCGGTCACCCAGTCGATCCCGCAGATGATCTGCGACCAGGTTCCGATCCCCCGGGCGTCGAGGACCTTCACCGCGAGCAGGCGCGTGCCCGGCGCCACGCCCACCACTCCCGCGCCGTTGTTGCGAGCGCCGATCGTGCCCGCCACGTGTGTGCCGTGACCCCTGTCGTCCTGGGCGGGACCGGACCCGACGCAGTTCGTGCCGTCCTGAGCGTTCAGGTCGGGATGGGCGAGATCGATCCCGGTATCGATCACCGCTACGTTCACGCTGCTCGCCTCGCGGGTCGCGATCGTGCTCGCCGCCTGGATCCGCCTCACGCCTGTGGGGACGGTTTCGCCCGCTGCGAGCGGAACATTGCCGAGCGCCTCGACACGCCGGTCGGGAGCCACGAAGGCCACGGCCGGATCGGACCGCACCTCGCGCACCTGCTCCGCGGTCAGGCGCGCCGCGAAGCCCTTGAGCGCCCGGCGGTAGCGCAAGCGGCTCTCGAAGCCCTCGGCCCGCTCGAGCCGCTTCGTCTCCCCGACAGGCCGGTCGACCGAACGCTCGTACACGACGATGTAGCGGCCGTCGAGGCGCTCTGGCGCGCGCGGTTTGGCCCAAGCCGCCGGGGCAGCGGCGACGAGTAGCGCGATGAGCGCAAGGAGCATGGCCTCCGGCCGACACTACGCGACATCGCGGCCCGCGTGAAGGTCTAGGAGGCCGTCACATCCGCCAGGTGGCGGAGCAGCGCGGGCATCCCGCCATCGGCGTAGATGGCCCGCTGCCTCGCCGGCGCACCCCCCTCGTCCAGGATCCGCTCCACGCCCTGGAGGGCGTCGTCCTGCCCGCGCAGCTCGCCGAGCAGCACGCGTACCGCCTCCCTTGCGGGGCGCAGCTCGCCGCGGAACATGAGCTCGGCGTCGAGCCCGTCCCTCACCGCGCGGAAGCTCGACCAGTGGAGCGCCTGGTCCGGCGCCAGCTCGCGCAGCGGCTCCTCGGCCGCGCGGCGAGCGAGGGCGTGCACCAGCGCGGCGACGCCCGCCGCCGCCTCCAGCCCGGTCTGCACGTCCAGCTCACGCAGCTCGATGGTCCCGAGCCGCGGCTGCAGGCGGGCGTCCCACCAGACCATCGTGTGGTCCTTGGGCCCGCCGCCAGCGGCGATGGCGTCGAGCGCCTCGAGGTAGTCCTCCCAGCCGCGCAGGCGCGGCGGCAGGCCGCGGCCCGGGTAGGCCCGGATCACCGCGGCGCGCGCGCTGGCGAGGCCGGAATCGGCGCCGAACCAGAACGGCGAGGAGGCGCCGAGCGCGCCGATCAGCGGGAGGGCCTCGCGCAGGCCCATCAGGCCGGCCACCGCCGCGTCGGGCGAGGGCATTGCGACGTGCACGTGCAGCGCGCACTCGGGCGTGCGCTTGATGAGGCCGCGCATCTCCCCCTCCACCCGCCGGTAGCGATCCGACTCGACGAGCCGCACGTCGCCGAAGCGGGCGTCCGGGTGGAGCCCGACCGCCATCGGCGTGCCGCCGGCGGCGACGATCGCGGCGCGCCCGGCGGCGATGTCGGCGATCGCCTCGGAGGCCGTCCGCCGCGGCTCCGAGCGGACCTCGAGCTCGGCGAGGAAGGCCTCGTGGTCGGCGCGCTCGCGCGGGAGCGGCACGCCCGGAAGCACCCGGTCGGCCACATGGGCGAGCTGGAGCGTCTCGGCGTCGACGAGGAGGAGCTCCTCCTCCAGCCCGATCGTGAACGGCTCGCCGGTGCCGAAGCGATGCTCGTGGCGGGCGAAGCCCGCGTCGGAGGGGGGCGTGGTCACGGGCTCTCCCCCAGCGCCGCCCGCGCCGCGATCCGGCCGAACACGAGCGCCGCCGCCAGCCCGCTCGCGTAGCCGCCGGTGGCCAGGCCGCCGGCGTCTGCTCCACAGGCGAACACCCCGGGTGCCGCTCGTGCCGCCGTATCGATCGCCAGCCCGCCGAGCGTCGTCGTGATCCCCGCCACCGTCTCCACGGTCACATGCTCGGCCTCGCGCCGGACGGGCGCGCCGGCTGCCGCGGCCGCCTCCACCATCTCGCCGACGCTCCGGTCGCGCACACGCTCTCCGAGCGCCGCGACCGGCACTTGGAACCAGGCCCGCGCCCGCGGCTGCCTAGCCATCCACTGCGCCGTGTCGATCTCGGACCATGTGGCGGTCTCATGGCGCTCGCCGCGCTCGTTCTCGACCTCCGCGTGCCGCGCGTAGAGCTGCGAGAGCCGCACGAAGTCCGCCGGCTCGACACGCGCGGGCGGAGCGGGCATCGCGCGCGCGTATATCTGGTCGAGCCCTTCCCCCGTGCGCGCGCCGGAGGCCAGCCCGATCCGAAGCCCGTCGCCCGTCGAGCCCGGCACGGTGCGCAGCAGCAGGTGGTCCGCCTCGGCGGTCACGTGCTCGCGGACCAGCTCGCGGTCCGCCGCGAAGCCGCCGGTCGCGAGGATGAGAGGGACGCCCGGCCGAGGCTCGCTCAGCGCGGTCTCCAGTCGCAGGTCGAGCGACGCGGGCGTCAGCGCCGCGGTCAGCCCCTCGGGGTCGAAGCGCACGCCTGTCGTGAGCGCGTTGCCGGTGTCGCGCGCCACCACCGGCGCGCCGAGCGACTCGAGCCAGCGCAGGTCGGCGTCCAGGCGCTCGAACAGCAGGCGCTGGAGCTCGGGAGCCCCGCCGGGACACTCCTCGCGGAAGCGGTCGAAATCGCGGTGGCGCCAGATCACGCCGCTCGACAGCCGCATCGACCCGCCCGGGCGCTCCAGCTTCTCGAACACGACGGGCGTAGCGCCCAGCCGGCGCGCCTCGGCCGCCGCGACGAGGCCGGCCATGCCCGCGCCGGCCACCTCCAGATCTGTCACGCCGCCGCGAGCCGCTCCAGCTCGTCCGGCGCGAGCTCCAGGTCCGCGGCCGCGACGTTCTCCTCGAGATGGGCTACGGAGCCGGTGCCCGGGATCGGCAGCATCACGGGCGAGCGGGCGAGCAGCCAGGCGAGCGCGAGCTGACCCGGCGTGGCGTCGTGGCTGCGCGCGATCGCGTCGAGCGGACCGCCGGGACGGGCCAGGTCTCCGGTGGCCAGCGGGAACCAGGGGATGAACCCGATGCCGTCCCGCTCGCAGGCCTCGAGGACGTCCTCGGAGTACCGGTCCGTGAGGTTGTAGCGGTTCTGGACCGTTACCACCTCGACGAGCTCGCGGGCCCGGTCGAGGTCGCTGCGCGAGACGTTGGAGACTCCGATGTGGCGGATCTTGCCCTCGTCCTGAAGCTCCTTCAGCGCGCCGAGCGAGTCCTCGAGCGGCACGCGCGGGTCGGGCGAGTGCAGCTGATACAGGTCGATCCGCTCGAGTCGCAGCCGGCGAAGGCTGCCCTCGCAGCACTCCTTCAGCCGCTCCGGCCGCCCGTCGCGCGGCCACTGCCCCGGGCCGCTGCGGCGGAGTCCTCCCTTGGTCGCGATCACGAGCCCCTCCGGATACGGATGGAGCGCCTCGGCGATCAGGTCCTCGCTCACGTCCGGCCCGTAGGAGTCGGCCGTGTCGATCAGGTTGATGCCGAGCTCGACGACCCGCCGGAGGACCCGCTTGGCCTCGTCAGGGTCGTCGGGCGGACCCCAGATGCCGTCGCCGGTGATGCGCATCGCCCCAAAGCCGAGCCGCCGGACCTCGAGGTCACCGCCGATGGTGAACGTCTGCACCTACATCAGGCTAGTCACCTCTGGAGAACGGCCCCCAGATCGCGTAGGTGAGCGCCTCGATCTCGGGACCCGGGCTCGGGGCGCCGCGGTCGCCCTGCTGGTTCACGAAGAACGTCTTCCCGTCGGGGCTGAAGGTGCCGCCGCAGAACTCCGTCTCGTTGAGCACGGTCCTGGCGAAGTCGTAGATTTGGCCGTCCGGAGTGACACCGCGGACGAACTGGTCGCCGTCCGCGTCCTCCTGGAGGAACACGTGTCCCGTGTGCGGCACGACCACGAGGTTGTCGGGCCCCTCGAGGTCATCGATGCTCGTCGATTCGTAGATCAGCGTCAGCCGGCCGCTGTCCGATCCGGTCGGCTCGTACTCCCAGAGCTGGCCGAGCTGCGCCTCGCCGCCGGTGGTGCAGTCGAAGTAGATCCGGTCGCCGGCCGTCCAGGCGCCCTCGGTGCGGTCGAAGATCGCCGCGCCCTTCGACTGGGCCTCAGCGCGGACGGTGTCCTCCGGCGGGTTGGGCTCCTCGATCGTCACCCATTCGACCGCCAAGGACTGGCCCGGGCCGGCCGTGTTGGCATCGAAGTTCGGCGACCCTTCCACCACCAGCGCCTCAAGCGTGCCGCCCGCCGACGCGAGGTCGCCCGACTCACGTGGCTGACTCGCCGGGAGGAAGCGGTAGAACGCTGCGTCGCCCCGGTCCTCGGTCTCGTAGAGGATGCCGTCGAGCCAAGTCACAGCCTCGTGCGAGAAGCGCCCCGCGTCCTCGATCGGGATCGGATCGACCGGACCGTCGGCGTCCGCGGGGATCTCGAAGCAGAAGCCATGTGGCGCGCCAGTGCCCGGCACCGTGTTGTCCTCCACGGAGCCGTAATTGAAGATCTCCTCACAGGTGATCCACGAGTCCCAAGGGGTGAGGCCGCCCGCGCAGTTGGTGTGCGTGCCGCCCAGCACCGCAAAGCTCTCCGTCACCCGGCGGCTCTTCGACACGACCAACTTGGTGTTGCCGCCGCGTACGTTCGGATCGGGGTCGTAGCGCTTGTCCGGGGGCACGACAACCGGGATCTCCCCTGCACGCGAGCGGTTCTCGTGGTTGCGAATGAGGATCGTGCTGTCCCGGGGGCCCGGGTACGCGGCCATCCCGTCGAAGATCCCGGGTGTCGGGTTCCCGTCGTCCATCGGCTGGTTCTGGCGGGAAATCACCCGGTAGTCGAAGCCGGGTGGAAGCGCGAGATAGACCACCCCGGTGTTCACCTCGGGGGTCGGGCGGAGCTGCCCGTACCCAGGGCTGCGGCGTGGTCGTCCCTCCGCGGTGCGAGCCGCGAGCGCGGAGATCGGGCCCCCGAGCGCGAGCCCGCCGCCGACGGCGATCGATCCCTGGGTGAAGCCCCTCCGCGTCACGTCGAGTGCCATGCCCGTCTCCCTTCGTTCTTCGTGGACTCTTGGCAGGCTTCCCAGGCGCGCGGCGGGACTTGTGACCGTTCCGTGATTTCCCTGTGGAAATGGGAGCACCCGCCCTACGATGCGCGCCGTGCGCGCCCGCGACACGTATGGACGACCGCTCCCGCGCGCCACGCGCGGGGATGCAGCCATCTCTCGCCGGTCGCTGCTGGGGCTACGGATCGGCCCCCTGGCGCGGCGCGACGTCGACTACGAGTGGGTCACCGCGAGGCTCCGGGCAGGCTGGGACCGAGGCGGTCACGAGAGGCTCCTGCGCCAGCTGGAGCCCGCCGCGGACCTGCTCGCCGACCTCGCGCTCGTGGCCCCTGGCAAGCGGGTGCTCGACGTCGGCGCCGCCGACGGCAACGTCGCGCTGGCGGCGCTCCGCCGGGGCGCCGAGGTCGACGCGTGCGACATCAGTGCACGGATGGTGGAGCTCGGCCGCAGGCGCTGTGATGCGGCGCGCTGGCAGGTGGCCGACGTCCAGGCCCTCCCCTATCCGGACGGCGGCTTCGACGCCGTGCTGTCGAGCTTCGGGGCGTGCCTGGCCCCGCGGGCGCGGCTCGCCGCCGGCGAGCTCGTCCGCGTGACCCGCCCCGGCGGCTTCGTGGCCCTGGCGGCATGGATCCCGCGCGGCCTCCCGGGCAGGCTCGACGAGCTCGTGGAGCCGCTCGCGCCGCTGCCCGACGGGGTGCCGCGCCCGGACCGGTGGGGCATCGAGTCGGTCGTGCGGCGCCGGCTCGCGCCCCTCCTCGAGGACGTCCAGTTGCGAAGCCGGACGCTCCCGCTGCGCTTCGCCTCCTCCGAAGCCGCCTTCGACGCCCTACTCCGCCCTTATCCGCTCGACGCCGGGGAACTGGCCAAGCTCCGCCCTGGCTTCGAGCGCCTTCTGGCCTCCTGCAACAACCGCCCGCCCGCGGTCGAGATCGACGCGCGTTATCTGGTTGCCGTGGGGCGGGTATCTCGTAGGCAACCAGCCCCCGATCAGAGGAGCACGCATGAACAGCTCCCCCCGCCCGTGCGGCCCTGATCCCGCCCGCCCGCTGCGCGGCAAGCTGACCGCCACCAGGAGGGACTTCATCCGCGGCATTGCGGCGGCCGGGGCGAGCACCGCCGGTGCGGTGGCGCTCCAGGGCACGGGCCTCGACCTGTTCGGCGAGGAGGCGTTCGCGCGCCACCGCCGCAACCAGTTCAGCGAGTTCACGGCGATCGCCGCCTCGAGCGAGGACGTCCTCGAGGTCGCGCCCGGTTTCCGCGCCGACGTCCTGATCTCCTGGGGCGACATCTTCCGCGACGGCGATCGCCGCGCGCTGCGCTACGGCTTCAACAACGACTTCCTGGCCTACTTCCCGCTTCGCGGCAGCAAGGAAGGGCTGCTGTTCGTCAACCACGAGTATCCGGACCCCTTCTTCCTCCACGGCTACAAGCCGGACGGGAGCGCCAAGAATGCCGCCCAGGTGCAGGAGGAGCAGGACTCCGTCGGCAACTCGATCCTCCACGTCAAGCGGCGCAGGAACGGAAGCTGGAGGGTGGTGTCGCCGTCGGGCTACAACCGGCGTATCTACGGCGACCGGCCGGAGCTCGTCTTCACCGGGCCGCGAGCGGGGGACCCCGGGATCGGGAACAGCGCGCACGGCACGGTCGGGAACTGCTCCGGTGGGGTCACACCTTGGGGCACCGCGATCTCGTGCGAGGAGAACTTCGACGACTACGGGCTCGACGTCGCGGCGACGGTGACCGACCAGTACGGCTGGCACCTCTACGGCGGCCAGCCGGAGGACGCGGAGTACGAGCCGACCAACTTCGCCAAGTACGGGTGGGTCTGCGAGCACGACCCCTATGACCCCGGCCACGTCGGCCGCAAGCACACGGCACTTGGCCGCTTCCGGCACGAGAACGCCGCCTTCCGCCACGAGCCCGGCAAGAAGTTCGTGGTCTACATGGGGGACGACAAGACGAACGAGGGCGTCTACAAGTTCGTCTCGGACCGCAGCCTTCGCTCGTCACGCCATCGCGGCGACAACCGCCGGATCCTCGAGGAGGGCCAGCTCTACATCGCCCGGTGGGAGCCCGAGGGACGGCGCCGGTTCGCCGCGGTCGGCAGCACTGACCCCATCAGCGCCACCGAGGGCACGGGCGAGTGGGTGCCGGTGCCCGAGGAGATGCTGGACGACACCGCCACGAAGCTGCGCGCCCACTTCGGCGAAGCAGAGTACGACCAGCACTTTGCGACCAACCGGCCCGAGGACCTGGAGGTGGCGGAGGACGGCAGCGTGTTCATCGCGCTCACGAACAACACCACCACCGGGGTGAACGACTCCCACGGCGCGGTGCGTCGCCTGCGCGAGAGCGACAACGACCCGGAGGCGCTCGAATTCCGCTGGCGCGACTATGCGGCCGGCGGGCCGACGGGCTCCTCCGACCCGGGACGTGAGGGCTTCTCCGCGCCGGACAACCTCGTGTTCGACAAGGCCGGCAACCTCTGGGTCGTCACGGACATCTCCTCGAGCAGGCTGAACCGCCCGAACGAGTACGCGTACCACAAGAACAACGCGGTGTTCATGGTCCCGACCTCCGGTCGCAACAAGGGCATCGCCTTCCGGTTCGCGAACGGGCCGGTCGAGTGCGAGCTCACCGGGCCGTACTTCACGCCCGACGAGGGGACGCTGTTCGTGAACGTCCAGCATCCGGGCGAGAACACCGCCACCCTCCCGGAGGCGAGGTTCGGCCAGGAGGTCACCTACACGAGCTGGTGGCCGGAGGGCAACCGGACGGCGAACGAGAACCCGTCGACGCCGATGCCGTCGACCGTGGCGATCACCCGCAGCCGCCCCGGGCACGACGATGACGACGACTAGCGGCTAGCCGAGCTTCACTACTTCGGGCGCGGGCTTGCCCGCCGCAAGGCGCTTCTCGATCGCCTGCGCCCGCTTGCGGAACATGACCACGTTGCGCAGCTTGATCTCCTCGTAGCCGCGGATCAGGTCCGGCAGCTCGAACAGCTCGAGCGCCGTGGCGTGGTTGTCCGGCGTCAGCTTCGCGATGGCGCCCGCCACCATCTGCTCGTACTCGCCGATCAGCTCGCGCTCGATCCGGCGCACCTTGGCCTTGCCGAACGGGTCGAGCTTGGTGCCGCGCAGCCGGCGCATGCGGTAGAGCGCGCGGAACGAGGGCAGGAACCAGGGGCCCAGCTTGAGCTTGCGGTCCAGCCCCATCGCGCGCAGCAGCGGCGGGTGCAGGTTGAACCAGACCTTGACGTCCTCGCCGAACTCGGCGTGCAGCTTTGCCTGCTCGACGGCGTCGAGGTGCAGGCGCGCGACCTCGTACTCGTCCTTGTAGGCCATCAGCTTGAAGAGGTGGCGCGCAACGGCCTCGGTCAGCTCCGTGTGGCCCGGGGTGCGCTCCTGCTCGGCCACGTGCACGCGACGGACGGCCTCGGCGTAGCGGCGCGCGTAGTCCTCGTCCTGGTAGGCGACGAGCTCGGGGATGCGCACCTCCACGAGACGGCGCAGCTCGTCGCGGTCGCCGTCCACCGCCAGGTCGACGAGCCCGCGCTCCAGCTCCGACAGCTCCCTCACGGGCACCACGGACTCCGGCGCGCGCGTCGCCTGCTCCACGGCGTCGGGCGCGGCCACGACCGCCCGGCCCCAGGCGAAGGCGGCCAGGTTCTTCTCGACGGCGGCGCCGTTCAGGCGGATCGCGTCCTCGAGCGACTCACGCGAGACCGGCAGCAGCCCGCGCTGGAAGGCCGCGCCCAGCGCCAGCGTGTTGGTCATCATGTGGTCGCCGAAGAGGCGCTCCGAGAGCCGCTGCGCGTCGAGATAGAGGTTGTGCTCCTTGCGCGTGGCGGCGTCGATCTTGTCGAGCTGTGAGGCCAGCTCCGGGAAGCGCTCGTTCACGTCCACGACCATGCGCCCCGTCGGCACCGCGCTGGTCGAAACCACGGCAACGGTGCGGTCGGACGCCGCGGTGACGAGGTTCTTGTCGCTCGCCGCGCCGAGCAGGTCGAAGCCGAGGTAGAGGTCGATCGATCCGGCGGGCGCCTTCGACGCGGCGGCGAGCTCTTCGTGAGAGATGCGGAGGTCGGACACCACGGGGCCGCCCTTCTGCGACAGGCCGGTCTGGTCGAGGCCGGACACGTGCAGGCCGTCCATGAGCGCGGCCATGCCGAGCACCTGGTTCACGGTCACGACGCCCGTGCCGCCGATCCCCATCATGCGGACGGCGAAGTCCTCGTCCGAGACGAGCCAGTCGGGCTCCGGCAGCTCTACGTCGAGCGCCGGGGTCTCGTGCTTCGCCTTCTTGCCCGGCACCACCGTGAGGAAGGAGGGGCAGTCCCCCTCGAGGCACGAGTAGTCCTTGTTGCAGGAGGCCTGGTGGATCTGCGTCTTGCGGCCGAACTCGGTCTCGACCGGCAGCACGGACAGGCAGCTCGACTTCTCGCCGCAGTCGCCACAGCCCTCGCAGACGCGCTCGTTGATCCAGATCCGCTCGGCGGGCTCGGGCTGCTTGCCGCGCTTGCGCGAGCGCCGCTTCTCCGCCGCGCACTCCTGGTCGTGGATCAGCACGGTCACGCCGTCGACCTGCGCCAGCTCCTGCTGGGAGGCGAGCAGCTCCTTGCGGTCGCGCAGCTCGGCGATCGGCGAGAGGGCGACGCCCTTGTAGCGGTCCGTCTCCTCGGTGGTGACGATGATCCGCTTGACGCCCTCGAGCTCGAGCCAGCGGGTCAGGTCGGGCACCGACAGCTGGCCCTCGATGGCCTGGCCGCCGGTCATCGCGACGTGCTCGTTGTAGAGGATCTTGTAGGTGATGTTCACGCCGGCGGCGACCGCGGCGCGGACGGCCAGCGAGCCGGAGTGGTGGAACGTGCCGTCGCCCAGGTTCTGGACCAGGTGGGTGTCCTTCGTGAACGGCGCCATCCCGATCCACTGCGCGCCCTCGCCGCCCATCTGCGTGATGCCGGTGATCTCGCCCTTGCCCTCCGGGTTGAGCAGGACCATCGTGTGGCAGCCGATCCCGGCGCCCACGAGCGTGCCGTCGGGGGCCTTGATCGACGAGTTGTGCGGGCAGCCGGAGCAGAAGAAGGGCGAGCGCTGCGCGCCGGGCGCCATCGGCAGCTCGCCGGGGCGCTTCTCGATCGCGTCGAGGCGGCGGATGTGCCCCTCCACCGACTCCAGCTGGACGCGCTTGCCCAGGCGCGCGGCCACGGCGCGGGCGATCAGGTCGGCGTCGAGGTCGAGCTCCACCGGGAGTAGGCGCTCGCCCCGCTCGTCGCGCTTCCCGTGGACGAGCGGGGCGTCCCGCGTGCCATAGAGGACCTCCTTCAGAAGCGTCTCGACGAACGGGCCCTTCTCCTCCACCACGAGGACCTCGTCGAGGCCGCGCGCGAACTCCCGGGCGATCTGCGGCTCGAGCGGCCAGATCATGCCGAGCTTGAGGATGCGGATGCCGACGCGCTCGAGCGCGCGCTCGTCGAGACCGAGGTTGCGGAGCGCGTGCTTCAGGTCGTAGTACGGCTTGCCGGCGGTGACGATGCCGAGCCACGCGTCGTCGCGCGCGCCCTCGATCGCGTTCACGCCGTTCTCGCGCGCGTAGGCGAGCGCGAGGTCGGTGCGAACGCCGAGCAGGGTGCGCTCCATCTCGAGCGAGGCGGGTGCCAGCAGGTTGCCGTTCGGCTCGTGCTCGTAGCCGAGGTCGGGCAGCACCGGCGTCACGCGGTCGGGCGCCACGGTGGCGGTGCCGACCGCGTCGGCGACGCTCGTGATGATCTTGAAGCCGGCCCAGAGCCCGGACGCGCGCGAGGCCGCGTAGGCGTGCAGGCCGAGGTCGATGACCTCCTGCACGTTGCCGGGGAAGAAGACCGGCATGTGGAGGCTCGCGAACAGCGACTCCGAGGCGCTCGGGATCGTCGAGGACTTGCAGCTCGGGTCGTCGCCCACCACGGCGAGGCCGCCCCCTGTGCGCGAGACGCCGACGAAGTTGCCGTGGCGGAGCGAGTCGGCGGCGCGGTCGAGCCCCGGGGCCTTCCCGTACCACATGCCGAGCACGCCGTCGTAGCTCGCGCCCGGGAGATGCGCGGCCAGCTGGCTGCCCCAGGCGGACGTGGCGCCGAGCTCTTCGTTCAGACCCGGCACGTGGCGGACGTGATGCTCGTCGAGCAGCGTGCGGTTGCGCTGGAGCTCGCGGTCGAGCCCACCGAGGGGCGAGCCCTGGTACCCGGAGATCATCGTGCCGGTGTGGAGGCCGCGGGCGCGGTCGGCGCGGTGTTGGTCGAGCACCAGGCGCACCAGACCCTGCAGGCCGGTGAGCAGGACACGGCCCTCGTCGAGGACGTACTTGTCGTCCAGCGAGACCTCGCGCCGCGGCCCCCGGCGATGGCCGCGCTCGAAGCGGCGTCCGGGCACGGACGCGGGTGGGGCGCTGCGGCGGCGCATGGCCGTCGAGGTCATGGATGGGCTCCTCCCACTCCGCATTGGTGAGGCCAATTTACCATTGGTGGTACACGGAAGCCAATACTCGACGCTGGTTGATGCCAACCGCCATCGGGTATATGGTCAATCATCATGACCATTGCTACCCAGCCCGCCGCGACTCCAACCCCTGCCCCGACGGCTCTCGTGGATGACGATCACGAGCAGGTCGTCATCCGCCAGGATGCGGAGACCGGGCTGCGGTTCATCGTGGCCGTGCACTCGACGGTGCTGGGACCCGCGCTCGGCGGTATGCGAGTCAAGCGCTACCCGGGCGGGCTGCGGGAGGCGCTCGACGACGTGATGGGCCTCGCGCGCACGATGACCCTGAAGGCGTCCGCCGCGGGCCTCGACCTGGGCGGCGGCAAGGCGGTCATGATCGACGACGGTCGCACCGACATGCGCCGCGCCCGCCTGGAGGGAGCCGCCCGGACGATCGACGCGCTGGACGGCGCCTACATCACCGCGGAGGACATCGGCACGACCTGCGCCGACATGGACTACGTCGCGAAGTTCACGCGCTTCTGCGTGGGCCGCTCGTGCGAGAACGGCGGCGGCGGCGATCCCTCGCCCGTCACCGCGGAGTCGGTCTTCCAGGCCACGCGGCGCGGCCTCGAGGCGCACGACGGCTCGGACGAGCTCGACGGGCGCCGCATCGGCGTTATCGGCCTCGGCAAGGTTGGCGGGGCACTGGCCGCCCGGCTGGCCGGCGCCGGCGCGCGGGTGGTCGGCTTCGACCTCGATTCGGGGCGCTCGGAGCGCTTCGCCGCTGAGCACGGCGCCGAGATCGCGCCCTCGGCCGAGGCGATCATGGGGCTCGAGCTCGACGTCCTCGCCCCTTGCGCCGCGGGCGGGCTGATCGACGAGGCGCTCGCCCGCTCGATCGACGTCGGCGTGATCGCGGGCGCGGCCAACAACCCGCTCACGAGCCGCAAGGTGGCGCGGGTCCTGGACGAGCGCGGCATCCTCTACGTACCGGACTTCCTGGCCAACTGCGGCGGCCTGATCCACGTGTCGGGCGAGTGGTACGGCGGCACCGGGCCCAGCGAGAGCGAGCGGATCGCCCGCGCGATGGAGCGGCTCGACCGCGCGATCGCGACGGCCGCGACCGAGGGCTCGACCCCCCTCGAGGTGGCCGAGCGGCAGGCGCTCGAGCGGGTCGAAGCCGCGAGGCCATGAATCCGGGCGTCTCGGTCGCACCCCGGCCCTATAGTGGGGCCGGCCCCATGAGCTCTTTCGAGCCCGTCGCGACTCGCCGGACGTTCGAGGAGGCCGTCGAGCAGATCGCCGAGAAGATCAAGGCGGGCGACCTGCACTCCGGCGACCGCCTGCCGTCCGAACGTGAGCTGGCCGCACAGATGCGGATCAGCCGTCCGACGCTGCGCGAGGCGATCAAGACCCTCACCGAGGCCGGGGTGCTCGAGGTGCGCCGCGGGCAATCGGGCGGCATATTCGTCGCCTCCGAGCTGATCCCGCGGGAGCTGCTGCGCAGCCGCCAGGAGATCCGCTTCGGCGAGATCGCCGGGGTGCTCGAGGCCCGCCGGCTGCTGGAGCCGCGCGTCGCGCAGCTCGCCGCCGTGCACGCCACCGAGGACGACTTCGCGGCGATGGCGCAGACAATCGAGCGGCAGCGGGAGCTGGCCGCCAGCGACGACTTCCTGAGCCACGAGGACCTCTTCCTCCAGCTCGACCTGAAGTTCCACCTGGCGCTCGCGCGCGCCACTCGAAACGCCACGATCGTGGGGCTGATGCGCACGATGCTGCGCCAGCTCGAGATCGCGCGCGACATGGCGATGCACGCCCCGCTCGTGCCCGACTGGACGATCGACATCCACGAGCGCACCCTCGCCGCCGTCCGAGCGGCCGACTTCCCGCTGATCGACGAGGTGATGGACGAGCACCTGGCCCAGCTCGAGCAGATCTGGGAACGCGAGACGGGCCGAGGCCTCGTCCGAACGCTGCCCGACTTCCTGCAGCCGGTGGCGGAGCGCTCGCGGGCGCTGCGGACCGGCTAGCCGCGGCTCAACCCGACGGGCGGAGCAGCGCCTCGAGCTTGTCGAAGGAGCTCTCCCAGCCCGCGCTCGCGCCCTGGCAGCCCTCCTCGGTGTAGGGGCCGTCCGTCAGGGTCATGCGCGTCTGGCTGCCCTCTTCCTGGAGCTCGACGCGCGTGCGGGTTGCGTTGTGGATGCCGACCTCCGGCATCGGGGCGCACTTGAGCACGAGCAGCTCCGGCTCCACGAGCTCGACGATCTCGTATGGGATTCGGTGCTCCCTGCCGGACCCACCCTGGACCATGCGCAGGTTGAAGCGGCCGCCCTCGCGAAGGTCGATGTCAACCGTCTCGCGCGGAGTCTCGAAGCCCGCGGGCCCGAACCACTTGGCCACCTGGTCGGGATCGGTCCACGCCTTGAACACGAGCTCTCGCGGCGCATCGAACACGCGCGTGATCGTGACCTCCTGCTCGTCGGCTTGCACGGGTGTCGCGTCAGTCATCGCTCTGTCCTCTCTGGATCTCTTGCAGGTGCTCGTCGAGCCGGTCCATGCGGCTCGCCCAAACCTCCCGGCGCGTCTCCATCCACGCGGTGGCCTCCTGCAGGGGCGCCAGCCGGAGGCTGCTCGGCCGGAACTGCGCCGAGCGGTTGCGTGAGATGAGCCCCGCGCCTTCCAGCACCTTCAGGTGGCGCGAGATCGCCGGGAGGCTCACCCGGAACGGCCTCGCCAGCTCGGTCACGGTCGCGTCCCCTTCGGCGAGCCGCGACAGGATGGCCCGGCGGGTCGGGTCGGCGAGGGCTGCGAAGGTCGCGCTGAGCTGGTCGGCGGGCATGGATATTTGAGTGAGCCGTTAATTAACGGCTAGATTAAATACCGCGCCGGCGAGTGCTTGTCAAGCAGGCGCGGCCGCGGCCGGGGTCAGGTCGTGCCTGCTTTCCAGTCGCACCAGGCCCGGATCGCGGCCTCCAGGTCCGAGCGGCCCGCCTCGAGCTCGTCGAGGTCGGCGAAGCGCATCGTGCGGACGAGCTTGCCGTCGCCCTCGAGGCGAGGATGCTCGCCCGGGATCTCGGCGCCGCGATGGAACATGATGCTGACGAGGTTCTTCGATGGGTTGAAGCTCGCGATGTTGCCCTCGTACGCGAACGTGGGCGTCTTCCACTTGATCGACTCGGTCACGCGGTCGTCGGCGCCGAGGATGACGTCCCGGGCCCGTCGCATGGTCGCCTCCAGCGGGTGGGCGCTCTCGTCGAGCCAGCGGTCGACTTCGGGGTTCCGGCTCAATGCCTCTCACCTCCGGAAGGGTTATATGCGTTCTGCCTTATATGTTGCGAGTCTAATGTGTCGCCATGCAGGAAGCGATTGAAGCCATCTCCCACCCCGGCCGCCGGGCCATGCTGCGGCTGGTGCTGGATCGGGAGCTACCGGTGAGCGAGCTCGCGGAGCTCGTGGGCGTGAGCCAGCCGGCCGCAAGCCAGCACCTCAAGGTCCTCCGGGATGCGGGTCTCGTCCAAGGGCGCGTGGACGGGCGCCGGCGCCTCTACCGGGTGGACGTGGAGGGCCTCGAGCGTCTCCGCACCGAGCTCGACGCCTATTGGGGACCGGCCCTGGCGGCGCTCAAGCATGCCGCCGAGAGAGGCGAGCGGCCGTGAGACTCGCCTCCTATGAATTGACGATCGAGGCCCCCGTGGACGCCGTCTGGGCACACCTCACGACGGCCGCGGGGCTGGTCCGATGGGTCGGCCCGAACGCGGTCGCGGACCCCGTACCGGGCGGGGCTCTTCGGTGGACCCATCCGAACGGGGCGACCGTCGTCGGGCGCTTCGTGGAGCTGGTGCCATATCGGCGGATCGTCTTCACCTATGGCTGGGAGGACGGCCGCCTGGGCGTGCCGCCCGAGGCCACCACGGTCGAGATCGATCTGACTGAAGACGACGGCGCCACCATCCTGCGCCTCGTGCACCGCGGCCTGCCGCCCGAGGCGGTGGACGACCACGAGCGCGGCTGGGCTTATTTCCTCGGCATCCTCGGCGAGACCGTGGCGGCCTAGACCCGCCGGTAACGCAGGTAGACGACCTGCGAACCGAAAGTCCTCGTCTCAACCAGCTCCGCGCCGACCCTCTTCTCCAGCGCCGGGAAGAACGGCGTACCCGCGCCCAGCACCACCGGATAGACGAAGAGCCCGAACTCGTCGACCAGGCCCAGCTCGATGAAGCCGGCGGCGAGGCCGGCGCCGCCCACCCCCAGGTCCTTGCCCGTCTGCTCCTTCAGCTTCGCGACCTCTTCGGCGATCCCCTCCGTGGCCAGCCTCGTGTCGCCCTCGACGCTGTCGAGCGTCCGCGAGAACACGACCCTCGGCAGCTCCAGCCAGATCCGGGCGAACTCGAGCTCGTACTCCGAGGCCGACGGGTTCTGGTCTGCTGTCTCCCAGTAGAGCATCGCCTCGTACAGCCGGCGGCCGAGGAAGTGCCCGCCCAGCTCCCGGACCCGCTCGTTGTGAAAGCGATGGAGCTCCTCGTCCGGCCCCGTCCAGTCGATCTCGCCGCGCGGATCCGCGATGAACCCGTCGAGCGAGATCCCCATCGAGTAGATGACGTCGCCCATCGCCTCAGAGCTCCCGTTCGTAGAAGTAGTTGACCGCGCCGTCGGGCTTGCCCCCGCGGTTGTCGAAGCCCATGCTCTCGTACAGGGCGCGCGCGGCGCGGTCGTCATCCCCTGTGCCGAGGTCCATGGTGTCGGCGCCCTCGCTCCGGGCGAGCTCGATCGCGGCCTCCATGAGCGCTCGGCCGAGGCCCCGGCCGCGCCGCTCGGGCACAACGTACAGCTCCGCCAGGTAGCACTCGAGCCCCTCGCTCCAGATCGCCCGGCGGAAGCGGAGAACCGCGAGGCCATCCGGCCCGTCTCCCACGAGCAGCACCGCGGTCTCGCCTTCGCCCATCAGTCGCCGGGCCCGCTCGGCGAGCCAAGCGGGCTCCGGCGTGGGATCGTCGAACTCTCGGTTGAAGTCGTGCAGGAGCCGGCCGATCGCGTCGGCGTCGGCGGCCTCCGCCCGGCGGACGCCTACAGCGCGCCCTTCTTCCACGGTCCCCAGATCGCGAACGTCAGGCCGGAGCTCGCCTGGATGTTCACGAACAGCACCTTGCCGTCGGGGGTGAAGGTGGCCCCGGCGAACTCGTCTCCCTCGCGCCGCGGGATCGCGTTCAGCGCGAAGTCGAAGATCTCGCCCGCCGGCGTGACCCCCCGCAGGAAGTTCTCCGTCGGCCCGTCCTCACACAGGAGCGAGGACTTCTGCGGGCTGATGCAGAGGTTGTCGGGGAGCTCGAGCACGGTGCGGCTGGGCGACTCGAACAGGAGCGTGAGGGTCTCCGCGGCGGTGTCGTACACCCACAGCTGCCCGAAGCCGTCCCCGTAGCCCGAGGAGGGCGGCGGCTCGCCTGCCGGCGTGTCCCCGCCCTGGGTCGAGACCAGGTAGATCTTGCCCGAGTCGAAGAAGATGCCCTCGAGACGGCTGAAGACGGCCGCGCCCTTGGCGCGCCCCTGATCGCTCACGAAGACGAGCGCCTGGTTGTTCGTCGTGCCCGGTGCGAACGTCGTGTCCGGCTCGTCGATCGTGACCCACTCGACGTCGTACGTGACACCCGGCGTCTGGCCCTTGTCGAGGACCGCGTTGTCCATCCCCTTGACCTTGAGCATCTCGAGCGTGCCGCCGTCGCGGAGCTCGCCCACCTCCACTGGGTTGGCCGGGGCGATGTAGCGGTAGAAGCCGGACGGGAAGTCGAAGTTGTCCTCCGTCTCGTAGAGGATCCCGCTCGCCGGATCGATATCGACAGCCTCGTGCGCGAACCGGCCGGCCGACCGGATCGGCGTCAGCTTCTGGTGCTCGCCGGGCCCCCAGTCCACCGGCACCTCGAACACGTAGCCGTGCCGGCGCTCGAGCAGCGAGTTGTCGGCGCCGGTGAAGTCCGGCCCCACGTCGGGCCCGTTGACGGTCTCCTCGCACGTGAGCCAGGTGCCGTAGGGCATCCTGCCGCCCGCGCAGTTCATCTGCGTTCCGTTGGAGCTCACCCAGGACTCGACCTTGGCGGCGTGACGGTTGACCTCGAGCGTCGTGGTGCCGCCGCCGGCCATCCCGTCGTAGGCCTTGGCGGACTGGCCGAACGCGCCAACGGGTCCGTTCACCTCGTGGTTGCGGACCAGCCGGTAGCGGTTCGGGCCCCAGGTGAACGCGGCCATGCCGTCGTGGCGCCCCGGCGTGACGACGCCGTCGTCCATCAGGGTGCCCGTCGGGGTGAAGCTGCGGTACTCGAAGCCCTCGGGCAGGTGCAGGCGCACTATGCCATCCGTCTGGTCGGGTACCGGCCCGATCGGTCCGTAGCCGCCGTTGTTCGGCGCCACGCCCGTCGAGCCGACGGCAAGCGCCCCGCGCGCGAACAGGCCCTGGAGCGGGCCTCCCAGCGCGGTAAGAGCGGCGGTGGACAGGCCGGCGCGCGTCAGGAACGCGCGGCGATCGATCACGGTCATGGGAGCCTCCCGATCGTCGTCCTTGAAACCGATCGCGCGAGCTTAGTCAGCGCGGGCCGAAACGACACACTCGGCGTAACCACCGGTCCGCTCCCGCGTACAGCGTGCGACATGAGTGACGCACCGCGCGACAAGCAGTTCCTCCTCGCCAAGTCCGAGGCCCGGATCCTCGAGTGGCTCGCCCGCCGCCTGCCGGACCGGGTGATGCCCGACCATATGACCGCCCTCGGCGTGCTGGCGGCGGTCGGGATTGCCGCCGCCTACCTGCTCTCCAACGGCGACAAGGCCTGGCTGTGGGCGGCCTCCGCGCTGCTCGTCGTCCACTGGCTGGGCGACTCGCTCGACGGCACGCTCGCGCGCGTGCGCAAGATCGAGCGGCCGAAGTACGGCTACTACCTCGACCACCTGGTGGACGCCGTCGCGACGACCCTCATCGGGCTCGGCCTCGGCCTTTCCCCCTGGATGCTGCTGTCGGTCGGCCTCGTGATCGTGATCGCCTACCTCGTGCTCTCGATCAACACCTACCTCGAGACGCACGTCTTCGGCGTCTTCACGCTCGGCTACGGCCGGCTCGGGCCGACCGAGGCGCGGATCGGCCTGATCGCGCTCAACACGCTCATCGCGGTGGGCGTGGGGCTCGGCTTCGAGGTAGGCGGCCTCGGCTTGACGGTGCTCGACCTGATCGGGATCGCCATCGCCGCCGTGATGGCGGCGAGCCTCGTCGCCCGCGCCGCGCGTAACCTGCGGCGCCTGGCCGAGCTCGAGCCCGTCAGGCACGCGTAAGGAGGAGGACTCATGGAGCTGGAAGGCAAGGTCGCCCTCGTGACCGGGGCGAGCGGCGGCATCGGCGCTGCGGTCGCGCGGAAGCTGCACGACGCGGGGGCGTCCCTCGGGCTGCTCTCGCGGCGCGGCGACGACCTCGGCCTCGAGCGCGCGCTGGGCCTTGCCTGCGACGTGCGCGAGCGCGCCGAGGTCGAGCAGGCCGCCGGCGCCGTCGTCGAGCGCTTCGGCCGCCTCGACATCGTCGTCGCGAATGCCGGTGTCGGCGCCTACGGGCCGTTCCTCGAGCTCGAGCCGGAGCGGCTCGAGGCCATGATCGACGTGAACCTCAAGGGCACGCTGTACACGGCAGCCGCGGCGCTCCCCCACCTGATCGCAGCCGGCGGAGGGGACTTCCTCTCCCTGGCGAGCGTCGCCGGGCTGCGCGGCTTCCCCGGAGAGGCCGTCTACAACGCGTCGAAGTTCGGGCAGCTCGGCTTCACCCGCGCGCTCGACCACGAGCTGCGCGAGCACGGCGTGCGGGCGACCTGCATCTGCCCGGGCGGCGTGAAGACGGACTTCGCGATCGGTACCGGGCGCGAGGAGGGCGACCCCGCGCTCGACGAGCTGATGACCGCGGACGAGGTGGCCGACGTGGTGCTGTTCTCGGTCACGCGGCCCGCGCGCATGCGGCTGCTCACCACGAGCTTCCGGCCGATGAGCGAGCCCTCCTGGGGCTAGCTCGCGATCGCCTTCGCCACCACGCGCAGATCGTCGGCGAAGGCCTCCCGCTCGGCGTAGCGCGACTCGTCGTCCTGCTGGCGCAGGATCGCCGACGGGTGGATGGTGGCCGTGACGATCGGGGCCACCTCCGAGTCCAGCAGCTCGCCGCGGTGATGGGTGAGCCGGAACGAGCTGCCCATCAAGGCCTTCGCGGCGGTCGCGCCCAGCAGGACGAGCGCCTCCGGCCCCACGACCCGGAGCTCCTCCTCGAGCCACGGCCGGCAGGCGTCGATCTCGAAGCGCTTGGGCGTCTGGTGGATGCGCCTGCGGCCGCGCTCCTCGAACTTGAAGTGCTTCACCACGTTCGTCACGTACGCCTGGTCGCGCGGGATCCCGGCCGCCTCCAGGCCCTTGTCGAGCTCCTTGCCCGCCGGCCCTACGAACGGCTTGCCGGCGAGATCCTCCTTGTCGCCGGGCTGCTCGCCGACGAACATCACCCGCGCGCGCTTCAGCCCTTCGCCGAACACGGTCTGGGTCGCGCCCTGCCAGAGGTGACAGCCGCGGCACCCGGCGGCCGCCTCGCGCAGCGCGCTGAGGGTCCGCTGCTTCGGCAGGAACGGCGTCGCGTCGTTCGGCTCGGCCACGTCCATCGCATACCCGGAACGGATAGCGTCAGTGCGCATGCCAGGACCGCTTCTCGCCGTGGACGCACCCTCGATGCTCTTCCGCGCCTTCTATGCCCTGCCGGAGTCGATCACCGGCTCCGGGGACACTCCGATCAACGCCCTCCTCGGCACCGCGAACCTCGTTCTCAGGGAGATCGAGCAGCACGACCCGCGCGCCGTGGTGCTCTGCTTCGGTCCCGATGCCGCCGACTACCGCGTAGAGCTCTTCGACGGCTATCACGCCGAGCGGCCCGAGGTCCCGGAGGGGCTCGTCCCGCAGTTCGAGGACGCGCGCCCGTTCTTCGAGGCCTTCGGCTGGGTGGTGCACATCCACGACTCGCTCGAGGCCGACGACCTGCTCGGCTCGTACGCCAAGAGCGAGTCGGACGCCGGCGGCACGGCGCTCGTCATGACGGGCGACCGCGACATGTTCCAGTGCGCGAGCGACCGGGTCACGATCCTCTACGTGCGCACCGGCGGCAGGGGCGCCGAGTCCGTCGACCCGGCCGAGGTGCGGCGCCGCTACGGCGTCCCGCCCGAGCTCGTGCCTGACTTCATCGCCCTGCGCGGCGACCCCTCGGACGGGATCCCGGGCGCCAAGGGCATCGGCGAGAAGACCGCGGCCGACCTGCTCTCGCGCCATGGCTCGCTCGACGCCGCCCTTGACGGCGCGGTGCGCGAGTCGAGCGCCAGGGTGCGCGGCGCGCTGCTCGAGCAGCGCGACGAGCTGCTCCGCTTCCGCAAGATCGCGACGCTGCAGGAGGTCGACGTGGAGCTGCCGCCCGACCGTCCGACCGATCTCGAGGGCGCGGCCGCCGCCGCGCGTGAGCGCGGGATGAACCGGCTGGCCGAACGGCTCGAGAAGGCGGCATCGGCCTGAGCCCCGCGCAGCGAGCGGTCGGACTCGCCTTCCGGCGGCTCCTCCCGCTGCTCGTGCTGATGCACGTGATCGCGTACGCGGATCGCGTCAACATCACCTTCGCCGAGACCGAGATCAGGAGCGACCTCGGGATCTCGGCGACCGTCTTCGGGCTCGCCGCGGGGATCTTCTTCCTCAGCTACGTGGCGCTCGAGATCCCCAGCAACCTCGTGCTGCACCGCGTCGGCGCGCGACTCTGGATGGGGCGCATCATGATCAGCTGGGGCATCGTCGCCACGGCCACCGCCTTCGTCTGGGACGGCGCCTCGCTGGTCGTGGCGCGCATCCTGCTCGGAGTGGGAGAGGCGGGTTTCTTCCCGGGTGTCGTCTACCTCCTCGCCTGCTGGTTCCCCGAACGCGACCGCGGCCGGGCGATGAGCGTGTTCATGCTCGGCATCGTGGCGGCGGCGGTGGTGGGCGGCCCGCTCTCGGGCGCCCTGCTCGAGCTGGACGGCGTGCTCGGGCTCGAGGGGTGGCAGTGGCTCTTCATCGGCCAGGGGCTGCCGGCGGTGGCAGTCGGCTTTTGGGTCCTGCGGGTGCTGCCGGGCTCGCCCGCCGAGGCGCCCTGGCTGCCCGCGGCCGAGCGGGCTGCGCTCGAGGGCGAGCTCGCGGAGGAGGCGGCGAGCCGCCCCGCGTTCACGCTGCGCGGCGCCCTCACCGACCGGCGCATCCTGCGCTGCGCCCTCGTCTACTTCACGATCAACTTCGCCAGCTACGGGACGATCTTCTGGGCGGCCGACATCATCGAGCGGATCGGCGACGTCGAGGGGATCGAGCTCGGGCTGCTCGTCGGAATCCCGATGGCGCTCGGCTCGACGGGTCTGATCGTGATCGGGCGCCGCTCGGACCGGAGCGGCGACCGCAGGCGCTGGACCGTGATCGGCATGCTGCTCGGCGCAGCAGGGCTTGCCGGGACGGCGCTGCTGCCTGCGGAGGCGGGCGTGGTCACGCTAGGCGTGTGCGCCTTCGGGCTCCTCGGCGCGATCCCGGCCTTCTGGGCGATGCCGACCTCGCTCCTCACCGGGCGCCCGATGGCCGGTGGCGTGGCCCTGGTCAACACGATCGGCGTGAGCGGGGGCATCTTCGGGCCGGTGGTGGTGGGAGCGGCCAAGGACGCGGGCTCGCTCGAGGCGGGCCTCGGCGTGCTCGCCGCGGTGCTCGTGTGTGGCGCCGGGCTGGCGGCCCGACTGCCCTTCGCCGCCCGGCGCATGGCCGGCCCCGCCTGGGTATAAAGAGCCGGGTGAGGCGCCTTGCGGGAGCGATGGCGGCGTTTGCGTGCCTGGCGGCGGCGGGGCCTGCCGAGGCGGCCAAGTCCTGCCCCGAGCCCGCCGCCTCGTGGGAGCGCGCGACGCCGGCCGAGGCGGGCATGGACCCCGCGAAGCTCCAGGAAGCGCTCGACTACGGGAGTGCGAACCTCGGGTTCGCCGTGCGCATCTACCGGCGCGGCTGCCTCGTGGGCGAGGACCGGCTCGCGGCGGTCAACCGCGACCAGCGCTTCGAGAGCTACTCGATGGCGAAGTCCGTGACCGCGCTTATGTTCGGCCGCGCCATGACGAAGCGGCTGATCTCGCCGGAGGACCCGGTCGGAGCGCTCGTGCCCGAGGCGGACAAGGCGCACGGCGAGGTCACGATGCGCCACCTCCTGACGATGACATCCGGCATGCGCTGGAACGGCTTCCGCGACTACAACGTCTTCACGATGCCGGACCGGGTCCGCGACGCCCTCACGCTCGAGATCGTCCACGAGCCCGGCACCTACTTCGAGTACGCCCAGAGCGCGGTGGCGCTGCTGGCCGAGGCGGTGGGGCGTTCGGCCGGCGAGGACGCCGGCGCGTTCGTCCAGCGCGAGCTGATGGATCCGCTCGGGATCGCCGCGGGCTCCTGGGAGTGGCGGCGCGATCCCGCCGGCCACGTCCAGGGCTTCTTCGGCGTGAACATGCGCGCCGACGACTTCGGCCGGCTCGGCGAGCTCCTCCGCCGCGGTGGGGTGTGGCGGGGACAGCGGCTGCTGTCGGCCCGCTTCGTGCGCGAGGCCACCTCGGCCACGCCCACGAACGGCTGCTACGGCTGGCTCATCTGGGTGAACGCGGC
>Ga0081538_10000923_pt1 | contig 31666 bp, 27 predicted proteins | sample TabmetS5T2R1_FD_71022 | JGI IMG/M metagenome (GOLD analysis project Ga0081538, IMG submission 71022) | Tabebuia heterophylla rhizosphere microbial communities from the University of Puerto Rico - S5T2R1 | ecosystem: Host-associated > Plants > Roots > Rhizosphere ...
GGGCGCGGGGGCCGGCGAGCCGCTCGGCGACATCGCCGGCGGCGGGCCGCGCCTCCTAGCCGCCGGCCGCGTGCGGGTCCGCAGCTCGGCCGAGGGCTTCGCGCCGCTGTCGGCACCGTGGTTTCATGGCTCGTTCGTGGCCGCCCGCCACCCCCGCACCCTCGCCGGAGTCCGCGCCGGCGGCACGCTGCTGCTCGTGACCGTCGACGGGCGCCGGCCGGGCTGGAGCGCCGGCGTGACGCTGAACGAGGCCGCCCGCGTGATGCGATCGCTGGGGGCCCGCGACGCCCTCAACCTCGACGGCGGCGGCTCGACGGCAATGGCGGTGCGGGGCCGCACGGTGAGCCGCCCCTCGGATCCGACCGGTGAGCGGCCAGTGAGCGACGCGCTCGTGGTGCTGCCGTGATCGCCGCCGTGGTGGCCGCCTCGCTCGCCCTGGCGGGAGGCCAGCAGGACCAGACCGCGACGGTGTGGGCTGTGGGCGACGGGGCGGACGGCAGCCGGATCGCCCGCCGCCTCGCTCGCCGGATCGAGAGAGACCGCCCCGACGCCTTCCTCTACCTCGGGGACGTCTACCCGGGCGGTACCGCCGCGGACTACGCCCGCAACTACGACCCCGTCTACGGACGGCTCGCCGCCATCACCTGGCCGACGCCGGGCAACCACGAGTGGTGGGCGCGCGAGCAGGGCTACTACGCCTACTGGCGGAGGCACGAGCGCCCGGCCAGGCCCTGGTACCGCTTCAACGTGGGCGGCTGGGAGCTGATCAGCCTGAACTCGCAGGTGCCGCACGGCCCCGGATCGCGGCAGCTGCGCTGGCTGGGCAGGGTGCTCGACTCGGGCGGCGGCACCTGCCGCCTCGCGTTCTGGCACCGCCCGCGCTTCAGCGCGGACACCGTGCACGGCGACGCGCCGGACATCGCCCCGCTGTGGAAAGCGCTGCGCGGCAACGCCCGCCTGATCCTGAACGGCCACGGCCACGCCCTGATCCGCTACCGCCGCCGCGACGGCCTGACCGAGTACGTGGCGGGCGCGGGCGGCACCAAGCGCTACGGGCTGCGCCCGGACGCGCGAATGGCCTTCGGCCGAAGCGACCGCACCGGGGCGCTCCGCATCGAGCTGAGCCCCGGAGCCGCGACGCTCGAGTTCCGCGCGGTGGACGGCGAGCTGCTCGACCGCAGCCAAGCCACCTGCCGAACCGCGTCTTGACTGGGCGCTACCTTGCCCACTGGGGCCGGTAGCTCAGCGGTCAGAGCAGCGGACTCATAATCCGTCGGTCGGAGGTTCGATTCCTCCCCGGCCCATCGGGAAAGCGCTGGACGATGATCGAGAAGTCGCTCAGCCGGGCGCGCTTGAGCCGGGGCACGCCCTGCACGGGCTTGGGTTTCAAAACCGGCCAATCGGGGCCGCCCGGGTTGACCTCCGGATTCGGCGCATGCGACCCTTGGTCTCGGAGGAGGTCGCCGACAGACCCCCATGAGCGCGTCACAGGGATGCCAGAGACGATCTCCCTGATCATCGTCGCCGAGATCAGGCTGCTTCGCGATGGGCTGGCTGAGTTCCTCAACACCCGCGACGGGATTCGCGTGGTTGGCACTGCGACTCACCACGAGGAGGCCTTGCCGCTGTTGCAGGACACGGGCGACGCGATCGTCCTGATCGACGTCGCGCAGCCGTCGGCCGTCGAGACCGTTCGGGCGATCGTCCAGGGGGCGCCCGGCTGCAAGGTGATCGCGCTCGCCGTTCCCGAGCTCGAGCCGGAGGTCGTCCGCTGGGCCGAAGAGGGGACGGCGGGCTACGTGCCGCGCGACGCGGGGCTTCCCGAGCTCGAGGCGTGCGTGCGGAGCGTCGCCCGAGGCGAGGCGCCCTACACGCCGCGAATGACCGCGGCGCTGCTGCGCCGGCTGGCGGCGCTCTCCTCCGAGCGCCGCCCCGACCCGCCGCGGGCCCGGCTCACGTTGCGGGAGCGCGAGATCGCCGGACTGATCCGGGAGGGCCTGACCAACAAGGAGATCGCGAGCGCGCTGTCAATCGAGCCCTCGACGGTCAAGAACCACGTGCACAACATCCTCGAGAAGCTCGACGTGCGCCGCCGCGGCGAGGCCGCGGCCCGCCTCGGGCCGTTACCGGTCCGGACCCCCGGCCGGGAAAACGCGCCGATGGTCTAGATCGCCGTCTGGATCCGATCTGCCCCGATCGGTCCATTGAACCGGACGCCGCCGGGCCTCCAGGATCAACGGCGACGCGCCGCATGGCCTCGGAGCATCCAATCATCCTGCTGGACGTGCCCGACATAACGGGGGACCTGGTCCGGGCGCTGGCGGCCCGGGGCGGGGCGCGGATCACCCACCGCCGCCGTGGCGAGGACGTCCGCGAGGCCGTGTTCCGCACCGGCGCCCAGGTCGTGGTGGTGGGCGCCGAGGGAGACGAGGTCCCGCTCGAGTACAGGCAGCTCCTTCGCGAGCGGGCTGCGCTGAAGGTGGTGGCCGTTGCGATGCAGGGCCGCACCGCCGTCGTCTCCTGGCTGCATCCGGAGATCACGCGCATATCGGACGTCAGCGCCGAGCGGCTGCTCGCGGAGGTCCGGGGCGAGGGGTAGCGATGGACTTCGTCGACAAGACGGTCGTCGAGCTCGCCGACGAGTCCACCCGCGGCGCCCTATTCGATCAGGACGCGCTCGAGCTGATCCTCGATGCCGCCTACGACACCTCGGAAATTGGCGTCGAGGGTCCGTTCAGCGCCGACTTCGGCGAGTTCAGGATGGCGTGGGCACCGGGTCCGCTCGGCACGCTGGACGGCACCTGGAACGTGACGGGCGCGGCCGAGCGAACCGAGGCGCGCTTCCGTCTCACGGGCCTGTCGTCGGATGGGCTCCCGCGCGTGGACGCGCTGTGGCGCGGCGAGATCACGGCGCGCTACAGGCTCGGCGGCGAGCCGATCACGGCCGTCGCGACACAGACCCCGGACGACCGTACGATCGCGGCCACGATCACCTTCGATGCGCCCGCGCCGGTGTCGCAGGGGGCCCGCACGCTGCCTGTGGCCGTCGCCGTTCTGGTGCGCGGCGAGCTGCCGGTGGCCGAGGTGCTGCACGAGGTGGGGACCGTCCGCGAGCGCATGGGCGCGCTCGGCGTCGAGCGACCGCCCGACGAGCGGCTGCGCCCGCGCCGGCCGCTCGTGGTCGCCCTCGTGGTCCCCGAAACGGTCTTCGACGACGCCGACTGGCCCGGCGCGGGCGCCGGGATGGGCGCGGCCGAGCAGCGAGCCGCCCGCCGCGCCACCGCGGGCACGTGGCTGGCCCGCGAGGGGATCGGGCTGGTGGTCGCCGGATGACCAGCCCGCAACATCGAACCGCCGGAAGGAGCAGCGCCCGATGACTGTCGCGTTTCCGTTCATCGAGGTCAACATCGACACGTCCGGGCTGGCTCCGGTGGCTGAGCGGGCGCCGGGTGTGGTCGCGGTCGTGGGAGAGAGCAATGTCGGCACAGCCGCGGTCGGCGCGGTCGTGGCGGTCGACTCGGCAGCCGACGTGAACGCCAAGTTCGGTGCCAACACCCGGCTCGGGCAGTCGCTCAAGCTCGCGCTGCTCCAGGACCCGCGCCCGTCGAAGGTCTACGGCGTCAAAGCCAACGGCAACCCCCCGACCCCGGCCAACTACACCGAGGCGTTGACGGCGCTGGAGGCGGCCGACGATGTCACGTTCGTCTCGCTCGCGAATGAGCCGGTCAACCTCGGCGCGAACACCTCCTCCGCGGCGACCAGCGCCCTCGCGCCGCTGAAGGCGCACTGCGAGACGATGTCGGCGGACGGCCAGAAGCGGGTCGGCGTCGCGATGGTGAACCCGGCCGCGAAGGCGACCGACGACGCGCAGAAGATCGTCAACCGCTGCACCGACCTGAAGAGCTCGTCGAGCCGGATGGTGATGATCGCCGGCCGCGGCGCGGTCGTGGAGGGGACCGCCGCGCCGGCGGACGCGGCCACCGCCGCGATGGCGGCGTTCGCCGGCTACCAGCCACACGTCTCGGTGGTGCTGAAACGGGTGCGCGGGCTGCGGATGCCGGTGGAGACCCAGTTCTCGCCGGGCGAGATCAAGGCGCTGTCGGACGAGGAGATCATCCCCATCATCGACCCCGCCCTGGTGCCGGGCGAGGGACTCCACTTCGCCGAGGGCCGTGCGTTCACGACGGACGCGAACCTGCTCTACCTCGACGCCGTGCGCGTGCTCGACGACATCGACTTCCGGCTCAAGGCCGGGCTCATCGGGGTGATCGGCGACGCCCGCATCACCAAGGCCGGGCTCGGCGGCATCAAGGCGCGCACCGAGGGCATCCTGGGGCCGCTCGAGCGCGCGGCCGTGATCGACGGCTTCGAGGTGACGATCCCGGTGCTCGACATCCTGTTCATCCCCGAGGCCGCGCGGACGCCCGCCGACGTGAACGTCCTGAGCGCGGCGCGGGCGAACCGGCAGGTCGACATGGTCGTATCGATCGTCTACGGGCCCGCCGTCCACCACCTGCTCGTGAAGCTCGCGCCGACGTTCTAGAGAGGAGAGCGAGATGGCAGATTGGGATACCAGACTCGTCGTCACCTACGACGACGGGAGCGGCGACAAGGAGATCTCGCCGATCGACTCGTTCACCCCGACGTTCTCGCTGAACGCCGAGGTGCTGCACTCGGTGGAGCAGACGCACGTGGGGGTTGTCTACTCGCCCCAGACGCTGTCGTTCTCGATGACGGTGCGCGCGATCGGCGACGTGGCCGCGAAGCTGACGACGCTCGCGCTGAGCGGGCAGCGCTTCGAGGTCTCGCTCAAGGAGAAGGAGGGCGACGACTGGGGCTTCAAGCAGATCGTCATGACCGACTGCGTGATCACGAGCGCGACGCCGAGCACCGCGGTCATCCAGGGCGCCCCGACCGCGACGTTCTCCGGCTTCAGCCTGAGCTCGAACGCCGACACCAAGGCCTCCGGGGCCGTGCGCGTGCCGTAGCGGGGAGGCGGCATGGCGAACGGAGGAGAGGGCGGTCCGGCACTCGTCACGGAGACCGGGGTCGCGCTGGTCGAAGCCGGCGAGCTGGTCGTCCCGGCAGCAGGAGACGTCGCACAGGCGGAGCGGGTGGTCGAGGACGCGCGCGCGACGATCCAGTACTACTTCCCCGTCGAGGTCGAGGTGCGCGCAGCGCCGGAGCCGGTGCCGGCGCAGGAGATCGTCGACCTGACGCTCGAGGCGCTCGCGAGCGGGCTCGCGGAAGGGTGAGGTGCCCGTCCGCGTCGACATCCCGACGCGCCTGAAGCTGGACGTCCCGGCCCTGACAGAGCGCCGCGACGACATCGGCGAGGCGGTCGCGGCCGCCGTCGGGCGCGCTCTGCGGTCGTCGGTCACCGAAGTGCTCGAGCCGCGCGGCGGCTACGTGGGCGTCAAGCTGAACGAGCCAGAGCTCAGCTGGTGGGGCGACGGGCTGGCCGCCGTGCCCCCGACCGTGCGCGCGGAGGTGGAGGAGGCCGTCAGGGACGCGGTGGCGAGCGCCGCCGCCGACACGGGCCTCCCACGGCCTGCCGGGGAGGGGGCCTCGACGCCGCTGCAGGGGGCGCCCGCGGTCCCGATCGACGACCCCCGGTACGACCCGTTCTTCGGACTCTACGAGCTGCCCGTCTACGACGCGGCCGGCAAGAAGACGAAGGTCCCCGTCCGGCGCCCGGCCGCTAAGGACCATCCCGGGTTCACCGATCCGATCTTCCAGTGGTACCCGCTGACCAGTCGCGAGGCCCTCGCGGTCTACCTCAGGGCAGCCCAGGGCGCCAACCAGCCCCCGGCGCAGGGCTATCAGGGCGCGATCTACCTCGATCGCCAGCGCGGCATGACGATCGACGTCGTGGAGTACCCGAGCGGCGAGCACGTCTTCCGGGCCTCGGGGCTGCGCCTGGTCGAGCTGGTCGACGACGGCGTGAGCAGGGACATGGTGCTCACGCCCGTGAAGACGCTGCCGCCGGTGTCGCGCTACCTGATCGACTACATCGGGACCAGGGACTCGCCCGAGTTCGAGCGGGGGGCCCGCGCCGTGTTCGAGGAGCAGGTCCGCTTCTTCATGCACGCCCGCAAGAGCCATGTCGCCTCCGCGGAGGAGTTCACGAAGGAGCTCGAGAGCCGCCTTCACGCGTACGTCAAGCAAGCCAAGGCAGAGAAGGACGTGAACGAGCAGACCGTCTTCATGCGGCTGCGCGTCCACGTGGCGTCGTTCCTGCTGATCCTGCAGCCGTACGGTGAGAAGGGCCAGCCGAAGCCGGACATGAAGCGGGTCCGGTTGCTCCCGCTCGTCAGGCCGGCCGAGCCGGGCGGCGAGGGCGGCAAGGGCAGGGGAGGCGCGGGCCGCGGGCAGGGCCCCGCGGGCGAGGGCCGCGGAACTGAGGGCGAGGGCGCGGAGCCCGGCGAGGCCCCCGGCGGACCGGGCGAGGGGGTCGGCGGCGAAGGCGCCCGGCGAGGCGGCGTGGAGGGCGGCATCGCCGGCGGCAAGCCGTCCAAGGGGCCGCCGGCGTTCGTCGACATCGGAGGCGGACCGACCGCGGGCTCGCTGTTCCCGCCGGCCTCCGCGGAGATGGAGCGCATGGAGCTCGTGTGCGAGGCGTATCTGGGCGAGCCGAGCATGGGTGAGCTCGGCGCCGACGGGAACCGCATGCGCAACAAGATGGAGCACATCGCCTACCGGCTCCAGATCCCGACCTGCGAGTACGCGGGCAAGTTCCTGCTCAACGCCGCCGAGGCCCTAGGCGGCAGGGCGACCCAGGTCGCCCTCTGGGAGGTCACCGACACGGGAGGGATGAAGGCGACGCCGGAAGGCGGCGGCAACCTCGGGGCCGTCCAGTTCATCGCGACCGCGGGACCCCAGATCCTGTTCCTGCGGCACCTCGCTACGACCGTGCCGCTCATGACCGATCTCAAGCGAGACATCGACCGCGTCTACCGCGAGCGCTCCGACCTGATCCAGGGGATCTGGCACCGCAGGCCGGAGTCGTGGATGAACCGCTGGCACCACGCCTACGTCGTCGACGGGATGGAGCGCCACGTCGGCCTGATGTTCGTCATGACATGCAACGTGATCTTCAAGCAGCTCCTGAACACGTCGCGCGTGAACATCGAGCAGCGCAGCAACGACTGGTGGACCGAGAAGTTCGTCACGGCGATCCTGCCGCACCTGATGTACGTCGATGAGCTGATGCGCGCTCGCGAGCTCCTCGACGACGCCGAAGACATCGCGTACCTCCTCCAGTACGGCCCCCAGGGGCTGCGGCACCGCTATCACGACGTCCGGGTGCAGGGCTGGGTCGAGGCCTTCGTCGAACGGGCGACGCAGCCCGCGAACTGGAAGGAGGCGGCCGAGGCCGTCACGGCCGCGGTCACGCCGGCCCCGGCCACGGTGCCGAAGGAGGTCGCTCCGAAGTACGAGCTCGTGCCCGTGGGCGACGGCTACCGCATCCGCGACAAGCGCGGGCGGCTCTGGGATCTCGAGAGCCTCGATCTCGCCATCGCGATGCGCCGCGGCACCATCGAGGAGGTGGAGCCGCTCGTCAAGCAGTTCACCGACCTGCCCGAGGTCGTAGAGCGCCTCCGCGACCTTCCCGACGGCGGCAGGAAGTACGAGTTGCACCTGCTGCTCAAGGAGATGCGCGAGAGCAACGAGGAGATCACGCAGAAGGCGAAGGACAGCGCGTGGTTCGGCTTCCGGGCAACGCGCATCCACGAAGACGTCCGCAACGCGACCGTCGCGAGGACCAACTACCAGCTCCAGGGGATCCACCAGCAGGCCCACCAGCAGATCCAGGAGTTCTTCCGCGGCGATCCCTTCTACGGGCTCGGCATCGAGGCGCTGTTCGCCGCCGAGCTCGGTCGCAAGGAGCTCATGATGGCGCTCGAGATCAGCGCGACGGTGCTGTGCTCGGTGATCTTCCCGCCGATGGGCGTGATCGCGGGATTCCACCACGCGATGAGGCACCGCGCGGAGGCCAAGGAGCGCGAGGCGATCTACAAGAGCCTGATCGATCCGGAGATCGTGCTCCGCGCGGCGGAGGTCGAGGCGGAGCTGTTCGCAGCCAACCTCGGCCTGGTGCTGTCGCTCGTGCCAGCGCCCGGCGGGCTGCGCGCGTTCCAGCGCGCCCCGGTCAGGGTGCTCGGGAAAGAGGGCGCGACGGCGGTGCGGACCCTCTCCGCCGTCGAGCTCTATCTCGACGATCTGATGAGTGCTGGAATCGTCAGGACCTTCACCAAGGAGCTCGCAGAGGAGTGGCTCGAGGATCAGGTGATGAACTTCGCCCTCCAGCCGCTCATGTCCCACCTCCAGCGCGAGTGGGACGCGGGCGCGCCGGTCGGCGGCGTCCAGGGAGCGATGAACAGGATCCTGGCGCAGGCGGCTCGCCGCCGTGACGCGCGCGCGGGCGTGACGCCGGTTCACGCCGGAGGCCCGTGATGACCGGGCGGCTCAGGATTCTGGGCGAGGACGTCGACCTGCCGCCCAGCACGCTCGACCATCCGCTGGCGCGCCGATTCGTCGACGACATCGTGAAGCACGGCGAGATGAGCGAGCCGGAGGCGCGGCACTTCGTGGAGACCCTCATCACCGTGTCCGCCGAGGACATCGCCCACTCATGGGCCAGGGCCCTCGCGCCGCCGCTGCAACGGCTGCTCGACACGAGGCGCCGGATGCGAGAGACCTGGCAGGGCTGGCTGGAGCACGTCTCGGCCGGGCGCGACCTGCCCCCTCACCTCCAACCGGACGCCTTCGGCCGTCTCTTCGACGAGATGGCGGCGGGCTTCGCGGAGCTCGAGGGACTCACGCTGCGGAAGTACGTCGACGCGATGAAGGAGACGGAGCTCGTCGGCGACGTCCACGCGTGGGCCGAGTCGCGCTCCGGCGACCCGGTCGTGGCGGAGTCGCGCGGCCGCGGAGGCGAGCCGCCGGGGTGGGTCGAGCGGCGTCCACCGGGGCACGCGGAGCAGACGCGGGTCGAGCGCCTGGCATACAAAGAGCAACTCGAGGAGTTCGGCGAGAACCTGGAGCTGCGCAGGCAGGTCGAACAGATGGCACTGGCGTTTGGAAGGGATTTCCTTCCCGACGGCTGGAAGGTCCACATCCGCCGCGTGCCGCGCTACGGCCCGGACGAGGCGGCGATCCAAGGCCTCACCGGCTACGACCCGATCTTCGCCGCGAACGGCTACGAGCTCGTCATCACAGACGCCGCCGGCCGGAAGTACAACCCCGACGGCGTCGTGCAGACGCCCGACGGCCGTGGGTTCGCGTTCGCGGAATGGAAGGAGCCGTACGGGGACCAGCCGAGCGGCTGGTACGGCTCGCTCGAGGGCCGCCGGAAGCTCGAGGCCGATCTGGTGGAGCGGGCGAAGATGTCGCAGCAGATCCCCGGCTGCGGCGGCTGGATGTACAACACGGGCGTCCAGTGGATGGACGACCTGATCCTCGAGATCGTCCTCGAGATGCGCGCCTCACCGGGAAGCAAGGCGCTCGGCGACCGAATCATGGTGCCGCACGGCCGGGGGCCTCGATGACGCTCTCCAAGAGCTACATGAAGCACTTGGCCGTGCCGTCCGCGGTCATCTCCGACGGAGTGCTGCTCGTCCCGCTTTGGGCCGTGACGACGATCGGGTTGAACGAGGCCTACAAGCTCCCGCCGATCGGGTCGTCGACCGCGAAGGCCGTGGTCGCCACCCACGACGACACGATCTCGCTGAGCGGCGTGCTGGTCGGCGCGGAGCGCTACACGTGGAAGCTCGCGCTCGAGACGCTCGCCGAGTCCAGCAAGCGGGGCAGCGCGATCGCGGCGTTCTCGGGGGGTGCGGTGTCCGGACTGATCGTGGTGACCGCGATGACGATCCGCACCGACATGCAGGTCCAGAGCCTGTCGTTCACCGCCTCGGCCGCCAAGCGCGACGCCCTGGACGTGTCGATATCGATGGCGCACATGCCGCGGCCGGGCTCGCTCGGCAAGCTGCTCGACGTCGCGAGCCTGGGCGTTGGACTGCTCGCGGACGCGGTGAACGCATGACCCTCACGCGCCGCACGGAGCCGCTGGTGGCGGGGCTGCCCCAGACGATCGTCCTCGACGCCGACGTGTCGCTCGCGCTGACGCTGCCGAACGGCCTCGCCGCCCAGTGGCTCGCGGCAGACCCGCAGGCCGTCGTATCGTCGTCGCGGTCTGAGCTCGAGCCGCGAACCGCCGACGCCGACGCCGGCGCCGGGGTCGCGCCGCGCCCGCCGCTGCGACTGCTGGTGATGGCCGGCGCTCAGCCGGTGGCAGCGGCGCCGCTCGTGGCGGGCCTGCGGCGCACGTTGCCCGACGATGGCGGTCCAAACGGAGTACGCGTCGAACTCGAGATCATCGGGTGGGAGGTCCGCGCCGGAACGCTCCGCAGCCCCGGCGACTTCGGCTCGTTCGTCGAGCTGGCGTGGCGGAGGGCCGACAAAGGCACCGAGCGCTTCGAGCCCCCGCCGCTCAATCCGATGCTCCTGCGACGGATGGCCGCCTGATGCTGTCGCCGGCCGACATGCTCCGCAAGGTCGCGGTCGGCAACGACGCCGGCTGGGCGCTGACCTTTCACCGGGAGACCGAGGGGCGCGGCGTGGTCGACCGGCCGGTGCTCACGATCGGCCGCGACGACTACTACGCGTCGATCGAGGCGGCACTGCCGGCCGGTCTCGCCCCGGGGAAGTACACGTTCCGGATCGAAGGGCTGACCGACAGGCACTACGCGGACATCAAGGGCCCGGAGCCGCCCACGGTCGTGCGCCTCCACCTGTTCTGGCGCGATGCCAACGCGAGCGTCGCCGGCTACCTGGCGAACGTGGCCGGCATCAGCGGGGGGCTGCCATCCGCGGCGGCGCTCGACCCAGCGCGCGTGGCCGAGCTGACGATCACGAGCGTGTCGCGCACCGTGGGCGCGCGGCGCTACGAGTGCGTCATCGAGGCGCGCGAGCGTGTCTTCATGAAGGCGCGGAACCTACGGGCGCACGAGACGCTCGTGGCCCCGAACACGCTTGAGATGATCAGGATGCTGGCGCTCGAGGCGGGCTTCGAGTTCGAGCCCCGACCCGGCATCGAGGCGGCGCCCTACGGCTTCAACCCGGACGGCTCGCTGCCCTCGCTCACCCCCGGATCCGCGCCCCTGGACGCGCGGGTGGTCGAGCCGGGCACGACCTTCGCCAAGGCGCTGGCGGCGCTCGGCAAGGACATCGAGAACGGGATGCCCGACGCGCGGGGCCGCGGCATCTTCCTGATCCGTAACGGCAAGCTTGTGGTCGGCAAGCGGCCGATCCCGCCCGCCGATACCCCGCCGCACGTGCTCACGCACGCAACCGGCTTCATCGACAGCGAGCCCGTCATGGAGTCCGCTGACGCTGCCGGGAAGGACGAGGCTGCGGGGCAGAAGCCCGGCCGCCGCCAGTTCAAGGTGACGCTGAAGGGAAGGCCCGACGTCCGCCCCGGCGACGTGGTCCGCTTCCGGCCGGCCGTCGACGACGCCATCACGACGCCGACCGGGGGTTTCCGCGCCGCCGGCGCATCCTTCCTCGGGCCGCTCGTCGGAGATGCGCCCGGCGGTCCGGAGGTCACGCTCTACGTCGACACCGTGGAGCATCGGCTGAGCCGCGACAGCGGCTTCGCCACGGCCCTGGCGGGTGTCGTGATCGAGGACGGCGAGGCCTTCACCGACGCGTGGGACGAGGACTGGAGCACCGCGTCCAATCCTCCGCCCGACACCCTCGGCAACAACGGGGGCACGGCGAACCGCGCCGTCGGGGTCGCACGGAACACCGACCGGAAGGCAGAGGAGGCCGCAGCGGCAGTCCGCCAGCCAGAGGTGGCCGAGGTGCGGGCCATGAACTCGGCGCGCCCAGGCGTCACAGCCGAGGAGCCGCCGGCGCAGACGCTGCGCGTATGGCAGGGCCTTGCGCGTCCCGACGGCGGCGCGAACCAGGCGCGTCGGCTGCCGATCCGCCGCGAGCACCCCATGCCACTTGACGGCGTGCCTTACGCATCGCCCTTCGCGTGGGGCCGCTACGGGCTCGTCCTGCCGCGCTACCCGGGCACCCGCACCCTGCTCGCCTTCCGCAACGGCGAGGCTCGCGACCCTGTCGAGATCGGCGCCCTGTGGGAGTCCGGCCGCGGCCCGGAGTCCGAGCCGGGCGATTGGTGGCTGATCCTTCCGGTGGACGTCGTGCGCCCGCGGCGGGCGAGCATTCCCGACACCGAGCCGCTGCCCCACGAGCACACCGGCAAGGCGAGCAACGACCTGATCGACGCCGACGGCTGTCGCACGATCGAGGTGGGCGAGCTCACGATCCGCGTCGGAAGAGGCCGGCTGCCAGAGGCCGGCAAGCGCCCTGCCCCGCCCGAGGAGCCCGACGGGGTCACGATCGAGCACACCAAGGAGGGGGCGAAGATCACCATCCGGCCGGACGGCACGATCGCGATCGACGCCGCGAAGAACCTCGAGCTGAACGCCCGCAACGGCGACATCACGATGGACGCGGTGCGCGTCAAGGTGAACGTCGCCGCCGCGATGGAGGTGTCCTAGTGCCGCGCGTGCTTACCGATGTGAGCACCGTGGACTGCGGCCATGTCGGCCTGGTGGCGACCGCGGGCGAGACGAAGCTGAAGGTCGGCGGAGCGCTCGTCCTGCTCGAGGCGGGGATACAGGGCAGGTCCGTGGGAGGGTGCCCGGTCGTCGACGACACGAACAGCGGGACGGTCAAGTGCCGGACGGTGACCGCGGTGACGGCCGGCCGTTCGACCAAGCTCAGGGTGAACGGGCGCCCCGTGATGCTCGACACGCTGGCCGGCGAGACGTCCGGCAAAGCTGCCGGGACGCCCGTGCGGCTGCTGAGGGCGACGGCCGGCCAGTCGAAGCTGGAGGCGGACTGACGTGGCCGATCTCGAGCTCGAGCGCGACGCCGTCCGCCGGCGGCTGTTGGGCTGGTCGGCCGCGTGCGAGCCGGTCCTCCCCGGAGTCGACCACGGTCGCGACCTCGTGCTGCGTGGCGGCGACGGGACGCCGCTCGACCTGGCGCGGGTCGAGTCCATCGATTGCCTCGGCCAGTCGTTGTCGATCGCCCTCACGACGGCGCTCGGCTCCGACGTCTTCAACACCGGCTTCGGGTTCGACGGCCTGAACGCGATGGTGGAGGAGACCGAGCCCGTGCTCGTGCGCGAGCGGGTTCGGGTCTCGGTCGTGCAGGTGCTGCTCGCCGAGCCGCGTGTGCGCCAGATCCTCGACGTGAACCTCGGCGACGAGCGGCTGCAACCGCCGTCGGACAGGACGCTCGAGGTCGCGGTCAGCTTCGAGACCGTCTCGCTTGACCGGACCAGGATCGAGCTCGGGAGCGTGACCCCCATTGGCTGACGAACGGACCACGAGCGTCGAGACCGCCGACGTGCTGGCGATCGACGACGCGATCGCGCACTCGAGCGGCGCAGGATCGTTCGGCGTCACCCAGAGCGGGTTCGTGCCGAAGTCGTTCGCCCGGCTCCTGGCCGAGAAGCTTGCGCTTGCGCGCGCCCTGCTCGGCGAGGACCTCGACCTGGGCTCCGGTTCGGCGATCCGCAAGCTGCTCGAGGTGTCTGCGCTCGAGGACATGCGGACCTGGGCCGCGCTCGCTTCGATCTACGACAACAGTTTCGTCGGCTCCGCCACCGGCGAGGCGCTCAGCCGCCTGGGCGGCGAGCTCGGCCTCGAGCGCCCCTTCCTCGAGGCCAGCGGCACGGTCATGCTGAAGCTGACCGGATCGCCGCCGGAGTCCGAGCCCGAGGTCGTGATTCCACGGGGCGCGCGGCTGCTCACATCCGGCGGCCACCACGTCGCCGTCGACGAGCGCGTGGTCCTGTCCGCCGCAACGCCGGAGCGCGTCGTTCCGGTCGTGGCCTTCTTCCCCGGTCCGGAGCACAACCTGGATCCGGCTGTGCCCGAGCAGAAGGTCGACCGCCTCAACCCCGTCGACGACCTGCTGCGGCCGCTGTTCGAGCTGCGCGAGGACTCGAACGACGCCTTCGACGTGGTCGTCGAGCACACTGCGCCGCTCACGGGTGGAGAGCTCCAGTGGCCGGATGCCCGCTACCGGGAGCTGCTGCTCCGTGCGCCTCGCTCGGTGTGGCGCGCCGAGGCGATCGAGGTGGCGGCGTCGCTGGTGCCGGGGGTCCGCCAGGTGCAGGTGCGCGACGGCTGGGGCGGGCTCGACATCGCACAGTCGATCTTCGGCAACTTCAACTTCGTCGAGCGGCTGTTCGGCAGCGAACGCGATCTCGGCAGCCCGTACTACCTGGACGTGCTGGTCGCACCGACGCCGGCGGCGATCTGGGAGGGGCCCGACGGGTTGCGCGCCGCGATCGAGTCGGCGATCGAGGACTTGCGGCCGATCTCGATCTTCCCGCGCGTCGAGCAGGCCGAGGAGCTCGGCATCGGGATCGCCGCGGACCTGGTCGTGCGCGGCCTCCCTCTGCCGACCGGCTCGCGCGCCACGGTGAACGCCTCCCCGCCCGCGGTCGCCCTGAAGCAGCGCCTGCTACGCCGCGTGCGGCAGTACGTCGACGGGCTCGGTTTCGGAGAGCCGGTCCGCGCGGCCGAGGTGATCTGGGTCCTCATGAACGAACCCGGCGTCGCCGACGTCCGGCGGCCCCGCCTGCTGCGCTTCCCGGCCGCCTTCGACGCTGTCGACTTCGAGGACACGCCTGGTCCGACCGGGGTCGAGGAGTTCGATTGCGGCGCGAACGTCGGCCTGCAGCCGAACCAGGTTCCGGTGCTCGTCGAGGACGACGCCGGCCTGACGATCGTCTGATGGTGACCGCGGCCCTCGATCCCGACCTGTTCGGCGCGGCGTCGCATCGCAATATGGCGACCCACCTGACGGCGCCGTTTGCGACCGGGGCAGTGGAGTCGCCGGTTCCAATCGGGGCGACGGGCGCCGCGGCGGTCGACTTCGTCTCGCGCGAGCCGCTGCTGCTGTGCGCACTGCGCGCCGACCTCGCCGAGGCCGCGCTGGCGGTCGAGGCGACGCTCCCCGACGGGACCACCACCGCACTCGAGTTCGCGCCATGGACCGAGCGCGGCGCAGCACTGCCGCTCTACCGCCCGCCCACCGAGAGCGGCGGCTTTGCCGATCCCTTCGCCCTGAAGCTCGGGAAGCTCCGTCAGATCGCGCCGGATCGCGCGGCCACTGCGCTGCCGAACGCCGAGATCGCCGAGCGGCTCGAACTGGAGCTGGTCGAGGGCATCCTGGGCAGGCTCATCTACGCCACGTCGGCCGAGAAGCAGCGGCTGCGGCGCCTGGGCCGCGAGCTGAGCGCGATGCGGCGCCTGCGCTCGGCACGCGACGACGGCCTCGATCGTCTGGGGGCCGAGCTCGGCGTACCGCGCCTCGCCGACGACCTGGCCTTCCGCGGCGGCCACGTCGTGACCGACGTGAGGCGGGAGCCCGACGAGGAGTACCGGCGCCGGTTGGCGATCTACCGACCCTGGCTGCTCCGCACCCGCGCGAACGTGCTCGGCCTGCTGAAGGGCATCGACGACCGCCTCTCGGTCGCCGAGCGAGACAACCCGTTCGCGCTGGCCGTGCACGTGGTCGGGGCCGAGGAGCCCGCGACGCGTGACAACTTCCTCGAGTTCGTCCGCCAGGTGCACCTGATCTGGCCCCATCCGACGGCGGACCCCGTGCACGCGGCGCGCTTCGAGCCCGAGGAGCGCCGCCAGCAGGTGGAGGCCATGCGCGCGAACCTGCGCGACGGGTTCAGCATCGTCACCTCCGGCCCGAGCTCGGCGTTCGCGCCGATGCTGGCGTCCTCGCTCGCGCGCGTCTCGCGCTGCCGCAAGCACCTGCGGGCCACGACCAAGTGGCCCGTCAACCGGGCGCAGGACGGGGCGGCCGGCTCACGCTACGAGCTCGGCCTGGGCGCCGACCTGCAGCCGCTGCCGGCCGCCGAGCTCGACCGCCTGGCGCAGGAGCACGCCGGCGGCCGCCCAGCCGCGGACCCCGAGGTCCAAGCGCTGCTGGATGCGATGACGCCGCGCAGCGCCGCCGACGATCCAGCGGGCCGCTGGCTGCTCGAGCCGTGTGGCCTCCGAACCGTGCACCGGGTCGACGCGAACAACATCTACGTCTCGCACCTGCCGGCGTTCGGACTCGCGATCACAGGTCCGGCTCAGGTCAAGCCCACCGGCTGGACCCAGATCGTCCCCGGCTCATTCGCGGCCGGGAGCCCCTTCACCGGCCTGTTGTTCTACGAGCGCGCCACCGGGACCGGCGCCTTTCACGCCACGGACGGCAGGGGCGGGATCACGCTCCTGACCGAGCACACGAACTGGCGCACGACCTGGACACGCATCGTCCCGGGCGAGTTCGGCGGCCAGCGGGGGGCGACCGACTTGCTGTTCTACGAGCGCCCGACCGGGACCGCCGAGATATGGACGACCGACGGGGCCGGGGGCATCGCGCTCGTCCGCCAGCACACGGACTGGCGGCGGACCTGGACCCAGATCGTGACCGGACGCTTCGCCGCCCGCCCCGCCACCTCCCCTATCGTCCTCGAGCCCCCGGGGGCGCCGCGGCGGAGCGACGTGCTTCTCTACGATCGCGCGGCCGGCGAGATCGAGCTGCACGCTGTGGACCCGCTCGGCGCGACCGTCCTCCTTGGTCGTCACGGCGACGCACGCCGGACCTGGAGCGACATCGTGCCGGGCGACTTCGTGACGGACAGCGGGTTCACCGACCTGGCCTTTTATGACCGCGCCGCCGGCCTGCTCGAGCTCTGGACCACGGACGGTGCGGGCGGGCTTTCGCTCCTGCGGCGCCACGCCCACTTCGGCCGCGGTTGGACGCACGTCGTGGCTGGACGGTTCGGCGGGCGCCGAGGGTCCGACCTGATGTTCTACGACCGCGCCAGCGGCCGAGCCGCCTTCTACCGGGTGGAGGACGACGGCGGCGTGACGCCACAGCGGGAGCACGGCTTGGGTCGCGCATGGAGCCAGGTGGTGGCGGGCAACTTCGGCGGCGACGCGAGCGCGGACCTGCTGCTGTATTCGCGGTCGGCCGGTACAGCGGAGCTCCACCTCGGCGATGGCGCCTGGGGGCTCGTGCCGCTCCGTCGTCATGCGGGCTGGCGGCGCAGCTCGGCGACGCCATTTGAGGCGCGCTACCACGCCCCAGGCGACCCGGGGACGAACGTCGTGCTCGCGACCGGCCTCGGCGCGGCCGATGCGGAGTGGCGCGGCCAGCCCCACAACGGGCCGGCGTGGACGGTCTTGAACCGGGCGCAGACGGTCGAGGCCTGGCGAACGGCCGCGCCGCGGCCGGGGAACGATCCCGCCCTGGGCGTCCTTCGCGCCGCGGGATTGCCCGCGCTGGCCGACCCGCGAACGCTGGTCGAGCAGCTCGAGCGCCTACCCGAGGAGCTGGTCGTGGCGATCCGACTCGCACCGGCCCAGGCGCAGACCATCCTCGCCGGCGACGCCGCCGCCAGCCGCAAGCTCCACGACCTCGTCGGCGTCCTGCGCGCGCACCACGTCGCCTCGGTGCTGCCGCTCCTGGCGTCGCAGGACAACGTAGTCCTGCTCCTGGGGGCCATCGGGCTCCCCGAGGCCGGGACCAACCTGCAGGACCGTCGGTCGACGGGCTTTCGCTGGTACGCGCTACCGCTCGACGGCGGCGCCGCGGAGGTGACCTCTACAGGCAGCCGTGCCCTGTTCACACCCTCCGAGGCGGGCGTGTACGTGCTCGCGGTGGTCGGCTACGCGCGGACCGGCGACACCGACCCCTACGAGTTCCGCGTCGAGCTTCCCGAGGGTGCCCTGCTCGACCTGCGCAGCTACGAGCTCCTGATGAACATGCTCGACCACGTGCATCCCGCGGGCGTCGAGGTGAACACCTACTCGATCCGCAAGGAGCACGTCGACCTGGACGGCGACGGCGCGGCAGATCCGCTCTCCCCCGCGGTCGCGCGTACGTACCGCGCCTTCCGGCGCCGCCGCCACCGCGGCGAAGTCGGCGTGACGCTTCCCGAGCCCAGACCTGGAGGTTGACGATGGCCACCGGCGCACTGACCGGCACGACGATGACGGCGGAGCAAATCTTCGAGCAGCTCACGAAGACGGGCGTCTCCCGCGTCGAGGCGCAGCTGGTCGTGGCGAATTGGATTCTCGGGAACGCGGGCGTGCTCCCGCGGTCGTTCGAGTTCAAGACGCCGTTCGATGCGACCGACCCCGCCTGCGCGGGCCAGTTCGCGCGCTCCTTCACCCACCAGGACTGGATCGACGGCGAGGACGTGGTGCAGGCCGAGCAGACGACCGGCGAGGAGGGATTCAATCGGCGCTTCCACCGAATCGAGGCGGACCTCGACGCGCTGGGACGCGACATGGCGCAGGCGTTCGTCTGCATAAACGCGCTCCGGACGGCGCTCCGCTCGCTCCTGGACGAGCTGCAGGCGGAGGTCAACCTGATCCACCGCCAGATCGCGCGTCCGCGCGACGGCGGGATCGTGGTCGACCCGGTGCGCCCCGGACCGGTGCTCGGAGGCAACTTCCTCGGCACCACCAGGTTCTTCGACAAGGACGTGCACGTGTTCGAGACGAGCCTCGGACGCGTCATGCTTCCGGCGGTCGAGGGTGTGACGATCACGCCGTGGGACAACCCGCGCGTGCGGCGGACACAGGCCATCGCCGAGTTCGTGATGACTCCGGAGGTCCAGCAGGCTTTCGCGGCCGGCCGCGTCGCCACGAGGAACGCGTTCGTCGACGTGTTCGGCGGCAACGTCCTGAAGAGCGGCGAGAACGTCCGCACCGCGCTCGAGATCGTGCCCGGCGAGACGCGGTTCGCCTCGCCCCAGTCGGTGCTGGACGAGGTGGCGGCGCGCGAGGGGGCGGCCCTCCGGACCTCGGGCCTCGAGCGCGAGTCGATCGCCGCCACCTTCAGGCTCGAAGGGGCCGCACGGGTGGCCGACGCCCCGCTCGACCGCCTCGAGCTCGTGCCCGCCGACGCCCGAACGGTGCTCGCTCGGTCCGGCGTCGCAACCGTCGGCGAGTTCGTCAAGCGCGACCCCACCGAGCTGGCGACCCTGCTTCAGCGCGCCGGCGTCGACGTGCGCGCAGCCGACGTCGCGGGGTGGCGAGGGGCCGGCCGGGCGCTGACAGAGGCGGGGTAGCCAAACCGCAGCAAACTCGAGCGCCCGCCTGGTGTTTTGTATCTGGTATCCCAGGAAACGCTTAAAGCTGTTTGACGCAGCTATCGCAGCACGTAGAGCCCCCTCAGGAGCGGCAGGACGGCTCACTGGTGGTCTCGCCGATACAAGCGGAGGCCGTCAGCGTCGGCCAGCTGGCTTACCAGTCGCTGCGCGACGCCATCCTGGGCATGGACGTCTATCGGCCCGACGCCGACCTTCGGCTGGACGAACAGCGACTCGCCACGGCCCTTGGCGTCAGCCGCACACCCGTGCGCGGGGCACTGGCCCGGCTCGAGCACGAGGGGCTGGTGCAGATCGTGCCTCGCCGGGGCGTCTGGATCGTGCGGAAGAGCAAGGCGGAGATCACCGAGATGATCCGAGCCTGGGCGGCGCTCGAGAGCATGGCCGCCCGGCTGCTGTGCGAGCGAGCGAGCGACGACGAGATCGGCCGGCTGCGCGCGCTGTTCTCAGCGTTCGAGGATGAGCAGCTGCGTCTGCACCTGAACGAGTACTCGGACGCGAACCTGCGCTTCCACCAGAGCATCATCGACCTCGCCCGCTCGCCCGTGATCAGCTCCCTGGTCGCCGGTCTGCTCGTGCACGTGCGAGCGATTCGCGGCCACATGATCGGGGAGGACGACCGGGCCGAGCGCTCGATCGTCGACCACATGCACATCATCGAGGCGCTCGAGGCTCGCGACGCCGAGCTCGCCGAGCGCCTCGTCCGCAAGCACGCGCTGGATCTGGCCGACGACGTGGACCAGACGCCTGCCCGGTGGAATGAATCCCCCGGCCCCGGGAATGACAACCCCGGCGCAGGGGCCTGAACGAGAGGAGATCGATCCGATGGCCACGAGCACACCGCTACAGGCCGAGGCCCCAGTCGAGCGCGGGTCTGAGACCGAGACGATCTCGGGTGGTCACTTGGTGGCCAAGGCCCTTCGCGCCGAGGGGATCGACGTGATCTTCACCCTCTGCGGCGGCCACATCATCGACATCTACGACGGCTGCATCGACGAGGGCATCAAGGTCGTCGACGTCCGCCACGAGCAGGTGGCGGCGCACGCGGCGGACGGATACGCGCGCGTCACGGGCCGGCCGGGCTGCGCGGTCGTCACCGCGGGCCCGGGGACCACCGACGCGGTCACCGGCGTCGCCAACGCGCTACGGGCCGAGAGCCCGATGCTCCTGATCGGCGGCCAGGGGGCGCTCAACCAGCACAAGATGGGCTCCCTCCAGGACCTCCCGCACGTCGACATCATGAAGCCGATCACGAAGTTCGCGTCGAGCGTCGTCACCACCGAGCGCGTCGCCGACATGTGCTCCATGGCGTTCCGCGAGGCGCTCGCGGGCGCGCCGGGCCCGGCCTACCTGGAGATCGGCCGCGACATCCTCGACGCGAAGGTGCCGCTCGAGGATGCGGTCCTCCCGCAGCCGGGTCACTACCGCGCCTCGACCAAGAGCACGGGCGATCCCAACGACATCGATCGACTCGCGGACATCCTCATCAAGGCCGATAGGCCCTGCGTGCTGCTCGGCAGCCAGGTCTGGACCTCGCGCGGCTCCGAGGCCGCGCAGGACTTCGTCCGCCGCCTCAACATTCCCGCGTTCATGAACGGCGCCGCCCGCGGCACGCTGCCGCCGGGCGATCCGCACCACTTCCACCAGACGCGCCGCTTCGCGTTCAAGAACGCCGACGTGATCCTGATCGTCGGGACCCCGTTCGACTTCCGGATGGGCTACGGCAAGCGCCTGAGCCAGGACGCCACGGTGGTCCAGATCGACATGGACTACCGGACCGTCGGCAAGAACCGCGACGTCTCGCTCGGTCTCGTCGGCGACCCGGGCGCCATCCTCACCGCCGTGGCCGATGCCGCGGAGGGGCAGGGCGCCAAAGGTGCCGCTCGCGACCGCGAGTCCTGGCTCCAGACTCTCCGAGACGAGGAGCAGAAGGCCAAGGAGGAGCGCCTACCGAAGCTGATGCGAGAGGACGCGCCGGTCCACCCGCTGCGGCTCGCGCACGAGATCAACGAGTTCCTCACGGACAACACCGTCTACATCGGCGACGGCGGCGACGTCGTCACCTTCTCCGGCGGGGTCGTCCAGCCGCGTGGGCCGGGCCTCTGGATGGACCCGGGCCCGCTCGGCACGCTGGGGGTCGGCGTTCCCTTCGCCATGGCCCAAAAGCTCGCCCGGCCCGACCGCGAGGTGCTCTGCCTGTTCGGCGACGGCACCTTCAGCCTCACCGGCTGGGACTTCGAGACGATGGTCCGCTTCGACCTCCCGTTCATCGGGGTGGTGGGCAACAACTCGTACATGAACCAGATCCGCTACGGGCAGATCCAGAAGTACGGGGAGGAGCGCGGGGACGTCGGCAACAAGCTCGGCGACGTGAAGTACGACCTGTTCGCCAAGATGCTCGGCGGTTACGGGGAGGAGGTCCGCGAGCCCAAGGAGATCCGCCCCGCGCTCGAACGTGCCCGGGAATCGGGCAAGCCGGCACTGATCAACGTGTGGATCGACCAGAACGCGTTCGCGCCCGGCACGATGAACCAGACGATGTACAAGTAGGGGAGGCGGGGATGAGCAAAGCTCTCGAGGGAGTCCGCGTCGTCGACATGACGCACGTCCAGGCCGGGCCGGTGTGCACGCAGCTGCTGGCCTACATGGGCGCCGACGTGATCAAGATCGAGCGGCCGGGCGGCGGCGACGTCACCCGCAGCCAGCTGCGCGACCTGCCGGACGTCGACAGCCTCTACTTCACGATGCTGAACGGCAACAAGCGCAGCCTGACGCTCAACATGAAGTCGGACGAGGGCCAGGAGGTCTTCACCCGGCTGCTCGAGCGCAGCGACGTGCTGGTCGAGAACTTCGGCCCCGGGGTGATGGACCGGCTGGGCTACACCTGGGAGCGCATCCAGGAGATCAACCCGGAGCTCATCTTCGCGTCGCTGAAGGGATTCGGACCGGGCCCCCTCGAGAAGGCGAAGGCGTACGAGAACATCGCCCAGGCCACCGGCGGGGCGATGAGCACCACCGGCTTCGAGGACGGGCCTCCGGTCGCGACCGGCGCCCAGATCGGGGACTCGGGCAACGCCGTCCACCTGTTCGGGGCCATCTGCGCGGCGCTCTACCAGCGTACGAACACCGGCCGCGGCCAGCGCGTGCAGATCTCGATGCGCGCGGGCATCCTCAACCTCTGCCGCGTCAAGATGCGCGACCAGCAGCGGCTCGCGCACGGGCCGCTTCGGGAGTACCCGAACAAGGAGTTCGGCGACTTCGTTCCGCGCTCGGGCAACGCCTCCGGCGGCGGGCAGCCCGGCTGGGCCGTGCGCTGCAAGCCGACTACGGAGAAGGGCGCGAACGCCTGGCTTTACGTCGTCATCCAGCCCCACGTGTGGGAGCCGCTGATGCACAAGATCGGCCGGCCCGACCTGATCGAGAACCCCGACTACGCCACGCCCGAGGCGCGCCTGCCCCACCTGCAGGACATCTTCGACGTGATCGAGGAGTGGACGATCCAGCGGACCAAGTGGGAGGCGTTCGAGGAGCTCAACTCGATCGACGTCCCGTGCGGGCCGGTGCTGAGCACGAAGGACCTGATCGAGGACGAGGGGCTGCGGGCCGAGGGCCTGATCGTCGACGTCGAGCACCCCGACCGGGGCACGTACTCGACCGTCGGGTGCCCGTTCACGCTGTCGGACTCGCCGGTGGAGGTGAAGCGCTCGCCGCTGCTCGGCGAGCACAGCGCCGAGATCCTGGAGGAGCTGCTCGACATCCAAGAGGGCGAGCTCGAGCGCCTGAGCGCGGCGGGAGCGGTCTGATGTCTTCGACGATCACGCAAGCCAAGGCCACCGACCAGGCGGCTGTCCGGGAGATCCTGGACGAAGTTCGCGCCGACGGGCGAACCGCCCTGAGCGCGCCCGAAGCCAAGCGGGTCTGCGACGCCTACGGGATCGCGGTGCCGCAGGAGGGTCTCGCCACCTCCGCGGAGGAGGCCGTCGGCCTCGCCGAGGAGATCGGCTACCCGGTCGTCCTGAAGATCGTCTCGCCCGACATCCTGCACAAGACCGAGGCCAAGGGCGTGCTCGTCGGGCTCGGCACGGCGGACGACGTCTCCTCGGGTTACGAGTCGATCGTCGAGAACGCCAAGGCCTACAAGTCCGACGCGGACATCACCGGCGTCCAGGTGCAGCAGATGCTGTCCGAGGGCCAGGAGGTGCTCATCGGCGCCGTCACCGACCCGTCGTTCGGGCCGGTCGTGACGTTCGGCATCGGCGGCGTGCTCGTCGAGGTGCTCCGCGACGTGACCTTCCGGCTCGCCCCGACGTCCGCCGAGGATGCCGCCGAGATGGTGGACGGCATCCGCGCGGCCGAGGTGCTGAAGGGCGTGCGCGGCGGCGCGGGCGTGGACCGCGGGGCGCTGGCCTCGATGATCCAGGCGGTCTCGCAGCTCGTGACCGACTTCGACGAGATCACCGAGGTCGACCTCAACCCTGTCCTCGCGAGCGAGGACGGGGCCACGGCGGTCGACGCCCGGTTCGTCGTCTCGTTCGACGAGACCGACACCACGCCCCCGCGCTACTCGCAGGAGGAGATCCTCGAGACGATGAAGGCCCTGATGCAGCCGCGGGCGATCGCGGTGGTGGGCGCGTCGGGGTCCGAGGGCAAGATCGGCAACTCGGTGATGAAGAACCTTGTGGGCGGCGGGTTCGAGGGCGAGATCTACCCGATCAACCCGAAGTCGGACGAGATCCTCGGCAAGAAGGTCTACGCCGACGTGGACGACCTGCCGGACGGCGTCGACGTCGCGGTGTTCTGCATCCCGGCCAAGTTCGTGCCGGACACGCTCACCAAGGTGGGCAAGAAGGGCATCAAGGCCGCGGTGCTGATCCCGTCGGGCTTCGCCGAGACCGGCGAGGAGGAGCTGCAGAAGGAGCTCCAGCAGAAGGCGCGCGAGGCCGGCGTCCGCTTCATCGGCCCGAACATCTACGGCGTCTATTACACGCCGGGCAACATGAGCGCGGCCTTCACGACGCCCTACGACGTGAAGGGGCCCGTGGCGCTGGCGTCGCAGAGCGGCGGCATCGGGATGGGCATCCTCGGTTTCTCGCGCTCCACGAAGCTCGGAGTGTCGGCGATCGTCGGCCTCGGCAACAAGGCGGACATCGACGAGGACGACCTGCTCACGTTCTTCGAGCAGGACGACGCCACGAACTGCGTCGCGTTGCACATGGAGGACCTGAAGGACGGTCGCTCCTTCGTCGAGGTGGCCCAGCGGGTCTCCAAGGAGAAGCCGATCGTGGTGCTGAAGGCCGGCGCGACGCCGGCCGGCACGAAGGCGGCCGCCTCACACACGGCGGCACTCGCCGGCGACGACAAGGTCTACGAGGACATCCTCCGCGAGGCCGGCGTCGTCAGAGCGCGCGGGCTGCAGGAGCTGCTCCAGTTCGCCCGCTGCCTGCCGATCCTGCCGACCCCCACGGGCGAGAACGTCGTGATCATCACGGGCGCTGGGGGGTCGGGAGTGCTGCTCTCGGACGCGTGCTTCAACAACGGCCTCCGGCTGATGGAGATGCCGGACGACCTCAACGAGGCGTTCATGGAGTTCATCCCGCCGTTCGGCGCCGCCGGCAATCCGGTGGACATCACCGGCGGCGAGCCGCCCGAGACCTATCGCAACACCGTTGCGCTCGGGCTGGAGGACGAGCGCATCCACTCGCTCGTGCTGGGCTACTGGCACACGATCGTGACCCCGCCGATGGTCTTCGCCGAGGTGATGACCGAGGTCGTGGAGGAGTTCCGCGGCAAGGGGATCGAGAAGCCGATCGTGGCCTCGCTCGCCGGCGACGTGGAGGTGGAGGAGGCATCGCAGCATCTGTTCGATCACGGGATCCCGGCGTTCCCGTACACGACCGAAACGCCGGTGGAGGTCCTGGCGGCCAAGTACCGCTGGGCGAGGATGGCGGGGTTGCTGGACGGCATGTGAGGGAAGGGAATGACCGCGGGGGCGGTCGCCGCAACGGCGGCCGCGGCGGTGGGAGGACGAGGGGAGAGAGATGGCACACGTGGAGAACCAGGTCGCGGGCCCAGTCACCCTGGACCGGGAGGGTGAGGAGCGCGTCTGGCGCGCGGGCAAGCTGCCGCCGATGAAGATCCGCAAGCTGCCGGAGGCGCCGGCGGCGGCGCACGTCCTAGGGCCGGCGATGATCCTCGTTGCGATCGGGGTCGGGTTCGGGGAGACCTACCTCTGGCCGCGGCTGGTGATCGTCTTCGGGCCGGACATCCGATGGCTGTTCACGCTTGGAGTCATCGTCCAGACCGTGGTGATGCTCGAGATGGCTCGTTATGCGATGGCCACCGGCGAGTCGATCTTCTTCGGGGCGGCACGAGTGTGGCAACCCCTGATGTGGATGTTCTTCGCCATCGCCGCCCTGGTCTATATCTGGCCGGGGCACATCTCCGCCGGCGCGGAGGCGCTCGAGGAGATCACCGGCATCTCGTGGCAGGCGTCCGCGACGGCTGCCCTGGTGATCATCGGGGTCATGTTCACGATCGTCAGGTTCGTCTACAACTTCATCGAGGGGCTGCTGGCATTCGCCGTAGGCGTCCTCGTGATCGGCTCGGCGATCGTGGGAGCGATCGTGGGGAGCATGCACGACCTGGGCGTGACCCTGGCGGGCACCGTACGTGTCGACACCTGGATCCCATCGGAGGCCTTCACGGCAGCGTTCTTCCCAGTGGTCGTCGGCGCGCTGGCCTTCGCCGGCCCATCCGGCATGCAGCAGATGTGGTACACGCTGTGGCTGCGCGACAAGGGCGCGGGAATGGGCGCACACATCCCGAAGGTCCGTGGCCTGCTGCACTCGAAGGAGGAGGAGACGATCCCGGAAGCCGGGTCGATGTTCGACTCCGACGATCCGGAGGAGATGCGCAAGTGGCAGGGCTGGCGCAGGTGGGTCACCTTCGACGCGCTCGTCCTCTTCTTCGGCATCACGATGCTGGTCACGATCATCTTCACGGTCATGGCCCTGAACGCCTCCGAGCTCAACCCAGAGGCCCGGAGCGCGCTGCTGGAGGGCGACCGCGACGCGGCGCTGCCGGCGATGGGCGACGCGTTCGCGCAGGCCGCCAGCTACCTCGACACGGTGTTCTTCATTTTCATCGCGCTCGTCGGCTTCAAGGCGAGCGTCGGCCTGTTCGACGCCTTCGCCCGCGGGCAGTCCGACATGTCGTACTACTTCCTGCCGGGCGCCAAGCGGCTCAAGATGGCGCACCTGTACGGGCTGTACCTGTGGTTCGTGCTGATCTTCGGGATCATCATCCTGAACTTCGGTCCGGCCGACGGCCCAACGGGCATCCTGGACATCCTGGCGTTCCTGTCGGCGTTCGTGATGGGTGCGTACTGCCTGACCCTGGCGGTGGTCAACAACAAGAACCTGCCGAAGAAGCTCCGGCCTCATTGGGCCTTCACGGTGGTTCTGGTCCTGGGCGGGATCGGCTACTTGACGGCGATCATGTACAGCGTCATCAAGTACGGCGTCTCGGACATCGGCTGATGGCGGCCGGACACGTTGAGCCCGCCAGCCCGGCGCCGGCGCAGGAGCCGCCCCCCACGCCCTGGGCGAGCCTCGACCGTCGGCAGGTCGTGGAGCTGACCCTGCCCGGGGTGGCGATCGGAGTGCTCACGGGCGTGATCCTGGGGGCCGTGGTTGCGGGCGGCGGCGCGTCCTTCGACGTGACCCTGTTCGCCGCGCTCACGCTCGCCGTGCCGCTCTCCGTCGCCGGCGCTGGATACGAGATCCTGTTGGCCCAGGGCCGAATTCCGCTGGGAATGCTGACACCGGTGGCGCTGTACTGGGTCGTCGCATTCACCCTGTGCCGCGTGTTCCAGACGGCTCTCCTGGACCTCTATGCCGGGTCGGAGGTCGCGGTCCCACACGGTTGGCTCGATTTCCTCGTCTACCAGGCCCTCGTCAGCGTGGGGTTCGGAATCGGCTACTGGTGGCTGCACGAGAACTTCGCGCCGCTTTGGTGGATCCGCATCCGGGAGCGCAATCCCGTCGCCGATGATCTCGTCCGGGTCAAGCTCCAGGCCGTGGGTGAGGTGGAGGCACGGCCTGCCGAGCCGCGGAGGTAACCAGTGGACCTGCTCGAGTACCAGGGAAAGCAGCTGTTCGCCCGGCACGGTGTCCCCGTGCCGTCGGGGCGGCCGGCCGAGACCGTCGACGAGGCCGTGACCGCGGCCGATGCGATCGGCTACCCGTGCGTGGTGAAGGCCCAGGTGCAGATCGGCGGGCGCGGCAAGCTGGGCGGGATCAAGGTGGCAAACGGGCGGGACGAGGCCCGGCAGCACGCCGACGCGATCCTGGGCATGGACATCCGCGGCCTGCGGGTGCATGAGGTGTGGATCGAGGAGGCGTCGCAGATCGAGGCCGAGTACTACGCGTCGATCGTCTTCGATACCAGCGCCAGGGCGCCGCTGCTCATGCTCTCGACGAAAGGCGGCATGGACATCGAGCAGGTCGCCGAGGAGGACCCGGGCGCCATCGCCAGCCTGCACGTCGACCCACTGCTGGGCTATCAGGAGTACCACGGGCGCTGGCTGGCGTTCGAGGCCGGCGTCGATGGCGATCTCGTGCGGCCGCTGACCGCCCTACTGGCGCAGCTCTACGACGCGTTCGTGGCCGAGGACGCGATGCTGATCGAGGTCAACCCGCTGATCGTCACTCCCGAGCGGGAGCTGCGCGCGCTCGACGCCAAGGTGACGCTCGACGGCAACGCGCTGTTCCGGCACCCGGAGAACGCCGCGCTCCGCAACCCGTCGGCGGAGGATCCGCAAGAGCAGATGGCCAAGGAGCGCGGCCTCATCTACGTCAAGCTCGACGGCGACATCGGCATCCTGGGCAACGGGGCCGGGCTCGTGATGTCGACGCTCGACGTGGTGGCGCAGGCGGGCGGCCGCCCGGCCAACTTCCTCGACGCCGGGGGCGGCTCCAAGGCCGACGCGATCGTCGCGGCGGTCGAGGTGATCCTCTCGGACGAGAAGGTGAAGGCGGTGCTGTTCAACATCTTCGGCGGGATCACGCGCTGCGACGAGGTGGCGAAGGGCCTGATCGAGGCGTTCGAGCGGGTCCAGCCCCAGGTGCCGTTCGTGGTGCGCCTCGACGGCACGAACGACGAGGAGGGGCGCCGGCTGCTGGCCGACGCCCAGCTGCCCAACCTCGAGGTGGAGGGGACGATGCTCGACGCCGCGGAGCGAGTCGTCGCGCTTGCGGCGGCCAGCCCGACCCTCCAGGCGCGATGAGCATTCTCGTCGACCGCGAGACGCGCCTCTGCGTGGCCGGCATCACGGGGCGCGAGGGCACCTTCCACGCGCTCAACAACAAGCGCTACGGCACCAACGTCGTGTCCGGGGTCACGCCGGGCAAGGCCGGGCAGCAGGTCGATGGCATCCCCGTCTTCAACTCCTTCCGTCAGGCGGTCGAGGAGACGGACGCCAACACCGCGATGGTGTTCGTGCCGGCCCGCTTTGCCGGCGACTCCATCCTCGAGGCCGCCGAGGCCGGAATCCGGACGATCATCGCCATCACGGAGGGCATACCGGCGCACGACGAGCTGCGCGTGAGCACGCACTTGGGGCGCCTCGACGACGTGCGGCTGATCGGTCCGAACTGCCCAGGCGTGCTGTCGCCGGGCAAGGCCAACGTGGGGATCATCCCGGCCGACTTCTTCAAGGAGGGCAACGTCGGCGTCGTGTCTCGCTCGGGCACGCTGACCTACCAGATCGGCAACGAGCTCGCGCAGAGCGGGTTCGGGAACTCGTCGATCGTGGGCATCGGCGGCGACCCCGTGCCCGGCCTGAGCTTCATCGACGTCCTCGAGCTGTTCGAGGCCGACCCGGAGACGAAGCTTGTGGTGATGAGCGGCGAGATCGGCGGCTCCGCCGAGGAGGAGGCGGCCGAGTTCATCGCCGCCCATGTCTCGAAGCCGGTCGTCGCATACATCGCCGGCTTCACCGCCCCGCCCGGAAAGACGATGGGGCACGCCGGCGCGATCGTTTCCGGGTCCAAGGGCACGGCCGCGGCCAAGGCCGAGGCGCTGGAGGCAGCCGGCGTCCGGGTCGGGCGCACGCCCACCGAGGTGTCGGAGATTGTTGTCGAGATCCTCGACAGCTGAGCTAGACCGTGCCCTGAGCGATGGACCTGTTCGCGGGTGGTCTCGTCGTTCTCGCGGCGTCGTTTCTCGGGGGCGTCACGGGCTTCGGGTACTCGCTGGTCGCCACGCCGCTGCTGCTGATCCTCGGCTTCGACTTGCCGTTCGTCGTGACCGCCAACCTGGCGCTGGCCTGCGTCACGCGGATCCCGGTGGCGGTCCGGTTCCGGTCCGACGCGAGGCCGGGCCGAGCAACCGGCCTCATTGCCGGGAGCGTCCCCGGGCTCTGGCTCGGGGCCGTGGTGCTGACCACCGTGGACGACTCGACGATCAAGCTGTGCGCGGGGCTGGTTGTGATGGTCGCGGCCGTCCTGCTCTGGCGGGCCGTCACGGCGCCGCCTCCCCGGGAGCTGCCCGGAGCGCCCATCGCGGCCGGGTTCGCCGGCGGCTTTCTGGGCGCGGCGACATCGCTCAACGGCGTGGCTCCGGTGCTCCTCCTCGCACGCGACAAGGCGGCGCCGCGCAGCGTTCTGGCGGATCTCGCCCTCTACTTCGTCGCGTCCAACGCGATCGGTCTCGCCGTCCTGGGCGTCCAAGGGGCGCTCGATGCCGACGCCGTTCCGGCCTTCCTGCTATGGCTGCCCGGCTCGCTGGCCGGGAATTGGGCAGGCACGGTCGTCGGCCCGCGCCTGCCCGAAACCGGCTTCCGGCGGCTCACGCTCGCGATCGTCTTCCTCGCCGGCGCGGTGACCGCGCTGACCGCCTAGGCGCTAGCGGCGAACGGCTCCCCACAGGCGCTTCAGCGCCCGTGCCGCCGTCTCGGCGCCGCGGGATGACAGGGCCCCCTTCGGGCCTCCGGACATCGGAGTGTTGGGACGATTCACGTTGCTCATGGTGTCGAGTCCTTCCGTTGCGAGTTCCAGCCCTCAATTTTATCGAGGAGAATGTGACCGATCGTGGCTATCAGCACGCCGGCATCCACTGAGACCAAGACCGTCACCCTGACCATCGACGGTCGCGAGGTCACCGTCCCCGAGGGGACGACGATCTGGGACGCGGCGAGGGACATGGGGATCGAGATTCCCGTCCTCTGCCACGACGAGCGCTACGACCCGGTCGGCGTGTGCCGCGTGTGCGTCGTGGACATCGGCGCCCGCGTGCTGGCGCCGGCATGCGTGCGGCCCTGCGAGGACGGCATGGAGGTCAAGACCGCCACCGAGCAGGTCGAGCGCCAGCGCGCGATGCTCACGCGGCTGCTGCTGGTCGACCAGCCTCCGCCCGACGAGGACCCCAAGGAGACGACGACGGCGGACAACGAGCTGCTCGTGCTCGTGCACCGCTACGGCGTCGGCCAGGACGATCTCCCGCGGGGGCGCGGGCGCGGCGAGGACGTCTCCAACCCGGTGATCGCGGTCAACCACGACGCCTGCATCCTGTGCGACCGCTGCGTGCGGGCGTGCGACGACATCCAGGGCAACGACGTCATCGGTCGCTCGGGCAAGGGCTACACCACGCGCATCGCCTTCGACTTGAACGACCCCATGGGCGAGTCCTCGTGCGTGACGTGCGGCGAGTGCGTCGCGGCCTGCCCAACGGGGGCCCTCGTCAACAAGCCGATCAACGACGTGCCGATCAAGCCGCGCTCCGAGCTCGAGTCGGTCGATACGGTCTGCCCGTACTGCGGGGTCGGCTGCGCGCTCACCTACCACGTCGACCGCGAGCGGAACGCGATTGCCTTCGCCGAGGGCCGCGAGCAGCCGGGCAACCACAGCCGGCTGTGCGTGAAGGGCCGCTACGGGTGGGACTACGCCTCCAACCCCCAGCGGCTGACGGTGCCGCTCATCCGCCGCGAGGGCTCCTATCCCAAGGGTCCGCTGTCGAGCGATGTGCGCGGTGAGGGCAAGGGGCGGCGCAAGCCGGGCGGAATCGTCGACTACGACGAGGTCCTGCCCCACTTCCGCGAAGCGACGTGGGACGAGGCGCTCGACCTGGCGGCCGGCCGCCTCAAGGCGATCCACACGGAGCACGGCCCCGGCGCCATCGCCGGCTTCGGCTCGGCAAAGTGCTCGAACGAGGAGGCCTATCTGTTCCAGAAGCTCATCCGGGCGGGCTTCGGGACCAACAACGTCGACCACTGCACGCGCCTGTGCCACGCGTCGAGCGTGGCGGCCCTGTTCGAGGGCGTCGGGTCAGGCGCCGTCTCCACCACCTACGGGGACATCGTCAACGCCGAGGTGGCGATCATGGCCGGGACGAACACCACGGCCAACCACCCCGTCGCCTCGTCGTTCTTCAAGCAGGCCAGGCGCC
>Ga0081538_10000924_pt1 | contig 31660 bp, 30 predicted proteins | sample TabmetS5T2R1_FD_71022 | JGI IMG/M metagenome (GOLD analysis project Ga0081538, IMG submission 71022) | Tabebuia heterophylla rhizosphere microbial communities from the University of Puerto Rico - S5T2R1 | ecosystem: Host-associated > Plants > Roots > Rhizosphere ...
ATGCCGCCGAGTCGTCGTCAGCGTCCTTCCGCGCTACAGGCGGCCGGGCGGCGCGTGGCGCCCCTCCGCTCGCGCAGGGTCGGCGGCGAGGCGCCTCGTGGCGCAGCGCTGAGATGGACGATTAGCGGTGTGCGGCAATAGACAGGAGCTGAGCAACCGCGCTATCGCGTTGAGGCAGGAGCGGCGGTCCGGCTCGGACCCACGCTCATGCGTGAGACGCGGTCCTCCCCAGCGCCCGTTGTCCCCGCGGAAGCTCCCGGTGTCCCCGATATGGGGTCGCTTCAGCGGAAGCGCTCCGAGTAGCGGGCGCCGCGGCCCGCGCGGCGCTGAGCTGCCCCTCGTCCGACGCGAACCCCGCCGGCCAGCGATCGCGACGAGCAACAGCCCGGCGACGAATACCCGCCGGCGGCCAATGAGGTCGCCATCCTGCCGCCGACCCTTCGGTCCGGGGCGACGTCTCGCCCTTACGACGAACGGCCGCCCCGGGATGGACACGGTCAGCCCGGAAGGTCCGCGCGCTTCCGCTCCAGGAAGCGCCGCTCGGCATCCGAGTGGATGAGCTCGAGGGCGCGCTCATAGGCGGCGCGGGCCTCGTCCGTGCGGCCGACGGTCGCCTCCTTAACGGAGACGAACGGGCCCGCCGGTCGTTTGGTTGATCATTGCGTAATCGGCGTAGACCGCCTGCTGCTCGGCCTCGGAAAGCTTCGTCCCCAGGCCTCCGGTTCGCCAGCGGTCGAGGTGCCGGATCAGCCGGCTTCCGAGTACCCCGGGCTCGCGCCCGCGGGCTCGTGCTCCGCGGCGCCAGCGGCGGCCGGCTTCAGGACCGTCACCGTCACCACGATCGCGACCAGCACGAGCGCTGCACCCACCAGATACGCGAGGTGATAGCCGCCGTTCAGCGCGCTCGCGGCCGCCTCGCCGTTCGCGAGCAGGCCGTCCGTGCGTTCCGTCGCGAGCGTGGCCAGCACCGCGAGCCCGATCGCTCCACCCACCTGCACGCTCGTGTTGACGAGGCCCGAGGCCAGCCCGGCGTCCTCCTGGGTGGCCCCCGACATGGCGAGCGTCATCAGCGACGGGAAGGCGAGCCCGGTGCCGAGTCCCATCAGGATCATCGACGGCAGGATGTCGACGACGTACGTCGCGTCGACCGGTGTGCGTGCGAACAGCAGCAGGCCGGCGACGATTGCGACGAGGCCTGGGAGCAGCGTCGCCCGCGGCCCGAACCGGAGGTTGAGTTGCGCGGTGAACCGGAACGACATCACCGCCATGACGATCGTCCAGGGCAGGAAGGCGAGCCCGACCTCGAGCGCGTCGTAGCCCAGGATGCGTTGGAGGTAGAGCGCCCCGAGGAAGAACATCCCGAACATCCCCACGACGAGCAGCGCCTCGACGCCGTTCGCGCCGGAGACGTTTCGCGAGCGGAACAGGCGCAGCGGCACGAGCGGGTTCGCGATGCGCGACTGGCGCACGATGAAGGCGGTAACGAGCGCGACGCCGGCGCCCCCGAGCGCGAGCGTCTGGGTCGAGCCCCAGCCCTTCTCGCCGGCCTCGAGGATCGCGTAGACGCCGGTCATCAGCCCCGCGGTGAGCAGGAGCGCGCCGAGCACGTCGACCCCGCGCCCAAGGCCGATTCCCTCGCTGGGCTCGACGAGCCGTCGCGCGAGGAGCGCGGTGGCCACGCCGATCGGCAGGTTCACGAAGAAGATCCAGTGCCAGTTGATCGCCTCGGTCAGGATCCCGCCCGCGAGCAGCCCGATCGATCCGCCCGCGACCGCGACGAACGTGTAGACCCCGATCGCCTTCGCCTGCTCGCGCGGCTCCGGGAACATCGTCACGATCATCCCGAGGATCACCGCCGAGGCGAGCGCGCCCCCGATTCCTTGCACGAAGCGGGCACCGATCAGGAGACCCTGACTCTGCGCGACGGCGCACAAGAGCGACGCGCCCGTGAACACCATGAGGCCGGCGAGGAACACACGCCGCTGACCGAGCAGGTCTCCGGCGCGGCCCGCCAGCAGCAGCAGGCCCCCGAAGGGGATCAGGTAGGCGTTCACGACCCAGGCGAGGTCGTTCTGCGAGAAGCCGAGGTCGTCCTGGATCGAGGGCAGCGCTACGTTGACGATCGTCGCGTCGAGGACGATCATCAGCACGCCGGCGCACAGCACGTAGAGCGCGAGCCAGCGCCTCTGGTCGCTTTGAATCTCGGTTGTCATGGCGGTCTGACAGGATGGCGCGCCACACCGGGCCGGAACATGGGGCTAACCCCTCTCCTCATGGTGCGGGTATCCGAACCGCGCGATGAGTTTCGCGTCCCGCCCGGGTCTCCTCGCACACGACGTCGAGACATTCCCATCGGAGGTAGAGCCAATGACACCCGAGCCCGAGATTCGCGAGATCGCGCCCCAGCCCGCCGCGGTGAAGCGCGCGGTGACGGATGCGGCGAGCATGAGAGCGACGATCGACGGCGGCTTCGCCGAGCTCTTCGCGCGGCTCGCCGAGCGGAACGCCTCGCCCGCCGGCGCCCCGTACATCCGATACCTCGAGACCGGCGAGCGGCTCGAGATCGAGCTCGGCGTGCCCGTTGCGAACGGCGTCGCCGACGGCGGCCTGCCGGGCGGCCGCGTAGCGGTGCTGCGGCATGTCGGACCCTACGAGGAGCTGCGGCAGCAGTGCGAGCGACTCGCCCAGTGGGTCGAGCGACGAGCTGAGGCGCCGGCCGGTCCGCATTGGGAGGCGTACGTCACCGACCCCGCCGGCGAGCCCGATCCGTCCAAGCGCATCACCGAGATCTACATGCCGCTGCGGTAGCGGGCCGAGCCCTCAGGACGAACGCCTGCGCCGCTTCTGCCCGACCGCGCGGACCAGCTGCGCCTTCCCCATCTTGGAGCGCCCCTCGATGCCGAGCTTGGCGGCCTCGCGGCGCAGCTCGGCCACGGTCATCGCGCCGGCGCCGGACCCCGTGCCCCTCGACGCGCCTCGCTTGCGCGCCGCCGCCTTGGAGCCCTCTCGGCCGAGCGCCGAGCGCGTCTTCTTCGGCAGCTTGGTGATCGTCTTCTTCTGGCGCGCCCCCGACTGCGCCTTCTTCACGTTCCTGCGCGCCGCCTGCCGCTGTTTCTGTGATGCCATCGCTCCGTCCTCCCGGGTCACCAGGGGTGATACCCGCTCACGCGGGTGGCTCTACCCCAGCTCGTCCACGAGTTCCGCCACCGACTCGACGATCCGGGACGGGAGATAGGGGTGGCGGTCGGCCTCGGCGCGGGTCGTCACCCCGGTCAGCACGAGGATCGCCTCGAGCCCGGCCTCGAGCCCCGACACCACGTCCGTGTCCATCCGGTCGCCGATCATCGCCGTGTCCTCGGAGTGGGCGTCGATCGCGTTCAGAGCGGAGCGCATCATCAACGGGTTGGGCTTCCCGACGTAGTACGGATCCCGGCCCGTGGCACGGCTGACCAGCGCGGCCACGGAGCCGGTGGCCGGAAGCAGCCCGTCCGGCGACGGCCCCACGTTGTCGGGATTGGTGGCGATGAAGCGCGCGCCCGCCGCGACGAGCCGGATCGCGCGCGTGATGCGCTCGAAGCTGTACGTCCGGGTCTCGCCGAGAACCACGTAGTCGGGATCGCTGTCGGTGAGCACGTAGCCGTAGCTGTGTAGCGCCGTGGTCAGCCCCGCCTCGCCGATGACGAACGCCGACCCTCCGGGCCGCTGGTCGTCGAGGAACTTCGCCGTGGCGAGCGCCGACGTCCAGATGTACTCCTCGGGGACCTCGAGGCCGGTCCGCCGGAGGCGGGCGGCGAGGTCGCGACGCGTGTAGATCGAGTTGTTCGTCAGGACGAGGAAGGGCGTACCCAGCTCCTGCAGCCGGGTGAGGAACTCGGCGGCCCCCGGGATGGGGTGCTCCTCGCGGACGAGGACGCCGTCCATGTCCATGAGCCAGGAGCGAATCTCACGGCGTGGCATGGCGCAATCATCTCGCAGTCGCGCCCGGGCGAACGCGGTGGCGACGCCACCCGGTCTGCTAACTACTTCACGGTGCGGGTACAGCGCCGAACGGGCTTCTGGATCCTCGCGGTTCTGCTCGGCGCGCTCCTCTTCGCCTCGGCGGTGCCCTCGCCGCTCTACGTCGTCTACCAGGAGCAGTGGAGCTTCTCGGACATCACGCTCACGAGCGTCTTCGCGGTGTACGCGTTGGCGCTCCTGGGCGCCCTGCTCGTTGTCGGGTCGATCTCGGACCACATCGGCCGGAGGCCGACGCTCCTGGCGGCGCTCGCCGTCGAGATCGTCGCGATGCTGGCCTTCGCGGTGGCGGACGGGGTGGGCTGGCTGTTCGCCGCCCGGATCCTTCAGGGCGCCGCCACGGGTACGGCGATGGGTGCGATCAGCGCCGCCCTGATCGACCTGCAGCCCCGCTCGAAGCCGTGGCTCGGGGCGCTGGCCGGGGTCGTCGGTCCGATGGCGGGCCTCGCGCTCGGTGCGCTGTCGGCCGGCCTGCTGGGCGACTATGGGCCGGATCCGATCCGCCTGATCTTCTGGCTGCTGGTCGCGGCATTCGTCGTCGGGACCGTCGCCGCGGCCGCCATTCCGGAGACCATCAGTGGCGACGGCGCCTGGCGAGAGGCGCTGATGCCGAGGCTGGCCGTACCCCGCGCAGCGCGCGCGGCCTTCGTCGCGGCGATCCCCTGCGTGACCGCCACCTGGGCGCTCGGCGGGCTCATCCTCTCGCTCGGAGGGTCGCTGACCGCCGGAGTCCTCGGGCAGAGCAGCCACCTCGCAGCGGCGCTGCCGATCGTCGTCATCTGCGCTGTAAGCGCCGCCACGTCGATTCGCTTGCGCGGAGTGTCCGCGACCGCCACGGCGAGGGGAGGTCTCGCCGCGCTGATCGCGGGCATCGCGGTGGCGCTCACCGCCCTGGCCGTGGAGTCCGGGCCCCTGTTCCTGGCGGGCGCCGCGATCGCGGGCCTCGGCTTCGGCCCCTCGTTCGCGGGCGTCTTCCGCGTGCTCACGGGCCTCGCCCCCGTCGAGCAGCGCGCCGGGCTGGTGTCATCGGTCCTAACCGTCTCCTATCTCGCGTTCAGCCTGCCCGCGGTCGTGGCAGGCGCGGCCGTCCCCGACGTGGGGCTCCGCCGGACGGCCGCGATCTACGGCGCGGTGCTGATCGCGCTTGCGGCACTGGCACTCGCGCTCTCGGGAGAGCTCGAGGAGGCCCGGCTCGACGACGCGGTGGGGGAACGCCCTCGCGTCTGAGGCGCCGGCAGTGCCCGGTCTGTGGCATCGTCACCGGACATGCAGGTGCCCGCGCAGCTCGGACTCGTCGTGCACCCCCGCCGCGACGTCGATGGGGCGCTCGACACGGTCCGTGACTGGGCCGCGGCGCACGGGGTGGCCGTCGGTCAGGTGTCGATTCCGGGGCAGCCGCGCCAGGTCGCCGACGCCGTCGAGCCCGCGGCGTGCGACCTCGTGCTGGCGTTGGGGGGCGACGGCACCACGCTCGCGGCGCTGCACGCGGCCGCGCCCGTCGGGCGGCCGGTGCTCGGGGTGGCCTGCGGCAGCATCGGGCTGCTCACCTCCGTGCAGGTCGAGGACCTGTCGGCCGGCCTGGAGCAGGTGGCCGCAGGGCGGTGGAGCCGGAGGGTGCTCCCGGCGCTCGAGGTCGCGGCGCAGGGCCACGAGCCGCGCTTCGCGCTCAACGACTTCGTGGTGATCCGCGACGGCACGGGCCAGGTGATCCTGTCCATCGCGATCGACGGCGAGCTGTACGCGCGCACCGCGGGCGACGGCCTGGTGGTCGCCACGCCGCTCGGCTCGAGCGCCTACACGATGGCCGCCGGCGGCCCCATCCTCGGACCGGGCATCACCGGAATGGTGGTCGTGCCGCTCGCCCCTCACGGAGGCGTATCTCCGCCCCTCGTCGTCGGGCCGGAGAGCCGCGTGACGCTGTCCGTGGAGATGGGATATGGCGGCGGTCGCTTCGAGATCGACGGTCAGGTGCTGGCCACCACCGCCGCCGCCGTGACGGTCAGCCACCGCGGCGCGTACGCGACGATGGTGGCGCTCGCGGACCAGGAGCCGCTCCTGACGAGCCTGCGGCGCCGGGGCCTCGTGGTCGATGCGCCGCGAATCCTCGCCCGCGACGCGCGTGATCGGGCGGGGCTCACGGCACAAGCCGCCGACGGACCGCCCGCACCGGGACGACGAACAGCGCCGCGCTGACGACGGCGAGCCAGGCCACGTGGACCAGCACCAGGGCGTCGGGCCCCGTCGCCATCGCGCGCGCGATCTCCACCGAGTGGTAGAGCGGGGTGAACCAGGCGATCACCTCGGCGAAGCCGGGCAGCTCGTCGAACGGGAAGAAGATCCCCGAGAACAGGAACATCGGCGTGATCCCGAGGGTGAAGAAGTAGCTGTAGAGGTCGATCTTCGGGATGAGGGCCGTGAACGTGTAGGCGACGACGGACATGCAGAGCCCACCGAGCGCCACTAGCGGCGGCAGTAGCAACGCCCACGGCGAGTGGATCAGGCCGAACGCCGCGACCACCACCAGGAAGACCGACCCGTAGATGGCGGACCGAATCGAGCTCCAGGCGAGGTCGCCCGCAACGATGTCCTGGACCTCGACCGGCGTGGACAGGATCGCGTCGTACAGGCGCGTCTCGTTCATCCGGAAGTACACGTTGTAGGTGCACTCGAACGCCGCGGCCCACATGGCGGCCGACGCGATGAGCCCTGGGGCCAGGAAGTCGCGGTAATCCTGACCGTTGATCGTCGCGACGTAGGTGCCGAGCCCGAACCCCAGCGCGACGAGGTAGAAGAGCGGGTCGAGGAACTGGGGGAGGAGCGCGCCCTTCCAGAGCTTCGAGAAGACGAGCGCGTTCCGGCCGACCACGCGGGCCGCGTAGCGCGGCGAGGGGACGACGTCGGTCACTCCCGCAGGCTCCTCCCGGTGAGCCGCAGGAAGACGTCCTCGAGCGTGGCCCGCCTCACAAGGGCCGACTCCGTGGGGTAGCGCTCCTGGTCGATCGCCTCGAGGAGCTCCTCGGCGTCGGGCGCATAGAGCATCAGCGCGTCCTCGGTGAAGTCGTGGCCCTCGAGCCGGCCGTCGAGCGACGCGACGAGCTCCTGCGCGTCGCACTCGTCTGCGACGCGGAGCTCGAGCACCTCCCGCCCGACGTGCTCCCGCACCAGCGTGGCGGGCTCGCCCTCGGCGACGATGCGTCCCTCGTCCATGATCACGAGCCGGTCGCAGAGCCGGGCCGCCTCCTCCATGTAGTGGGTCGTGAGGAGAAGCGTCACGCCCCGGCGCTTCAGGCTCTCCAGCGAGCGCCACACGGCCAGTCGGGCCTGCGGGTCGAGGCCGGTCGTGGGCTCGTCCAGCACCACCATGTCGGGCTCGTTGATGAGTGCCCGCGCGACGAGCAGGCGCCGCTTCATGCCGCCGGAGAGGGAGACGATCTGGTCCTCGAAGCGGTCGGCGAGCCGCGTGAAGTCGAGCAGCTCGCGGGCGCGCGCCTCCGCCGTGTCCCGCTCGATGCCGAAGTACGAGGCCTGCACCAGGAGGTTCTCGAGCACGCTCAGGTCACCGTCGAGGTTGGTCTCCTGGGGCACGACGCCGAGGCGGGACTTGATCCGCCGCCGCTGGCTGCGGGCATCGAGCCCCAGCACCTGTAGCTCGCCGCCGCCGACCATGGCGAGGCCGTAAATCATCTTCATCGTGGTGGTCTTGCCGGCGCCGTTGGGACCAAGGAACCCGAAGCAGGTGGCCGGCGGCACCTCGAAGTCGACTCCGTCGACGGCGACCCGCTCGCCGTACGCCTTGCGCAGCGAGCGGGCGGCGACGGCGGCTTGGTCAGGCATCTCCCTGTGAGGGTAGGCACGCGCCGTTAGACGGCGACCTCGGGCGGCCCGGAGCGCAGGATGATCTTCGTCTCGGTGTCGGCCGCCCCGAGGCGCAACCTGAGCGCCCTCAGCAGGACGTCGAGCTCCGCCGTATCGTGGCACGAGACGCGCAGCTGGTAGTCCGGCGCGCCGGCGAGATGCAGGACCTCGGTCACGGGTTCGAGCCTTGCGGCGGCGGTTGCGAAGTCGTCAGAGTCCGTGCCCGGCGCCAGCGTGACCCCCACCAGCGCCTCGAGGCGCCGGCCGCCCGCGGCCGGATCGACGACCGCGGCGAACCCCGTGACCACGCCCGCACGACGAAGCCGCCGCACGCGGTCCGCGGCGGCGTTCGCGCTCAGCCCAACGGCGGCGCCGAGGTCGCGCCACGAGATGCGGCCGTCCGCCCGGAGGAGCCTGAGGATCTCGCTGTCGATCGGGTCCATCGCCGCGATTGTCTCAGGAATCGGCCTGAAACGCTTGATTTACCGGGGTGAGCGCCGCTATCCGGGACGCATGGATCCGAGCAGCGCACTGCTCGCCGGTCTCGCGGCCGGCCTCGCGATCGCCGTGCAGGTGGGCGCCGTCAGCCTCCTACTGATCGAGGCGGCCGTGGCCTCCGGGCCGCGCGTCGGCGCGGCGGCCGGGATGGGGGTGGCGACGGCCGACCTCGCGTTCGCGGCCGTCGCGGCCGCCGCCGGCGGGGCGGCCGGCGCGGCGCTGTCGAGCCACGCGGGCGAGATCCGCGTCGTGGCGGCGGGGGTGATAGCCGCGATCGCGGTCCCCGGCCTCGTCCGGCTTGCGCGCGAGCGGTCGGCCGAGAGCAGCGCCGGGCCGGATCGCGCGCTTACCGGCGCGGCCGGCGCCCAGTATCTCCGGTTTCTCGCGATCACCGGCGCGAATCCGCTCACGATCGCGTCCTTCGCCGCCGTGGCGGTGGCCCTCTCCCTCGACGGACCGGCCGCGGCCCTGGCGTTCATCGCCGGGGTTGGGGTTGCCTCCTTCGGCTGGCACCTGCTGCTGGGCGCCGCCGCCGGGCACGCGGGACGCTGGATGACTCCGAGGCTGCGGCGGGGCCTCGCCGTCGGCGGCCGGCTGGCCGTCCTCGCCATCGCCCTTCACCTCGCGCTCGGAGGATGAGCGGGGCTGAGGCGGGCCCGCTGCGGCGCCGGCTCCGGAACGGCGCCACGGTCGGCGACGCGCTGCGACCCCACGATCTTCCCCGGGTTCAGGTTCGCGCCGGGGTCCACGCCGTCGAAGAGCGCTCGCAGCATCGCCACGCCGGGCGCCGAGATGTCCTCCTCGAGCCAGCGGGCATGCTCGGTTCCGACCGCGTGGTGGTGCGACAGCGTGGCGCCGGAGTCGACGAAGGTCTGCTGGATCGCCGACTTGATCACGTCGTACTCCTCCAGCTCGTCGCGCTCCCCGGAGGGCTTGAACGCGAACGTGAAGTAGAGACAGGCCCCGGCGTGGTACGAGTGCGAGAGGTGGCACATGATGTACCCGAGCACGCCGAGGTCCTCGAACGCCCCGCGCCCGGCGGCCATCACGTCGGCGTAGAGCCCGGGTAGCGCGCTCCAGGGCGCCGAGGTCTCGGACACGTCGCCGAGCGCGCCGCGGTCCAGCAGGTAGTCGCGGATGTACGGCGTGTCGAACTTCTTCTGGTCGTACAGCTGGCCGGGGCCGCTTCCGATGGAGAGCCCACCGTGGCGCCTCACGATCCTCCCGACCAGCTTGCGCTGCGCGGCGACGTACTCCTTGCTGCCCTCGTAGCCGATGAAGGACAGGCACATGGCCTCGAGGTCGAACTCGCGCCGGCGCTTCAGATAGGCGGCGAGCGCATTCGACTTCAGGCGATCGAGCACCGACGGGTCCTTCTTCGTCGCGAAGGAGAACTGTGTCTCCGGGGCGTCGGAGACGCGCGTGACGGAGGGCGACGCCTCGCCCTCGGCGATCTCCCGCATCGCCGTGAGCGCCTCGATCCAGGACGGGAAGAGGTACCCGAGGATCGTTCGCCGCTCGGGCAGCCGGTGCACGTGGACGGTCGCCTCGGTGATCACGCCGAGGCGACCCTCGCTCCCGAGCACCATCTGCAGCACGCTCGGGCCGGTCGAGGCGTGGGGCACCGGACGGGTGGCCAGCACGCCCGCGGGTGTCACGACGCGCACGGCGCGAGTCAGGTCGGCGACGTCGCCGTACTTGTCGGACTGCATTCCGGATGAGCGGCTGGCGATCCAGCCGCCGAGCGTCGAGTGGGTGAAGCTGTCCGGAAAGTGCCCGAGCGTCCATCCGCGGGCGTTCAACTGCTCCTCGAGATGCGGCCCGAAGACGCCGGGCTGCACCCGCGCGATGCGCGACGCGCCGTCGATCGCGAGCACACGATTCATCCGCCCGACGTCGATCGAGATGACCGTGCGCGACTCATCCTCCGGAGCCTCCAGGCTGCCGGAGATGTTGGTCCCGCCGCCGAACGGGATCACGACCGCGTCGGCCTCGAGCGCCGCTCGCACGACCGCCTCGACGTCGTCCTCTCCGGACGGCCTCACCACCACGTCCGGGAGCCGGCCGACGTCGCCGCGCCGGTGCCTGATGAGGTCCCGCAGGCACTTGCCGCGGGCGTGCACGAGGCGATCGAGCGGGTCGGTCGATACCCGCTCCGCGCCGACCGCGCCCTGAAGGGCCACCCGGAGGCCGGGCGCCAGCGACGGCTCGGGGATCGGCAGGTCGTCGAACGCCACCGGACGGGCGGTCGGTTGCTCGACGTCCAGGTCGAGGTGCCGCTTGATGAAGGGCGCTAGGTCTGGCTTGTCCTCGTGCGTGAACGACACGCCCTCGTCGCCCCAGCCCCACCACTTCATTCCGCTCGTCATATCGAATGGATTACCCGATTCCGGCTCCGGACTATGCCGTGGCCGCCGTGGCTTCGGTCGGGGCGCGCGCCCGGTCGCCGCGCACGCGCAGCCCGAGCACCGGGAAGATCAGCGTGGAGAGGATCCCGGCGCCGACCAGGGATGCCGCGGTGGAGGGGCGCATGTGGCCCTGGTCGACCGCGATCGTCGTGATCGCGACGACGAGCGGGAGCTGGGTCGCCGAGAACAGAGCGAGGGCGAGCCGGTCCGACCGATCGAGCACGCGCCGGTAGAGGAACAGCGCGGGCGCGCCGCGCACGACGAGGAACAGGGCCAGGAACAGCGGCAGCTCGAGCAGCTTCGTTGGGTCCTCGGTGAGGGCGCTCAGCTCGAACTTCAGGCCGCTCGTAATGAAGAAGAAGGGGATCAGGAAGCCGTAGCCGACGGCCGTGAGCTTCGACTCGAGGACACCGACCTCGCGTCCGCTCAGCGCGAGCCGGGCGATGACCCCCGCGACGAAGCCGCCAAGCAGCAGGTCGAGGCCGAGCGACGCGGCGAGCGTGGCGAGCGCGAAGACCATCACCACCGCGATCCGGACGGCCGGCTGGCTGCTCGTCTCGAGCGTCCGCTCGAGCATCGCCCATCCCCTCGTCATCCCCCTGACCGCCACGACCGCGGTGAGGACGGCGAGCGCGGTGAAGGCGACGAGGATCAAGGCGTTCGCGACGGCGCTCCGCGTGGTGAAGATGAGCGTGATGAGGAGGATCGGGCCGAACTCGCCGACCGCCCCGGCGGCCAGCAGGTACGTGCCGAAACGGGTGCGCAGCTCGCCGGCGTCGCGCAGTATCGGGATGAGCGTGCCGATCGCGGTGGTCGCCAGCGCCGAGCCGGTGAAGACCAGCGACAGGACGACCCCGGCCGCGGCCAGCGCTCCACCGAGGAGGTAGGCCAGGGCGAGCGAGATGCCCCACCCGAAGGCGGCGAGCCGCAGCGGGGCGCCGCGGACTCGAGCGAAGTCGATCTCGTAGCCGGCGAAGAAGAACAGCATCCCCAGCCCGAGGCTCGAGAAGAACTCGACGAAGTCGTCGGGCTCGGCGAGGCCGAGCAGCTCCGGCCCGAGGATGATTCCGGCCACGATCTCGATCACCACGACGGGCACGGTGATGCGGCTCGCCAGGGTCGCCCCGAGGAAGGCGGCGAGGGCCGACGCGCCAGCTATGACCAGGAAGGACTCGGCGTCGACGGTGATCATGCGGCTCGGGTGGGTGAGCGCCGCCTGACCCGGCGCGGATCAGGCGCGGGTGGCGCGCACCGCGGTCCCGTAGGCGCAGATCTCGGTCCAGGTGGAGCCGAGCTCCGAGGTGTCGAACCGGAACGCGATGATCGCGTTCGCGCCCTTCCCCTCGGCCTCCTCGATCAGGCGCTCCGTGGCGTGGTCGCGCCCCTCCGCGAGCATCTTCGTCATGCCCTTGAGCTCGCCGCCGACCAGCGACTTGAGGGACGAGCCGAATTGGGCGCCTACGTTTCGCGACCGGACGGTGAGGCCGAAGACCTCGCCGAGAACCTCCTCGATCGTGTAGCCCGGCAGGTCGTTCATCGTGCTGATGATCAAGGCGCTCCTTCCCTCGGTGCCGTTGTCGCGTTCTTACAATACGGTCCCGCCCGGCGCCCGTAGGGTCCCTCCTGACCAAGTGGGAGGATCAACCGATGACCAAGCCGGATTACACGGTCGTGAACCTCAAGCAGGTGGACGACATGGCGCCGAGGTTCGGGCTCTCGCCGGGCCTCGAGTCGCGCTTCGCGCGCGTGCCGCTGGAGCTCGAGCAGTCGGGCATCAGCTACTTCCGCATCGCGCCGGAGTTCCGCACGCCGTTCGGCCACACCCACGCGGAGCAGGAGGAGATCTATCTCGTCGTGGCGGGCAGCGCCCGCGTCAAGCTGGACGATGAGGTCGTCGAGCTGAACGAGTGGGACGCGGTGCGCATTCCACCGGGAACGATGCGCGGCGTCGAGGCAGGGCCGCAGGGGGCGGAGGTCATCGCCTTCGGGGCGCCAAGCAACGAGAACCGGGACGTGGAGATGGTGCAGGGCTGGTGGACGGACTGAGTGCTCGCCGGGGCTCCCCAGCTCGAGCCTGACCCCCAAGCCGACCTCCGGCGCGACATCCGCGAGCTCGGCGTGCTGCTGGGTCGGGCGCTCGTGCGTCAGGAGGGGGCGCGCCTGCTCGACCTGGTGGAGCAGGTCCGGCACCTGATCCGCTCCGACCGCGACGCCACCGCCGCGCTGCTCGCCGGGGTCGACCCCGGCACGGCCACGCGGCTCGTGCGCGCGTTCACCACGTACTTCCACCTCGCGAACGTCGCCGAGCAGGTGCACCGCGGGCGGGAGCTCGCGGCGATCCGCGCGCGGCGCGGCGCGTGGCTTACGCAGGCGACGGAGCGGATCGCCGCGGCCGGCGTGCCGCCGCCGGAGCTCGCCGCAGAGGTGGGGCGCCTCGCGGTCCGCCCGGTCTTCACCGCGCACCCCACGGAGGCGGCCCGGCGCACCGTCCTTGCAAAGCTCAGACGCATCGCCGGACTACTCGACGCGCGGGACGGAGCCGACGAGCGGCGCGTCCGCGACCGGCTCGAGGAGCTGATCGACCTCCTGTGGCAGACCGACGAGCTCCGCATCGCCCGGCCCGACGTGGTGGACGAGGCCCGCAACGCCGTTTACTACTTCGACGAGCTGCACAGCGACGCGGTGCCGCACGTGCTCGACGCGTTGGCGGAGGAGCTGGCGCGCCTCGACCTCGAGCTGCCGCTCGAGGCGCGCCCGCTCGCGTTCGGCAGCTGGATCGGCGGCGACCGCGACGGCAACCCGAACGTCGGGGCCGACAGCACCGGCCAGGTCCTCGACCTACAGCACGAGCACGCGATCCGTGACGCGCTCGAGCTGATCGACGAGCTGCGGGTGGACCTGTCCTCGTCGGTGCGCATCGCCGGTGTGACGGACGGGCTCGAGGCCTCACTCGCCCGCGACCTCGAGCGCCTGCCGGAGCTCGACCCCCGGTACCGGCGGCTGAACGCGGAGGAGCCGTACCGCCTCAAGCTGACCTGCGTGCGCGAGAAGCTCCTGAACACGCGCCGCCGGCTGGCGCAGGACCGGCCCCACGAGCCCGGTCGCGACTACCTGGGCTCGGCCGAGCTGCTCGGCGACCTCGTATTGGTGCGGGATTCGCTGCTCGCCCACCGCGGCGAGCTGATCGCGCGCGGGCGGCTCGAGAGCGCCATCCGAACGCTGGCGGCGTTCGGGCTCCACCTGGCCACGCTCGACGTACGCGAGCATGCCGATCCCCATCACCACGCGGTCGGGCAGCTGATCGACCGCCTCGGCGAGCACGAGCGACCCTACGGCGAGCTCGGGCGGGGCGAGCGGCGAGCGCTGCTCGCGGCGGAGCTGCGCTCCCGGCGCCCGCTCGCGGCGAGCCCGCCGCCGCTCGACGCGCCGGGACGGCGCACCTTCGGCGCCTTCGCCGCCGTCCGCGAGGCCCACGGGCGCTACGGCGGCGACGTGGTCGAGTCCTACATCGTCTCGATGTGCCGCGGCGCGGACGACGTCCTCGCCGCGGTGGTGCTGGCGCGCGAGGCCGGCCTCGTGGACGTGCACGGGGGGATCGCGCACGTGGGGTTCGTCCCGCTGCTCGAGACGGTCGAGGAGCTACGGCGCGCCGACCGGGTGCTGGCGGAGCTGCTCGAGGATCCGACCTACCGCCGCGTCGTCCAGCTGCGGGGCGACGTGCAGGAGGTGATGCTCGGCTACTCGGACTCGAACAAGGCGGCCGGCATCACGACGAGCCAGTGGGAGATCCATCGCGCCCAGCAGCGGCTGCGCGACGTCGCGCTCCGCTTCGGCGTCCGGCTGCGGCTCTTCCACGGCCGCGGCGGGACCGTGGGCCGCGGGGGCGGCCCCACGCACGACGCGATCATGGCCCAGCCGTGGGGCACGCTCGACGGCGAGATCAAGCTCACCGAGCAGGGCGAGGTGATCTCCGACAAGTACCTGCTGCCTGCGCTGGCGCGCGAGAACCTCGAGCTCATGCTGGCGGCGACGCTCGAGTCGACCGTCCTTCACCGCAGCCCGCGCCAGCAGCCGGCGACGCTGGCCGCCTGGGCGGAGGCGATGGACGCGATCTCCGCGGCCGCCTACGAGCGCTACCGCGCGCTGCTGGACGAGCCCCAGCTCCCCGCGTACTACTTCGCGTCGACGCCGGTCGAGCTGCTCGCCGAGCTGCACCTCGGGTCGCGGCCCTCGCGCCGGCCCGAGTCGGGCGCCGGGATCGACGGCCTGCGGGCGATTCCCTGGGTGTTCGGCTGGACCCAGTCGCGCCAGATCGTGCCGGGTTGGTTCGGGGTCGGCTCGGGGCTGGCGGCGGCCCGCGAGACGGGCCTCGGCGAGCTGCTGCGCGAGATGCAGCGGGACTGGCGCTTCTTCGGCAACTTCCTGTCGAACGTGGAGATGACGCTCTTCAAGACCGACCTCGCGCTCGCCGGCCACTACGTGAGCCGGCTCGTGCCGCCCGAGCTGCGCGGCCTGTACGACTCGATCGTGGCCGAGCACGACCTCACGGTCGAGGAGCTGCTGCGGATAACGGGCGAGCGCGAGCTCCTCGGCTCGAACCCCGTGCTCCAGCGAACCCTGCGGGTGCGCGACGACTACCTCGCGCCGATCCACTACCTCCAGGTCGCGCTCACGGAGCGCTGGCGCGCGGACCGCGACGCCGGCCGGGACCCCGACCCCGACGTGGCGCGGGCGCTGCTGCTTACGGTGAACGGGATCGCCGCGGGGCTGCGGAACACGGGTTAGCGCGGTGGCGGCCCCTACGACGGCCGGTTCCGCCCGAACAGGTCGTGGGCCTTCACCCACTCCTCGGCCACGATCGCCGAGCCGAGCGAGAGCTCGCCGCACAGGACGGTGGCCGCGATTATCTCCGCGAACTTCATGACCTTGCCCTTGCCGTAGCAGCCCATGAGCTCGAGACACTGGCGCTGAGTCGCCAGGCCGGTGCCGCCGCCGTAGGTCGCGACGATCAGCGAGGGGATCGTCACCGAGAAGTAGAAGTCGTCGTTCGGGAGCAGCTCGCCGTAGTTGAAGGCGGCCGAGGACTCGGCCACGTTGGCCACGTCCTGGCCGGTGGCGATGAAGATCGCGGTGATCCCGTTCGCCGAGTGCGCGCCGTTGTTGTTGGCGCCCGACATGAAGCCGCCGAGGTTCGACACGAGCCGGGCCTGCCAGAGGAGCTCGGTGTCGGCGTGCATGATGTCCTGGATCAGGCGCCGCGGGATCGTCGCCTCGGCGACCACGCGCTTTCCGCGCGTGCGGAGCATGTTTATCTGCGAGCTCTTCTTGTCGGTGGCGAAGTTCGACTCGAGGAAGTAGTGCTGGAGCTTCGGGTAGTTCGCCCGGATCCACTCGCAGGCGACCGCCGTGGCCTTGCCGGTGAGGTTCTGGCCCGCGGCGTCGCCCGTCGTGTAGTTGAAGCGGCAGAAGAGGATCCGGCTGGCCGAGTACTTCTCGATGTCCAGCAAGCGGCCGGCGCGGGTGCTGCTCTCGGCCATCTGCTTGATCTCGGCGAAGTGGTCGTCGAGCCAGCCCGCAAAGTCCCGAGCATCGCGCGCGCTCTCGAAGAGGAACGCGGGCGCGCGCTGCATCTTGTCGGCCATGACCGTGGTGGTCACCCCGCCCGACTCCCGCAGCAGGCGCATGCCGCGGTTGTAGCTCGCGACGAGCGTTCCCTCCGCCGTGGCGAGCGGCACGTAGAACTCGCCCTGAGCATGCTCGCCGTTCACCAGCAGCGGTCCGGCCACGCCGAGCGGCACCTGGGCCACGCCGATGAAGTTCTCGATGTTCCCCTGGGCGATCGCGGGGTCGAACGAGTACTCGGAGACGTGCTCGAGCGCGACGCCCGTGCGCTCCGCCAGGAACTCACGCCGGCCGGCTGCGGCTTCCGCCGTGTAGTCGTTCTCGCGGCTGCGCGGGATCTTCGAGTTCGTCTGCTGGACGGCCATGCTCTCCTCCTGTCGCTCTCCCCGGTGATACCCCCTTTCGTCGGTTCGATCCCTCCGGCCGCGGCGCGCCACGACCGCCGGAGCCGGCGCCGGCCGTCGGGGCGCCGGCTCCTGTCGTGCTAGCTGCTAGTCGTCGTCGTCGTCGAAGTGGCGACCGCGGTCGAGCTGCCCGCGGATCTCGCCACCGGGCCACAGCGAGCTATGCACGTTCGCGTACGTGACGCCCGCCCTCATGGCGTCAACGAGCTCCTCGAACTCTCCGGCCGCAATGCCCTGCGGTGTGCCCTGCACGTCGTCCCGCTCGATCACGCCCTCGACCGTGCCCTCGCGTGGACCGGGGCATGCGGGCGTGCCCGCCGGCGGATTCATGAGGTTCGAGCAGAGGAAGGCGACGACCGCCCCATTCACCGCGCGCTGGCCAAAGTGAATGTGAGCCTGCAGTACGTCGCCCTCGAGGTCCTCGTAGCTCAGCCGGTAGAGGATCCTCTCGTTACGCCTGTCGATCCTCGCCTGGAACTCCCCGTTCCCGGTGGTCGAGATCGCCGGGACCTCCTCGTAGCCGGTGAGGTCCTCGTCGAACTGCTTACCGCCGCCGGCAACGGCCACCGTGCCGACCGCTGTGGCTCCGGCGACCACCGCCACGGCGACGGCCCACTTCACGCGACCTTTCATCACATACCACCTCCTGATGGTGCTCGGGCGCCGAGTCGCCCCGTAGTACGTGGGGGAGGGCGGAACGGTTCGCGGGCGGCGCCGCGGACGTAGACTGCACCCATGGACCCAACCTTCTACCGCTCACCCGCCGCGGCCATCGCCGCGCCGCCCGAGACGCTTGCTTACGTCGCCGCCTTCGACCCGACCGGCGCGCAGCGCGACGCCATGGCCGTGGTCGACTGCGACGCCGCCTCGGCCTCGTACGGGCAGGTCGTCGGGTGGACGGAGCTGCCCTCGGCCGGTAACGAGCTGCACCACTTCGGCTGGAACGCCTGCTCGAGCGCGCTGTGCCACGACGGCCACGGCCACAACGGGGCGCTCGAGCGCCGCTACCTGATCGTGCCCGGCATCCGGTCGTCGAACACGTACGTTCTCGACACTGGTCCGGACCCGAGACAGCCGAGCCTCGTCCGCACCATCGAGGCGGAGGAGCTGGCCGCCAAGGCCGGCTATTCGCGCCCGCACACCGTGCACTGCGGTCCCGGAGGCATCTTCATGTCGAACCTCGGAGGCGCCGACGGCGACGACGGCCCGGGCGGCGTCGCCCTGATCGACCACGACACCTTCGAGGTGATCGGCGCGTGGGAGAAGGACCGCGGCGACCAGTACTTCGCCTACGACGTCTGGTGGCACCTGAACGACGACGTCGCGATCACGTCGGAGTGGGCGACGCCGTCGATGATCGAGGACGGTCTGAACCCGGAGGATCTCCTCGGTCGGCGCTTCGGCCACCACCTCGACTTCTGGAGCCTGTCGGAGGGCAGGCTGATCCAGCGCATCGATCTCGGCGACGAGCATCAGATGGTGCTCGAGTTGCGGCCGGCGCATGATCCACGGCAGCGCTGGGGCTTCGTGGGCGTCGTGATCAGCGTCGAGGATCTCTCGGCGTCGGTGTGGCTCTGGCACCGCGATGATGACCGGTGGGCGGCGAAGAAGGTGATCGAGATTCCTGCCGAGCCGGCCGAGGCGGCCGATCTGCCGCCCGCGCTGCAGCCGTTCGGGGCGGTGCCGCCGCTCGTGAGTGACATCGACCTGTCCATCGACGACCGCTGGCTGTACGTGTCGTGCTGGGGCACCGGCGAGCTGAAGCAGTACGACGTGAGCGATCCACATAACCCGCGCGAGGCGGGGTCGGTGCACCTGGGAGGGATCGTCCGGCGCACGGCCCACCCGGCCGCCCCCGACGAGCGGCTGGCGGGCGGGCCGCAGATGGTCGAGATCAGCCGGGACGGTCGGCGCGTGTACGCCACGAACTCGCTCTACGCGAGCTGGGACGAGATCTTCTACCCGGACGGCGTGGGCGCCTGGCTCGCCCGCATCGACGCCGACACCGACTCCGGTGGAATAACCCCGGACGCCCGCTTCTTCCCGCACGGCGACGACTTCCGCGGGCTGCGCGTCCACCAGACCCGCCTGCAGGGCGGGGACGCGTCGAGCGACTCGTATTGCTTCGTCGACTAGCGGCGCCCCGGCGGGGCGCCCCGGCCCGTCGGCCGGGGCGCCCGCTCCCGGTTAACGCACGGTGAATGACTGTGTCAGGTCGGCCTTCGAGCTGTTGCCGGCGTAGACGTCGATGCGGCCCGGCTCGACGACCAACCTCCCACGGTTGTCGTAGAAGCCGAAGTCCCGCTTGTCGAGCCTGAACGTCACGGTCCGGCTCTGGCCCGGGCCGAGCGTCACACGCTCGAAGCCGCGCAGCCGGCGGACCGGCTGGGAGAGGCTCGCCACGGGGTCGTGGATGTACAGCTGCACGACCTCGTCGCCCCTGCGGCTCCCCGTGTTCGTGACCTGTACCGAGGCCCTGACCGTGCCGTTGCGCGACACGGTCGAGCGGTTCAGCGACAGGTTCGACACGGAGAACGTGGTGTAGCTGAGCCCGTGTCCGAACACGAAGAGCGGATCGCAGCTCGGGATGTCCCGGTGCTGCGAGTTGAACTTCGCCCCCTTGTTGCACGGCCGACCGGTGCGCTCGTGGTTGTAGTAGATCGGCACCTGCCCGACCCGGTACGGGAACGACACGGGCAGCTTGCCGCCCGGGTTCACCTCCCCGAACACCACGTCGGCCACCGCGGGGCCGGCCTGCACGCCCGGGAACCAGGCCTCGAGCAGCGCGGGCGTGTCGGCCACGACGTTCTCGAGCGCGAGCGGGCGGCCGCTGAACAGCACCACCGCGTAGGGCTTGCCGCTCGCCTTGACGAGCTGGATGAGCTCCTCCTGCTGCCCCGGCAGGTCGAGCGTGCTGCGGGAGTTCGCCTCGCCGCTCATCTCACGCGTCTCGCCCACGGCCACCACGACCTGCTCGGCGTCCGCGATGGCCTCGTTCACCGCCGCTGTGTCGATCGATAGGCAGCCCTCGGGATCGCGGTCGTTCGGGTCCTCCTCCTGGTCGAAGGGAACCTCGCCGTGCGAGAGCACGCAGCCCGCGGCGTAGGTCGCGCCGGGGCTCTGCTCGTTGATGCCGTCTAGGACGCTGACGACGTCGTCGTCCTCACCGCGTCCCCACCAGGGACCGAGCATGTCGTGCTGGTTGTCCCCGAGGGGGCCGACCACGGCCGTCGTCCGCGATGGGTCGAGCGGCAGGACCCCGCCATCGTTCTTCAGCAGCACCATCGAGCGGCTCGCCGCGTTCCGGGCGGCCGCGACCGCGTCCGGCTGCAGCATCTGCGCCTCGGCCTCCTCCGGCTCGAAGGGCGCGTACGGATTCTCGAACAGCCCGGCGCGGAACTTGATCCGGAGGATCCTGCGCACGGCGTCGTTGATCCGGCGCATCGAGATCCGCCCCTCGGCGAGCAGCTGCTCGCCGAAGTCGCGGATCAGCGTGCTCGTCATCTCCATGTCCACGCCGGCGTTCAGCGCCAGCTCCGCCGCGGCCGGGCCATCCTCCGCGACGCCGTGGCCGCACTCCGGGACGTCGCTTGGATTCACCGGCGGGCAGGCCCGCAGCTCCGCCACCGCGGTCCAGTCGCTCTCCACGAAGCCGTCGAAGTCCCACCGGCCCTTGAGGATGTCGTTCATCAGGTACGAGTTGGCGCACGCCGGCACCCCGTTGAGCGCGTTGAACGCGCACATCGCCGTGTCGGCGCCGGCGTCGAACGCGGCCTTGAACGGCGGCAGGTAGAGGTTCCACAGCCGCTGTATCGACATGTCTGTCGTGTTGTAGTCGCGGCCGGCCTCGGGCTCCCCGTAGGCGGCGAAGTGCTTGGGGCTCGCCACCAGCCTGTCGGGCGCGCTGTAGTCGCGTCCCTGCGTACCCTTGACGCGCGCCGCCCCCATGACCGAGTTCAGGTATGGATCCTCGCCCGCGGCCTCGGCGATCCGACCCCAGCGCGGCTCGTGCGAGACGTCGACCATCGGGGCGTACGTCTGCTTGAGCCCCACGGCGGCGGACTCGCGCGCGCCGTACCTGGCGTCGTCGAAGGCCACCTCCGGATCGAAGCTCGCGCCGGTGCCGAGCGGGATCGGGAAGATCGTCCGGAAGCCGTGGATCGTGTCGAACGCGAACAGAAGCGGGATCCCGAGCCGCGTCTCCTCGACGGCGATCCGCTGAAGCTCCCTGATTCGCGCCGGATCCGTGAGGCTCAGGACCGCGCCGAGTCCGTTGCGCACCTCCTCCTCGCCTGCCGGCCCGGCGACCCGGAAGTCCGGCAGCAGCGTGATCTGTTGCAGCTTCTCCTCGAGCGTCATGCGCGAGAGCAGGCGATTGACGCGCGCCTCGATCCTTCCGTCGGCGGGACCGCGTATCGGCGCGAGCGCCTCCTCGTCGCTCGACTGCCTGTCCGCCACGACCCCTCCGGCGGCCGCGGCGCCGAGGACCACCAGCGCCACGGCGATCAGCACCCGAAGGCTGAACCTGGACATAGATCTCCCCCTTCTGAGAGCGAGTGGGCCTTCGCTGCCTTACCCGAGCTTGTGGCGATTGACACCTCTAGATCTCGGGTACATCCCGGGCGATGCGGAAGGGCTCGCTAACCGCCATCGTGGCGGCCGCGTTGCTGCTGGCCCCGGCTGCCCAAGCGGGCGCCGGTGAGCGTGCCACGCTCGAGCGGTACGCGCGGGACACGTGGGCCTCGTTCCGGGCGCTGACGGACCCGGGCACGGGCCTACCCGCGGACAGCCTGAGCGCCGCCGGCGAGCGGAGCGTCCAGACCTCGACGACGAACATCGGCGCCTACATGTGGAGCACCGTCGTGGCCAGGGAGCTCGGGATCATCGACCGCGGCGAGGCGGTCACCCGCCTCGAGCGGACCATCGCGACGCTCGAGCGCATGGAGCGGCACGCGCCGAGCGGCCAGTACTTCAACTGGTACGACCACCGCACGGGCGAGAAGCTGACGATGTGGCCGCCCACGAGCGAGCCCCTGACCCCGATCCTCTCGTCGGTCGACAACGGCTGGCTCGCCACCGGACTGCGCGTCGTCCAGCGGTCCGTGCCGGAGCTGAGCGCCCGGGCCGGCGCGCTGTTCGAGAGCATGAACTTCGGCTTCTACTACCGCCCCGACGTGAACCGGATCCTGTTTCACTACGTGCCGGACACGGGTGAGGGCGTCTGCTGCTACGACACGATCGTCAGCGAGAGCCGGATCGCGAGCTACATCGGCATCGCCAAGGGCGAGCTTCCGCCGCGCCACTACTTCGGCGCATGGCGGAGCTTCCCGGACACCTGCGACTGGAGCTGGCAGGAGACCCGCCCGCTCGGATTCCGCCGGACGTACTTCGGCGTCGACGTCTTCGAGGGCGCCTATCCCTACGCGGGCGCGCGCGTCACACCGTCCTGGGGCGGCAGCATGTTCGAGGCGCTGATGCCGCCGCTGTTCGTGCCCGAGGACGAGTGGGGGCCGGGCAGCTGGCGCCCGAACCACCCGCTCACCGCGGCAGCCCAGATCCATCACGGCCTGCGCGAGGCGCGATACGGCTACTGGGGGTTCTCGCCGGCCAACATCCCCGAGGGCGGCTACGACGCCTACGGCGTCGACGCGATCGGCATGGACCCGAACGGCTATCCGTCGAACGAGGACCGGACGCTGGTCGACCACGGGTTCCCGGGCTGCCCGAATCGGCCGCCGCAGCCCGATCCGCCGCCGTCCGCGTACACGAACGGGGTCGTCACGCCCCACGCCGCCTTCCTCGCGCTGCGCTGGGCGCCGCGCCGGACGCTCGCGAACCTGGCCCGCCTCGAGGCCGATTTCGACATCTACGGCGAGTGGGGCTTCCGCGACAGCGTCAACGTCGACACCGGTGTGGTGTCGAGCTTCTACCTCTCGCTCGACCAGGGGATGATCATGGCGGCGATCGGGAACGCGCTGGCCGACGACGTGCTGCGCCGCGCATTCGCCACCCGGGCGACCGAGCGCGCCCTGCGGCCGGTGGTCGGGGTGGAGGAGTTCGCCGCCGACCCGCGCGGCTGCACGATCTCGGGTAGCCGGGGGGACGACCACATCCGCGGCACCCGGCGGGACGACGTGATCTGCGCCGGGCGCGGCGACGACCGCATCTCCGGCGCCGGCGGCCGCGACGCGGTGTTCGGCGACGAGGGCGAGGACACCGCCTCGGGCGGCGCCGGCAAGGACACCCTCTACGGCGACGACGGCGACGACCGGCTCGCCGGCGACGACGGCGACGACGTGCTTGCGGGCGGCCCCGGCGACGACCTCCTGGAGGGCGGACCCGGTGGTGACCACCACGAGGGCGGCGCCGGATCGAACCGCTGCCCCGACGCCGGCGGCCCCGGCGACACCGCGAGCGGCTGCGCCGCTACACGGTGACCGGCTCGCCGAGCGTCTCGCGCCGAACCAGGATCACCGCCGCGCCGGCGGCCGCCACGGCCACCGCCATCAGCACGCCGGCCGTCCACGAGTAGCTCTCCACCACCGCGCCGGCGGCCGCGGCGCCCAGCGATACCCCGGCCACGAGCGCCGTGAGCGGCCAGGTGAAGGCCTCGGTGGCCGTGCCGGGAAGCGACACGTGCCCCACGAGCTGGTTTCGGGAGGCGATCAACGGCGCGATCGGCAACCCGGCGAGGATGGCCAGGAGCGCCATCGTCAGCGGCGACGTGGCCGCCGCGAGGGCCGCGATCCCGAGCGGGAGGATCAGCGCGAAGCGCAGGTGGATGTCGGCGACCGGGGCCTGCGGCGGGCGGGCGCCGTAGAGAAGCCCGGCCGCGAGGCTGGCGGAGGACCACACGGCGAGCAGCACCCCGGCCATCTCCCTTGAGCCCTCCGCCTCGCTGAAGGCGGGTAGGACCACCTCGATCGAGCCGAAGCAGAATCCCACCGGCAGGCTCGCCAGCACCAGCGTACGCAGTCCGGGCGCGGCGAGCGCGCCAAGGCCGAGCGCACGCTCGCCGTCGGCCTGACGCTCCGGTCCGCGGCGTCCGCGAAGCCCGGCGAGCAGAAGCGTCGTCCCGAACAGGACGCAGGCGGCCGAGACGCCGAGGGCGTACTCAGGCCCGGTCGTGGCCACGATCGCCGTCACGACGAGCGGACCGACGATGAAGATGAGCTCGATCATCACCGAGTCGAGCGCGAAGGCGCTCGGGATCAGCTCGGGCCGGTCCTCGAGCAGGTACGACCAGCGCGACCGCAGCACCGACGAGAGCGGCGGGATCGCGGCGCCCGCCACGAACGACGAGGCGGCGATCGGGACGGTGGCGGCGCCGGCCGCGCCGAGCATCCATACGAGGACGAGGCCGGCGGCGTGGACGCAGGCGAGGGGGAGGAGCGTGCCCACCCCGCGACGGTCCACGAGCCGCCCCTGGAGCGGCGCGCCGCTCGCGCTGCCGAGGGCGAGCGCACCCGCGCAGGCGCCCGCCGCCGCGAAGGAGCCGGTGACCTCGCGAACGTAGAGGAGGATGGCGAGCCCGCTGATGCCGATCGGCAGGCGGCCGACGAGCGTCGCGAGCACGACGACGGCGACGCCCGGGGTGCGCATGATGCGCGCGTAGACGCCCACGCTCCCAGGATTGCAGGATGGTAGGTTCGGCCGCCGTGCGAATAGCGGTGCTGATCGTGCTGGCCTGCGTCGCGCCGGCCGCCCTCCTCGTGCCGGCCGCCGGCGCCCAGAACCCGTGGATCAAGCCGCGCCCGCTCAACATCGCCCACCAGGGCGGCGAGGACGAGTTCCCGTCGAACACGCTGTACGCCTTCCGCAAGGCGGTCCGGGCCGGCGCCGACATGCTCGAGCTCGACGTCGGCGTAACGCGGGACGGCCGGATCGTCGTCATGCACGACACGACGCTCGACCGCACCACGAACGGGCGCGGGACCATCGCGTCGAAGACCCTTCGCCAGATCCGCCGCCTCGACGCCGCGTACTGGTTCTCGGAGCGGGGGCCGGACCACTACGACCACGGGCGCCGGCGCTCCGCGTACCGGTTTCGGGGTGTGGCCACCGGCAGGCGGAAGCCGCCGCGAGGGTTCCGGCGCGCCGCCTTCCGCGTACCGACCCTGCGCCAGGTCATGCGGGCCTTTCCCCGCACGGCGATCAACGTGGAGATCAAGGGCCGCACCCCGGCGGAGGCCGACGCCGAGTACATCCGCAACGCCGAGGTGCTCGGCCGCCTCCTCCGGAGGACGAGGCGCCGCGACCTGATCGTGGTTTCCTTCCGCCAGTCGGCGATCGACCGCTTCCACGAGCTCGTCCCGCGGATCGACGTGGCGCCCGGCGTCGACGGCGTCGCCCGCTGGCTGGTCGGCGGCTCGCCGGGCGCCGGCGTGGCCGCGTTCCAGGTCCCGATCACGACCCGGGTAGGCGGGGCCCTGATCCGGGTCACGACGGAGGCGAACGTCGCCCGCGCTCACCGGGACGGGTACGCCTGGCAGAACTGGTTCAGCGGCGACGACCGCGACGAGCCGTCCACCTGGCGATCGCTCGTCGAGCTGTGCGTCGACGGCATCATGACCTCGCGCCCGGTGGCGCTGGAGCGGGTGCTGCGGGCGGGGCGGCAGTCGGCGGGCTGCCGGTAGCGGCGGGCCGGCCCACGCGGCGGGCGCGTGACAGGGACCCCGAATCGCCCTATCGTTGTGGGCGATGGCCGACCTGACGCTCCGGGCGGTCCGGGAGGAGCACATCGGCGATGTGGCGGCCGACGGCTGCGCGGCGCCGCGGCGGCTGCTCGTCGGCCATGACGGCTCGCCCGCCTCGACCGAGGCGCTCCACCACGCGGCGCGGCTGGCGTGCGCCTCGCACGGGCGCCTCACGGTCATCCTTGCCCTGCCGCACGTGCCGGTCGGGGCCATGCTCGCGCCGGTGAGCGTGCCGGCGCTCGAACGCGAGGCGCGAGAGGCTGCGGAGCGCGAGCTCGCGCAGGGCGTGGCCGAGCTCGACCTCCACGTTTCGGTCACGACGGTCGCCACCTGCGGCGGGCTGCGCCAAGCCCTGATCCGCGCGTGGCGGAGCGGCGAGCACGACGCCGTGGTGCTGGCCGCGGGCGGGCTGCTCTCGGGCGTCTGTGGCGCGGCACGGGCGCTTCGCCGGCTCGGGGTTGAGCCGATCGTCGTGGGGGCCGAGCCACAGGCGCGCCCTGCGCACCGGGGCACCCCGCCCGCACGCGAGGCGCGGCCCGCGTAGCCGCTCTCTACCCTCTGCCGCAGTGGAGCCGGATGCCGCCGAGATCAGGGTCCTCGGCTGCCTCATCGAGAAGCAGCGCACGACGCCCGACGTCTACCCGCTCACCCTGAACTCGCTCCGGCTGGCCTGCAACCAGTCCACCAACCGCGACCCGGTCGTGGACTACGACGAGAGCACGATCCGGTCCGCGCTCGAGCGGCTCGTCCGCAGGAAGTGGACGACCCTCGCGAGCTGGTCGAACCGGCGGGCGATGAAGTACCGCCACACGCTCGACTCGGCGCTGGGGCTCTCCGAGCCGGAGCTCGCCGTGCTCTGCGTTCTGATGCTTCGCGGGCCCCAGACCCCGGGCGAGCTGAAGCAGCGCACCGAGCGCCTGCATGCGTTCGCCGACGTCGACGGGCTCGAGGACACCGTGCGCGCCCTGATCGACCGCCGGCTCGTCGCCCGCCTGCCGCGCCGTCCGGGGCAGCGCGAGGAGCGCTACCGGCATCTCCTCGGCGGGGTCCCCGACGAGGAGCCGGACGCCGCGGCGCCGGAGCCCGCCCCCGTGGCCGCCGCTCCCTCCGTCGACGGGCTCGAGGGGCGCGTCGCGCGGCTCGAGGACGAGCTCGCCGCGGTGCGCGCCGACCTGCGCGCCTTGCGCGAAGAACTCGGCGCCGCCGAGTGAAGCCGCTGAAGCGATCGGTCGCTCTGGTGATCGAGCGCCCCGAGGGCATGCTGCTAGTGCGGCGCCCCGACGGCGACGAGAGCCTTCCGGGGATGTGGGGGCTTCCCGCCGTCACGCTCGAGCCGGCGGAGGCCGAGGACGCGGCGGTGCGGCGAGCCGGTCGCAGCAAGCTCGGGGTCGAGGTGCGGCCGCTTCGGTCGATCGGGGTGGCGGACGCCGAACGCCCCGGCTACCGGATCCGGATGCGTGACTGGAGCGCCGAGATCGAGTCGGGGGAGCCCGACGTGCCGCAACGGGGCGGGGGCACGCAGTACGTCGCACTCCGCTGGGGCGATCCCCTCGAGCTCGCGCCGGCCGCGCGCGCCGGCTCGCTCTGCTGCCGGGTGGTGCTCGAGAGCCGGCATCTGGCGTGGACGGAATGACGGCGCGTCCCGGCCTTCTCGCGCGCGGACCCTGGCAGCCGCACCAGGTCGCGGTGCGCTGGCGCGACCAGGCCTACGAGCCGCCGGCGGAGATCGAGCGGCGGGCCGACGAGGCGGTCAGCGGGCTGCGCGAGCGCGGCTCGCCCGCCCACGACGGCATGGCCACTCGGCTGGTCGGCTGGCGCGCGGAGCGGGACCGGCTGGAGCTCGAGCTCCAGCCGGCACGGTGGGCGCTGCGGCTTCTGGAGGGCGAGGCGGCACACAGCCTGACCGCGCTCTGCGTGGTGCGCACGGCCGACGGCCGCTGGCTCGCCGGGCGCCGCGCGGCCTGGGTGTCGTCGTGGGCGAACCGCTGGGCGCTCGGCGCCGGCGGCGCGGTCGACCTGGGCGAGAGCCCGACCGAGACGCTGGCGCGGGAGCTGCACGAGGAGTGGCGGCTCGAGCCGGACCGCCTAACGGTCGAGGCGCTCGTCGCGCTGCCGAGCGGGCTGGCGATGCTCGTCGGCCTCGCGACCGTCCCGGACGGGTGTCACCCGGTGCCCGACGCCGAGCACGAGGAGTGGGCCTGGTGGCCGGCCGACGTCGAGCACTGGCCGGCGGCGGCCGACGAGCGCCTGTGCCGGATGGCCCGCCTGCTTGACGCGCCTCAGCCGCCGGCCACGCCCACCGGGCAGGACACGCCGGTCCGGCCGAGCCCGCAGTAGCCGTTCGGCACCTTCGCCAGGTACTGCTGGTGGTAGTCCTCGGCGTAGAAGAACTCGGGGGCGTCCGCGATCTCGGTGGTGATGTCGCCGTAGCCGGCGTCACGCAGGCGCTCCTGGTAGCGGTCGCGTGAGGCGAGCGCGGCGTCGCGCTGGGACTCCGATGTGACGTAGATCGCCGAGCGGTACTGGCTGCCCACGTCGTTCTCCTGGCGCATTCCCTGGGTGGGATCGTGCCCCTCCCAGAAGAGCCGCAGGATCTCCTCGTAGGACGCCTCCTCCGGGCGGTGGACGACGAGCACGACCTCGGCGTGCCCGGTCCGCCCGCTGCACACCTCCTCGTAGGTGGGGTTGGGGGTGTACCCGCCGGCGTAGCCGACCGCCGTGGTGAAGACGCCGGGCGCCTCCCAGAAGTCGCGCTCGGCGCCCCAGAAGCAGCCCATGCCGAAGATTGCCCGCTCGGTGTCCTCCGGGAAGGGGGGCTCGAGCGGCGTGCCGAGCACGAAGTGGCTCTCGGGCACGGGGAAGGGGCGGGTCTCGCGGCCGGGAAGGGCGTCGGCGGCGTCGACCATGTCGGTCTTGGTTCGGAAGAGGAAGCTCATCTCACCTCCAGGGTAACGTCCCGCCGCGCATGGCCCTCGTCACGGAGCTGGAGCTGCCCGAGCTCGACTACCTCGCCGACGACCTGAAGGGCGAGCGCTTCCACGAGGTCATGAGCGGGCTGCGCGCGGAGGGGTGGCTCGCGCAGTCCCCGATCGGCTACTTCGTGCTCGATCGCGAGGCCGCCGCGTTCTTCCTCCGAACCCGCGCCGCGACGTTCCCGGGCATGAAGATCGCGGAGCTGTTCGGGGTGGAGGAGGGCCCGCTGCTCGAGCAGATGCGTCGCAACATCCTCCACGTGAACGGCGATGCCCACCGCCGGCTGCGGAACCTGGTCAACCCCGCCTTCACGGCGCGGGCCGCCGACCGCTGGCGGCCGGTCATGCGCGGGTTCCTCGAGCGGCTGTGGGAGCCGCTCGCCGCCGCCCGGCGGTGCGAGTTCGTCCGCGACCTCGCGAAGCCGTACCCCTCGCTGACGATCGCGGCCGTCATGGGCGCGCCGCTCGAGGACGCCCCCAAGCTCTACCGGTGGTCGAACCTGATCCAGCGTCAGTTCGACGGCCCGAGCCTGATGACGGAACGGGACGCGATCGAGCGCGCCTGCGCCGAGTTCTACGAGTGGGCGGAGGCGCTGATCGAACGCCGCCGCCGGGACCCCGGCGACGACCTGATCTCGACCCTCATCGCCGCTTCCCACGAGGGCGACCGCCTCTCCGACGTGGAATGCATGAACCTCGTCCTGAACGTGCTGGTGGGAGGGGTCGACACGACCCAGTCGCAGCTGGCCCACGCCCTCCGGCTGCTGGCCGGCCATCCGGACCAGTGGGAGCTGCTGGCCGCCCGCCCCGAGCTCGCTCTTCGCGCGGTCGAGGAGACGCTCCGCTTCGAGCCCATCACGCCGTTCACCGCCCGCCTTCTCCACGAGGAGGTCGAGTACCGCGGCGTGACCTTCCCCCCGGACACCGTGGTGATGGTCTGCGCCTTCACGGGCAACCGCGACGGCGTCGACGGGGACCCGGACGCCTTCGACGTCACCGCCGAGCGCGGCGACGCCAAGCCGCTCACGTTCGGGGCGGGCATCCACTACTGCCTGGGCGCGAACCTGGCCCGGGCCGAGCTGCAGGAGGCGCTCGGGTTCCTGCCCGCCCGGATGCCGGGCCTCGAGCTCGCCGGGGACCCGGAGCTCGGATCGATCCACGGAATCTACGGACTGGAGAGGCTGCCGCTGCGATGGAAGTAGGACTGGCGATGTTTTCCACCGACTACACGATGGAGCCGGCGCGGCTAGGCCGGCTCGCCGAGGAGCGCGGGTTCGACTCCCTGCTCCTCACCGAGCACACCCACATACCGGTGAGCCGCGAAACCCCCTATCCGGGCGGCGGCGAGCTCCCGCCCGAGTACAGCCACTGCAACGACCCGTTCGTGGGGTTGGCGATGGTCGCGGCGGTCACGGAGAGGCTCAAGATCGGCACCGGGATCTGCCTCGTGATGGAGCGCGACCCGATCGTCACCGCCAAGGCGGTGGCGACGCTCGACCACCTGTCGGGTGGACGGTTGCTCTTCGGCGTGGGGGCGGGCTGGAACCTCGAGGAGATGCGCAACCACGGCACCGATCCGCGCCGCCGGTTCTCGATCATGCGCGAGCGCATCGAGGCGATGAAGGCGATCTGGACGGAGGACGAGGCCGAGTATCACGGCGAGCACGTCGACTTCGACCCGATCTGGTCGTGGCCAAAGCCCGCGCAGAAGCCGCATCCGCCGGTCCTCGTCGGCGGCAGGGGTGAGAAGGTGCTCGACCGGGTGGTGGCGTACGGCGACGAGTGGATGCCCAACCGGGTGGACGATCCCGAGGCGCTCGGCGAGCGGATCACGGAGCTCCAGCGGCGCGCCGAGCGGGCCGGGCGGCGGCGGATCCCCGTGTCGGTGTTCGGGGCGACGCCCGACGCCGGCTTCGTCGAGCGGCTCGGCGCGGCCGGGGTGAGCCGGTGCTTCTTCTACGTCCAGCCGGAGGAGCCGGGCGAGGTGGAGCGTCAGGTCGATGAGCTGGCGAAGCTCCGCGAGTCGATCTGAGGCGGCTCTCCGAAGAGCGTCAGCTCGGGGGCGCGCTCTCCCCGGAGCACGTGGAGGTCCACCTCCACGCAGGCGATCCCGCGCGCCTCGGCGAGCACGCGCGCCTGCGGCTTCAGCCTGTGGGCGGCGAGGACGCCGCGGCAGCGCCGGAGGCCGGGCTCGCCGCGGATGCGCTCCAAGTAGCGGGTCAGCTGCTCCACCGCCTCGATGCCGCCCACTCGCTTGATCTCGACCGCCACGTACTCGTCGTCGCCATCGAGGCAGAGGAGATCGACCGGCCCGATGTCGGTCGGGTACTCGCGCCGCACGAGCCGTAGCCCCTCGCCGCACCAGCCGGGCGACTCGGCGAGGAGCTCCTGGAGCTCGCGCTCCATGCCCTCCTTCTCGAGCATGGCGGCCTCGCCCATGTCGTGCGAGACGTCCGAGAGGACCTCCGCGATGCGGATCTCGAGCCGATCGTCGCCGCCGCGCTTGCGCACCACCATGCGGCCGGGCTCCTCCTCGATGACCGTCGGCGGCGTCATCCAGTTCTGCGGCTTGACGCTGGGCCCCCCGGCGTCCGCCCAGACCATGAACGTGCCGTCGGCCTTGAGCATGAGCAGCCGGCAGGCCTCCGGCAAGCGCGTGGAGAGCCGACCGCTGTAGGTCACGGAGCACCTGGCGACGAGCAGCCTCACGGGTGGGAAGGTACGTCTGCGGCCGGACGGCCGCGTGTGGTGCGCCGCCGCGAGCCGTCGTTCCTCCTAAAGCGCTGCCTACCGGCGCCCGATAAACGAACAGTAGGCAGCAGCCAGGAGGGACCGAGAATGAGTACGCGCCCGAGCGCCTCGGCCATACCCAACCCGCCGGCGGCTTTGGATCCCGATCCGGCGCACCTTGGTCGGCAACGCAAGCTCAAGAGCACTGCCTCGGTCGGCACCGTGGTCATCGCCTCGGTCATCGCGGCGCTCGTGGGCATGACCGGGGGAGTGGTCCTCACGGCTACCGCCTTCCAAGACACCCTGCGTGGCCCCGAGGGGCCCCGAGGGGAGGTTGGCCCGACGGGTGCCCAGGGGGAGCCGGGTGAACGTGGCCCTCGTGGTCGTCGCGGTCCGCAAGGGCTGGCCGGTCCTACAGGGCCTGTTGGCCCCGCTCCCGAGCCCGCTCCGGCTCCCGCCCC